>Ga0105046_10000893_pt1 | contig 43827 bp, 39 predicted proteins | sample MAT03_FD_78385 | JGI IMG/M metagenome (GOLD analysis project Ga0105046, IMG submission 78385) | Freshwater microbial communities from Lake Fryxell liftoff mats and glacier meltwater in Antarctica - MAT-03 (megahit assembly) | ecosystem: Environmental > Aquatic > Freshwater > Ice > Liftoff... | reverse complement strand
GGGGGCGCCGGCAGAGGCGGCGGAGGTGGCGGCGGCGGGGGCGGTGGTTACGGCGGCGGCGGCGGGGGAGACGGCCGGGGCGGCGGCGGTGGCGGTCGTGGCGGCGGCGGTGGTGGCGGCGGCGGTCGCTGGTAGCCAGCGCACCAATGACAGTCGCCTAGCGCGATCTGTTGTGTAACGAAAGCCTTCGGGGCAATGGTGGAAACGCCGTGGTTCCGGAGGCTTTTTTGCGTGCACCGGCGCCGTCCGTTCTCCGGCTCGACCACCCCTCACCCCGGTCCGCATTCAGTCTTTCTTCTTGCTCGCCTCGATCCAACCCTGCCAGACCTCGACCTCATACCCAACCGTTGCGTCTTTCCCGTTCCGTACCACCGGCGTACGCAGCAACAAGGGATCGTCAATCAGCATTTGCTCGACGCGGGGTCCCGTCGGCGCCGAGTACTTCAGACCCTTGTCGACGTAGCGTTTCCCATCGCGATCGATGAGCGTTTCGCTGCCGCCAACCCGCGCTGCAACGCTGCGCAGTTCTCCTGGCGAGATTCCTTTTTGAGCGAGGTCGATGACCTGCACCTTGATGTTTCGCTCGCGAAAAAAACGCTCGGTCTTGCGACTGTCTGCGCACTTCTTCGTTCCAAAGATCTGAATGTTCAAGGTACCCATATGCCACTACGGAATCCCCGCATCCGGGCCAATTGGAGGCGGCGACGGTGCATGCGGGCATTCTAGGCTGGCTCCCTGGGCCATGCAACCGTGCAAGAAACACCCTGTTTGTGATACGGTGCGTGGCGAATGATGACCCGTTCTCGAAAAGTCCATTCTCCCGCCCTGATCGGCATTGTCGCCGTGTTTCTGGGCGTTGTGGTCGCCTCGCCGTCGACTGCATCGGCGCAGACCACCCTCGCCATCGAGGCACGGGATGCCTGCGCCACTGGCCAGGTCGAACGCGGTGTTGCACTGATGGAGGTTCGGTTCGAGCAAACCAACGATCCGACTCACGTCTTCAATCAGGGTGTGTGCTACGAAAAGAACCGACGCAGCCCGGACGCCATTCAGACCTTCGAGCGCTTCATCGCTTTGCCCAATGTCTCCTCCGCCGCACGCACGCAGGCCCAGGCGCGCGTCGCGAGGTTGCGCAACCCCGCGGCCATTCCGCCGGCAGCACCCACCCCTGCGCCACCGCCGGCGCCCGCCGCTCAAGCTCAACCCATCGCAATCGTAGGACAGGTTCAACGCCCGGCTGTCACAATCGTGATACCTCGGGCACAACCGCCGCGAATCGTTTCAAGCGCCCTTGATCCAGTCGCCCCCGTGGCGGTCCCCGTTCCGACGTACACGCGCGATGAATCGCCGGTCCCTCGCCGCACCGCAAGCTACGCGGACGATTCGCCAAATCGCGAACCCACTGAATACTGGAATGGCGCGCGCATAGGTGCCGTTTTCGCAGGAGCGATTGCGGCAGCCGGATTTGGATACGCCTGGTTCAACGCCGAGGACAATCCCGAGGATCGCCACTCGGCACAGAATAAACAGGTCGCGGGACTTGTCATCGGGGGTACGGCGCTCGTCACCGCCGTCGTCTTACTCCTGGTCGCCGACGACACGCCTCGGCCCCCTAAGGCCAACACAACACGACCGACTGTGCCTTAAACATACCCAATTCGTCGCGACTGTGACGATCGCCCTACGACACGGCCTTCGCGGAGAATACAAAAGGCCAGCCTCCTTTCGGAAGCCGGCCCCTTGAGAATCACAGCCGGTTGAACCGGCAACAATCCTAGTAGTCGTAGTAGTTGAGGTACTCGAACGGCGTGGTTCGCAATCGAGCGGGCTCGATCTCGTTGTCCACTTTCCAGTTGACCCAACCGTCGATCACGTCCTTCGTGAACACGTCACCCTTCAAAAGGAATGCGTGGTTGGTCCGGAGGTTTTCGATCGACTCTTCGAGTGATCCCGGTGCCTTCGGAACGTCGCGCAACTCTTCCTTCGAGAGGTGGTAGATGTCCTTGTCAAGCGGAGCACCCGGGTCCATCTTGTTCTGAACGCCGTCGAGGCCTGCCATCAACATCGCTGCGAAAGCGAGGTAAGGATTCGCGCAGGGATCGGGGCAACGGAACTCGACGCGCTTTGCCTTCGGCGAGTTTCCACCGATTGGAATGCGGCAAGCAGCCGAACGGTTACGCGACGAGTACGCCAGGTTAACGGGCGCCTCGTAACCTGGAACCAGGCGACGGTAGCTGTTCAACGTGGGGTTCGTGATCGCGAGCACCGAGGGGGCGTGCTTGATGAGACCGCCGATATACTGACGGGCAAAGTCGGACAATCCGCCGTAACCTTCGCCAGCAAACAGGTTCTTTTCGTTTTTCCACACCGACTGGTGGCAGTGCATGCCCGAACCGTTGTCGCCAACGATGGGCTTTGGCATGAACGTCGCGGTCTTGCCATATTTCTTGGCAACGTTGCGGACGCAGTACTTGTACCACATGGTCTGGTCGGCCATCTTTTTGAGCGTGTTGAACTTCATCGAGAGTTCACACTGACCGGCGGTTGCGACCTCGTGGTGGAATACCTCGACCTCAATGCCAACCGACGCGATGGCGAGGGCCATCTCGGCGCGAAGATCACCCAGCGTGTCCGTCGGGGAAACGGGGAAGTACCCGCCCTTTTGACGAACCTTGTAGGCCAGATTGGCGCCATTCTCTTCGCGGTTCGTGTTCCAGAATGCTTCGGCTGAATCGATCTGGTAGGTCGAATGACCCGGGGCTTCGCTGAAACGAACGCTGTCGAAGACGAAGAACTCGGGTTCGGGACCGAAGTAGATGGTGTCACCGAGTCCGGTCTGCTTCACGTAGGCTTCGGCCTTGCGTGCGATGTTGCGGGGATCGCGGCTGTAAGGCTGGCGAGTGACCGCGTCAACGATGTCGCAAATAAGCGACAGCGTGGGGTGCGCGTGGAAGGGATCCATCACGGCGGTCGACGCATCGGGAATGAATCCCATGTCCGACTCATTGATGGGCTGCCAGCCACGGATCGAGCTACCGTCGAAGAAGTAGCCATCCTGGAAGGCATCTTCAGTCAACTTGGCAATGGGCATCGACGTGTGCTGCCACGTACCCAGGAAATCGACGAATTTGAAATCGACGAATTTGGCGTGGTTCTCTTTTGCGAACTTCAGGACTTCCGACGGTGTCATATGGTGTCTCCTCTTTGTGCCCCCACTTTTGGGCTGGGGGGCCGAGCCGTTTCTAGTCCGGTGTTAAAACGAAATACAGTACTTCTTTAAGAAGTTGCTTACAGTGCTTCCTCGCCGCGTTCGCCCGTTCGAATGCGGATGACTTCTTCGACGGCTGTGACGAAGATTTTTCCGTCTCCGATGTGACCGGTCTTGGCGACCGAAACCAGGGCTTCGACGATGTCCTTGACCTGGTCATCTTTGGCGACAATTTCGATCCGAACCTTTGGAACGAAATCAACGACGTAAGCAGAACCACGGTAGACCTCGCGCTTGCCGCCGGTGCGGCCGAAGCCCTTGACCTCGGAGACGGTCATGCCTTGCACACCGATCTCCCGAAGGCGGTCCTTCACATCGTCCAACTTGAAAGGCTTGATGACGGCTTCGACTCTTTTCATGTTTCTTAACCCTTTTGGCTGGCGGTTGGTGCAGCGGTTTCAAATCCCTGCGTTTATCAGGTACTTTCGCAGACTATTCGCCGATTGTTTCCAGTGGATTTCGTAAACGTAAATTGTTGGTTTAATGGGCCCCGAAAGCGCGTCAAGATCGGTCCTTCAAGACAAACGCAGCGCGCCAACGAGCTCTCGGATATCCGAAACGCCGTGGGTTGCGCAGTATTCGCGGAGCCCTTCGACCAGATCTCCCGAGACCGCCGGATCGATAAAGCTCTGGGTTCCAATCTGCACCGTCGAGGCCCCGGCCAGCAGAAACTCGATCACGTCGGTGGCGTTTTGAATCCCGCCAATACCCGAGATGGGTAGACCAACACCCGCCCGGTGGATCTGATGAACCATCCTGAGGGCGATTGGTTTGATTGCGGGTCCTGACAAGCCACCAAAGGTGGTGGCAATCTTCGGGCGTCGGGTGTGAATGTCGATGGCCATTGCGGTGACCGTGTTGATGACCGAAAGGCCGTCAGCGCCTCCATCGGCACAGGCTCGGGCCAGCGCGACGATGTTGGAGGTGTTCGGCGTCAACTTGATCCACAACGGTTTGCGCGTCACCGCCCGGCAGGCGCGGACAAGGTCGACCAGCACAGACGGCTCGGTCCCGAACTCGATGCCGCCTGCCTTGATGTTCGGACAGGACACATTCATCTCAAGACCATCGACTCCGTCCATGGCGCCCAGTGACTCGGCGCAACCGACATACTCATCAATGGTTGCCCCGAAGAAATTCACCAGCACCCTGGTTCCGCAAATCTTGAGATAGGGAAGTTTCTCTGTTCGAAACCCCTCGACGCCCACGTTCTCGAGGCCGATCGAGTTGATCATGCCGGAAGCCGTCTCACAAATACGAGGGGTCGGATTTCCGTAGCGCGGCTTCGGCGAAATGCCCTTGGTGACGAGCCCGCCGATGCAACGGAGATCGAGCAGGCCTTCAAATTCTTTGCCGTAACCGAAGGTACCGGAAGCCGTCAGAATTGGGTTCTGAAAGGAAAGCCCACCGGACTCAACCTTGAAGTTAATGTTATCGTTCATATAACTTATCTATGTACCTATTTTTAATTTGGTTTCATATACAAGATCTGCCCCATCGAAGACCGGTCCATCCTTGCAAACATAGCGAAAGGGACGGCTCTTGGCGGGGATGGCGCAGCCCAGGCAAACGCCGATGCCACAGGCCATCACCTCTTCAAGAGACAGGTGTGACTCGATCCCCTCGGCCTCGGCAATCGCCCCAACCGCGTGCAACATTGGGTTGGGACCACAGGACAGAATCCGAACCTTCTTGCCCAACTTTTTTGCCGCCTGAAGGCGCTGAAGCAGCACCTCGGTGATTCGACCCTTGTGACCTTTTGAACCGTCCTCGGTGCTGATGTGAATCGCCGTTCCGATCTGCAGCAGGCGCTCGCCGAGCACGATGTCGACCGCGCGGCGCCCGCCATAGAGCAGCTCACTTTGAGAAGCCAGACCTGCGGCTGCGGCTGCCTCTGCTTGCATCAAAAGGGGCGGCAATCCGACCCCGCCCGCGACGAGCAGATCGAAGCAGTCCACCGAGGGTTCGGGAAAACCGTGGCCAAGCGGTCCGAGGACCTGAACCGTTTCACCGAGGGCGGCGCGGGATAACAGGCTGGTCCCCGTACCGACAACCTTGGCAAGGATCTCGGCCGTCCCGTCCCCGCCGACGGTCATTAACGAGAACGCCCGTGGCAAAAGAGGATCCCGCTCCCACTCGCCCCGTACCATCACAAACTGTCCCGGTTTGGAGGCTTTCAGTGCCTCGCACCCCGACAGCGTGAGGACGAAATAGCCGCCTTCAAGCGAACGATTCTCGGAAACCCGGGTCTGGAAGTAACGCATTCTTTGGCGGGGCGTTCTTACAACAAATCGGGCACGCCCGTACAGGGGTCACGCGAAGCAATCGACACACCAATATAACCTGCTGATATTAAACGTCTTTACAGGGATCGATGGCTATTTTCGGCAAACCGACCGCAAAAGAACTTTCACTCGTGATTTCAAATTGTTGCAAGAGTCGCCGGTCCTGTGTTACTAGGCGTGGAGCAACGGCACCTGCCAGATTGAGATTTCATGGACTTGATGTTTGAAGATGAGGTGGACGAGGTTGGCTCTGACATTGAGGCGTATTGCCCAAAGTGCAAGGCCGATACGACCCACGTCGTAATCTCAAAATACGAAGACGAGATCCGCCGAGTTCAGTGCAACCCGTGCGGGGACGTTCACTCGTTCCGCAAACCCCGCGGCGAGGTTGAGGACGACATGCCCGAACCGGTCTCGGCCCGCAAGCGTGCTTTGATGAAAAAGCCGGACTTCGAGGAGTTCTTCGCGAAGAAGAAGTCCACCGCAGAGGCGCCTGTGTACGAGTTCCGACGCGCGTACCGCGAGAACGAAATCCTGACGCATCCAAAGTTTGGCCTTGGTTTCGTCTCGGAAATTGTTTCCGACAGCAAGGTGGAAGCAACCTTCAAGGATGGTCGGCGCGTGTTGGTCCATAACCGCAAGGACATTCCCGGTATCCCGAAGGGCGATGGCGTTCCCCTGGTCACGCTTCCCAAGGCACCCGCTGCCAAGGTTGAAGCACCTGCCGCTGCAAAGGCTGGAAAAGCCGACAGTGGCAAAGTTGAAGCCGCCAAGTCCGATGCGCCCAAGGCCGCCGGTAAAGATTCTCCCAAAGTAGAAGCCAAGGTGGGCAAAGGTGAAAGCAAGGTCGCGGCACCTGCCGCCGAAACAAAGGCGGCTGCACCGGCGAAGAAAGCCGCAGTGACAGCACCGACAAAAAAGCCTGAGGTGTCTGCGAAGAAATCGGCTGCTCCGGCCCAAAAGCCTGCGGCTGTTCCGGCCCAAAAGCCTGCGGCTGCTCCGGCCCAAAAGCCTGCGGCTGCTCCGGCCAAGAAACCTGAGGCGCCTGCGAAGAAATCGGCCCCGCCCACCCCCGCCAAAAAGTCTGAGGCGCCTGCGAAGAAACCGGCCGCTCCCGCTCCCGCTAAAAAGCCGGTTGCACCTGCACCGGTAAAAAAGCCCGCTCCCGCTCCCGCTCCCGCCAAAAAGCCTGAGCCTGCGAAGAAAGCCGCTCCCGCTAAAAAGCCTGAGCCTGCGAAGAAAGCGGCTCCGGCCGCTCCGGCAAAAAAGCCTGCGGCTGCTCCGGCCAAGAAGCCTGCTGCGCCCGCTGCCCGCCTTCGCAAGTAACGCTTGTTGGGCTCTGATTTTCCGGTCAGCGGATAAGCAATACATACACGTCGTAGATGGCGTGTGTGTACACCGCGACGGCAAAGCCGCGGAACCAAAACAGCAGGCCAAAGAACACCCCGGCCAAAAGGCGGAAGGTGAAGACACCCAGGCTCAGCGGATCACCGTGAGGCGGAATGTGGTGCATCGCCGAGAACAGAAACGACGAGGCCAGGAACGCTGCCATCACCGCGATCCAGCGCCGCCAGCCCAGTGCGCGTTCAAAAATCGCGACGAGACCAGTCAGCAAACCAAGACGAAAAACGGTTTCTTCGTATAGCCCCGCGCCGATCGACATGACGAGCCGTCCCAGGACCGAGCTACCAGCGACGCCCCCCGCGAGACCTGGCGAAAAACGAAAAAGTTCGGTCATCACCAAGACGATGAGCGACCCCATGGTGAGCGCGTAAATCGTGCTCTCAAGCAACACCGGAACGATCACGCCAGTCTGGAAATGTTGTCGCTTTTTGAGGCGCGACAGTCCGACGAGGAAGACGACGACAACGCCGCCGACAAAGGCCAAATACGCCGGAATCGAAAGGTGCAGATCTCGCAACAGCAAGGTCGTCACGAAGTCTGCGCCGTTGAGCATCGGCAACGTGAACAGAACACCCACCTGGTAGATGATGAATAGCGGGACTACCAGCACGAGGCTGGTCAGCAGATTGCGCTGCTGGTTCTTTGCCATGGTTGCAACGGCTCGCGGCTAATTGCGAGCCGCGGCTCCCTGTGCAGCTGCTGCCGGGGTCGCCTCTCGGGGTTTCACGGATACCAGGATCTCGCGGTTGAGATCCAGGAACTTTCGGGCGACCCGGGTCACATCCGCGCGCGTGACGGCTCCGATCTGCTTCGGGAATGCACGGTAGGCTTGCCATCCCTGACCATATGCCTCGTGGAAGGCAAGTGCGGCGGCAATCGCGCTCTTTCGTTGCAGGCCGATCGCATTGACACCAATGAGATATCGGCGCGCGCGATCGAGCTCCTCTGCGGTGATGCCGTTTTGCACGACCGAGTTTATCTGCGCCCGCGTGGCATCGAGTGCTTCGGTTAACTTGTCGGGACTGCAAGCGAGGTAAACCGCCAGATACCCAGGATCGATTCCCTCGAGGGAAAACGCGCTCACCCGGTAGACGAGGCCCCGTTTTTCACGGAGCTCTGAAAACAATCGCCCCCCCTGCCCCGACAACACCTGGGAAAGAACCTCGATGGCAAATCGATCCGGGTGATCGAGCGATACGCCGGGAAATCCGAGTACGAGGTGCGCTTGTTCCCGTTCAAGAAACGAAAAGGCCTGACGTGGCGCAACCACTGCAGGTTCAGGAACCGGAGCCAGCGGTGGTGGTGCTGCCGTCTTGGTTTCGGCCTCGAAGAGCTGTGCCAACGTGGAAAGCATCGACGCGGGATCGACATCACCCACGATCGCGAGTGTTAAATTGGCGGGCGAGTAGTGCTGGCGATAGTGGGTAAGCAATCGTCGGCGTGTAAAACCCGAAACCGAATCGACGGTTCCCGAGAGATCCATCCGATACGGGTGGCGGTGCCACAAGGTCTGGTGAAAGAGACGAAAGGCCGCATGCCCAGGGCTGTCGTCCTGGGCGCGAATGTCATCCACGATGATGCGCTTTTCCTTCTCAAGCTCGTCGTCGTCGAAAACCGAATTCAACAAACAGTCGGCAACGATCTCGACGCCTTTTTCCCAGTGCCGGGACAAAAACTCGGCTTGTACGCCAATGCTGTTCCGGCCTGCATAGCCCGAAAGTGAGCCCGCAAGGCCATCGACCTCGGCCGAGATTTGTTCGGCTGTCCGCGATTTTGTGCCACGGTTCAGGAGGGTCGCTATCAAGTTGGAAACACCATTGTTTCGGGTGTCTTCAAGGCGCAGACCGCCAACCCACATTGCACGCATCGCCACGATTGGCACCGAACGATCGCGCAACATCAAGACGCGCATTCCATTCGGAAAGACGTGGCGAACGACGTTGTCCTCGGGCCGTGACGCAACAACCTTGCGTGATCTCGCGACCGCGCGTTTGCCCGACTCGGCCACGACCTCACTTAGCTTCGCAGTCAATCGTGACACATTCTTGGCATCCTCGTCACTGCCACCTTTGCGCGCCGTGGGGACTTGCGCCACCGTCACGACGTTTTCGATTCGCAAATAGCGTTCGGCAATCTGGCGCAGATCCGCCGGTTTGACCGCCGCCAAACGCGCCATGTAACGCGTTTCAAAATCAAGGTCTTCTGCGATCGCCGCGAAGTATCCCAGTTTCCGGGCATAACCTTGCACGGTCTCGCGATCGAAGACGCGTTCACTTTCCAGAATCGTTCGCGCGCGATCCATTTCATCGGCGCTTATCTCGGTGTGCGCCATTGCCAGCGTATCGGCGAGGACAGCGCGCGCCACCGTGTCCATTTTCCCGGCACCGACCGAGGCACCCGCGACCAGTACCCCTGCCTGTCGCGTGGTGAACACGTAACTAAAAGCGCTCTTGGCAAGCTGCCGGTTGCGCACGATCTCCTTGTGCAAGCGCGAACTATCGCCGTGCCCAAGGACAACCGACAGCAGATCCAGCACCGGCACATCTTCGTGCCGGACGGCGGGAACGCGGAACGCAAACATGATCTGCGATTCCTTCACATCGCGCGACAGGACCTTGAGGCTGGACGCCGGTGCGGGTGGCTCGGGGCGCTTTCGAGTTGTGTCACCTTTGGGTAGAACACCAAAGGCCGACTCGATCGTCGCACGGGTCTTCTTGGTATCGAAATCACCGACCACCACCAGCGTGATGTTTCCGGCGTGGTAACGCGAGCGATGAAACGCCACGAGATCGTTGCGTCCCATCTTCGTGACCGTCTCGACCGAACCAATGACGGGCCTGCCATAGGGGTGCGAACCAAAAGCACCGCTGAACATGGCTTGCGCGGCAATGCGATCGGGGTCATCGAGGCCTTGCTTTATCTCTTCGAGAATCACCAGCCGTTCCCGCTCGAGCTCCGTGGCATCGAAACTCGACGCCGAAAGCGCATCGGCCAGAACGTCGATGCCGTTGTCGATAAAGGTGCCGGCCACGACAAGGTGAAACACCGTTTCATCAAAGCTGGTCCAGGCGTTGATTTCGCCGCCCGCACTTTCGATTTCGCGGGCGATTTGACCGACCCCGCGGCGTGCAGTGCCCTTGAAAAGCATGTGCTCTAGAAAGTGCGATATGCCAGCGAGTTTAACCGGCTCGTCCCCTGCCCCAACCTTGACCCAGGCCTGCAAGGCCACGACCGGCGCTGCGTGGTTCTCTTCCAGAATAACCTCGAGGCCATTATTGAGTTTGAACTGCAACCGCTTTTCTCCCGCGTTGTGATCGGTGTCCGCTTCAGATGCGCCCATTTCACCACGTTGCGCCGGGGCCACCGCCGTTGCACAACCCGGCAAAACGGCAAATACCCCTGGCAAACACGCAAGCAAAAGCGGGCGCACGAGGCAGAAACTTAGCACGGAGGCAGGGATTCGTCCCCACGGCATTTGACACCCCTACGGGGCACGGTCACGCTTGCCGATTGGCCCCACCGACCGATGACACGATTCCCTTTTCTAGTAACTTGCGAAGCCCGAACCGAAGGCGCTTTGCGCGACGAACTTGTTGGACTTGGGATTCGCAAGCCGCGGGGCGGGCCGGGTCGAGTCACCTTCGAGGCGCCTCTGAAGGAAGCGATGCGCGTTTGTTTGCACGCCCGAACGGCCATGCGGGTGCTGTTACAGGTGGGATACGGCCCGTGCGCCAATTCAGACGAACTGTACGAGACCGTGCGGAGCGTGAACTGGAGCGAGCACCTCGATGCGCAGCACACATTTGCCATCCACGCACACGTGCGAAACTCGGAAACGCTGACGCACTCACAATACGTAGCACAAAAAGTTAAAGATGCGATCGCCGATGGGTTTCGCGACAATACCGGGTCGCGTCCAAACGTTGAACGCAACGATCCCGACGTGCCCATCGTGGTTTATATCGACGGCACGGAAGCCGAACTCTACCTTGACCTCGCTGGACCTGCCCTGCACCGACGTGGCTATCGCGTCGCAATGACCGACGCCCCGTTGAAGGAAACCCTGGCGTGCGCCGTACTGGCACTCGGACAGGTCACGGCCGAAAAAGCATTCCTTGACCCGATGTGCGGCTCCGGGACCTTTGCCATCGAACAAGCGATGCGTGCTCGACGGATGGCGCCAGGGCTTGGTCGTACGTTTGCATTTGAGCGATGGCCCTCGCAAGAACACATCCCACTCTGGAAGGATTTGTGTGAAGCCGCGCGCGCCGAGATCCTGCCTGATTGCCCTGCCCCTATTTTCGCAAGCGATCAAGATGGCAACGCCATTGCGGCCGCGCGCCGAAACGCTCAGGTCGCCGGCGTCGAAAAGGACATCGCATTTGCCGTGAAGGAATGCTCGCAGGCAACCCCGCCCGCGGCGGAAGGCACCGTTTGTTTCAATCCCCCCTACGGCGAACGCGTCGTGGCGCAGAACTTCAGGCCCATCGCGCGGGCACTCAGCATGTTCTGGGGTTGGTACGTCGTCGTGATCTCACCCGAACGCTTCTTGCAACCCCACCTCGGTCAGGCTGCGATGTTTTGCCACCGGCTTTCCAACGGAGGGCTACCGGTCGAACTACAGCGTTTTTCCTTCGTTTCGGCGCGAAACCCATGAACGCTGGCGCGGCGGCACCGGGCGAACGGAAGCTGGTCTTTCTGCTGGCCGCCGTCACCTTCGTCAACATCCTCGACTTCATGATGGTGATGCCGCTTGGCCCCGATCTCGCAAAGAACCTGGGCATACCTCTTTCGCAACTCGGTCTGATCGGCGGCAGCTACACGGCCGCCGCTGCGGTCGCTGGTCTCGTCGGCTCAACCTTCCTGGATCGCTTTGGTCGACGCTCGGCGCTCACCGTCGCGATGCTGGGTCTCGCGGGTGCGACAGCCCTCGGAGCCGCCGCCGAGGGCATGGGGTCGCTGGTGGTGGCACGCATCGCAGCCGGTTGTTTTGGCGGACCCGCCGCAGCCCTGGTCTTTGCGATTGTGGCCGATGTGATTCCTCCGGAACGCCGTGGGCGCGCGATGGGCGCGGTCATGGGCTCGTTCGCCTTTGCGTCTGTTATTGGCGTACCGATCGGCCTGGAACTCAGCCGCATCTCCGGATGGCGGACACCATTTTTGACGGTGGGTGCCGTCGGCCTCGTCATGGCGGTGCTCGCGTTGTTCATCTTGCCACCTCTGCGCGGCCATCTTGAACGCGGCCCACAGGCACCCCTTCGTTCGATCGGGCTGTTCCTCGCCGACAAGAGCGTGTTGCTTGCGGCGGGCGCCACGCTTGTAACCTTTCTCGGAACGTTTCTCTGGGTGCCGCACATCGCAACCTACGTCCAATTTAACCTCGGATACCCGCGAGAAAAACTGGGACTCCTCTACATGGCAGGAGGCGTGGTTGCGCTCTTCAGCATGCGCCTTGGCGGGGCATGGGTCGACAAGGGAGGCCCCTTGCGCGTCACGCTACTTGGCTCGGCGGTGACGATCGCGACGCTTGCGACCGCCTTTTTGACGACAGTGCCACCGGTACCGATCTTTGTGCTCTTCATGGGACTCATGATGGGCAACTCCCTTCGAAGCGTGGCACTCAACACCCTCGCATCGCGCGTTCCGCCAGCGCCCGAGCGAGCCCGTTTCATGTCGATTCAATCCGCCGTTCAACACATGGCAGCGGCCGTTGGCGCCGTTCTGTCGTCCGTGTTCCTCTCCGAAGGAGACCAGCACCGCCTTGTCGGCATGGATGTGGTGACCTGGGTTTCAATCGGCATGGCACTCGCGCTGCCGTTCCTCATCGCGAATCTCGCCGCACGGGTCACGGGTGCCGGACGACCGCAGGGTTAGTTGCTACAAAGCACGCCATGTCCGAAACGGCGCCCACCTGTCCGACCTGCAAGAAGAAGCCAGCAAGCGCCGAGTTTCGACCGTTCTGTTCGCAGAGATGTCGGGCTGCCGATCTGGGATCCTGGTTCTCCGAGAGCTACCGAATCAGCCGGCCTATTCTGGAGACGGACCTGGATGCGGCGCCGCCGATGCCGCCTTCGGAGGAAACAGGAGACTGAGGATGACGGCGATAGCGAGTACGCCCGCAAGCACGCCAAGCGAAACGGCGATGGGCATGTGCCACCACTTCTCGATCAAGATCTTGATGCCGATGAAGCCAAGGATGACGGCCACGCCCGTCTTCAGATAGGCCAGTGCCGACATCAGATCGGCAATCATGAAGAACAAAGACCGTAGGCCCAAGATCGCAAAGATGTTGGACGTATAGACGATAAACACGTCCATCGTCACGCCGAAACAGGCCGGAATCGAGTCGACGGCGAAAACCACGTCCGTGCCCTCGACAACGACCAGCACGGCAAGCAAGGGCGTCGCCTTGCGCACACCGTTTTCGACGGTGAAAAATTTGGCACCATCGTAGTGATCTGACGTTCGAACGAAGCGCCTGAAGACGCGCAACACGGGATTCGCGGACGGATCGATGTGCTCATCTTTTTGAGTGAGCAAGCGGATTGCCGTAAAAACTAGGAAGGCACCGAGGATGTACATCACCCAGTGGAAGCGGGTGATGAGAACGGCGCCAATGCCAACAAACGCACCACGGGTAATAACGGCACCGATGATGCCCCAGAACAACACCCGGTGCTGGTACTCCTCCGGGACTTTGAAGTACGCAAAGATCACGATGAACACGAAGACGTTGTCAATCGACAGGGCGTATTCGAGTAGCCAGGCCTGTGTGAACTCCAGGCCTCGTTCACGACCCAGCTTGATATAAACGAAGGCGTTGAAGAGCGCGGCGAGGGTGACCCAAATACCAACCCAAACCGCGGCTTCCTTGGCCTTGACCTTGTGCGCACCGCGGTGAACGACACCGAGATCGATCGTCAACGCCGAAACGACGATGACGACAAACAATGCCCAGTAAAGTGGTGTACCGACAGATTGCATTTTCAGGGGCGAGTTGCGGCAGGTGATCCGGCACCCGCGTCTGCGGTTGGTTTAGCAGGCGGGACGAGGCCCGGTGAAAATTGAACGGTTCGACCCTCGGACGAACGCGTCCTCGGGCGCACCGGCGGGCTCGGGACGATGCTTTTGGTGAAGGTCGTCGCACAGGATTCCGACTTCGCTTGAAACCAAAATACGCCAAAAAGAAGCACCAACAGCCAGAAGCCTTTGAAAAGCGTCTTGCGCGGGAGGCGCTGCCACAGGGTGCGTTCGCGGATCCAGTCGTCTTCAGGGTTCATGATACCGCTCCAGTCCCGGCAGCATTCCAGCGCTGCAGGCGAAGCCTGGGATTTTCTCGGCCGCGGAATCGGTTGATTTCGGCAAATCCTAGCAAATCCACCATGACACCGGGTTCGGGGCCCTGGCCACCCATGCCAAAACCGATGGCATCGCCGGAAGCGTCGCCCTGCGAGAGGTTCAATTGCAGGTGTTGGCCGTTGCCGATCAGGCGATGGGAGGTTGCGGTGATGCCCGGCAAGACGAGCAAGGGCTGGGTATTCGCGTTGCCAAAAGGCCCAATGCGTTCCAGTTCAAGCACACCCTCGAGATCCAGTTCGGAGAGCTGTGCAATCGCGTCAACTAGCGGTGGCGCATCGGCTTCGGCATCTACCCGTGCCAAAGCCGCGTGTTGCACAAAAGCGTCACGAAAGGCCGCAAAGCGATCGAAGCGGACCGTGAGTCCTGCCGCGGCCGCGTGGCCACCAAAGACCTCGAGGTGTTCCGAAACAGCCTTCAGTCCGTGATACAGATCGAACGATGGCACGGTCCGCGCCGAACCACGGCCGCGCCCGTTATCGAATCCAACCACGATCGCCGGACGACGATAGCGATCCACCAGCTTGGCAGCGACGATCCCGACGACCCCCACGTGCCAGTCCTGTGCTCCAACCACAATGGCCGCGGGCACATCGCCACCCGTGAGGCGAATCAACGTTTCAGCCTCGGCAAATGCAGCTTCCGCAACGTCATGCTGGATGCGCTGTCTTTCCTTGTTGATGCCTTCAAGCACGATGGCCCGTTCACGAGCCTCGGTGTCGTTGGTTGCGAGCAACACGTCGAGGGCGCGCTGTGCATCGCCAAGGCGACCCGCAGCATTGATCCGGGGCGCATAGCGAAAGCTCACCGTCGATGCGTCGACGGTGTCCTCAACGTAAACCTCCGCTTGCTCCGCGAGGGCTCGAATGCCGGGGCGTCTCTGCTTTTGCAACTCCTTCAGGCCAGCTGCAACCAGGATGCGATTCTCGTGTTGCAAGGGCACGACGTCCGCTATCGAGCCGAGCGCGACCAAATCCAGCAGTTCGCGCGGATCCCATTCCGCGGCGCCGGGTCGGCCGCACGCACGAAAGCGGCTTCGCAACGCTGCCACCAGATAAAAAGCGATGCCACACGAGGCCAGACCCTTGAATGGAAAGCGGTTGTCGCTTCGATGCGGATTGATGAGCGCCTCCGCCGGTGAATCGCCACTTGGCACCTGGTGGTGATCGATCACGATGGTGGGCACACCAAGTTCGCGCAGCAAACGAATCGACGCGTGATCGCTTGTGCCACAGTCGCAGGTCACAACCGCAGCACAGTGGGCATCGGCGAAATACCGGGCTGCATCGATGTTGAAACCATAGCCCGCATGGCGCGTGGCCACGCGGGTTAGCACGGTTGCACCGAGGGCTCGCAAACCAAGCGTGATGATGGCGGCACTGGTTACACCGTCGACATCGTAATCACCAAACACGCCAATGGTCTGACCTTTCAGGATCGTGCCCTCGAGGCACGCCTGCGCTTTTTCAAGATCCGGCATCCCTTCCGGCGGACGCAAATCACCCAGACGCGGGTTCATGAAACGCGAGACATCGTCGGCCTCGGTCAGCGATCGACTGATCAACACCCGGGCTGTGAGCGCCCGAATCTTGAGCGCTTCCACAAGACGCGCCTCTGCCGCTGCGTTGCGCTGGGGAATCCGCCACGGACTCGACATCGCCCCAACCTGTTCCATCAAACGGTCCTGGCGCTAAACGGCCTCGGCGTCTCGTCGTCGTCGTGTGGTCTCGGAGGCACGTACGGACTTGCCCTGCGCGGCCGCACGGTTCGTCAGCCAAATAACGACCGGCGCAGCAACGTAGATAGAAGAGTAGGTGCCGACGATGACGCCGACGTTCATCGCAAACGCGAAGTCGCGGATAACGCCCGAGGCGAAGATGTTCATGGCGAGCGTCACGAACAACAAGGTGCCGCTCGTCCAGATGGTACGCGACAGCGTCTCGTTGATGGACAGGTTGACAACGCGCTCGAGTTTGCGATCGCGGTATCGTGCGAGGTTTTCGCGAATGCGGTCGAAGATGACGATCGTGTCGTTGACCGAAAAGCCAATGATGGTCAACACGGCAGCGAGGGTTGTGAGCGAGAACTCGCGGTAGGTCAAAGCAAACGCGCCGATCGTGATGATCGAGTCGTGCAACAAGGCCAGAATCGCGCCCGGGCCGTAACGGAAATCGAAACGCAACCCGACGTAGAGCATGATGAGCACCATCGCGCCGAGGACCGCTTTCACGCCGTCGATCTGGAGCTGACGGCCAGCCTTGGCACCGACCGATGCGACCATGGGAATATCTTCCACCGCGCCATCGCCCAGAGATTTCTCAAGCGCCTTGGTCACTTCAACATCGAGACCAATGAGCCTTGCTTCGTAGGAGAGGCCAAGGCCATCTTGCTTGAGATCAGTCGCCTCGACACCTGCGGAGGACAAAGCGCTCCTGACGGCAGCATTCTCGAGCGGCTTGTCGAAGCGAAGATAAATCACGTCGCCACCTTCGGACAACGCAAAGCTCTTCAGCGAAGCCTCGCCAATCTTGGAAATTTTTGCCTTTGCGGCGGCTGCTTTCTCTGGCGAAATGACCGACACGGCGCCCATTCGAACCAAAAACTTCTTGCCTGTGTCCGAACCGCCGCCCGCGCCGTAACGAACCACGTCGACACCGGTAAACCCACCGCCTTCAACAGCCGCGCGGACCGCAGAGATGGCAACGTCTTTTTTGAACTCGACCTGAAGTTCGGTACCGCCTCGGAAATCAACACCCCAGTTCAAGACGCGGCCGCGACTCTTGATGACGAACGCGTTGATGAACAACATCAAGATCGATCCGACGATGAGCACCGTCGACACGGCGTATGCGGACTTCGCTCGTCCCACGAATTCGTAGTCAGAGCCGGTCTTGATAATCTCGAAGAACTTGTGCTTCTCGTCGGACATGCCGCCACTCGCCTGCGAAGGGTTGCTTAGATGGAAATGGTTTGTTTGACAACGCCGCGACGGCCGAGCATCAGCTCGAACATCCAGCGCGACATGTACACCGCAGTCGCAATATTCGACAGGATGCCAATGACCAGCGTGACCGCGAACCCTCGAATCGGGCCGGAGCCATACGAATAAAGCACCACGGCTGCCATGAGGTTCGTGACGTGTGCGTCAAAGACCGTCCAGAAGGCACGTGAGAAGCCGGCGTCGACAGCCGAACGGGCCGACTTGCCTGCCCGCAACTCTTCACGGATGCGTTCGTAGATGATGATGTTGGCGTCCACGGCCATACCGACCGCCAAAACCAGTCCGGCGATACCGGGCAAGGTCAGGGCTGCCTCGAAGGCCGCGAGAATCGCCAGCATGAAGACCACGTTCAACATCATGGCGATGTTCGCGATCACCCCTGCGGTTCGATAGTAGATCAACATGAAGAGGACCACGGCGAAGGCGCCGATGAGCATTGCCCATTTGGCATCGGCGACCGTATCCGCGCCCAGGGTCGGTCCGACCTGGGATTCGTACGACTTCGTCAACGGAGCAGGCAAGGCACCCGAACGGAGTACGGCGACCAGATCCTTGGCTTCTTGTTGGGCCTTGAAGGGATCGCCGAAGCCACCGAGGGTGATGCGGCCTCGCTCGCCAATCTGTGACTGAATCTCGGGCGCACTGTTGATCTTGCCATCCAAAACGATGGCCATCTTGCGACCAACATTTTGGCCGGTGAGACGCTCCATCAAGACCGCACCTTGCCGGTCCATCGTGAATGCAACCTCGGGACGATTGGTCTGTTGGTCGTAGCTGAGTTCGGCTGCGGCCAGATACTCACCGGTCACGCTCGCACGGCGGTGAAGCAGGTACGCGCGCCACACCGTCTTGCCAACTACCTCGGTGCCGTCTGGACTGCTCGCCTGAATCTCCTCGTAGCCGAACTCGCGATCCTTCGGGACTTCAAGCTCACCCGTGAGACCGGCAACAAACGCCTCAAGATCGGTGCGAACGGGCGTGCGTATCGAAATGTTGTTGTGCTGGGTCCCGTTCTTGTCGGTCCAGGGTTCGGGCACCACCGTGATCTTGCCGCCTTGTGTGACGGATGCGGCAACCTTGGTCATGTACTCGGCACCGTCGTCAACCAACTTGAACTCAAGCTGAGCGGTACGGCCGATGATCTGCTTGATGCGCTCGAAGTCTTCGGGCTTGAGACCAGGAAGTTCGATGACGATGTCGTCGCCGCGCTTGAGAATCGTTGGCTCGGCCACGCCAAATTTGTCGACACGACCGCGAATGGTCTCGATGCCCTGACGGAGCGCATATTCCTTGACCTCGGCAGCCTGGTCCGGATCCAGACGCAAACGAACCTGACCGGCGCCACTATCGCGCGAGATCTCGTCAACAGCGTTGCGGTAGTTGTCGAGCACCTTGTCGTCGAGCTTCGCCGAATCGGACGGTGGTGTGAAGGTGAAGAGAATTTCGTCGCGGCCTTCGCGATCGATCTTGAAGCCCTTGGTTTTCACGGCGAGACGCTCTTCGATGTCACTCGCGATGCGATCCACCTTGGCACCAATCGCCTTATCGATGTCGACCGAGTAGACGAGGTGCAGGCCGCCCTGCAAGTCGAGACCTGGTTGAATCTTCTTGGTGAAGATCCGTTTTACGAAAGCAGGAACCTTCTGGTCGTAAGGCGCAGGGATCGACGGGCCAAGATAGAGCACTGCCAGCACCGTGATGCCGCCCCACATGAGAAACTTCCACCACCAAGCTCGTTCCATAGGTTGGTCTTTCGCGAATAGGGATCAGGATTTCGAGGCTTCCGCTGCCGGGCTTTTTTGCAACCCCTGCACGGCGCTTCGAAGAATGCGAAGGCGAACGCCTTCTTGAACAAGCAGCACGATTTCGTCGTCCTTGATGCCGGAGATCTCACCGAGCAAGCCGCCCGAAGTGACAACCCGGTCACCCTTTTTGAGCTCGCCCAGCATCCTCTGCTGTTCCTTGGCTTTCTTGCCCTGCGGTCGGATGATGAGGAGGTAGAACACACCAACCATCATGATGATGGGAACGATGTTGCTCATGAGGCTACTGGCTCCTTGCGGAGCCTGCGCTTGACCCAGGCCAATAACGAACGAAGTTAGATGCGGTGTCACGGGCCGACACGCATAGCATCGGCCCCTGTCAGGGTCAAGCAGCGTCGCTGACTGTCTTCGAGCTAACCCTCTGGAAATGCGACAACTTCGCGAATATCTCGCGCACCGGTCGCCCACATGACAAGCCGGTCGACACCCAGGGCAGCGCCGGCGGCCGGCGAGGCGATCCTCGGCAGCGCCTCTATCAACGCGTTATCGATTGGGTAAACGACTTTTTGTCGGCGACCCCGCTCCTGCAACTCTTCTGTGAAGCGCCGCCGCTGTTCCTCTGCGTCTAAAAGCTCGCCGAAGGCGTTGCACAGTTCGAGGCCGGAGGCATAGAGCTCAAACCGTTCGGCGACCGCGGGATTGCCGGGCTTGCGTCGTGCCAGGGCTGCCAGCGGGAGCGGCCAATCGAAGACAAAGGTGGGTTGCTCGGGATCCATCGCAGGTTCGATGTGGTCCAGGAACACACGAAAGAACAAGTCATCCCAACCATCGCCCGGAACCGTCGCGTGACCCGCCGCCTCGAGACAGGCCCGTAATCGCGACTCCGATTCGTCGCCAACAAGGTCAACCCCGACGTGTTGGGCGAAAAGCTGACGAATGGTGGTGTACAAGGACGCACGGGGCGGGGCTCGGCCCGCGGCTGCGGCGGCAACCGACAGCAGAGCCTGGGCATCTGCCGCCACCGCATCGAGGGTTTGACCCGCGCGATACCACTCTAGCATCGTGAATTCCGGCTGGTGATGCGGACCCTTTTCTTCCTTGCGAAAGCATCGGGTAAGCTGAAAAACGCGCGCATGCCCTGCACCCAGTAGCCGTTTCATGTGGTGCTCGGGCGACGTGATGAGATAGCGGGGGCTTCCATCGTCGCCCTGCCCCGCCGCAAAAGCGTCAAGGTGCAGCTCCTGCCCTGGATTCGCAACACGAACAGGTGTTTCAACCTCGACGAAGTCCTGGCTGTCAAAATAGTCTCGGATCGCGTTCACGATCCGGGCGCGAACCCTCAGCATTTTTGCATCGGCCGCCATGGCAATCAATCCCGGCGACCCGCCCCAACTAGGCGCGCCCGACGCGGTCCAGGTACTCACCCGTACGAGTGTCGACGCGAATCGTATCACCCAGGTTTACGAACAGGGGAACCTTGACGGTGGCGCCGCTCGCGATCTTGGCGGCCTTGGTTACGTTGGTCGCAGTATCACCTCGAGCGCCTGACTCGGTCTCGATCACGGGTTGCTCGATGAAGTTCGGTAGCGTGACACCGACGGCGCGACCCATGAAAAACAACACCTCGACGACGCCGTTCTCCGGCATAAAGCCCTTGTCATCGCCGATGAGATCGTTGGTGATCTGTACCTGCTCGTAGTCGGTCGTGTCCATGAACACGCACATCTCACCCTCGTCGTAGAGGTACTGCATGTACTTGGTCTCGACGTCGGCAGATTCAAGCTTTTCACCCGTGCGCAGGTTGCGCTCGATGACGCTGCCCGTGAGCAGGTTCTTCATCTTCGTTCGGGTGAACGCCGCGCCCTTGCCAGGCTTGACGAACTGGAACTCGACGACCGAAAACGGCGCGCCGTCGATCATGATTTTCAAACCCTTGCGGATCGCCGACGTATCGTAGGTGGCCATGACCCGGCGATCTATCCCGGACCCATCGAGCCGTCAACCGTCCCGTGGGACCGATTGCGCTTACTTGCCGCCCCAGAAGGCGGCAACAAGGGCCGTCACCAGCAGCACTACCCCGGTGCCGACGTAGAGTCCGATACGAGAGCCACCCTTTTTTTGGCTGAGTTCCGCCAGGCGGCTCATCACCATCATCCCCGAAACCGGAGCGGGCCGATCCGCGCCCGACTGCCCGGATTTGCGTGCGGCAACCTCGGAGAGTGACTCGAGCGGCTTGACAACGGAAACCAAGGGGAGGCTCGACTCGGTCCGGGAGTTGTCTTCGGGAGGCTCGGTTGGCGTAATCACGGTTGGATCGTCCTCGAATGCGGCGGGCGAGACTGGTGAATGCGCCGGAGGCGCCAGTGGCCTCAGAACGGAAGGTGGGCGTCGCGCCCTGTAAGAAGGCACGCCGCCCGCCTGGACGAGAAGGTCGGCAATACCACCGTCGCCTGGCAAAAGACTTTCGGCATATTCAAGGATGATTCGGGCGCGGGTTCGATCACCCCGTCGCAGCAAAACCTGCCCCAGCCGGCGGATGGCTTCGGGATGTTCGTCGTCCGAATCCAGCACCTGAATGAGATGCGCGATCGCGTTCTCGAGCCGTCCCCGCAAAAGATGGACATGGGCAAGCGCTGTCAGCCCGTCGAGCGAGTTGGGCAAAAATACCAGGCCCTTGCGACAGATCTGCTCGGCTTCGTCGACTTCGCCAAGCTCGATCAAACGATCGGCCAGGGCGGCAAACACCTCGGACTTCGGATTCGCCGAAAAAGCGGTTCGAAGACGTGATAGCTCTGCGTCTTCGTTGTTCAAGGATTGCCCGGCCACCCGAGGTGATTCTATACCAATCCTGGTTTTCTCCCATTCCCATGTCTGCAACTCGGCAACGTTCCCCGAAAGCACCGCTGCTCCGCTCCAATCGGGAGCCGATTCGGCCCTGGATCGTGTTGAGCGCGTTTTCGCCGGAACTGGAATGGCTCTCGACGTATTGCAGGTCGAAAGCGATGCTTCGAGGCGAGATCGTACTTGAAACGACAGGCGTAGGACTCGTGGAAGCAGCGGCGGGTGCAAGTCGGGTGATTGCTTGCCTCGGACCGGAGGTACGGCCCCGCGGAGTTATTTTTATTGGGACCGCGGGTGTGGCCCCGCTGAAGCAACGGCCCGAAGCCCTTCAAGCCGTGGTGCCGGATCGCATCGCCCTGCATTGCCAGCGCGTCACGGACGGCGATGCATATCTTCCGGGCGTGATGGTCTCCGAAGTTCAGGCCAACCGGGCACTTTCACGACGCTTACAACAAGCCGGTGCCCTTCCCATCCCACTCGCAATTTGCCCCATCGGGATCACCCGGACCCGCGCGCCCCGCTTGCCCCGTCCCTTCGTCGAAAACCTGGAAGCCTTTGCCGTCGCGCGCGCGGCCGCATTGTTGAAACTGCCCTTTATTGCGGTGCTCGGCATCAGCAACACCATCGGTCCGAACGCACACGTCGAATGGAAAGCCAACGCGAAGGCGGCGTCCGATGCGGCGTGTAAGACGGTTGCGAGCGCCTTACTCAGGGCGCCCAGTCGATAGTCGGAACCCCTGCCTCCAGCAGGTTCGCCGCAGCCGCGCGCTGAAACAGCGTGTCCACCGCGCGTCGAACGTCCGGTGCCATCGTGCGGGTATCCTCATTGGCGTACATACCAAGATAGCGATCGATGAGCGCAGGATCCGCAAGCGCGGCGTCGCCTCGCTCTTGCGCAACGACGTGCGAGATGATCTCGTCGCGATGCGCAAGTGCCCATTCGATCGCGCGCCCCAATACACGTGATACGGTTTCAATGCGTTCACGACCCAGCGATCGGCGAACCACGTTTACGCCCAGGGGCAGCGGCAACCCGGTCTGCGCCGTCCACCACTCACCGAGTTCGACCACCTTGTGATAACCCCGCTCCTCGTACAACAGGCGCCCCTCGTGAATCAACAACGCGGCATCGATCTCGCCGGCGTCCAGTGCGTCGAATGCGCGTGAAAACGGCGCAATCGGAACCACAACCGGAAGGATACCTTCCGCAATGAGACGCAACACCAGCCACGCGGTGGTGGTATGGCCCGGAATTCCGACGCGCTTGCCCCGCAGGTCCGCGATGGACATCGCCTGACGCGACACCACCACGGGTCCGAAGCCCCGCCCAACCGATGCGCCATGGGGCAACAACAAATAGCGTCTCGCAATATGCGGCATCACCCCGAGCGACACCGCCACCACGTCAGCCGAGTTCGACTGAGCCAGCCCATTGAGCGTCGCGGTGTCGGCCCGCCGATGCTCGAACGAAAGTCCTTCCGTGTCGATCCGATTCGCGGACAGCGCAAAGAACATGAGCGCGTCGTCGGCATCCACCGAATACGCGAGTGATATCAATTCCGATCCCCGTTGTGACACAAAAAGTCTGATACCTTGTCGCCCGCAGTGAAGGAAGAAAAAACGGTCGTCAGCATCTTTCAAAGCGTGGCCCGCGCCGTGGATGGCGCGCGACTTGTGCGCGAAAGTCTGGGCGCGCATATCGATAGTAGCTGGCATCCGACGGCAGTCCTTGCCCTCGGCAAGGTCGCATTCCCCATGTTCGACGGGGTGCGTCCTTTTTTGCGCGAACAGGGTGGCGTTTCGCGGGCGCTGTTAATCGCCCCAGCCTCGCGGTTTCCTGCGAATCCAGATTTACCCCCCGGAGCACAGGCACTCGTGGCCGATCATCCAACCCCCAGCGAGCGCAGTCTCGCCGCAGGTACCGCGGCTCAAGCCTTTGTCGAGGCGCTGCAGCCAAACGATCGCCTGCTCGTGCTCATCTCGGGCGGTGGATCGGCGCTGGTTGCGGGTCCTGCTGAAGGACTGTCGTTCAAGGACAAACGTGATACGGTTACAGCGGTCGCCCGCGCGGGCGCAACGATCGCCGAGTTGAACGCCGTGCGCAAGCACCTGTCCTCCATCAAGGGGGGACGACTCGCACTCGCCACACGTGCGCAAACGCGCGTGCTGTCGCTTTCCGATGTGGTTGGCAACGATCCCGGAACCATCGCTTCCGGTCCATTTTCGCCAGACACCTCCACATTTTCCGATGCACTGGCCATTGTTAAACGCCTTGCTCCCAACGGACCGAAGGCCGCGATCGATCATCTGCAGCGCGGCGTGGACGGTGCCATGGATGACACCCCGAAGCCCGGCGATCCGCGGCTTGCCCACGTTGACTACCGCATCCTTGCGAGCCCGGAACGTGTGCTCGCGCTCGGTGAGGCGGAAGGGCTTGCCCGAGGTCTCACGATTCGAACGCTCGCCCGGAACACGGAAGAAGACGTGGGTGTCTTGGCAGAACGATACGGCACCATCGCGAAAACGGGCGCAGCAGCGGGAACGCTGTTTGTAGGCAACGGTGAGCCCTCGATACGAGTTTCCGGCTCAGGCCGTGGTGGCCGCGCGACCCACCTTGCGTTGCTGATGGCACAACAACTAGCGGGGCTGTCGGGCGTGTCATTTTTGAGCGCAGGAACGGACGATCGCGACGGCGCAAGCGAGGCATCGGGCGCTGCGGTCGACGGCGACACCTGGTCGAGGGCCCTCTCGGCGGGGCTCGATCCCGTGGGAGCCCTTGCGAATTGCAACAGCGATCCTGTGTTGGCGGAACTGGGATGTCTTGTAAGGGGTCCCGGGACCTCGAACCTGCTAGATTTGCACCTCTTGCACTTTGCTGGATAACCTGTGCCCCGTGGAACGACGTAATTTTCTCGGTTTGTCGCTACCCGTACTCGCGGGAGTGATGGCGCTTTCCAGCGGGCAAGCACTTGCTGGACGCAAACGTAAGACGCGAAAAAAGAAGACCGCGGCGCATTCGCTTCCCTGGCTCGTTCATGGCAAGCCCAACGTGCAGGCACTTGGCGCCGCCGTCATGGATATCGAAAGTGGTCGCGTGTTGTTCTCGAAGCGTCAGGACGTTGCGCGTCCGATCGCATCGGTCAGCAAGTTGATTGCAACGCTGACGATTGTAGACCACGGCCTCGACGAAAACGAAGTCACGACCATTGCCCAGGTCGACGCCGACGCAGCCAAGGGAGGTGCGACGTCACGGCTCTTCACGGGCATGACGTTGTCGAATCTCGATTTGTTGCACGCGGCCCTTCTTGGTTCCGACAATCGCGCCGTTTCGGCACTCGGTCGTGCCGCGGGTTTGAACCTCGCCGATCTGACGGCCGCAATGAACAAGAAAGCCGCATCCCTCGGCCTGACCCATACCCGCTTTCGAGAGCCCACTGGCTTGTCGCCGGACAACGTGGCCACCCCCCTTGAAACGCTTCGTATGCTGCGAGAGGCAATCAAGAACCCTCGGCTTCAAAGCGTGCTGTCAAAACTGGATTACGACGCCCACCCCATCTCGAAGCCACCCATCCACTACACCGCCACGTACAAGCCCGCCCAGCGCTCGAACGCCAAGGTCCTCGGTGGAAAAACCGGCTACAACGACTTTGCACGCTACTGCCTGGTGGCCATGGCGCGGATCGACAGTCGGGATTTCGCGGTGTCTTTTCTGGGCACCGAGGGCAAATTGACCCGCTTCGGCGATTTCGCCCGGGTCGCCGACTGGATCGTCGCCCACAAGCCCCACCGAAAATTGGCCTAGAAGGCCGATAACAACGCGTTGCGCATCAGCCTTGAAGACAACAACGTTGCGATGGCTGCCAACTTGATTGGCGGGTCAGTTTAAAGACTCGTGACAATTCGCCCACTTCCAAGGCTTTCCTCTGGCCCACAACTTGCTGTAGTGTTCAGCGCACGCGGAGTCATCTGCGCGAGCCGAAGACAAATTGTTCGTCGGTCGAGTAACAGGAGCAAAGACGCATGAGCCGGAAAACATCGAGCATCAGCAACCTCGTCCGCTGGAAGAACCTGCGGTGGGTAAGCCTCGCAGCCTCCATCCCCGCAATCTGGGCGTGCAGCGCACATGATCTGGAAGCACCCAAGCCGCTGCCTGAAAAGCAGTCGGAGGTGTTGAAAGAGGTCAACCCGATCCGCGATCTCGACATCCTCTTCATGATCGACGATTCGGGCTCGATGAAGCAGGAGCAGGAAAATCTTCAGAAGAACTTTCCCAAGTTCATCAAGATCCTGCAAGACATCAAGGGCGGATTGCCCAACGTTCACATCGGTGTGATCTCGAGCAACGTCGGCGCGGGCAACATCCTTATCCCCGGCAACAGCGCTTGCAGCTTTCCGGGCGGCGATCGTGGCCAGTTCAAGCCACCGGCGGACAGCGGCCTTGAAGACGGCAACAAGTTCATTATCTCGAACAACAACGGGACACAGGACAACATCGTCGGCGCCGGAACCATCGCCGACACCTTCACCAAGATGGCAAACTTGGGGGTCAACGGGTGCGGTTACGAACACCAATTGCAGTCTATACGCCTTGCGCTATACGAGAACGTAACACCGACCAACGCCAAGTTCTTGCGCCCCAACGCGTATCTCGCCATCATCATGATTACGGACGAGGACGATTGTTCGGGTCCGCCATCAACGGATTTCTACGTTGATGGCGCCTACCCCACCTCGGAACAACAGGCCAGCTTGCGCTGCGCTCTTGTGGGACATCGTTGCAACGGCGCATTCCCGAAGCCCGAACCGTTTCAGACCCCACTGTCAAACTGTGTTGCGGATGAAGCCGGCGGCGGAAAGCTCATTCCGGTCTCGGAGATCGTCAACGACATCCTGAAGCTCAAGCCAGCCAATCCAGACCGAATCCTGGTTTCGGCGATCATGGGCTGGCCGAAGGATCCGACTTCAACCAACTATGCAATCAGCAAGGATCCCACAAAGATGCCATCGCTGTTGGATCTCGAACCTGCTTGCTCCTCTGCCAACGGCTCGGCCGCGCCAGGCCTGCGCCTCAATCAATTCGTAAAGGCCTTTGGCGGCACCGTCGAGAGCATTTGCCAGGATGACTTCGGACCGGCTCTTGAAAAGATCGCGGCGGTCATTGGCGCGAAGTTGACCCCCGGCTGTATCCCAGAGTTGCTGCTTGACTCGGATCTCGACGGCAAGAACTCCGCCTTTGTTCCGGAGTGCCAGGTCTCCGAACGCGTTCCCAACGACGCGACGGGTGCCGTGGAGGAGAAATTGATCGCAAATAAGTGCGATAACGAGGCGGATCCCGCAGCCTCCAAGAACAAGCCCTGCTACGCCGTCATTCGCGACCCCGGCTGTGCCGCTGTCGACATGAATGCTGCCGGTGGATGGCGTGCAGATGTTTACCGCGAAGGTGAAGCCGCTGCCGGAACAGTTCAGGTCGTGAGGTGCCGAACCTGTGCCCGTACTGATCCCAAGGCGCCCGAGAACATCGCAGGCCTTTGTAAGTAGTCGGCCCTGATTATCGCAACCCAAGGCCCCGTTTGCCAGAAGGCAGCGGGGCCTTTGCTTTTCTAGGCGTCCGGTGGAGGACGATCCGTCGTTGGTACCGCCGCGGCAAAGCGTTCCTCGAAGAACGAGCCTGGCTTGGCCCTGGTAAGATCGAGCTCAAAGTCTGGGGTATTGCGGGCCTCGAGTTTTGCGAAAAGTTCGCGGCTTTCGCGCCCCGATAAACCTGCCTGCTCGAGATCCGTCGACTTGATGAGACCGCCATCCGAAACCAATGCACCGTCCTTCACCTGAACCAGCTTGCGAAGTGCATCAAGCTCCATGCGCGACAGGTGCCCACCGCAAACGTCGTAGTCAATCCACGCCTCGTACGACAAGGGTGCAACACGCTTCAGCATTCCGGCCATCACCCGACCGAACTCTTGAATCTCCCACTGCGCGTGCGAATCCACCCGCAGCGTCAGGAAATGCAAAAGGTTGTGCAGATCGATCTTCCAGTACCATTGCGTGTAGGTGGAAAGCGGCAAGTCGATTCGCGCCAACTCGCGCGCAACATCATTCGACGTGAGCCATTCGTATCCCTCGGAAGCCTGTTGCCGTCCGCTCTGCCATCGGGACATGGCTTCTGCGTAGATTCTGGAATCAACCGGAGCGCCACTGCGACCCTGATTGTTTGCGCTGCTTTGGGTCTGTAGCTGGTCGTGCGACGGCGTGTAAAACAACATCGGCACGAGGCTGTAGCGGCCCGAGTATTCATTGACGTTGGCGGTTCGGTGACGAATCCACTGGCGCGCGATGAACATCGGCATGCAGCAGTGGAACTTCAGCTCGACCATCTCACTTGGCGTCGTGTGTTTGTGCCGCCGCAAGTAACGAATCAAACCGCGCGTCTGCGATTGCTTGCGCGTACCGAATCCGTAGCTCACCCGGGCTGCGCGTTCGATGTCCTCGTCGCTGCCCATGTAATCCACAAGCGACACGAACCCGTGGTCCAGCACAGGAAAATACTGACCCAGGATCTCCTCTGCCCCGGGACTCGACGACCGTTTGCTCATGTTCTGCCTTGTGGTTTAGGTGATTTCGACGAACGCGCCCATACGGCGGAACTTGTTGTAGCGCTGCCGAACCAGCTCTTCCGGTGCCAACGCCAGCAACGTCTCGAGATGGCCAGCGATGGATTTCCGCATTGCCTCGGCCGTCCCATCCCAGTCGCGATGCGCACCGCCACGGGACTCCGCGATGACCTCGTCATTCACACCCAACCGTTGCAGATCGCCTGCCGTGATCTTCAAGGCACGGGCAGCTTCGTCTCGACGTTCGTTGTCACGCCACAAAATCGATGCGCAGCCTTCGGGTGAAATGACGGAATAAATTGTGTTCTCAAGCATCAAGATGCGATCGGCCACGCCCAGCGCCAGGGCACCGCCCGATCCGCCTTCACCAATCACACAACAGATGATCGGGACGGGAAGCGATGACATCACCTCCAGGTTTTTTGCGATGGCTTCCGCCTGGCCCCGCTCCTCGGCATCGATGCCAGGATAAGCACCCGGCGTGTCGATGAAGGTCAGAATCGGACGACCAAGCCGCGCGGCCGTCTGCATGAGCCGAAGTGCCTTGCGATATCCCTCGGGCTTGGGCATCCCGAAATTTCGCAACACGTTTTCCTTTGTCGAGCGTCCCTTTTGATGCCCGACAACCAAGACCGATATTTCCCGCCCCGCAGACGACGAATCGCAATTGGGCGGATCGAGCTCGAGCCAGCCGAACCCCGCAACGATGGCGGGATCATCGCCGAACGCGCGATCCCCGTGCAGTTCGTAAAAGCCGCGAATGAATCGGCTGATGTAGTCAAGTGTGTAGGGACGCCCAGGGTGGCGCGACAACAAGACCTTTTGCCAGGGCGAAAGATCCGAGAAAATCTTCCGCTGCAAAGCGTCGACTTTTTCTCCCAGGGCCACGATCTCACGCTGAAGATCCGCCGATCCCTCCGCCAGTACGCGCAGCTCGTCGATCTTTTTCTCGAGTTCAACGACGGGTCGCTCGAACTCAAGGATGGGTCCGTCAGTTGGCATTTCGGTTTTGTTGTCCATACCGGGAATCCGCGGGAAACCGCAGCGTGATGTTGCCTTTGTACCCTAGGAAGGGGCTCTTAACCAGTGCTGGATCGCACCGGCTATCTCTTCGATTTCTTTCGGATTTCTGTCCGTATCGGCCGACTCGAGGCGACGGTCGACCCGCTCTTTGCGAAACCACGTTCGCTGCCGCCTCGCAAAAGCCACGGTGTTGCGCGAGATCTCGGTTTCAAGCGCTTCGAGGGGCAGGACACCGTCCAGCATCTGGCCAACTTCGCGGTAGCCGATGGATTGCAAACACCGTGCGTCGGCCGGCACGACCTGTCGGAGCGCGGTGACCTCTTCTACGAGACCCGCTGCCAGCATCGCCGCCGTCCGCTCCGCAATTCGCAAACGCAACACATCCAGCGGCGGATCCATCAACACCGTCAGCGTGTCGATCGGATCTGCCGGGCGAGACAATTTCCACAACACGGACATTGCTGTCCCGGTTTGTTCGTAGATCTCAAGTGCGCGGCTGATGCGAACGAGATCCGTGGGAGAGACCCGAGCGGCAGACTCGGGATCCACGCGGGCGAGTTCCGCGTGAAGTGCCGGCAGGCCCATTTGGTCGGCCGATTCGCGGTGGCGACGTCGGATCTCCAGATCCGGCCGAGGGGCATCAAAAATGCCCTGACGAAGCGCTCGAAAATACAGACCCGTGCCACCCACAATCACGGGCAAGGCGCCGCGTGCAATGATCTCGGAGATCACCTGCCGCGCAACCCGCGCCCAGGCCGCCGCATCAAACTGCGTCGAGGGATCCGCGACATCCAGAAGGTGGTGCGGCCGACGGCGACGTTCCTCCGGTGAGGGCTTCGCAGTGCCAATGTCAAAACCTCGATAGACCTGTACGGAATCGCAGCACAGGAGCTCCACGGGCGGACCACCCTGCTTTTCCAAGGCATCCGCAATTGACAGCGACAGGGCGCTTTTTCCCGATGCCGTCGGGCCAACCACGGCAACCGCGTGTAATCCGCCCTTTTTCATCGTTGCCGCCACCAACCTATCGACCAAACCGACGTTCGATCTCGCCGAGGGGCATACGCAAAAGTACCGGTCGACCGTGCGGACAGTGTGAGCTCAAATCCACTCCATCGAGGGATCTCAACAGACCGCGTACCTGTTCGGGCGAAAGCGTATCACCGGCACGCACCACACCGTGACAGGCCATGGTGGCAAGCACCGGTTCAACCATCGCCGCCACCTGGGTCTTGCGATCGAGGGTCTCGCCTTCGGAATTGGCCGCACGCGCAAGGATGGCAAGCAACATTGGTTTCGGATCGGCTGACGCGAGAATCTCGGGGACCGCGCGCAACAGGATCGTCTTTGCGTTCTGCAGTTCGGCATCAAAACCGAGTTCATCGAATAACCCTCCCCGGGCCAACAACTCCGGCAACGCGTGAACCATGTCGCCTTCGACTTCGATCGGAACTGGAAACAACAACCGTTGACGGGCCATCTGCTTGCGACGATGCGCTTCTCGCAAGCGTTCAAAAGCGACCCGCTCATGCGCAGAATGCTGATCCACAAGAATAAGTTCGCGCTCGCCCTCGCATACGATGTACGTGCGATCCAGTTGACCAAGGTAGCGAAGGCTGGCAAAAAATCCGGCCGGTTCTTCCGTGGCACGAGGCGTCTCTTCTTGTGATGACGAAGGTGCGTCGCGAAGTGCAGTTGCATTCGTGGGCCACAGAGTCGAGACTCGGTGTGTGTGACTCCCACCCTCTGTGCCACGCGTCGACAGCGCCATTTGCGCGGGAGCGGGACTGCTGGCGGGCGGCAATGAGTAGGCCCGAATGATCGGCGGTCGCAACCAAGGTGCGCGGGCAAGTGCATCCCGTACCACATGGCGGACCGCGGCAGAGACGCGCTGGGCGCTCGCAAAGCGAACCTCGAGCTTTTGCGGGTGAACGTTCACGTCCACCTCCTCCGCGGGTGCATCGAGGAACAACGCCGCCAAAGGATAACGACCATGCTCCAACAACTCGCCGTACCCCATGCAAAGCGCCTGCAATAGCGGACGATCGCGTACGAAGCGTTTTCCCACAAAAACGAACGTCGACCGGGATGTCGTTGAAGCGTCCTCGGGGGCGCCCAGAAACGCCTGAACCGAAAGCGTACCACCAGGCAACGACTCGCGCCCCTGAGCGGAATGTAAGGGACCCGCCCCTCGACGAGCCAAAGCTGCGCGTACCCGCTCGCCCAAATCACGATGCGGGGGGAGATCCAGGGCCACGCGGCCATTCGAACGCAGTCGAAAGTGAACCGTCGGATTCGCAAGTGCCAAACGCAGCACCGCTTCGGAAACGTTGGCCGATTCGGTCGCCTCGGTCTTCTGAAATTTTTGTCGAGCAGGCGTGTTGTAAAACAATTCCCTCACGTCGATCTGCGTCCCCGTCGGAATGCCGACCGTGCCGGCATCGACGACGAGGCCCCCCTCAATCACCACCCGAAAACCATCCGGTCTATCCGCGGGTCGCGTGGACAGTGAAAACTTCGACACGGATGCGATGGAAGGCAAGGCCTCGCCACGAAAACCAAAGGTACTGAGGCCCCAGAGATCATCCGCTTTTCGGATCTTCGATGTCGCGTGGCGCTGCACGGAAAGCCGAGCATCCTCTGGCCCCATGCCATGCCCATCGTCGACGACACGAATGCTGGTTCGGCCGCCGCCGGTTATCTCGACGTCGATCCTGCTGGCACCCGCATCCAGGCTGTTCTCCACCAACTCCTTGACCACCGAGGCCGCACGCTCCACGACCTCGCCAGCGGCGATTTGATCGGACAGAGCCGAATCCAGGATTTGGATCTGCGAAGTCGTCATCGCGATCGGAACGTTACCAGCTTCGAGCCGCTCACAGTGTGGATAGTCAAACTGGTGCCGGCGTGAAATGCTTGGCAACAAGGAATAGTTCCGGAGATTCCTTGCGGGAACTCTCGGGCTTTTCGAGGTTTACCTCGCCGAAGCGTGCCTTCATCTCGCGACGCAAAGGTTCCACGTCCGGTCCCTGAAAAATCTTGGCCACGAAATGCCCGCCGGGCGCCAGCAGTCGAACCGCGCGCGCAAGTGCCTCGCTCACAAGGTTTGCAGAACGCGCCTGATCCACGGAGCGTATACCCGTGGTGTCGGGCGCCATGTCGGACAACACGACGTCGAAGGCAGCCAGACCATCGAGCAGTTGTTGGTCCGTCGTCTCGAAGAGATCGGCGACCAGTACCTTGGCCTGCGGGATCGGTGATGGAAGCGGATCGCGATCGATCCCCACGACTCGACCATGTTGGCCGACGCGCGTGAGCGCATACTGCATCCAGGAGCCGGGCCGACAACCCAGATCGAGAACGCGATCGCCCGCACGCAACAGCCGGAACCGCTTGTCGATTTCCTCGAGCTTGTAGACCGCGCGCGCGGCAAAACCTTCTTGCCGCGCCTTCTTGAAAAAGCGATCGTGCCGCTTGTTTCGGTCTCCGAGACCCGAGCCCAACGGCTACTTCTTCGAGGGGGCGCCCTTCTTCGACGCCTTCATCGGGTTCTTGGACTCTTGCTCTTTGACTTCGCCACGGACGATGTAACGCTTTACATCTTTGGCGCTGCCGCGAACCATGACGAGCCCGTTGGCCGGACCTGGAATCGCACCCTTGATGAGCACAACGTTTTCGGCCTCAAGAACGCGCACCACAACGAGGTTGGCGATGGTCTTGCGATCCATGCCCATGTGACCCGTCATCCGCTTGCCCTTGAAAACACGACCGGGCGTCAAACGACAACCCAGCGAACCGCCGTGACGGTAAAACTCGTGAACACCGTGGGACGCTTTGAAGCCTGACATTCGGTGGCGCTTCATGACGCCCTGATAGCCCTTGCCCTTGCTGGTTCCGGTTACGTCAACCACGTCACCTTGCTTGAAAACATCGGTAACCTTGATCTCTTTGCCGACCTCGAATTTGGCAGCATCAGCCGCATTCAGACGAACCTCGCGAATGACGCGTGGAACGGTCTCTCGCCCGATCTTCTTTGCCTGGCCAGCTTCGGGACGGTTCACAAGGCGAGAAGGCTTCTCACCGAGACCCAGTGCAATCGCACTGTATCCATCCTTGTCCTGAGTGCGCAGCGTGGTCACCACGTTGGGACCGAGCGCGATTGCGGTACAACCGAGGGCCGTTCCGTCTTCCCAGAAAACCCGGGTCATTCCGATCTTGCGGCCAATCAGGCCCATCTTCTCCGACATGGTACTCGGTGCTCCTCTATCTACAGAAATCAGGATGTGAACCTGCGCAACGCGGCTAGCCCGCACGGCAGCAAGGGATGAGGTTTATATTCGGCCCCGCGCGCAACGTCAACACCTGCGTTGGTGGCTAATTGGATGTTGCCTCGGTCGATCCCATCGGGGAACCAAAGACAATGTCCAGCTGGGCCTCCAACTCGGCACTGTTCGCGGCATTCTGCTGCGGTGTGACAGGGCGAAATACAAGGTTTACGATGGCCAGGACAGGAAAATCGTTTCCGGACGGTCGAGGAACTTGCAACGAAAAAGCGGCCTCGAGCAAACAAGTCTCGATATCGGGCCGCTCCAACTCGGACGCCATCACATCGGCCGTCAGAAGCTCACCGCGTTCGAATCGAAGGCCGATCCGAACCCTTCCCGAAAGGAATCGAGAGGTGTCGGCGTGCTTCCGATTCAGGTAGCAGGCCCTTGCTCGGGGCAGATAGGACATCGACAGGCCGTGGCGGACCACCCCGCGATCCAGTTCGCCTGTCTCGGAATGACCTTCTGGCGATTTTGCTTCGACCTCGAACCGGAATCGGACTTCGGGCCACTGCAGCTCACGCACGGTGCCAGGTCTGCTGCCCAATGCCGGAAACAGTCGACTCGAAAAACGGACAATCGGAATTGGAATGCGCGCTCGACGGCCACCGATGTCGCCGGTGGCGGTCGCGTCGCCCACGCCCAGGGGCCATTCCGCAATCGCACCTGCGCCGGGAGCGAGTCGCTCGCTTACCGGAAGACTGGCAACGGATGTCGATTCGAGGACCAGATCGAACCAGTCGCCACCCCGGCGCAGATCGGTGACCGATTCAGACAGCATTTCTGAATCGACCGTACCGTACGACATCCGAAATACACCGGTGGATGACTTCAGAATGGACTGCAAGACCGACCTGTGATGCGGGTTGATGGTTGCATCTCCCAATGGACGAATCACCCAGATTGCGGTCTGAACCTGCGCCAGCGACAACGCAGCCGAGACGTCTTTCAGCGACTCGGCAGTGTGGGCGTCGTCGAGCGCTCCGTCGGTGACGACCCAGAGCCAAGGTGGCGGCGTCATCTCGGCCAAACTGCCGCCATCTGCAATGCTGTTTTCTGTCGGCTTTGCGAGGACAGCCAGAGCATGCACAAGCGCCTCCCGCAGAGCGGTTCCATTTTCGAGTTCGGAGGGCACCATGGCGTCTGCGAACGCACGTAGGAACTGCGTCGTGGGAAGGCGCTCAATCGGAAAAAGCGTCGTTATTTTTCGAGAAAAAAAGACAATCTCGACCCTTACGTCCGGGGGAAGCGCCTGAATCATTTGGATCACGGCATCGCGCTCAAGCGCCAACCCAGCGGGCGAAACACTGGTCGATCGATCGACCAATACGACCAGGCGCCGGGGAAACGGCCCTTCGGGCAACCCGCGAGGTCGACACACGCCCACCCAGGTGCGCGGACCTGACGGTGTCTGAAAGAGTGTCCCCGTTGCAAACGCAACACGATCTCTACCAAGCGCCGGGTGCAAGGCGATGTCCAGTGCAACGTGTCCTGGTACCTGCGTTGCAAGTTTGGTCAACCCGGAACGCGTTCCGCTGGCAATTGTGTCACCGACCATCATCCAGCCCATCCGCTGCCCGGGGCTAAAACGCGCTTCGACTTCAATTCGAGTCGGCTCCGATTCAGAGGAAGTCGTGGCCGGAACCCGTAGAACCAGGTGACCATCGATGCAAGTGAGGGGCGCACGGTAACGAAGCATCAACTGCGCCGTTTGCTCCGGGAACGCGCGTTCGATCACGAGGCGAAGGGAGCCCGACGCGGCCATCGCATCGAGATCGACTGGCGTTGTCAAAACAGCAGCACGCCCGAGCACGCTCACCCGGGCCTCCAACAAGCGTGACCCCGCTGGCAACCCGATCTCGACCACCGCGTTGCGGCCGGCCGCGTCCGTCGTGAAGCGCTCGAGTTTCAAACTTCGCTCCACCGTGATCTCCGCAATGACCCCCGCGATCCGAACTCGAACCAAACTCGATGGTGATTCACGGGCAGCGTGAAGTGGACGAGCCAACAAACGGAGGGCCATCAAGCCCACCAAGGTGGCAAAAACAACGCGTCGCGCGGGGGAACAGTGTAGGTCGTTGTACGTGTCTGTCACCAATTTCCTTGCCTGTGAGGTCAACTTCGCGTATCCACTCGCGAACGATGTTGTCGAACTAACCCTGAAGAGACAACAGAAGTCGCCGGGTGTTCCCCGGCCGGGCAGGAATAGGTGGGAAAATGAATAACGATATTCCGATTCGACAGCGGCCAACGGTGGACCTACCCAACGATTCCGTGGCCGCCGCGGCCCGCATCCTCAATGGAGGCGGCGTGATTGCCATGCCGACCGACACGCTCTACGCGTTTGCCTGTGCCCTTGGCCAGAATGAAGCGATGAACCGAATCTGTGCTCTGCGAGGCATCGCCGACCCCAGCAAACGGCCCTTGACCTTCCTCCTGCCCGACCTCGGCGAGATCGCCCGCTGGGCGCAGGTCAGCAAACACGCCTACCAAATCCTGGATCGCATCTTCCCCGGACCCTTTTGCGTTGAATTGAACGTCGCATCCCAGGCGCGAGATCGCGTGCCGGGGAAACGCAGCACGATTGGAATCCGGATCCCCAACGATCCATTTTGCGAGAAGCTCTTGTGGACGCTCGGCACGCCCATATTGTCGGTCACCGCGAAGGACCTTGCGGGAAACGGGCTTTACACTGCCGAGGCCATCCGCGAGTCCTTCGGCGACAAGTTGGATCTCATCATCGACGGCGGTCGACAGGAAGGATTGCCTTCCACCGTCGTGAGCTTGCGCGACGACTGGGTGGACGTACTACGCGAAGGACGGGGCCCAACAACCCAGATCTTGGTTAGTTGAAAACCAGCGTCGACGGCGAAAAACTAGCCGAGGCCGAGCTCTTTGGCGCAAGCACGGGCGTTGTCGATAAAGCGTCGCGTAAGGTCGGCATCCTTGATGCCGGGTTCCTTTTCGGTACCGCTTGATACATCCACCCCGGTCGGCCGGGTTACACGAATGCCATCCGAGACGTTTTCCGGATTCAGTCCACCGGCAAGCAAGAACGGTTTCGGCGCGTAGGATGCAATCAAGTCCCACGGCGCAAGTTTGCCCGTGCCACCAAAGGCACGCTCAGCAAACGCATCACAAATAAATAGATCAACATCCCACCCAAGGGCTTCTTTGAGGGAAGCCTCGTCACTGACGCGCAGGGCGCGAATCAAGTTGCGCTTGCCGATTTCGGCCCAGTCTCCCACGCGCTCATCGCCGTGTAGCTGAATTCGGTCCAGCTTCAGATCGCGCAGCGTTTCAGTCACAACGAGGGGATGGGCATTCACAAACAGGCCCACCGTCAACACGCCCCGTGGCACGGCCGAGATGATTTCTTTGGCTTGTTGCTCGCTTTTCACAAAGCGTTTGGAGCCATGCCAAAAATTCAGGCCAATCGCGTCTGCGCCTGCCTGCGCTGCCATCGCGGCGTCCTCTGGACGGGTCACACCACAAACTTTTACAAGAAACGCCATGGGTTCACGGATTGGTATGCCCGATCAACTCAGCCAGAGCTTCGCCAGGATTGGCAGTTTTCATTAGGCTCTCGCCCACCAGTATCGCATCGATCCCGCCGGCTTGCATACGCCCCACGTCCGATTGATCCCGAATCCCCGATTCTGCCACGACGAGCGTCCCCACCGGAACGGCATTCCGCATCCGAATGGCCAGTGTGGTGTCAACCTTGAACGTCTTGAGATCCCGGTGGTTCACACCCACGATTCGAGCACCCAGGGCCACGGCCCGAGCGACCTCTTCCTCTGTATGAGCCTCGACGAGGACCTCCAGCCCGAACCGACCCGCTTCGTCGTGGAGGTGTTTCAGCTCGGCATCTTGCAACGCCGCGACGATGAGCAAGATGGCGTCTGCCCCAGCCAGTCGAGCCTCGGCCACCTGGTAGCCGTCGACCATAAAGTCCTTGCGCAGCAAAGGGATTTGCACCGCCGCGCGAACGGCACGGAGATCATCGAGCGATCCTCCAAAAAACGGACCGTCGGTCAGGACGGAAATGGCGGCCGCGCCCGCATCGCGATAGGCCCGTGCAATCGCCACCGCATCGGCGTTTTCACGAATCCACCCGACCGAAGGTGAGCGGCGTTTGATTTCCGAGATGCACCGGATCCCGGGACGGCCCAGCGATTCGCCCAGACTGCGGTTTGCCGATGCCCCACAGGGAGGCGCCACCAGGGCAAGTCGTTCCATATCCAGAGCCGACACACGCGCCTTGCGACGTGCCACCTCGAGCCGCGTTTCTGCCAAGATCTCGTCGAGAATCATGTTGCCCGTGGCGTCAGCATTTGCAGACGCAGAAGAATATTGCGAGCCGCGCCAGAATCAATGGCCGTTGCCGCGAGCCGAGCCCCCTCTTCAAGCGAGGACGCTTTGCCGGCGACATACAGCCCTGCCGCCGCCGAAAGGAGGCCCGCAATGCGAATCGACCCCGGAACACCGTCGAGTGCCGCCTGCAACAGGCGCGCGTTCTCGGCAGGTTCGCCACCCCGGAGTCCCGCGGCATCTGCCTCTGGCAATCCGAACATTGCCGGTGTAATCGTCATTCGTGTCACAACTCCGTCGCGAAGTTCAGCGACCTCGGTTGGTCCGTGTACGGCGATCTCATCCAACCCGCCCGCTCCATGCACCACCATTGCCCGGGTCGCGCCAAGTGCGGCGTGCGCCCGTGCTACCATTTCCAGTCGATCCGCAGCGTAAACCCCGTTCAAATGAAAGCGAGCGCCACCCGGGTTCGTCAAGGGACCGAGCAGGTTGAAGAGCGTGCGAAATCCAAGTTCCCGACGTGGAATGGCGACGTTCTTGGTTGCAGCGTGATACACGGGGGCAAACAGAAACGCGAGGCCCACTTCACGCAGACAGAGCCCCGCGGTTTCCGCATTGGGCGCCGGATCGATGCCAAGCGCCTCGATCACGTCGTGTGAGCCGGAGCGGGACGAAAGCGCGCGATTCCCGTGTTTCGCAACCGGCACGCCGCAGGCCGCAATGACAAAGGCCGCCAGGGTTGAAATGTTGACCGATCCCGAACCGTCGCCACCCGTACCACAGGTATCAAGGACAACGGGTGCCGAGAAATCCACACGAAGCATCCGCTGCCGCATCGCCTGTGCTGCGCCCACCACCTCATCGACCGATTCGCCCTTCATGCGCATCGCAGTCAAGAACGCACCGATCTGCGCGGGGGTTGCCGCACCGTCAATAAACTGACCCACAACGGCGGCCATCTCGGCCGACGAAAGACCTTCGCGCTCGATCACACGCGCCAGCACAGCGTTGATGTCGATGGCCTCTGCTTCCGCTTGTTGCGTCATGGTGCGATCTCTATCGGGGGGATTGTTTGAGGAAGTTGGCAAGCAAGTCCTTGCCCGAAAGGGTGAGAAACGATTCGGGATGGAATTGCACACCTTCAACAGCCAGCGTTCGATGCCGCAATCCCATGATCTCGCCGTCATCCGTTTCGGCCGTAATTTCCAGCTCGGGTGGCAAACTCTTGCGCTCGACCACCAGAGAATGGTAGCGCGTCGCCTCGAAGGGATTGGGCAAACTCGCGAACACACCCATTCCGGTGTGACGAATCATGGATGTCTTGCCGTGCACCACCCGAGAAGCGCGAATCACCTTTCCGCCAAAGGCCTGTCCAATCGACTGATGACCCAGACAAACGCCAAGCAAGGGCACTCTACCGGACAGACGCCTCACCACTTCGAGCGACACACCGGCTTCGTTCGGTGTACAGGGCCCCGGTGAAACCACGATGTGCGACGGATTGAGCGCCGCGATCTGATCCACGGTCAGTTCATCGTTTCGTATGACACGAACGTCCGCGCCCAGCTCGGCCAAATACTGCACAAGGTTATAGGTAAACGAATCGTAGTTATCGATGACCAGCAACATGGGGTCAATCCTTCAAGGCGGCGTGGCGGCGCGCCTGTTCGATGGCCAGCATCACGATTCGCGCCTTGTTTTCGCATTCCTTCTGCTCTTCTTCGGGCACGCTGTCGGCGACAAGACCGGCACCCGCCTGCACGTGAATCTGGTCGCCACGGGTAACGAGGGTGCGAATCGCAATCGCCAGATCCACGTTGCCCTGATACGACAGGTACCCAACCGCCCCGCCATAAATGCCGCGGCGAGCGGGCTCAAGCTCCTCAATGATTTCCATCGCGCGGATCTTCGGTGCACCGGAGAGCGTGCCGGCCGGAAAGGTCGAGGCAATGACATCGGCTGCCGTTTTTCCGGCCAACCTGCGACCCTGTACGTTGGAGACAATGTGCATCACATGTGAATAGCGCTCGACCAGCATGGTTTCATTGACCCGAACGCTACCCCGTTCACTGACCCGTCCCACATCGTTTCGCCCAAGATCGATAAGCATGACGTGCTCGGCCCGTTCTTTTGGATCGGCGGCCAGTTCTTTTTCAAGCGCAAGATCTTCCTCGGGCGTTGTGCCGCGCCGACGGGTGCCTGCAATTGGGCGAACCTCAATTCGTTCATTGTCGAGCCGCACCAGACACTCGGGCGATGCGCCCGTTACCTGCGCCTCGGGGAACTCCAGGTGAAACATGTAGGGGGACGGATTCGTGACGCGCAGGATGCGATACACGTCAAACGGGTCTACTTTGCCGCGATCCACGTCGAAGCGCTGCGACAACACAACCTGGAAGGCGTCGCCAGAAAGGATGTAATCCTTCACGCGGGCAACCCCTTCCTTGTATGCCGTCGCTCCCGTGCGCGAGGCGGGAACCGACCCCTCCTGGATGTGGGCAAATCGACCCGGATCGAAATCGAGCGGTCGCAGCGGGTTTTCGGTCTTCGACAACGAATCGACGACCGCATCAATCCGTGCGCAGGCGTCCGTGTAGGCCGCATCTAGATCGCCGTCGAGTTCAGCGGTCGCAACGATCTTCACCGTGCCGCGAAGGTTGTCGAAAATGACCACGACATCGGTCAGCACAAAACAAAGGTCGGGAACCTGTAGCTCGTCGGGTACGCGCGATGGCAGCCGCTCAAACCAGCGAACCGCGTCGTAGGCCAGGTAACCCACTGCGCCACCAATGAACCGGGGCAGCCCATCGGGCACCACGGGCGACAGGGCCTGAAGGCGTTCGGACAACGCTTCCAGTGGGTTTTCCACCTCAAACGTCTCACTCACGTCAAATCCCTGACCCTTCGGGCGCAGGATCTCAAGGGTACGCCCCTTGGCTCGAACCACTTCCCTGGCCTTGACCCCAACGAAGCTGTAATTCGCCCACTTCTCCCCGCCGACGACGCTTTCCAGCAAGAACGAATAGGGTCCCCGCCCCAACTTCGCAAAGACGGAAACCGGGGTCTCCGCGTCGACGACCATCTCTCGAAAGACAAAACCGAGTTTCCCGCGCCCAGAATAGGCCCTGAATCCGTCCCGGTTGGGGCTGTGGGTGGTGGGGCTCATGAGTCCGTGCTTCGAAGGGCAGACACCGTACCGCACCGGGTCCAAATCGCCAAGGTGCAAGGCCGCGTACGGCTAGGAATGTGGAGCCGGATTGGTTCCCTCGCCAGGAGCACATGGGGATATGTACGACAGAAGCGCACACCCGGTTCATCAGTTTTGTTAACGTATGTCAGTAGGAAATTTCACGTAAAAGTTTACGAATAGGTAGTTTTGCCTGTTGTGTCGTTTCTACGGCCTCCTTATAATCGAAAGCCAGCTGGTACCGGGGTTTTGCGCAGCGAAGACGACGCAGAAAACGGATACTCAGGCCCCTAGGTAGTTCGGAAGTTTTAAAGGAGCCGTTATGAAGGAAGCACCCAAAGTCGTTCAAGGGTCCACTTTTCGCGGGTTGAGAATGTGGTCCGTTGGGATCTCGTTAATGGCTGCGGCGTGCACCGGAAGCATTGGCATCGAGCGCAATGGCGGGAGCAGGCCCGGCGACGGTGGTGATGGTGGAGGTCGCGACAACCGGGGTGGTGCGGCCGGCTCGGACGTCATCGTGATTCCAGGAGCAGGCGGTGACGGAGGCGAACCCATCGTTCTCGTGAAGCCGACGTTTGAGTGCGACGAAACCAAGGCGCCTACCTCGATTGGAATGCGCAAGCTGTCGACCGCTCAGTTCCAGAACACGCTCCGCGATATGATCAAGTTCGCCTTGAATGGCAACGACGCGCAGGCGATGGGCGTCTGGAGCGCGACCACCACCGCGATCGACAAATTCCCGAATGACGATCGCCAGGTCGATGCGGGCCTACCTTCTTCACGCCAGATGAATCAGGCGCTACAACAGGGACACGTTGAAGAATCCTACAACGTCGCCCTCGCCGTTGCGGCGCAGTTGACCAACGCCCAGCGACTTGGGACCGTGGCCGGTGCTTGTGCGACGGATACCAACACGGGAAACGACAACCAGTGCATTACCGACTTCATCAACAAGTTCGGCGAACGCGCGCTCCGTCGAACGCTGGCTGCCGAGGAGGTTACCTTCTACCGAACTTTCTACGGCACGGATTCGAAGATGGACCCACTCGCATGGGCCGATCTCATCGCAGGGTTCCTGACCGCACCGCAATTCTTGTACTTCGTCGAACACGGAAAAGATGCCGTTTCCAACAAAGCAAGTACCTACGGGCTATCCGGCTTCGAGCTGGCTTCTCGCCTTTCGTACCACTTCCTTCAGACGATGCCAGACGATGCACTCTGGCAGGTTGCAAAGAACGATGCGCTGCTCGGAGATGCCGAGTACAAGCGGCAGGTGGATCGCCTCTCGGGTCTTGCTGAAGCGCGCCGTTCGACCAAGGAATTCTACACGGACTTCCTCCGCACCCAGGATGTGGATGCCGTCGACAAGAACAAGGACAATGCGAAGTTCAAGCTTTTTGCCAAGACCACGGTTCCGTCGGCGATGTTGCGCCAGGCGATGATCGACGACGTCGTGGACATGAGCCAGTACTACACCTGGGACAAGCCCAACGGAAAGCTCGGTGAATTGCTGACGAGTCAGGCTTCGTTTGCAAAGAGCCAGGAGCTCGCAACGATCTATGGAACCACCGTTTGGAACGGAACGGGCGAGCCGCCTCTGTTTCCTGCTGAACAAGAGCGCAAGGGTCTCTTCACCCGTGCCGCGTTTCACGCAACAGGTCTTGTGACTACCCGCCCGATCATCAAGGGCGCTCATCTCCGTCAATCGTGGCTTTGCGATGATGTTCCTCCGCCCGACGCAGGTGCAGCCAATACCCCGCAAGACACCAACAATCGCACGTCGCGTGAAGCGGTTGAACTCATAACCGAGCAGGACGGAACAACCTGTAAGATCTGTCACGTCACCTTTACGAACCCACTTGGGTTCGCCACCGAGAACTTCGATGCGCTCGGCCGATACCGTACAGAGGAATTGCTATTCAATGGCGACACGTTGACGGGAACGGCGCCCATTAATGCGACGACGGTCGCCTTGGTTCACATTGACGATCCGCGCAAAGTCAGTGGTCCCGGAGAGCTGATGGACCGCATCGCCGAGAGCGGTAAAGTCGAGGCTTGCATGGCCCGGCACTACTTCCGCTTCACCTTCGCCCGCAGGGAGAACGAAAACGTCGATGGATGTGCCTTGGAAGATCTGCGCAAGTCGATTTCCGGCAATGGATCGATTGGCGGATTCGTTCGCGAAGCGGTGATGTTGCCCGAGTTCAAGCAGAGGCAGATCCTGACGAACTAACATCTGCAGTTTGTCCGAGAAAAAAGCCTGGGAAACCGGGCTTTTTTTATTGGTCTTCCAGCGGCACTCTGGGTAAAACAGATTGAACGGCGAGCCATTTCCGGCTCTCGCGACGTCAGATCGGGTTATGAGGGAACTCCGTCCAATGCGCGCAAATCGAACTGCTCAGGTTTCCATTTTGGCCGGTCTAGGCCTTTTAGTAGCTGCCTGCACCGGCTC
>Ga0105046_10000892_pt1 | contig 43842 bp, 38 predicted proteins | sample MAT03_FD_78385 | JGI IMG/M metagenome (GOLD analysis project Ga0105046, IMG submission 78385) | Freshwater microbial communities from Lake Fryxell liftoff mats and glacier meltwater in Antarctica - MAT-03 (megahit assembly) | ecosystem: Environmental > Aquatic > Freshwater > Ice > Liftoff... | reverse complement strand
GCGAGTCCGCCAAACAACATCGTCTGCTGCACGGAGTTGAGTGCCTGCTGGGTGTCGCCGATGTTGTAGACGAGGTACAGCTCATACATCGTGCCGCGGATGTCGAGCGCCGAACCGATCACGAGCCCCGGCTGCACGGTGGCGCCCTGGTCTAAGGACACCGACTGGGAGAACGTGCGCGCCTCGCTAGCCATTGCGACGTCCTGTCGCAACTCGGGCGAGATGAGAGCGCGGTCGAGTTGGGTCGACTGGATCTCCTGTGGCGAGCACTGGCGGTCCTGATCGCTGCACAGGATGGCGAAGAGCGGGCCGACCGCACTCGAACCGGATGCCGCACTCGTGATCGCGTCGGCGGCATCCTGCATCGTCAGGTCGAGGTCTTCGGGCCCGAGCTGCTCTGCGGAGGCATCGAACACGCTCTGGCCGGCGAGGTTCGCGGTCGCCGAGATGGTGGTGAGGGTGGTGCGTTTGGCATCGAACAGGTTCGCACCGATACTCACCGTCATGTACAGCCCGATGATGCCCACCGCGAGGCTCGAGAGAATCACCGTGATAGCGACGGTGCGCACCTGCAGCGACGAGCGCCACAGTTTGGCCAGCCGCTCAATCCACGCGCGCCAGTCGAGTTCCCGCACGGCTTAGATCACCGACAAAGCTAGCTGGTGCTGCCCGCGCGGTAGCCGACGCCACGAACGGTCATAACGATGCGCGGGTTGTCCGGGTCTTCCTCGACCTTGGCGCGCAGCCGCTGCACGTGCACGTTCACCAGCCGCGTGTCGGCCTTGTAGTGATAGCCCCAGACCTGCTCAAGCAGCATCTCGCGGGTGAACACCTGCTGCGGCTTCATGGCCAGCGCCAGAAGCAACTCGAATTCCAGCGGCGTGAGGTTGATCTTCGTCTCGCCGCGCTTGACCTCGTGTCCGGCGACATCCAGCACCACATCGCCCACCTGAAGCGTTCCGGTCGACGTCTCGGGCGTTGGCCGAAGGCGGGTGCGGATGCGGGCGACCAGTTCCTTGGGATTGAAGGGCTTAACGACGTAGTCGTCGGCTCCACTTTCCAGACCTCTCACGACATCCGAGGTGTCACTCTTGGCCGTCAGCATGATGATCGGAACCCCCGACTCTTCCCGGATCCGCGCACACACCTCGATGCCGTCGATTCCGGGCAGCATCAGGTCGAGTAGCACCAGGTCGGGCTTGGAGCTGCGGAATGCGTCAACCGCACCGGAGCCGTCTTCGCAAAAGTAGGGTTCGAACCCTTCGGTGCGCAGCACGATTCCGATCATCTCCGCGAGCGCGGTGTCGTCGTCGACTACAAGAATTCGTGCGTTCACTTTTCCTCGCAACTTCCTGGGGCCCCACCAATCTGGCGACGTGCGGAGCTTTCGCACAAGAGTAGTCGAGTGTGAAAGCATGAACGGGTCAGTTCGTGCCCGCAGACGTTTGGCTCATGCACACCCACAGAGAGGCTTTTGGTGACCGACAGCACCTCCTGGCAACCGCCAACGCCGCCCGAACAGACTCCGGCAGCGGCACCGTCGCCGTTCGGCCCACCGCCGCCCGCCCCGGTGTACGGGCCTCCGACTGGTAACTACCCGACTCCGGCGGCGGCCGGGCCGGGCGTCGCTCCTCCCGCGTACGGCCCGCCGGTGCCCCAGGCCCCGCAGGGCTGGACACCGCCGCCCAAGCCCGGACTAATACCCCTGCGCCCGCTCACCGTTGGCGCAATTCTGGGCGCCTCATTCCAGGTGCTGCGGCGTAACCCCAAACCCACCTTCGGCCTGGCACTGCTGATTACCGGCGGCATTAGCCTGCTGAGCCTCGCGGTCGGCGGGTTCGTCGTCTTCTTCGCCTTCGCGCGCACCTCGAGCGCGACCGACGGGGATGCCGACACCATCGCCGCGGGATCGGTGGCGCTCACCATTCTCACGGTGATCATCACGGCGGCGCTTGCGGTGATCGGAAGCGCGATCCTGCAGGGCATCATCTCGCTCGAGGTCGCGCGCGGAACGGTCGGCGAGCGGCTCACGCTTCGCGGGCTCTGGCGATCCGCTAAGGGTCGCCTCGGGGCCTTGATCGGTTGGGCATCACTGCTGACAGGTACGGTGATTCTCGCGGTCGTCATCCTGTCGTTGATCGTCGGGGCGGTCTTCGCCGCGGGCGGGGCAGCCGGCATCGGAGTCGGCGTGCTTCTGGTGGTTTTTGCCAGTCTCGGCGGTGCCGTGTTGACCGCCTGGTTGGTCACCAAACTCGCCTTCGTGCCGAGCGCCCTGATGCTCGAGCGACTCCCGCTGCGCGCCGCGGTTGCTCGATCGTGGTCGCTGACACGCGGTTTCTTCTGGAGAACTTTCGGCATCCTGTTGCTGGTGTGGGTCATCCTCTACGCGGTCTCGAACATCGTGACGCTGCCGATCTCTGCGATCCTCGGCTTCGCGCTTCCCCTGATCGATCCGAACGGTTCGTCACTGGAAGACGCGAGCGGATTCGTCGTCGTCATCGCAATTGTCTACGGCCTCACCTTCATCGTGACGCTCGTGTTTGGCGCGATCTCGGCTGTAGTGCAGTCGGCAACAGCCGCGCTGCTGTACATCGACACCCGCATGCGCAAAGAGGGACTCGACCTCGAACTCACCCGGTTCGTCGAGGCTCGCCAGGCCGGTGACACCTCGGTGGATAACCCCTATCTGCTGAACGCCCAGCGTGCCGCGCCCGCAGCCGACTCCGCACCCTGGTCATGATCACCATCCCCGTCGACGTTCCGGTCGATCCTGCACCGCCCGAGGCTCGCGACTGGCTCATCAACGAGTTGTCTAAGCCCGCCTACCAGGCCGCAAAGCCGACCTTTTTCGACCAGGTGGCCAAGGCGATCCAGGACTGGATCAACTCCCTGCAGTTCGGGGACGCCGAGGGAACGCCGGTGTTCGGCATCGGGGTCATTGTCGTGATCGTCGCGGCCGCGCTGGTGGTGGCGTTCCTGATCTTCGGCCTTCCGCGACTGAATCGTCGCAGCGCCGTCGCTGGGGTATTGTTCGGCGACGACGACACGCGCAGCGCGGCCCGAATGCGACAGGATGCCGCTGCCGCGGCATCCCGAGGCGACTACTCGACCGGGGTAATGGAGCTCTTCCGATCGATTGCGCGCGGCCTCGCGGAGCGCACCCTCGTCACCACGACGCCCGGCACCACCGCTCGCGGATTTGCGGCCCGGGCGGGCACGGTATTGCCCACAGTCGACGCGCGCCTGCTTGCCGCGGCGGTCGATTTTGACGACGTGCGCTACCTCGGCCGCGCGGGCACGCAACAGCAGTACTACACACTTGCCGCCCTGGAGTCTGACCTGCGCTCACTGCGTCCGGCGTTGGAGTCCGTCTCGGCATGACAGCCACCGACACCCCGCAGCGGGTCATCACGCCAAGCGCGCGCCGCGTGCTGCTCCGCGCCCTCTTCTGGGTCGGAGCGGTGCTGTTCATTCTGCTTATCGGAGTGGCGACCCTGGCGTCGATTGGCGGCACCGGCGGGGGGGCCGCGCTCGGGCTCAGCAACGCGGCACCTGACGGCGCCAAGGCGGTAGCGGAGGTTCTGAAGCAGCAGGGCGTTGACGTGATCGAGGCGTCCTCTCTCGACCAGGTGGAGCGCAACATCGACGACCCGTCCACTACGACGCTCGTCATTCACGACGCGCTGGCCATTCTCGATCGCGACCAGCTGATCGGGGTCGGGACGCTCGCCGACCGGGTGATCCTGGTGGACCCCGGCTTCATTCAACTCAGGGCGCTGGCCCCCGAAGTCGCGCAGGCGGGCTACGTCGGACCGGACGCAATCGCCGCGGATTGCGCTGTCGACGCCGTCGATCGCGCCGAAAGCGTTTCGGGCGGCGGCTCGGGCTTCCGGCTGGTCGACGACACCCTCGACACCGCGATTCAGTGCCTCGGCAGCGGTTCGGGGGTGTTCTCTCTCATCGAGCTCGATGGTGGGCGGATGACCGTGCTCGGTGCGACGAACGCGCTCACCAATCAACTGGTGATCAATGATGGTAACGCCGCCTTTGCGCTCGCCCTTCTTGGCCAGACAGACAGGCTGGTTTGGTACATACCGGGCATCGACGACGTCGCCGACACCTCACCCGAGACGCTCGGCTCCCTGACTCCGCTGTGGGTGACCCCGGTCATCCTTCTGCTGATCGCAACCTTCGTGGCCGGCGCGGTCTGGCGTGGGCGCCGGCTCGGACCGCTCGTGATCGAGAACCTTCCCGTCACGGTGCGTGCGAGCGAGACGATGCTGGGTCGGGCCCGCCTGTACGAGAAGTCATCGTCACGACTGCGGGCGCTCGACGCGCTGCGGATCGGCTCGATCCAGCGCCTCGCGAAGCTGTGCGGCCTGCCGAGCCTGGCGACAGTGGATGATGTGATCGCGTCATGCGCGGCCGTCACCGCACGGCAGAGTGGCGAGCTGCGCGCGCTGCTCGTCGACACCGACCCCGCAACAGATCGCGATCTGATGACGCTCTCGGATTCCCTGCTCACCCTCGAGCGCGATATCGCTCGCGCTGTACGGCCCTAACCTAAGGAAGAATCACTCCATGGCAAGCACCGAATCCCAGATCGGCTCCGACACCGCCCTGCGCGACGCGTTCGCCCGCCTGCGCACCGAAGTGGGCAAGGCCGTCGTCGGGCAGGATGCCGCAGTGACCGGTCTGACCATCGCACTTCTGTCAGGTGGTCACGTTCTGCTCGAGGGTGTGCCGGGTGTCGCAAAGACGCTGCTCGTGCGCACGCTCAGCCACGCGCTTAATCTTCAGACCAAGCGCGTGCAGTTCACCCCCGACCTGATGCCCGGCGATGTCACCGGCTCCCTTGTCTACGACTCCAAGGCCGGCGAATTCGAGTTTCGGGCCGGCCCGGTCTTCACCAACATCCTGCTCGCCGACGAGATCAACAGAACCCCTCCGAAGACCCAGTCGGCGCTTCTCGAAGCGATGGAAGAGCGTCAGGTCTCGGTCGATGGCGAGACTCGCAAACTCCCCGTGCCGTTCATGGTCGCGGCGACCATGAACCCCATCGAGTACGAGGGCACCTACACGCTGCCCGAGGCGCAGCTCGACCGCTTCCTGCTCAAGCTCGTGCTCGACCTGCCCGAACGAGACGACGAGGTCGAGGTGCTCGCGCGCCACGCCGCCGGCTTCAACCCGCGCGACCTGGTGGCCGCCGGGGTCACCCCCGTGCTCGACGCCGCCCAGCTCGCCCTGGCGCAGGCCGCTGTAGCCCGCGTGGGCGCGTCGCCCGACGTAGTCGGCTACGCCGTCGACCTCGCGCGAGCGACCCGCCAGAGCCCGTCGGTGAAGCTTGGGGTGTCTCCCCGTGGCGCCGTTGCTCTGCTCACGGCTGCAAAGGCCTGGGCGTGGCTCAACGGATTCGCGGCAATCACACCCGACCACATCCAGGCGATGGCATTGCCGGTGCTGCGCCACCGCATCCAGCTGCGACCCGAAGCCGAGCTTGAGGGCGTCTCGCCCGACGCGATACTGCGATCGATACTGCAGCAGGTTCAGGTGCCGATCTAACCCATGGCCGTTTCGGGGTGGTTTGTTCTGCTGGTGGCGTTCGGCGTTGTGCCGCTCGTCGTCACCGGCGACCCCGCATGGCTCGGAATCTGGTTGCTCATCAGTGTCGCGCTCGGTGGCCTCGACCTTGCCATTGCCGGATCACCGCGAAAGGTGGTGCTGGCCCGGGACCTGCCGACACGCGTGCGTCTGGGTGAAGCTGTCGCCTCGACCCTCTACCTGACCAACACGGGTCGCCGACGCGTGCACGGCATCGTGCGCGACGGCTGGCCGCCATCGGCGGTAGCCACGCCCCGCCGCGCGCGCCTCGACCTGCCGTCCGGCGAACGCCGCGCCATCGTCACCACACTCACCCCGTTCCGCCGCGGCGAGCGCCGAGCCGCCCACGTGACCATCCGAGCATTCGGGCCGCTGCGACTCACGGCCCGACAGGCATCCATCGCCCTACCGGGTGCGATCACCGTGTTGCCGCCGTTCAACTCACGCAAACACCTGCCATCCCGCCTCGCGCGGCTACGCGAACTCGACGGCGCCACCAGCGTGATGGTGCGCGGCCAGGGCACCGAGTTCGACAGCCTGCGCGACTACGTGCGCGGCGACGACGTGCGCTCGATCGACTGGCGCGCAACGGCCCGGCGCAACGACCTTGTCGTGCGCACCTGGCGCCCGGAACGCGACCGACGGGTGGTCATCATCATCGACAGCGGCCGAACCGCAGCCGCCCGCATCGACAACGAACCGCGCATCGACACCGCCTTCGAGTCGGCACTGCTGCTGGCAGCCCTTGCCTCCAGCGCGGGAGACCGAGTCGACATGATCATCTTCGACCGCCGAGTCCGCGGTCGCGTGCAGGGTGCAACGGGCGCCGAATTACTCTCCCGAATGGTGTCCACGATGGCGCCAGTGCAACCTGAGCTCATCGAGATGGACTGGTCCGCCGTGCCGGCGCTCGTGCGCTCCGTAACCAGCAACCGGGCCCTCGTAGTGCTCGCCACCACGATCGACGCGCCCGGTGCCACCCACGGCCTGCTGACGGTGCTGCCGCAGCTGTCACGCAAACACACTGTGCTCGTGGCATCCGTCACCGACCCCACCGTGCTGGATGCCACCCTGCAGCGTTCAACGCGAGACGACGTCTACCGGGCCGCCGCCGCCGAGCGCGCGCTTCTCGACCAGTCGCGCGTTTCCGCCGCGATCAGGCAACTCGGCGCAGACGTCGTCACGGCCGCGCCACAGGATCTGCCGCCCGCTCTCGCCGACCGGTACATCGCGCTCAAGGCGGCAGGTCGCCTGTAGTAACACGCGTTGTCGGCGTAGTCTCAGAAACTGTTCCAGTATCCCCACAGAAAGGGCGCCCACATGGCTGCCAACGAAGTTGTCAACGCAGATGTTGCGATCGAGGCCCCGTCACTCGGGCGTCGCCTCACCGCAGAGGTCTTCGGAACCTTCCTGCTCGTCTTCGGTGTCATCGGCACCGCGCTCTTCGCCTCGTCTGACACCGGTCTGCTCGGTGTCGCCCTGGCGGTCGGCATCACCGTGATCGGTGGCGCCTACGCCGTCGGCCACATCTCCGGCGGACACTTCAACCCGGCCGTGTCGATCGGCGCCGCAGCGGCCGGCCGCTTTGCCTGGGTCGACGTGCTGCCCTACATCGCGGCGCAGATCGTGGGTGGCGCGATCGCGACATCGATACTGCTCGGTATTCGCTCGGGCGCAGCGGAGGGTTCCATCGCGGGCTTCGACGCCGTCTCTAACGGCTACGACGCGCACTCGCCGCTCGGCTTCGGCCTCGTCTCGGTGCTCATCGCCGAGCTCGTCTTCACCGCCATCTTTGTCTACGTGATACTGGGCGTCACCGACCGTCGCGCACCGAGCGGCTTCGCGCCTCTGGCGATCGGACTCACCCTCACGCTCGTCCACCTCGTGCTCATCCCCATCAGCAACGCGTCGGTTAACCCTGCACGCTCCATTGCGACCGCGATCTACGGCGGACCGGAATCCCTCGGCCAGCTGTGGGTGTTCATCGTGGCGCCGATCGCGGGCGCGCTCATAGCCGGCTTCACGTACACCCTGCTGTTCGACCGCAAGGCCAGGGTCTAGTCATTAGTCGGCAGGATGCCCGGGGCTTCGGCCCCGGGCATCCTGCCGTTAACCGTGCCCCCGTGCCCGCCCCGCCCGTGACCACCCCTCCCGCGCGCATCTTTTTTGCGAAATGCAGGATCAGACCGCGGGTCGCCGCACGGGCGCCTTGTAATTGCTGGGCTCACGTTTGGCGAATCCTGCATTTCGCAAAAAGTGCGGGAGGGGAGGGAGGGGTGGGGAGGCTGGCAGCGGGGAGCCGCCGCAACGGAACGGGTGAAGTCAACCTGCGACGAGCTGCGTCGCACCCGCCTCAAACTCTTCGAGGTCTCCGGTCTCGCCCGCGCGCACGGCCCGTGCTCCGACGAACCACTGGTAGAACAGGAACCCCGCGAGCGCGACGGTGCCGATTCCGATCTTGATTACCCAAGGCCAGGGTTGGCGGGTGATGAAGCCCTCGATGAGACCAGAGACGAGAAGCGCGAGGATGAGGCCGATCACGATCGTGAACATCGCGCGACCCTCCTGTGCCAGCGACTGGGCGCGAGTGCGGGTTCCGGGTGCGATCCACGCCCAGAAGATGCGCATTCCCGCGGCTCCGGCGATGAAAATCGAGTACAGCTCGAGCTGGCCGTGTGGGGCGATGTAGAGAAAGAACAGGTCGAGGTCGCCCAAGTGATTGAGCGCCGCAGCGCTGTAGCCGAGATTCTGCGCGTTCGAGAACATGATGTACGGTGCCGCGAAACCCAGGATGCCAAACGCAATGCACTGGGCCGCGATCCAGGCGTTATTCGTCCAGACTACGCTCGTGAACGATGAGCCAGAGAAGTTGGAGTAGTAGCTGATGAAGTCCTCGCGGTACTGCTCGAGTTCTGCCTGGCTGCCCAGCGACGCGAGCACGGCAGGGTTGGCGGTCGCCCACCAACCAAACAGGAACGCCACCAGCACCGTGGCGAAAGCGATCACCAACGTGAGCCAGCGGATGCGATACAGCGCAGCGGGCAGTTGGTAGGCAAAGAATCTGGGGAGCTGGCTGAGCACATTGCTCGAGGCGCCGGTGAAGCGCAGGCGCGCGCGGCTGAGTGCGAGCGAGAGTCGGTCGGCCTGGAGCGACTGGCCGGTCGTCGTTTTCATCGCAGACAGTTCACTCGCACCGGTCTGGTAGTGATCGATGAGTTCGTCGGCTTCGACCCCGGTGAAGCGGCGCTGCGACCCCAGCTGGGCAAGCCGATCCCAGTCTTCGCGGTGGGCGGCTGAGTAGGCGTCGAGATCCATCTGCTTAAATGATGTCATGGCCAGCGCCCCGCCCGTGGATTCCGTGATGCATCACGACGATGCGAACGAGCTCGTGACCGGTGAGGCCGTGGCCCTCGATCTGCGACCCACCAGTTTCGTGCTGCGCGGAGCCGGCGCGCTGATCGACTTCATCCTCTACTTCGGCTCCTACTTCGCGCTCGTCTCCCTGCTGATGGCCTTCTCCCAGCAGCTCGGGCTGGACTCGGCGATGACCACCGCACTGTCGGTTACCGGAGCCGTGCTCTGCATCGTGGTGATCCCGACCGCCGTAGAGACACTCAGCCAGGGCAAATCGTTGGGCAAGCTCGCCGTGGGGGCACGAATAGTGCGCGACGATGGCGGTGCGATCGGCCTGCGGCACGCCCTCATCCGGGCGCTCACGGGTGTGTTCGAGATCTTCGCGACCTTCGGCGGCATGGCGGCGATCGTGGGGCTTCTCAACTCCCGCACCCGCCGGCTCGGTGACCTGATCGCCGGAACGTACAGCCAAAATGAACGCATCGGCTCGGTTGCGCTGCCCGTCTATGGCGTGCCCGTCGAGTTACTCGCATGGTCAGCGACAGCGGATGTTGCGAAGCTCCCCGACGCATTGGCCCGGCGAGTCTCGCAGTTTCTTGCCCAGGCACACGGCTTCACGCCGAACACCCGTGAGCGCCTCAGCCGGGAGCTCGCCAACGAGGTCGCCGTCTACGTCTCGCCCGTTCCGGCCACCGACGCCGAACTCTTTCTGGCCGCCGTCACCGCCAAGCGCCGGGAACGCGAGTTCACCGCCCTCCAGCTTCAGCAGTCGGGACTGCTGCGCCTCGCCCCCGCCCTCGAGGGGATGCCCCGCGGTTTCCCCGATCGCGGCTAGGCCCGCGCCGGTGAGCGAGCGAAGCCGAGATCAGCGAGCGTCTAGTAGCGGTAGTGGTCGACCTTGTACGGCCCGTCGACCGGAACGCCGATGTAGGCGGCCTGCTTCGGGGTGAGCTCCGTGAGTACGACGCCGAGCGCGCCGAGGTGCAGACGCGCCACCTTCTCGTCGAGGTGTTTCGGAAGCACGTACACGCTGTTGCCGTAGGCGCCACCGTCGTTGTTGGCCCACAGTTCGATCTGCGCGAGCACCTGATTCGAGAACGAGTTGCTCATCACGAACGAGGGGTGGCCCGTCGCGTTGCCGAGGTTCATCAGGCGACCCTCTGACAGCACCAGAACGCTGCGGCCGGTGGGCAAGCGCCACTCGTGCACCTGGGGCTTGATCTCGACCTTCTCGGCGCCCTTCAGCGACTCGAGGCCCGCCATGTCGATCTCGTTGTCGAAGTGGCCAACGTTGGCGACAATCGCGAGGTGCTTCATGCCCAGCAGATGATCGACGGTGACGACGTTCTCGTTGCCAGTTCCCGTGACGAAGATGTCGACCTCGCCGAGCACGCTCTCGATCGTGGTGACCTGGTAGCCGTCCATCACAGCCTGCAGCGCGCAGATCGGGTCGATCTCGCTGACGATCACCCGAGCACCCTGGCCGCGCAGCGCCTCTGCAGCACCCTTGCCGACGTCGCCGTATCCGACGACAAAAGCGACCTTACCGCCGATGAGCACGTCGGTGGCACGGTTCAGTCCGTCGGGCAGCGAGTGGCGGATGCCGTACTTGTTATCGAACTTCGACTTGGTCACCGAGTCGTTGACATTGATCGCGGGAAACTGCAGATCGCCGGCGGCGGCGAGCTCGTACAGGCGGTGCACGCCCGTGGTGGTCTCTTCGGTGACACCCTTGATGTCGTCGGAGATCCTGGTCCACCGGTCCGTGCTCGAGTCGAGGCTGCGGCGCAGTGTGTCAAGGATCACGCCCCACTCGGCGCTATCGGTGGGCTGCATCTGCGGCACGGCTCCGGCCAGCTCGAACTTGCGGCCCTGGTGAACGAGCATGGTGGCATCCCCACCGTCGTCAAGAATCATGTTGGGGCCGGCCCAGTCTTCGCCTGCCGCGAGGGCCTCTGACGACCAGTCGAAGGCCTGCTCGGTGCACCACCAGTACTCTTCGAGCGTTTCGCCCTTCCACGCGAAGACGGGAACGCCCGCGGGGGCGTCGACGGTTCCGGTGGGGCCGACGGCTACCGCTGCGGCCGCGTCATCCTGGGTGGAGAAAATGTTGCAGCTGACCCAGCGCACGGTGGCGCCCAGCGCGACGAGGGTCTCGATCAGCACCGCGGTCTGCACGGTCATGTGCAGCGAGCCCATGATTCGCGCGCCGGCGAGGGGCTGTGTTGGTCCGAATTCGTCGCGAAGCGACATCAGTCCGGGCATCTCGTTCTCGGCGAGGCGGATCTGGTGACGACCGGCTTCGGCGAGAGAGAGGTCAGCGACCTTGAACGGGAGCGTGGCAGTGGCAGTCGTCATGCCTCCATTCTCGCAGAGTCGCGAGCGGGTTGCGCCTAGTCGGCGAGCGGCGTCAGTGTCGCCAGCGGCATGTCGCCCACGGCCGCGTCGAGCCAGTCGACGAGGGCGTCAACGGCCGCGCGAGTGTCGCGCCAGCCATGCACGGCGAAGGATGCCACACCCATTGCAAAGACCGGGTAGTCGTTGCCCGTCTCGTCCAGCCGGTCGCCGATGAACAGCAGTTCGTCTTTGGACGCACCCATCGCCTCCAGCAGGCGGCCGATGCCGTAGGCCTTGTCGATGCCCTTGCGGGTGACGTCGATCGAGGTCGAACCGCCCCCGCGCACCTCCAGGTCGGCAAGCCGGGGCGACGCGTACTCCCACAGGGCACGCTTTTTCGAGCCGTCCGGATCCCACGCGATTTTGGCCGCGACGGGAGCCCGCTGACCGAGCGCCGAGTAGGTGATCTGGCTGCCGCGATCTTCGATGAGGTCTCCCCAGCCATTCTCTTCCCACAGCCCAAGCTCGCGCGCACCCTGCTCGAGCACGGTGATCGTGCGCGTCTTCTCGTCGTCGCTGAGGTTTTCGGCGTACTGCAGAGACCATCCCCCATCGACCCAGCGATAGTAGCGAGTACCGCAGGTGGGCATCAGGTGCAGTCGGCCCAGAGCCTCGTCGCTCGCCGTGAAGCCGTCGAGGGCCTGAGTCTGAAACTGTTCGAAGCGACCACCCGAGATGATGGCGACCTCGACACGCTCGAGCAGACGGCCGAACGATTCACGCATAGACGGGTCCATGGCCGACTTTGACTCCGCGAGAGTGTCATCGAGGTCGAAAACGACCGCGCGCAGTCGGGGGGAGCCTAAAGAAATCACGCACCCAAAACTACATGGCGCACGACCTGCCAACCCTGAGGGGCCACCAGCCGCTCCGCGTGACGCTCGCAGAGGTCATAGCTGTGCGGCTCAGCGGTGTGGCTCAGTGGGCCGAGAACCGCCATCGAGTCGGCGTAGACGTAGGTGAGCGTGCTGACGGCATCCTGGTTACAGGCGACCTTGCTGCACGGGCGACCACTCATCTCGCTATGACCATACGACCGGATGCCCGCCAACACGGTCAGCCTCGCCGGTAGAATTTCGGTGTGGCCAAACCGACGAATAACCCGACCCCGTCGGCAAGACCCGGATGGCGCGACCGTCATGGCCGCGGAATCCGGGCCGCGGTTACCGGTCCCCACCTCCCGTTGTTGCGTAGCCGCGCCGACACCTTTGAGATGACGGTCGCCTCGACCGCCGAATATCTGAAAGACCTGTGGCCCGCCGAGCTCGCCGACGTCTCGTTCGAGGTCGCGGGGCTGCCCGCGGAGCTAGGCGACTCCCCCGCGGTTGATCGCTGGCGGGTGATTGCACCGCAGCGACGCGTCATCCTGTACCGGCTACCCATCGAACGCCTGTCTCGTCTGCACCGCTATGACGAACTGCACAAGCGCATGATGGTGGAGAGCTGCGTGTTTCGCGCGGTGGCCGAGTTGCTCGGCAAAGACCCGTGGGATCTGGCGCCGGAGCGCTTCCGCCACCTGTAGCTAGCGGTAGATCGTGAGCGGGCTGGAGCCGACCCCGGGCGGGTGGACGGTGTAGCCCGCGATCATGCCGCCCTCGACGACCGTGACCGACGCCTGCAGTTTCTCGTATCCGCTGAGCACGTAGCTAGCGCCAGCGGTCACGGGGACGACTGCCGCGGTGCGAGCGGGAACGGGAACACTCAGGTCGCCCCCCTCGGTGGCGGTCAGCACCACCGTGATGTCGACGTCGGTGGGGTTGTACAGGTGCAGCTGCGGCGACGGGCCGGGCGCGATCGTGAGCTGGGCCGGCGCGGGCAGTTCGGGGGCAGCAACGAGCCACGCGAAGTCGGTGGCCTTGGCCACCGCCGACGAAACGCGAACGGTAGCGAGCGTAGGAACCTCAGCGCTCGCGCGCACCGTGTAGCTGCCGTTATCGAGCTCGCCGACCGGCAGATCGACAACGCGCCCCGCGTCGAGCTGGAAGACGAAGGATGCCCCGGGTGCCGCGCCGTCTTCGGAGACAACACTGATCGTGACCGGGATCGTGCCCTCGCCGGGTGCGAACAACCGGATGACGGTGCGCAGGTCTTCGAACGCCTCGCCGCCGCCCTGCAGTTCCTGAACCGCCACGAGGTCGGTGACCAATACCCCCGGGATGACGGTGTCCAGTTGCGGAGCGACGGTCGGCCCCACGATGTCGATTCCGCCGGGCACCAGTCCGCGCACGGTGGACTGCTGCAGCGCGGCAACGACCTGCCCACCCGAGGACGTCACGTGAACGACCGTCGAGGCGAGATCGGGCTGGAAACCGGCGAGCGAAATCACACGCTGCCCACTGGCGGGAACGACGATGCCGCTCGTACCGGGCGCGGTGACCCGTCCGTTTTCGCCATAGAGTTCGATGTTGACCGTCGCTGGAACCTCGGTGGGGTTGCTCAGCGTCAGCAGGGTGGTTCGGCCCACCGAGGTGGATCCTGCGGCGAGCCAGACGTCACCGGAAACGGTGGCGCAGCCGGCCGCCGTGAGGCCCACGAAGTCGCCCTCGTCAGAGAGCTGCGCCTGCGCTCCGCTCAGGAGGATCTGCGCGTCGGGGTCGGCCTGATCTGGGAGAGCACTAATGATCGTCGGCGCCGACGCGGTGGCTCCGGTCGAGGCATCCGACTGGTCGAGCGGCGAGGACGCCACCTGACCGACGCTCGATGATGAGTCGATCGAGGGCCGCCCGATCGCCGATGCGGTGGTGGCCCCCTGGCCGCTGTCATCGGCCAGACGCAGGATCGCGCCGGGGCAGACGAGCTGCTGGGCGGTCGGAACCGGTGTGATGACCATGCTGCCCGGCACGGCCTGCACTGTGGGCAGGGGGATGAACGTGGCGGCCGCGATGGCAGCAACGGCAACGCCGATGCCAATGAGTCCGGTCGCGACCCGCCCGCCGACGATCGCAACTCCGCGAGCCGTGATGGGTTGCTTCTCCCGGGCGAAGTCGTCGTCTTGCTCGGGGAACAGGTCAGGTTCGCCGACCGACGCAGTCGGGTCAGTCATCGTTGGCACCATTTTCGGGGTCAGCGGCGGGCCCATCATCGTCACTGACGACCTTCGCCGAGCGAACCCGGCGACGACTGCTCGTGGGAATCGCGAGTAGCAGCACGAGGCCGAAAACGATTGCCTGGCCGACGATTACGCCCGTGCCGAGGCTGGTGCCGAGTGGTCCAGGCCCGGTCGGGGCGGTGCCCTCACCGAGTCCGGCGTAGTGCCAGAGGTAACCGTTGGCCGTCTGGCCGATCGGAGTCAGGATGCGGTTGCCATCGAGCGCTTCGGCGACACGCTGGCGCACGGCCTCGGCTTCGTCACTCGCGGCATCCGGAAGAAGCACAAACCCGATCTGCAGAGAGTCGAGTTCTGCGGCGATGTCGAAGCCGCTGCGCGAGGAGATGTTAGCCGCGAGGGTGGCAAGTCGTCTATCTGCCTCGTCAAGGGTGGTGTCGGTAGCGCTCAGGGTCGACTGCTCGTCGAGCGTTGTGCCGAGTCCCCGGTGCACCGTCACCGCGACACCTCCCGTGCTCTGGGCCCGCAATTCGAGCGTGCCGATGCGTGGTTGGGCCAGCGCTTCGGCCGAGGCGAACGCCGGGAGCAGCCTGCCATTGCTTGCGGCAACCGCCACGGCTCCCGTTGCCAACGCCGCAACGAGGGGCAATGCGAGAAGCACCACGCCGAGACCGGCGGCGAACGCCGGCAGGGATGCCCGCTTGCCGAGTGCTTCGAGCGCCACGACGACCGCTCCCGCAAGGCCCAGCCAGTACAGGCTGAGACCCGGGCCGGCCCAGATCGGGGTGGTTGCCGAGCCAACAACCGAGACAGACACGTGGGTTGCGATGACGGCGGTGCCCCAGCCCAGCAGGGCAATCACCAGTGCGGGAATGGAGCGCCTCGAGCCAGGAACGACGAGGGCCAGCACCGCCAGCGCCGCAAATGGGGCAAGAAGTACCGCCACGATAAGGGGCGCAAAGGCGCCGACGTCGAGAAACGCATCCCACCCGTTTAGAACGGGCACGGGCGACCCGACCGTCAGTTGCAGCGCCGACGCGGAACCGCCGATCACGGGAACGCCGGGATCGGCGAACAGCGCGAGCCAGTTTCCTCGTGCCAATTGCTGCACGACGAGAGGCGCAAAGAGGGCCGCCGCCGGTATCGGGATCCAGATCAGGCGGTGGATTCTCTTAGGGTTTGCGAACACCCATGCGAGCAGAATGATCACCAGGGCGGGAACCAGGGATGGTGCCGAAGCGGTGACGGCCGCGAACAGCAGAGCGGCGAGCGCCGCCATCGACCAACTGCGCGCCGCATTCACGATGGCCAGCACGAGCGTGGGAAGCAGGATGTGCGCGATGACGGCGCCCAGGTGCCCGCCGCCCAGCGACGCGAGAAAAGGTGGAGCGAGCGCCCAGGCGAGGGCCGCGATCGCGGGACCCCACGCCTTGATGGCGAAGCGGGCGGCACACCACCAGGCCGCGAGCGCGGCGAGCGGAATCGCCGCGACGTACAGCAACACAATGCTGAACGACGGTGACCAGAAGGTGAGGCTGCCCAGAACCGCGAGCACATAGGCGAACGGGTCTGCGGCACCGACGAACCCAGGGCCAACGTCGCGCCAGGCGTACCCCACGTGCGACCACAGCTCGCCCACCGTGCTGCTCAGCGGAACGAGCCCGCCGCCAGAGACAGCGGCGGAACCCACAAAGCTGCCAAACGCGACCACGCCGACCACCAGGGCAAGCAGAACGACCCATGCTCCGCCGCCCGCGAAGAATCCCGGGCGTTCGCGCGGCACTCCGCCCGCGGGGGCAAACGCCGCGCGCTGCTGGGCCCGCAGTTCGCGGACTTCTTGCCACGGCATCCGCAGTGCACCGATCGATGCCCAGCCCAGGCGGCGGGTGCGACGGATGCCCGATCGAGCCTTGCCCACCGAGCCGTCGAACGCCGCCGCAATGCCCGCCGCGAGCTCACCGCCGACGGAACCCGGCCGCTTGGCCACGAGGTGACCGAGTGACCGCAGGATCGCCAGCGGCACCAGGCTCAGCCAGTGGAACGGGATCGCCAAGGGCGGCGCGTAGGTCATTCGTCGGTGCAGTTGGGCGGCGCGAGCAATCCGGTTCTGCGCGCCGGCAGACAGGGAGCGGCGACCGAAGAGTTCGGGTGGCCCGGCGCTGGCGACGCGCGCGGACGGAACGCCGACCACCCGGTAGCCGGCAAGTCGGGCACGAATCGAGAAGTCGAGCGCGGCATCGATCGACGGCAGGCTCGAGTCGAACCCGCCGAGCGCCGTAAAGACCTGGCGACGCACGAGCATCCCGCCTACTGCAACGCCGAGCTGGTCGCTCTGGATGTCGTGCTGGGCCTGATCGAGTTCGTTTGAGACGACAGAGAGCGAGCGGCCCAGGCGAGTCATCGTCTCGCCGAAACTTGCTATGACTCCCGGCTCGTGCCAGCGCATGAGCTTAGGTCCGGCAATCACCACCGACGGAGCGACCTCGACCGCACCCAACAGCGCGGCGAGTGCGCCGGGCTCGGGGGCATTGTCGTGACCGAGCAGCCACAGCCACTCGGAATCGGAGTCGGGAGCTGGCGAGAGTTGCAGGGCGTGCGCGACGGCACCGCCGAACGAACGCTTGCCGGGCGTCGTGATCAGTTCGTAGGGCGCGGCCTCGGCGAGCAACTCGCCCGACGAATCCGACGAATCGGCGTCAACATAGAGCACCGCGTCGGGTCGCCGAGATTGGGCCGCGAGCGCGGCCAGTGTTCTCGGCAGGTACTGTCTCCCATTGCGAGCGACGAGCACCGCAGTAACTCTTGGCTGCATAACGGTTAGAGACTAAGCGGCGCATCCCTGAGCATTGAGCGGACGCGCCGGTCTACCCAGACACACAGCCAATCCATACAAACGCTATGCGCGCTTGCGTAGCTTGCGGCGTTCCCGTTCTGACAGGCCACCCCAGATGCCGAAACGCTCATCGTTCTCGAGCGCGTACTCCAGGCACTGGTTGCGCACCTCGCACGACGAGCAGATCTTCTTGGCATCCCTGGTCGATCCACCCTTTTCGGGGAAGAACGCTTCGGGGTCGGTCTGTGCGCACAGGGAATCAGACTGCCAAGCCAGCGCGTTGTCTTCCCCGGCAACTCCTCCGGGCTTGCGTACACCCGGCACGCCCAGCTTGACCGGGTCTACAAACCAGTCGTCAGGAACACCGGCGCGGTATCCGTTATTCGCCATCGCTCCTTCTCCCCTCCGCGTGCGAACAAGTTCCCGCAGCGCGTTAGGGATAATTACACCGGTGTAGTTACCCCCGCGTCAAGTCGCGGATCATAAATGCCTCAACTTGACTAAGAGGGTTGTGACGCGCCGCGTGTTGCAATCCACTGCGACTCGACCATCTCGCGCAGGGTGTGGCGCATCTTCCAGTCCAGATCGCGGGCCGCCAGATCACCGGCCGCAACGATTCGGGCGGGATCGCCGGGGCGGCGCGGCCCGATCTGCGCGGAGAACGGGATGCCCGTGACATCCGCCACCGTCGTCATGATCTCGCCGACCGAGACGCCCTCTCCGCTGCCGAGGTTGTAGGCGGCCTCGAGCGTGTCACCGGCGTCGAGCCGCGTCGCCGCGGCGGCGTGCGAGGCCGCGAGGTCGACGACGTGGATGTAGTCGCGCACGTTCGTGCCATCGGGAGTCGGATAGTCGTCACCGTTGATGCGCGGGGTGCGGCCCTCTACGAGCGCCTGGAAAACGAGCGGGAAAAGATTGTGGGGGCTGGCGTCGTACAGCGACGCATCGCCAGAGCCGACGACGTTGAAGTACCGCAGCGATGTGTGGCGCAGCCCGCGCGCCACACCCTGATCGGCGAGCAGCCACTCGCCGATCAGCTTGGACTCGCCGTACGGCGACTGCGGGTTTTTGGCCGTGAGCTCGGTGACGAGCTCCACATCAGGCGTGCCATACACGGCGGCGCTCGACGAAAACACGATCCGGTCGACGCCCTGCGCCTCCATCGCGCCCAGAAGCGTTGCCGTGCCCGTGACATTCTGCGAGTAGGTGTGGAGGGGTTGGGTGACCGAAACACCGGCGTATTTGAATCCGGCAACGTGGATGACGCCGGTGACGTGGTGGTCGGCCAGCGCCTGCATCACTAGCCCCCCGTCGAGAATCGAACCCCGCACGAACGGCACGCCCTCGGGCACGAACTTTTCGTGTCCCGTTGAAAGGTCATCGAGAACGACCGTGTTGAGCCCCGCGTCGAGCAGCGCCCGAACCACATGAGACCCGATGTATCCCGCACCACCCGTTACCAACCACGTCATGCTTACAACGGTAGTGGTCTGAGTGCTGGCAGTAATCCGACGGATTGTGAGATTGCGCCATTAGTGGCAGAATTGCCCACTCGAGCACATTCCTGCCAAGGAGCACCCATGCTGCGCAACGTCGTTCTGCTCGCCATTCCCGGGGTCGCCCCCTTCGAATTCGGGGTCATCTGCGAAATCTTCGGAATCGATCGCAGTGACACCGGCGGACCAGCGTTCGACCTCACGATCGCCACCGCAGACCCGGGGCCGGTGACGACGAGCCTCGGTTTCGACATCACCATCACCACCGGATTGGATGTCGCGGCCGACGCCGATCTCATCGCCGTGCCCGCCCACGCCATCGAGTCGATCGACCCGCGGTATCTCGACGTGATCCGCGCGGCGGAGGCTCGCGGAGCGTGGGTGCTCAGCGTGTGCTCGGGAGCATTCGCGCTCGCCCAGGCGGGTATCCTCGAGGGTCGAAGCGCAACCACCCACTGGATGCACACCGACCGGCTCGCGGCACAGTACCCGGGTACCCACGTCGACCCCGACGTGCTGTTCGTCGAAGACCGCAAGGTCGTCACTTCGGCCGGCACGGCTGCCGGAATCGACGCGGCGTTGCACATCGTGCGCATTGAGCACGGGGCCGCCGCGACCAACGTCATTGCGCGGCGCATGGTCGTTCCCGCCCAACGCGACGGCGGCCAGTCGCAGTACATCGAGACCCCGGTCGCCGAGTGCACGAGCGACTCGTTCGCGATCGTGGCCCAGTGGATGCTCGAGCACCTCTCCGACGACCTCACCGTCGACCAGCTCGCCCGCCGAGCGCTGATGTCGAGCCGAACGTTTGCCCGTCGATTCAGGGCCGAGATGGGAACGACGCCCGCCGCGTGGCTCAACCGCCAGCGCCTCATCCGGGCCCAGCAACTGCTGGAGTCGACCGACGCCGCGCTCGAGACCATCGCACAGGACACGGGCTTCGGCACCGCCGCGGTGATGCGCCACCACTTCGTGAAGGTGCTCAAAACCTCCCCGCAGGCCTACCGCCGAGCCTTCGGGGCACGGGCGGCCAGCTGACAAATGGCCCTGATAGGTTTGCGCAACGATGACGAAGCGCGCACTGATCACGGGAATCACCGGCCAGGACGGCCTCTACCTTGGCGAACTGCTGACGGCCGAAGGCTACGACGTCTTCGGCACAGTGCGCGGTTTCAATAACCCCAAACGCTCTGTCGTCGAAGACCTGTTGCCCGATGTTCGCCTTATCGAAGCCGATCTCACGGATGTCTCGAGCCTGCACCGGGCTCTGACCGAATCCGAGCCCGACGAGGTCTACAACCTCGGTGCCATCTCGTTCGTGGGCAACTCGTGGGAAAACGCGAGCAGAACCACGGATGTCACGGCAAAAGGAACCCTTAACCTGCTCGATGCCATCCGGGTGCACTCCGGCGACGACCTGTCGAAGGTGCGGTTCTACCAGGCCTCCAGCTCAGAGATGTTCGGCAAGGCGCAGGAGGTGCCCCAGACCGAGCACACGGTGCTGTGGCCGCGGTCGCCGTACGGCGTGGCGAAGGTTTTCGCCCACTACATGACGGTGACGTACCGCGAGTCCTACGGGCTGCACGCCTCGTCGGGCATCCTGTTCAACCACGAATCGCCGCGGCGTGGAACCGAGTTCGTGACCCGCAAAATCACGCAGAGTGTCGCACGGATCGCGCTCGGCGTGCAGAAGAAGCTCATGTTGGGAAACCTCGACGCGGTGCGCGACTGGGGATTCGCTGGCGACTACGTCAAGGCAATGTGGCTGATGGTGCAACAGCCCGAGGCCGATGACTATGTGATCTCAACGGGGGAAACCCACTCGATCCGCGACTTTCTCGATGTGGCATTCGCCGTCGCCGGCATCGAAGATTGGCGCGAGTACGTCGGCGTCGACCCGGCGTTCTTCCGCCCAGCCGAGGTCATGAACATCGTCGGTGACTCCTCGAAGGCGCGTCGTGTGCTCGGCTGGAAACCCGAGGTCGGCTTCCAGGAGATCGTCACGATGATGGTCGAGTCCGATCTGGCGCAGCAGCGGGCGCTGCTCGCTCGGTAGCTAGCCCGCCGAGACGACGGCGGCCGCGGTGGCCGATGCCGCGGCGGTGAACGCGTCGACGCCGATGTCGGGAGCGTTGAGGCTGAGAAGGCTTCCGCCGACGGACAGGATGCCGACACAGTAGCCCGAGCCGCCGCATCCGATCAGGGCGCCATCAGCACCGGCGACGGCGGCGACGGATAGTTCGGGAGCGTCATAACTGACCTGGGGCGGCGCAGCCTTGAGGGAGGCCATCGACCAGGATCCGCCGGGAACGACGGCTGCGGAGACATAGTTTCCGGCCCCGTCGGCCCAGCTGCACGAGACCATACCCGCGCGATTCTGGGCAACGTCGGCGGCCGGTAGGGGCGGCACGAGGGCGTTGTCGCGCAGCGCATATGCCGAGCTGGCGAAAGCGGTCTGAACGACCGCCGTGCTGCCCGGGTCGGAGCAGAAGCCGCCGCTGACGGCGCCGGGAGCCGCTGACCAGGCTGGCGCCGCGCTCGACCCGGTGATGGTGCCGGCGAGGGTGTCGAGAAGGGATTCCATGCTCTGGTCGGCCGTCGCCGGAGTGCGACCTTCGATCGTCCCCACAGAGGTCGACGAGACCTGCGCCCAGTAGCCGTCGATCAGCAGGTTCGCGGCGCACTGGCTCATGTTCGCATCAACGTAGGAGCACAGGTACTCGGAGAGATCACCCACGGTGTAGACGATGGCGCCGTCGTCCACCTGCTCGACACCGGCGTCGTAGTCCGCGGCTGCGTCAGGCAGCACTGACAGCACGATCGACTGATTCCACGAGTTGTCAGTCTTGTCTTCGCCGCCCCAGACGCACGTGAGCATGCCCGCCTGAAGGCGCGCGACGTCCCGAACGGATCGGATGTCTGCCGAGTTCACTTTCAGCGACACCGGCGACTGCAGCAGATCTGATGCCGCCTGGTCAGACAGCACATCGGCACAGGCGACGTCGAGGGTGGCGACCGGCTCAGCCAAAACGACCGGCTCGGCGGGCGACGCGCTGGGAACGGCGGTAGTGTCGGGCGAGCCCTGAGCGCAGCCTGCGAGCACGCCGATGGCAAGCACCGCAGCCGCTCCAGCGACGAAGAGTTTGAGAGACATGCTCAGATTGTATGGGTGTCCCTGCGATTCAGCGGGAAGCACTGGGCCACGGTTCGGTATCGCTTGCGCTAACCCCCGGTGGCCACAAAGGCCGCGCCGGCTCCGTCGAAAAACAGCTCGACCTCGTCGGGGGTGACATAGAGCGATTCGCCCCGCGAGGTCGTGGCCGCGCTGAGACCGCCGCGCACCGACAAGGAACCGGAAACGCAGATGATGATCCCTGGACCGTCGAGGGTTACCGAACCGCCGGAAGACACGTGGGCCAGGGCGAATCCAGGTGCCGAGAAGAGCTCGACCCCGCGGGAAACGACCGGCCGCAGGTAGGGAACCTCGGCGGGCCTGAAGTCGAGAACGTCGATCAGCTCGGCAACATCAATGTGCTTGGGCGTGAGGCCGCCGCGCAGCACATTGTCAGAGGCGACCATCAGTTCCACCCCCAGGCCATCCAGATAGGCGTGGATGTTTCCTGCGGGCAGGTACAGCGCCTCGCCACGCGAGAGGGTCACGTTGTGGAGCATCAGCGAGATGACGATTCCGGGGTCGCCGGGGTAAACGTCCGCCAGCAGCTCGACGGTCGCAAACTCGCCCGGAACCGAGCGTGCCAGCTCGACGACCCGCGCCACGAGATCGTCGACTCCCTCGCCCCGGGAGATCAGCCACTCGAAGACGGCGCCGAGCGAATCGTCGCCGCCTGTCTGGTCGAGCCAGCGGCGCAGCACGCCGCGCTGTGGCGTGGGCGACTGGGCATCCAACTGAATCAGGCGACCGATTGTCACGTGAAGGTCGGCAGCCGATCGAAACCCGCACAGCGCCTCGAAAGTCTCGCTGAGCGCGTAGATCAGTTCGGGCTTGGGGAAGGCGTCTTTGTAGTTGCGGTGCGATGCATCCAGAGGGATGCCCGCGGCATTCTCGCGCGCAAACCCCTCGATTGCCTGCTCGGGCGTCGGGTGCGCCTGCAGCGACAGCGGAGAGGCCGCGGCGAGGATCTTGAGCAGGAACGGAAGTCGATCGGTGCCGGCCTGCTCGGGTGAGCGCGCGATCCATTGGGCAAGGGTGGTCGCTCCCCCGGTCTGGGCGGGGTCGATGATGCGGCTGGGCGAACCCGGGTGGGCACCCAACCACAGCTCGGCTTCGGGCCCACCCGACCGCGGTGTTCCGAGCAGCCCACTGATGGCGCTCGTCGAGCCCCACGCGTAGTCCCGCGGGGTATTGGCGATGCCTACAAACATCCGGTCAACTCCGTAAAGCGCATTGGATCAAAGTACCAATCGTCTACCCGGCCCACCGTCGCCGGTCGTAGGCTTTCGGAGGATTTCGCCAACGCAACGGAGCAAACACATGTCATTCGAGCCAATCGCCGCCGACTTCTACGGATACGAGAACAGCCTCACCGACCAGGAAAAAGACGTGATCCTGAAGCTGCGCGTGTTTCTCGAAGAGAAGGTGCGCCCGGTGGCCAACGACCTGTGGAACAAGGCCGAGTTCTTCGACCGGGATGTGGTCGTGAAGGGTCTCGCCGACCTTGGGCTGTTTGGCCAACCGTGGGCCGAGACCCAGCAGTTTGCGAACTCCGCGGTATTCCGCGGCTGGGTCGCGCTCGAACTCGCTCGCGTCGACGCGAGCGTCGCGACCCTGGTGGGCATGCAGAACGGGCTCGTTATGGGCTCCATCGCCGTGGCCGGCTCCGACGAGCAGCGCGCCGAATGGCTACCCAGGCTCGCCTCCGGTGAGCTTCTCGGCGCCTTCGGTCTGACCGAACCGCTGTCTGGCTCAGACACCGCTCAGGGCCTGCAGACCGTCGCCAAGCGCGATGGCGACACCTGGACCATCAACGGTGCAAAGCGCTGGATCGGCAACGGCTCGATCAGTGATGTGACGATCATCTGGGCTCGCGACGCCGACGACAACCAGGTCAAGGGATTCATCGTGCCCACGAGCACCCCCGGTTACTCTGCCACCCGCATCGAAAACAAGCAGGCCCTTCGGATCGTGCAGAATGCCGACATCGTGCTCGAGAATGTGCTCGTTCCCGAGGCCAACCGCCTGCAGAAATCGCAGAGCTTCCGTGAGACCGCTGCCGTGCTGCGTCTCACGCGCGCGGAGGTGGCCTGGGCAGCCGTCGGCAACTCGGTCGGCGCTTACGACGCCGCCGTGAAGTACGCGGGCGAGCGCATCCAGTTCGGCAAGCCGATCGGCAGCCACCAGCTGGTGCAAGAGCTTCTCGCCAAGAGCCTCGGCAACATCACCGCATCGATCGGCATGGTTACTCGCGTGTCGGAGATGCTCGATGAGGGCATCCAGAAAGACGAGCACGCGGCGCTGGCCAAGGAGTACACGACGAGCCGCATGCGCGAAACCGTGGCCTGGTGCCGCGAGCTGCTCGGCGGCAACGGCATCGTGATGGACTACGGAGTCATGAAGCACTTCGCCGATGCCGAGGCGATCTACTCGTACGAGGGAACCCGCGAGATGAACACCCTGATCGTCGGCCGCGCCATCACCGGCACGGCGGCGTTCGTTTAGGCGATCCGACTAGCCTTGGGGCTATGGCACTGACGGAACGACCGCGCCGTCGTTCGGCGTACCTCGTTCTGACACTTTTTGTGCTGCTCGCCGGCGACGCGTGGCGGTACACGATCGGCTGGTACGCCTACGGTGTGCTCGCCGTGGCTCTCGCAGGCGTTGCGGTGTGGATGCTGGTTGCCTACCGTGACCGTTGGCGCTGTGCCGCGCTACCCTACCCGCTGATCGCGTTCCTTGGGCTCGCGACGATCTCCATCGCGTGGTCGTTCTACCCGGGAGCCACGGCGATCGGCCTCACCGCGACGTACCTCACGGCAATCGTGGGCCTCGGCCTTGCGGTGTCGTACAGCTGGGCCGAGATCCTGCGCGGACTCGCCGCGGCGTTGCGTTTCATTATCGGCTTGTCGATACTGTTCGAGCTGTTCGTGTCACTCGTGATCCGCGGCCCAATCCTGCCGTTGGTGCCCTCGCCCGGAATCGACTACTCGGCGTTACCCGACACGGTTCCGCTGATGCTGTTCTGGTCGCGCAACGAGCTGTTCCAGATCTTCGACGGGGGAAAGATCCAAGGCGTCACCGGCAACTCGGTGCTGCTCTCGTATGTTGCCCTCGTGGGCATCATTGTGTTTGCGCTGCAATTGGCCGGCCGCACGACTAAGCGCCGCTGGAGCATCCTGTGGCTGGCACTCTCGGTGCTCACGCTCGGGGCGACTCGCTCGGCGACCATCATCGCGGCCCTAGCGGCGGTGATCATCGTCGCTGCCGCAGCGCTCGCGGTGCGACGCGCTCACACCCCGCGTGCCCGCACCACCGCATACCTCGTGATCGCCGGCGCAGTGATCGCCGCGGCAACACTGGCAATGGCGCTGCAGCGCGAACTTTTCGCCCTGCTGGGTAAGAGCGAAGACCTCACGGGACGCCTGGAGATCTGGGACAAAGTCATCGGCCTGGCCCAGCAGCGTCCGGTGTTCGGCTGGGGCTGGGTGAGCCACTGGATTCCCGGGTTCGCGCCATTCGATGACCTGGTTATCCGCAACGGTGTGCGCCAGCTGCACGCGCACAACGCGTGGATCGACATGTGGCTGCAGCTCGGCATCGTTGGTGTGATCGTGTTCGGTGCGCTCGTGCTCACGACCTACCAGCGTTCGTGGTCGTTTGCGGTCGACCGACCGCAGCACATCCCAGGCAAACCCGGACTCTATGAACTGCCCGCGCTGCTACCCATGCTGATGCTGACCGGCCTCCTGATCCAAAGCATCGCCGAGAGTCGCCTCCTCGTCGAGTTCGGGTTCGCATTCCTCGTGCTGGCCGCCGTGAAAACCAAGATTCCGGATGCCGCGGCGCGGGCACCACTGCAACGATGAGCTTTCTGCGCCCCCACTTCGACGCGCTCTCCGCCCTGCGCAATTTCTTGGCGGACCCGCGTTTCGCCAGCGCCCTCACTGTGACCGCCGTCGGCACCGCCGTGTGCGCCCAACTGCTACAGAACCTGATCGGGTGGGCCGGACTCATCGCGATCGTGGTCACGCTGGTTGCGCTGTCGAGCGGTGCGCTGCTGGCCCGGCAGGCCGAGCTTGAGTGGCAGGGCCTGCTGCCGGTCTCCCTCATGGTGTTCGTCGGTCTCGCGGCAATCTCCGTGCTGTGGAGCGAATACCAGTGGGCGAGTCTCGGCGGCATCGCGTATCTCGTCGCCTTCACCATTCTCGGCGTCTCGATCGCCCTGACTCGCGACACGATTCAGATCGTTCGGGCGTTCGGCGACGTCTTCCGGGTGGTGCTTGCCGTGTCGATCGGAGTCGAAATCCTCTCCGGCCTGCTGATCGACACCCCCATCGAGTTTCTGGGGGTAGAGGCCAACCTCGGCCAGCTTGGGCCAATCCAGGGCATCATGGGTTCCCGCAATCAGCTCGGGCTGGTGGCACTGCTCGCGCTCATTACCTTCGGCACCGAGTTCGCTACCAAGTCCGTGAGCCGACGAATCGCGATCAGCTCACTCGTGCTCGCCAGCGGCAGCGTGCTGCTGTCGCGATCACCCGTGATTCTCGCCGTGCTTGTGGTCGTTGCCTCCGCCGCGGGTGCGCTTGCGATCCTGCGGCAGGTGAAACCCGAACGTCGCCGAATCTGGCAGCTGGGCATCCTGGCCGCCACGATCGTGGTCGCGATCGTCTCGTGGCTGGCCCGCTCCCGCATCATCTCGTTGTTCAGCGCCAACAGCGACCTCAGTTATCGCCTCAACCTGTGGCGTGGCGTGTTCGACCTGATTGCGCGCAACCCGCTCGAGGGGTGGGGGTGGGTGGGCTACTGGCGTCCCGACGTTCAGCCATTCCCTGTGTTCGCGATCGCGGGCCAGCGCGAGCCGACTTCCGCACTCAACGCCTACCTCGACGTGTGGTTTCAGCTCGGCCTGATCGGCATTCTGGTTTTCATCGGCCTCGTGATTCTCACCTTCACCCGCTCGTGGCTACTCGCGGGTCAGAAACGCAGCCTCATGTTTGCGTGGCCCGCGCTCGTGCTGGTGGCCCTGCTGGTGACATCCCTCGCCGAGAGCTCGATTCTCGTGGAATACGGTTGGCTCACCTTCGTAGTGTGTTGCGTGAAGGCAGCCCGTGAGCTCAGCTGGCGCCGGGCTTTCGCTAACTCGGATGAGCCGGGCGAACCGCTCACCCCGCCGGCGGTCAGGCTTTAGCCAACGATCGCGGCGGTGAGCCTCGGCACGAGAGTGAGAGCAAAGGTGGCCGACAGGTGATGGGGGTCCCGGTAAACGATCAGCCCGCCCACAACGGCGTGGCAGAAGTCTTCGTCACAGAACGCCTCGGTCAGGTCGATGAGTTGCGCTGCGCCACCGGATGCCGCGACCGCATCAACGACGGGATCCCAAACCAGGGCATCCGAACGCACAACCGCACACGGATCCGCGTCGGACAGGTGTGCGGCCACACACTCGGGAACGCTCGTGCCCTGAGAGAGCGGCACGTCTTCGATCACGTAAACCGATTTTCCGGCGTCTGACCACTGCTTCCACAGGCCCGCGTAGCCGGCGACAAGGTCATCCCGGCTTCCCGTGAAGACCGTTTCGGGTTCGCCGCGCGTGAAGCCGGTCGTGACGACGAGGTCAATGGAGGGGTCAGCCGCGATGCGATCGGCAATGGCCGCACGCCAGTCCTGGCAGTCGACCTTGGTGTCGGGGCTGTCGTAGGGCATGGGGAGGCTCGGGGTGCACGAGTTGAGCAGAATCACCCGCACCGCCCAGCCCTGGGCCTGCGCGATCTGCACGAGCGGTTCCGTCAGCGCGAGGCCGTGCGAGTCGCCGACGATCGCCATGGTGGTGTCGCCGGTGGCGGTGCCGAGCGAGCAGTCCCAGAACGCCCGTCCGTCGCCGGAGAAGTCGACGCACGCCGACTTGTCGGGCAGCGTGCCGTCTTTGGTGACGCCCGCAATCGAACCCCAGTCGTCGGCGGCGAAGTCGGGGCCGAACCGATCGTCCACGCGATGGGAATCGGGGCAGGCGGCCGGGTCATCCATCGCCGCAGCGCCGAAGCAGGGGTTTCCGCCATCGAGCGCCGCATCGATCGCCGCCTGCGCGGCGGCCTGCGCGGCCTCGGCCTTGGCCGCGCCCACCTGAAATACCGTGACGCTGGAGACCACCAGGATTCCCGCCGTCACGGCCGCGAGCGAGTAGGTAATCCACTTGCGGTGGTTTAGTGCAGCCGATGTGCGTGCCGGGTCTTCGATAAACCTTTTGGTGAGATATCCGGCGGCCACCGACAGCACCAGGATCGCTACCTTCGTGGCGAAGCCGAGCTCATGACCGAGTATCGCGGGTAACACGACGATCGGCGGCCAGTGCCAGAGGTAGGTCGAGTACGACCCATCGCCCACGAACTGCACGGGGCGCGAGCCGAGCAAGAGCGGCTTCTGGATGCGGGAGCCCGTGATTCCTGCCGCGATTACCAGCACCGTACCGAGAATCGGCACAAGCGCGATCCAGCCGGGAAAGGGTGACTTGCCCGTGAACACCAGGGCCGAGAAGACGATTGCCGCGATTCCCACCCAGCTCGCGAGGGCTCGCACCCGCTCGTGCGCACCCCACCAGCTCGTCATCAGTCGCTGATGGGTCAGGGCGAGCAAGCCGCCGAGCGCAAACTCCCACGCGTGGGTGAGGGTGGAAAAGTAGGCGGCGGACTGCGACGCGTCGGTCGCGATGATCGACCAGGTCAGGGATGCCGCGAACACGAGGCCCATGGCCCCACCGAGCACCCGGCGACGCGCCGGCACCGAGAGCGCTTTGGATAGCAGCAGCACCGCCACGAGAAAAAGCGGCCAAAACACGTAGAACTGCTCTTCGAGCGAGAGCGACCAGTAGTGCTGTACGACCGAGGGCAGCGCGTTGACGCCAAAGTAGTCGACGGCCTGTGATGCGAGCGCCCAGTTTTGCAGTCCGATGGCGCTCGCGCCGATCTGGAACGCCGTTTCCTGCCACACCCGAGACGGCAGAAACAGCACGGTCGCCACGAGCGAAACGGCCAGCACCAGGGCGGCAGCTGGCAAGAGTCGACGGATGCGACGGGCCCAGAACCCCGCAAGATTAACCGAGCCGTCACGGGCGACCTCACGCAGAAGATGCCCGGTGATCAGATAGCCGGAGATCGCGAAAAACACGTCCACCCCGACGTATCCGCCGGTGATCTGCTCTGGCCAGAGGTGGAACAGCACGACGAGCAGCACCGCGAGAGCTCGCAGCGCCTGGATCTCGGGCCGGAAATCTCGCACTACGCGATTATGTCGCATCCGCGCTGGGGCGCCCCTGTACCCGGCTGGCGGTTAGGCTCGAGAGGCCCGAAAAGACGATTGAGGACACCACCGTATGAGCCACGCCGCGATCATGATCGCCGGGTATGACCCCGGCTACCTGCGAATCACGGAGTTTCACGTGCGCCGCGAACTGGCCACGGGGCGCGTGCCGTTCGTCATTGACGCCACCGCGATCTCGGGCGCGGGCGTCGACTCGTTCGACCGCCCCACCCTTAAGCGTTTCGGCCTGGATTACCCGGGACACGACCTGCGCTCTCGCATGGCGGCGCTTGGTGTCGAGGTTCTCGACCTGCCCACCTACCTCGACGCCAACTGGAAGCAGCCCCTCGACACCGAGCACGAAGAGGTGCTCGCCATCGCCGTGCAGTCGGCGCTCATCACCTACTTCCGCACCGACCTACCCGACCGCGGGCGACGCCTGGTGAAAAAGACCGCGGAGAACCTCACCCACGAGGGCCGTGGGGTCTACCGCGGATTTCGCGCGATCTTCGCCGCAGACCCCGACATCACTATCGCGTACGTGCCCAACGGTCGCTTCCCGCACCAGAAGATGGCATACGTAGCCGCGAGCGATGCCGGGCTCGCGATGCTGCATTTCGAGAAGGGCGAGACCTCCAACGGCAGCTATCTTCAGGATCACGCGCCGCAGAACCGCCTGGCCACGCAGGGCGCGGTCGAACCCCTGCTCGCGCACCTGAGCACCGCCGAGGTAGACACCGTTGCCGACTCCTGGCTTTCGCGTCGCGCCCCCTCGGCCGACTCCAGCAACGAATTCGCGGCACTCTGGGCGAAAGACCTGCCCGAAGAACTGCGACACCTTTCTTCCGGCGGTCGCAAAGTCGCGGGCTTCTTCACGTCGTCACAAGACGAGTTTCAGTTTCTTGGTCCCGAGTGGCAGCTGCACGAATGGAAAGACCAATTCGCGGCGTTCCACGCGGTGTTGCTGCAGCTCGAACAACAGGGCTACACGTGCTACCTGCGGGTGCACCCCAACCTGGCCACGAAAGCACAGGACTGCTTCGAGAGGGAGCGGGCGGGCATCCGCTGGCTGGCAGAACAGCACCCCGACCTGCTGGTCATCTGGCATGACGACCTGGCCAACACCTACTCCCTGCTCGATATTACGGATGCCGTTGTCGTCTGGGATTCGACCGTCGGCCTCGAGGCGAGCGCCAGGGGTCTTCCCGTGTGGACAATGGCGACCAGCCGGTACGGGCTCGTCGCCGACCTGCACGAGGTGCTGTCGCAGCAGCAGCTCGAGACCGACGGGGTGACCGCGTGGACGGTGAACGCGCACGCGGCAAAGCGATTCATCGCCTATCTTGTGCTGCGGGATGCGCAGATGGACCCGGACTTTCAGACCTGGATTCCCTGGGATGAGAGCAACCCTCCGCTGGGTGCGAAGGTGGCGGGTGCGCTGGCAGCCGGCGGCATCCCGTATCCCAGTGAAGCTGTCAAGTCACAGCTGGATGTGTACCGCCACCGCAGCCTCAAGTCGAACCTCCGGCATCTGCGCGGTCACTGATCGACCCGGGTTACCCGATCCAGTCATAGCCAGACCAGCTCGTGCCGAGCTTGACCCGATCGAGCCAACTGCCCTTGCCATTGCCCGGGTACGCCCACAGCGTGCCGTCGGGATCACGAGCCAGCAGGTCCTGTTTCCCGTCGCCAGTCACGTCACCGCCCCGCGCGATCACGGCGAAACTCTGCCAGCCCCGTCCGATGACCCTGTACACACCCCAGCCGCCCCTGCCGTTGCCGGGATAAAGCCACAGATCGCCGTTCGTTTCGCGCTCCATGACGTCGGCTTTGCTGTCGCCATCGAAATCGCCAACGCCGAGTACGGAGCTGAAAACCTGCCAGCCCGCGCCGATCTTGCCGTACACACCCCAGCCTCCTGCTCCGTTTCCCGGATACAGCCACAGCGCGCCGTTCGCCTCGCGGGCCACCACATCGGTCTTGCCATCGCCATTGAAATCGGCAGCACCGCTGATGGTGTCAAATATCTGCCAGCCTGCACCAATCGTTCGGTACGTTCCCCAGCCGCCTTTTCCGTTGCTGGGGTATAACCAGAGACGGCCATCAGCCTCGCGTGCGAGAAGGTCAGGCAGCGCGTCGCCGTCAAAGTCGCCGACCGAGCTGATCGAGTTAAAGACCTGCCACCCAGCGCCGATCTTCACTGGCGCGTCAAATGCTCCGCCGCCGAGCCCCCTGTGGAGCCACAGCCCGCCCGCTGCATCCCTCGTGATGAGATCGCGGATGCCATCACCGCTGAAGTCCAACGTGAGTCCCGACGAGACCTGGGGCGTGGTTGGAGTGGGCGTTGGGGTGGGGGTCGCTGTCTTTGTCGGCGTGGGAGTAGGGGTCGGCGTCTTCGTCGGGGTTGGTGTTGAGGTCGGCGTAGGCGTAGGCGTTGTGGTCGGGGTTGGTGTTGGTGTGGGCGTTGGTGTTGGGGTAGGGGTACTCGTCGGTCTCTTCGTGAAGATGCCCACGCTAAATAGATTGGTCACCGACTGCCAGCCGGTATTCAGCTGGCTCTGCTGCAGCCAGCCGCTGGTGCCGTTGCCCGGGTACAGCCACAGTGCGCCGCCGGATGTACGCGCGAAAACGTCCATTTTTCCGTCGCGCGTGAAGTCGCCGGCGCCGAATACAGACACGAAGTCTTGCCAGCCGCTGCCGATCTGCTTCCACTGCAGCCATCCGCCCTTACCGTCCGAGGGGTAAAGCCAGAGTCCGCCGCCCGCGTCGCGAGCCAGTACATCGGGTTTGCCATCCCCGGAGAAATCGCCGGGACTGAACAGGGCGCTGAACGACTGCCAGCCGCTACCTGCGCGAATCTTGGGTAGCCAGCTGCCCTTTCCATCCCCGGGGTAGAGCCACAGTTGCCCCGATGGCTCGCGCGCGAAAACATCGACGTTGCCATCGCCGGTAAAGTCGCCCGCAGCGAAGATTGCGGTGAACCACCAACCAGTTCCGACCAGCACGCGCGGAAGCCACCCGCCTGTGCCGTTTCGCGAGTACATCCAGAGATCGCCATTGCTGTCCCGCGCGAACATGTCTTGCTTGCCGTCATTGTTGAAGTCGCCAACATTGAAGTTGTAGCTCATCGAGTTCCAGCCCGTGCCGACCTGACCGCCTGTTCCCAGGGCGCCAGTGGCCTGGTAGGGCGTGAGTCGCTGAATTCCCGCGAGATCCTGAGAAAGCAGATAGGCACTTGGCTCGCCGAGTGAGGCGTTGCTGGTCGGGGTCGGTGGCGGACCCGCGAACTGACCGAACCAGTCGGTGAAATACGACCAGAAGTTGCGGTTGCCGTAGCTGGAGCAGCCATCGCCGGTGCCGTACATGTTGGCCAGCGCCGCGGCATTCGGGCGATACGGAGTGTAGATGTAGAGCCCGGCCGTGGCCTGGTTCTCGATGTATACCTGTGAGGTGCCGCACGCGTAGTTCGGGTTCCAGAGAATCGTGTTCACGCGGCCGGCCTGGTACTGGTAGTCATCCCAGTTGGCGCGGTAGTACTTGTATTGGCGGGCAGCCATATAGACCTGGTTGTAGAAGCCGTAGTACTCGGCGTCACAGGGAGCTGTGTCCGGGCATCCGTAGCCCGTCGCGATCTGGTATTTACCGCTCGACGGCGACGTCGCGGTCACCAGCCCCTGCTCTTTTTGCAGCAGCACCAGCAGCACCTGCGGATTGACGCCGCACGCCTGGGCCACCGACCAGATGATGCTCGCGGCCGACTGGTTCGCCACGCCCGTGTAGGAGTTGCAGTAGGCGGTGGCAGAACGGGTCCAGGTTGTTTGTGCGTAGCTCTTGAGGCACGTGTAACCGCTCGCACAGCTCGACACTTTTCCATTGAGGAAGGACTGCACCTGATCGGCGGTCATCGCAGACGCGTTATAGAACGTGGCATCCGAGATGATCATGCCGGGGTTAAACGCACCGCCGTCCGCCGCCTGGGCTGCGTCGGTCTCAATGATTTCTGAGGCGACGAAGCCCGAGCCCACCAGAACCAGGGCCACAAACGCGGCGGTGAGACGGCGCCATCGACGGGCAGTGACAAACGCCATGAGACCCCCTCCCTGACATCCCCGCGCGAACCGGTCGTGCCATCGTTACACAAGCACGACGGCCGCGCGCAGAACTTTAGCGGCTCGGCGTTTCTCTGGGAACGAGGTCTGGAAGGGTTTTTAGCGCACCCGCTGGCCCACGTCAGAGACGTCGGCCTCCAGCCGCGATGCCGCGTCGCCCTGCGCTGCGGCCTCAACCACGATCGCGAGCGTCGCAGCGTAGGCCTCCACGATCGTGTCGAAATCGGCCTCCGAGTGCGAGGCCATCACGTTGTGCGAGGCGATCATCAACACCCCGTTTCGGCTCATCTCCTGCATAAACAGGTACTTGATGTCGCCGATCGTGGGCACCTCGGGGTTGAAAATCGTGAAGACCCACGACGGGTGGCCCGAGAGCGAGAGGATGTCGCCGGCGCCGGCCCTGTCGATCTCCGCCTGCACCCGATCGCGAAGCACATCGCCCTTCGCCGCGATCGACTCGATCACGTCGGTCTTCTTGATGCGTTCGAGCACCACCTTGGCCGCGGTGAGCGACAGCAGCTCGCCGCCGAAGGTGCCGGAGAAGAATGCCGTCTCGAGCACCTTCATCAGATCGGCGCGACCCACGAGGGCCGACAACGGGTAGCCGTTAGCTACGCCCTTGCCGAAGGTCGAGAGGTCGGGGGTGACCCCGAAGTACTGCTGGGCACCGCCGTTGGAGAACCTGAAACCCGTGACCATTTCGTCGAAGATGAGCACGGCGCCGTACTTGTCGGCGAGGGCACGCACACCCTCGAGGTATCCCTCAGCAGGCCAGGTCGTTGTCATCGCCTCGAGCATTATGGCCGCCGTCGGGTTTGCCTTGAGTTCGGCCTCCATCGCCTGCAGGTCGTTGAACGGTACCGGGTGAATGAGGCTGGAGTAGATCTCGGGCACACCGAGGTTGCGGGTCGGCATGGACCCGATGAACCAGTCCTGCCAGCCGTGGTAACCGCACACCACCACGTGGTCGCGGCCGGTGAATCCGCGAGCGACGCGAATCGCCGCCGTCGTGGCATCGCTGCCGTTCTTGCCGAAACGCACCATCTCTGCGCTCGGAACCAGCTCGACGAGCAGCTCGGCGACCTCGGTCTCGATCGGGTGCGACAGCGAAATAGTGGTGCCGAATTCGAGCTGGGCGGCCACTGCCGCGTTGATCTCGGGGTCGGCGTATCCAAGATTCACCGACGCGAGCGCGCTCATCAGGTCGACGTACTCGTTACCGTCGACATCCCAGATGTGCGAGCCGACGGCGCGAGTAGAGAACAACGGGGCGATTCCCGGCGGGAACGTCTTGCGCGACTTGCTGAATGTCTGCGCGCCGAGCGGAATCACCTTCTCAGCCCGGGCGAGCTGTTCGAGCGACTTCGCGTACCGTTCGGTTGCCATCAGGCGTTCCCTTTACTCACTGGCGAGACCCGCATTGCGTGCGAGGTCGCCGTCTGTGCGGTTCAGTTGCGGATGTTCGGCCAACAGCTCGAGAATCTCGGCCTGCCCGAACCCGGGGTTTCCATAATAAAGCCGTTCGTAGACCGCCCGGACGAAATCGAGATCGCCCGACACGTCAACGGTCCACCTCAGGGCCGAGTGATCCTCGGCCTGCGTCACGGAGTTGAGGGTGAACTGCCCCGGGCGCCCGTAGAGACCCAGGGTGACGTGCTCGCGCTCGCGCGGGGTGAGCGGTAGCGCCGTGAGCCTGGTCCAGGCATCCCGACTCACCGCTTCGACGTCGAGCCCGTCGGGGAAGGTTGGCGCGATAGTGTTCGAGCTGTAGTCGCTGCCGGTGTCGACATGTGAGCGGATGACGCGATCGATGACGTCGACGTCGGTGAGTGGGCAGTCGGCTGTGAGCCGCACCACCGTGGTGGGGTCGAACTCGTCGACGATGCCGGCGAAGCGTTGCACCACATCGTCAAGCGGGCCACGGCGAACGAGGATCCCCCGTCTCTGCAGCTCATCTACGAGCGGATCGTCTGAGGCGTCGATCGAGGTCGCCACCACTAGCGTGTCGATCTGCGTGCTCCGCTGCAGCCGTTCGAGCTGGCGCACGATCATTGGCTCGCCGAGCACGGGCGCCAATACCTTGCCCGGCAGTCGGGTCGAGCTGAGCCGGCCCTGCAGAATTGCGACGATCACCCGGTCACCGTCACTTTCGGCCAGCGGCGCGGGTCGAGCAACTCGTCGGGCAGGTCGGCTCCGAGCCCGGGCTGGGGTGCGCCCTCGAGCGCCCACTCGTCCACTATTGCGGCGAGCTCGGATGTTGTGGTGGCCCCCACGACAACGCCGTCGACGTTCCGGTGGTCGCGCAGGTATCGCAGCGCGAGCCCGAGCACAGTGGTGCCCTGCGCCGCGGCATCCGCTCGTAACGTCTCGAGCACGGGAGCGAGCGGCGCGAAAAAGTCGGGAAGCCCGACGGGCTCGGCGAGCAGGATTCCCTGCAACAACGCGCTGCGCACGTGAATCTCTGCGCCGCCCGCGCGCAGGTCGGTGATCGCGGCGCTGTTGATGAGGCGACCGTCGATCAGGTTGCCGGGAAGCTGAACCAGGTCGAGATCGGCGAACACCGAGAGGGCAAGCTCCAGGTCGTCGATGTCGTAGATGCTCACGCCGATGCGTTCGACCAGGCCGTTAGAGCGCGCCTCGCGCAGCACCTCGACCGTGGCGGCGGCACGGGCATCGCCAAGGTCAGCCATCTTGTGGAACATCACGCCGGCCAGCCGGTCAACGTGCAACGTCTCGGCAGATCGACCGAACAGTTCGGCGGCGTCGATTCGAGCACCCGACTCGGGCAGGCTGAACTTGGTGATGTAACGCCGCGCCGCGGGTGCTAGCGCTCCCAGGCGGGCCTGCGAGTCGCCGTAGTCGGCGGCGGTGTCGAACGTGTCGATCCCGCATTCCGCTGCCGAAGAAAGAAGGCCCGTCACGTCGTCGTCAGACAGGCGCCCAATCGCATTGGTTACCCCGTAGGCTGCGCCAAACTGCGCCGTTCCCAGCACCAGCCGGGTCATCGGGCGAGCCGCCCGAGGATCAACGCGTCGCCGCGGGTTCCGTCGGCGAGTATTACCTCGTCGACCTGTCGACCCTCGACCGCGAAACCGGCCTTCTCGAAAGCACGAACCGAACCGAGGTTGGCGGCATAGATGCCGGCGATCAGTTTTTCGATGCCGAGTTCGTCGAAAGCCCACGACGACAGCGCAGTAACCGCCTCGGTCGCAATGCCTCTTCCCCACGCGCTCTGTTCCCCGAGGATGATGCCGATCGCCCCACGCTTGTGGTGCGAGTTCACCGGTCCCAGTTTGATGTTGCCCACGTGGTCACCCGTCTCGGTGATCTCGATAGCGAACATGTAGGAGTCGGTCGAGGCGCGGGAGCCCGCAACAAACGAGCGCAGGTCGTCGATAGTCGGCGAGGAGAAGCGCGACTCCGTGAACTCCACGACCGCGGGGTTGGTCATCCAGGCGAGATACCGTTGCCCAACGTGCCGCTCGTCAATCGCGGTGAGAGTCAGCCGTGGCGAGGTGATGTCGTGGGGAATCATCGGGGGCTCCGGGTCGAGGCGGTCATTGCCGCAACAACCCTATTCTTGCCGAGCCCATCAAACTGCCCCGCGCACCTCGCCGAGAGGCTGTCGCGCAGCGCCTGGTTCGAGAGCAGGCTGGCGACCGCCGGGGCGATCTCGGTGACGTCACCGCCCGCGGCGAGGTCGACGCCGAGGGCATAACCGCCGTCGATGAGTGCCCTGAGCGAGGCCGACTGGTTGTCAACCACCCCGACAAAAAGCGCAGGAACGGCGAGCGTGCACACGTCCCACGCGCTGGTGCCCGCGGCGGAGAGGATGACGTCAGAGCGGCCAAGAAGGGCCGGAAGGTCGGTAGTGGGCGCGATCACCTGGGCGTTGGGCAGGGCGGCCGCGACCTCACCGTGAAAACGCTCGGGCGCGACGACGGTAAGTGTGAACGGCATCGACACGAGGGCGAGCTGCTCGGCGACCGCGACGATGACTCCCGTGGGGTCGGTGCCTCCCATGAATGCGGTGACGTGCGGCACGTCGATTATGCGCGCAGGGTTCGGCCGCCGGGCACTGATAAACCCATCGCGGATCAAGGCGTAGTGCGCGCCGGCGAGCATGCGGCTCTCACGGCCCGGCCAGGGCTGGTTGTCTGAGCCCAGGTTTTGCTCGAGGTACAGCGCCGCCTCGATGCCCCGCGCGTCGCCATCGACGATCGCCAGAACGGCAACCGCCTCGTCGAGCGCCGAAATCTCGCCGGCGGCGATGCGGTACGAATCGACAACCACCCAGTCGGGCTCGAGGGCCAGCAGCGCATCGCGATCGATGCGGTCGACCTCCACCGCGACGGTCGGATAGCCGCTGTCGCGCAGCGCAGCGTCGAGCCAGCCAATGGATGCTACGGCGCTTGCGAACACGACCTCATGCCCCTCAGCGACCACTTCCTCGGCCAGCGTGAGGCACCTCATCACGTGGCCCGAGCCCTGCGTGACGCTCGCGTCTGCCCGGAAGACAAATCTCATGGGTATCCTTGGTTACGCTCACACGCACTTTCGGCGTGCGCAAAACTCCAGCGGAGGTTCGTTTCGGCATGTCAATTCTAGAGGGTTCGTCCATACTCGTTACCGGTGGCACGGGCTCCTTCGGCAAGGCGTTCATCCGCCACGTGCTCGATAACTTCAACCCGAAGCGCATCGTGATCTTCTCGCGCGACGAATTGAAGCAGTACGAGGCACGGTTGCTGTTCGAGCACGACCCGCGCCTGCGTTTCTTCATCGGCGACATCCGCGATCAGCACCGCCTGAAGCGCGCGATGCACGGCGTCGACTACGTCGTGCACGCTGCCGCCCTCAAGCAGGTCGATACCGCGGAGTACAACCCGTTCGAGTTTGTGCAGACCAACATCATCGGTTCGCAGAACGTCGTCGAGGCCGCGATCGACACCGGTGTCAAAAAGGTCGTCGCTCTCTCCACCGACAAGGCATCGAGCCCGCTCAACCTGTACGGCGCGACGAAGCTCGCCGCCGACAAGCTCTTCCAGTCAGCCAACCACTACGCCGCAGGCTACGAGACCCGATTCTCGGTGGTGCGCTACGGCAACGTGATGGGCAGCCGCGGTTCGGTCATCCCGTTCTTTAAAGATCTCGCCGCCAAGGGCGAGTCGCTTCCCATCACGGATGCCCGCATGACCAGGTTCTGGATCACGCTTCCCCAAGCTGTGCAGTTCGTCGTCGACTCCTTCGACCAGATGGTGGGCGGCGAACTGTACGTTCCCCGCATTCCGAGCATGAAGATCATGGACCTCGTCGAGGCCGTGGCCCCCGGATCCGAGACGCACGAGGTGGGCATCCGCCCCGGTGAGAAGCTGCACGAAGAGATGATCTCGGAAGACGACAGCCGCCGCACGCTGCTGCTCGACGACCGGTACGTCGTGCTGCCGACGATCGCCAACTGGGGCAACTTCGTCGAGCCGAAGGGCGAACCGCTGCCCGATGGTTTCGCGTACCGCTCCAACACCAACGACCTGTGGCTGTCATCGGAGGACATCAAGCGCATCCTCGTGGACCTCGACTGACGTGAGCATCCCCTACGGTCGCCAGTCGATCAACGACGACGACATCGCGGCAGTCGTTCGCACGCTCGGCACCGACTGGCTCACCATGGGCCCCGAGGTGTCGGCGTTCGAAGCCGCGATCGCCCAGCGCGCGGGGGTGACGGATGCCGTGGCCGTGTCGAGCGGAACGGCGGCCCTGCACGCGGCCTACGCCGCCGCACAGATCGGACCGGGTGACGAGGTCATCACCACCCCGATGACGTTCGTGGCGACCGCGGCCACGGCCGCCCTGCAGGGCGCCAAGATCGTGTTCGCCGACGTGCAATACGACACGGCCAACATCGACCCCACCCTGGTTGAGCCGCTCATCACCAACAACACGCGCGTGATCGCCGCCGTCGACTTCGCGGGGCACCCTGCCGACCTCGACGAACTGGGCGCGCTCGCCGCAGCCAACGACCTCATCCTGCTCGAGGATGCCGCCCACTCGGTTGCGTCGACCTACCGCGGTCGCCCCGTCGGCAGCATCGCCGACATCACTACGCTGTCGTTCTTTCCCACCAAAAACCTCACCACCGCCGAGGGCGGGGCGATCGTCGCCACCGACGAACTGCTGTTGGAACGCGCGCGCCTGTTTAGCAAGCAGGGCCTCGTGCGCGACAAGTCCAAGCAGCGCTACCCCGACGAGGGACCGTGGCACCAGGAAGTCTTCGAGTTCGGCATCAACTATCGACTTCCCGACGTGCTCGCCGCGCTCGGGTCAAGCCAGCTGACCCGCCTCGACGCGTTTAAGGCCCGTCGCACCGCCATCTTTGAGCGCTACCGGGCTGAACTCGCCGATCTCGACAGCATCGTGTTGCCGACCCGCCGCGACTACGTCGACCCGATGTGGCACCTGTTCCCGATTCGGGTTCTCGAGGGCCAGCGTCGTCGTGTCTTCGACTACCTGCGCGCCAACGGCGTGTTGGTGCAGGTCAACTACATCCCCGCCTACTGGCATCCCGTCTTCGAAGACCTCGGCTACCAGCGCGGAATGTGCCCGGTCGCCGAGCAGTTCTATTCGGAAGAAATTTCCCTCCCCATGTTCGCCGCCCTTGACCACGACGACCAGTCGCGCGTGATCGACGTGCTGCGCGCAGCATTCGCCTGACCAGGGCGCTTCACACAGGAAGGTCTCTCATGACCGAACACCTCGCTCGTCCCGCCGGCCCGATGATCGTTGCCGAGATCTCGGGAAATCACAACGGGTCGCTCGACCGCGCGCTCGACATTGTGCGGGCCGTCGCGGATGCCGGTGCCCACGCCGTGAAGCTGCAGACCTACACGGCAGACACGATCACGCTTGACGTCGACACCCCAGCCTTCCGGCTGAGCGCCGGCCACGAACTGTGGGGCTCACGCCGCCTGTACGAGCTCTACCAGGAGGCGTACACGCCGTGGGAGTGGCACAAGCCGGTCTTCGACCTTGCGAACGAGCTCGGGCTCGTCGCGTTCAGCACCCCCTTCGATGAGACCGCGGTCGAGTTTCTCGAATCGCTGGATGTTCCGCTCTACAAAATCGCCTCGCTCGAGATCGTCGACCTTCCCCTGATCAAGCAGGTCGCCCAGACCGGCAAACCCATGATCATCTCGGTCGGCACCGCCTCGATCGGTGAGGTCGCCGCCGCCGTCGAGTCCGCGCGATCGGGTGGTGCCACCGACATCACCCTGCTCGCGTGCACCAGCTCGTACCCGGCCCTGCCGGACGACGCCAACCTGCTGCGCATGCCGACGATGGCGCAGATGTTCGATGTGAAGGTCGGGCTCTCTGACCACACGATGGGCATCGGCGTCTCGGTTGCCGCTGCCGCACTCGGAGCCACCGTCATCGAGAAGCACGTGACCCTGCGCCGCGCCGATGGCGGCGTCGACAGCGCGTTCTCACTCGAGCCAGAAGAACTCGCGCAGCTCGTCTCCGAGTGCGATGCCGCCGTGCGAGCGCTCGGTTCTGCGAGCCAGTGGGCCTCAGCCGCCGAAAACGAGTCGCTGCGGCTGCGTCCTTCGCTCTACGTGTCGGCGTCGGTCACAGCCGGCGATATCGTCACGCACGAGAACGTGCGGTCGGTGCGCCCGGCTGGTGGGCTCGCCCCGGTCGAGATCGACCGCGTGATCGGCCGTCGATTTACCGGCGACACCACTATGGGCACCCCGGTGAACTGGGACCTGTTCTCCTAGGCCCGCCCCGGGCATCCGCCCGCGCCTCCCGGGCGCGCATCCCGGGCGCGCATCCCGGGCGCGAACTGCCCACTTTGGCCCATCGAATGCGCCCACGCATGGGCAAAAGTGGGCAGTTCGGCACCCTGGAGGGGTGGGTGGGACGCGAGCCACGCTAGAGGCGATAGTGGTCGAACTCGGAGTCGGCGCCCGATCGCACGAAGCCCAGCGACGTGAAGATTCGGATGCTCGCCAGGTTGCTCGGGCGGATCGTCGCCGTTAGCGGCAGGCCGTCAGCGCAGTCGCCGTGGAACTGGGCGATGGCTTCCGCGAGGATCTGGCGGGCCATCCCCTTGCCGCGCACAGCGGGGTTGAGGTTGATGCTGACCTCTGCCGAGCTGGCGTCGTCACTCAGGTCGAAGCGGCACACCGCGACGCGGGAGTCTGGGGTTACGAGGTCATCCTCGACGACGTAGAGAAAGCGGCGGGGATCACGCAGCACGCCGTCAAGCCATTCACTGTGCTCGTCCCACCCGAGAATGTTGTTCGACACCGACGCCGCACGCGTCTTCTCGTCGTTGCGCCAGTCGAACAGGCTCTGCGCATCCGACTCTATTGTGCGTCTCACCAGGATCATGCGAACGACCTATCGATCGCAGGTGTTGTGAGAGGCACGCCTACAGGCTACGGGGTCTGCCACTGAAGTTGCTCGCGCCGCGTGCGGTAAGTTTGGCGGATGGATGTGGTGAAGCAGCGCGTGATCTCGACGCTCGTGGATCTGCTCCACGAAGACGACATCGAGCCCGGCGACCTCACCGACGACACTGTGCTTCTCGACACGGGCCTCGACAGTCTCGGGCTTGCGGTGCTTGTCACCCGACTCGAAACGAGTCTCGGCTACGACCCGTTCTCGCTCATGACCGAGGCCGTCTACCCGCGCACTGTTGGCGAATTCGTCGGCATCTACGAGAAGTACGCCCCCCAGGCCTGACCCGCGATGGAGTTCCGCGGATCATTTGCGTACGTCGACGGCGACACCCTGCACGGGTTCGATGAGATCCAGAGCCGGGCATCCGAACTGAAGGCGACGACCACCGCCGGGTCGACCCTCAAGCTTCTGGGGGGCACAACGCTCGAGCTGCTCGAGGCGATCGTCGGCCTCGACGGCCACAGCGGCACCGTGATGCTCGTGCCACACGGCGTGCAGCCGAGCAAACTTGCGGATGCCCCCTCCCCCGCCACCCGCTGGGTGCTGTTCACCTCGGGCAGCACCGGTGAGCCGAAACCGGTAGCCCACACCCTGGCTTCCCTTGCTCGAGGAGTGCGTGAGCTCGACGGCGAGCGCGTCTGGGGTCTCGTTTACGATCCACTGCGGCTCGCGGGTCTCACCGTGGTGCTGCAGGCGCTCGCGAGCGGTTCGCGCCTGGTTGAGGCGCGCGCGGGCAGCATCGTCGATCGCGTCGACGCGCTGCGCACCGGCGGCGTCACGGCTCTCTCGGCCACGCCAACGCTGTGGCGGCAGATTCTGCAGTCGGGGCGCACCGAGGGCTGGGCGCTCGATCGAATCACGCTCGGCGGCGAGGTAAGCGACCAGTTGTTGCTCGATTCGCTTGCCGCAGCGTTTCCCGCCGCACGCATCACCCACGTTTTCGCGGCCAGCGAGACCGGTGTCGCCTTCTCGGTAGGTGACGGCCGCGAGGGCTTCCCGACGCGTTACCTCACCGAGCCACCGCGCGGCATCGAACTCGACGTGCGCGACGGCGTGCTGTGGGTGCGCAGCCCCGAATCCGCCCTCGCCGGACCAGACGGTTTCGTTTCCACCGAAGATGTCATCGAGATTCGCGATGACCGTGCCCTGTTTGCTGGCAGACTTTCGGGCATGGCTAACGTCGGAGGGACCAAGGTGTTCCCCGAACAGGTCGAACGGGTCATCCGTCAGCACCCCGCCGTTGCCGATGTGGTCGTTACCGCGAAGAAGAACCCGTTCAGCGGTCAGATTCTGGTCGCACAGGTCGAGCCGACCCGCGGCGTGGCCACCGACACCCTCGCCAAAGACCTGCGCAGCTGGGCAGCCGAGCGCCTGTCGACGCCCATGGTTCCCGCACAGTTCACGATCGTGGCAGAACTGCCGCGATCGGACGCCGGAAAGGCCACCCGCGCATGACGACCCAGCTCGTCGTGGTGACCGGCACCAGTTCGGGGCTCGGGGCCGAGATCGCGCGCGAGCTGACGGCATGCGGTTATCGCGTTGTGGGCATCTCTCGTCGCGACGTCGACCCGGCCACGATCGGCGGCGAGTACTCGCACATTCAGTTTGATTTCGCGGATGCCGCCGGCATCAAGGCGCTGACCGAAACACTTATCGAGACCCACGGTTGGCCCTACGGTCTCGTGAACAGCGCCGCAGTGGGAACCGACGGGGTGCTGCCGACCCTGCACAACTCGCAGATCGAATCCACGATCGCGGTCAACCTCACGGCCCCGATCATCCTGACCAAGTACCTGTCGCGCGGCATGATCGACGCTCGCGCGGGAAGAATCGTCAACATTAGCTCGATAGTCGCGTCAACGGGATACCGTGGCCTCGCGGTGTACGCCGCAACGAAGGCCGGCCTCGAGGGTTTTACCCGATCCCTCGCACGGGACCTCGGCCGTCGTGGGATAACCGTGAACTCGGTAGCCCCGGGATTCATGGAGACGGAGATGACGGCGAAGATGAGCGATGAGGCCCTCGCCACGATCACCCGGCGCAGCCCCCTCGGGCGGCTTCCGCTCGCGTCATCCGTC
>Ga0105046_10000887_pt1 | contig 43953 bp, 42 predicted proteins | sample MAT03_FD_78385 | JGI IMG/M metagenome (GOLD analysis project Ga0105046, IMG submission 78385) | Freshwater microbial communities from Lake Fryxell liftoff mats and glacier meltwater in Antarctica - MAT-03 (megahit assembly) | ecosystem: Environmental > Aquatic > Freshwater > Ice > Liftoff... | reverse complement strand
TGCTTCCGGCTCAACTACCGCGCGGCGCGGGCGCGCGAAGAGGTCTCGGTCTCGCGCACCAGCCTCGACATCAGGAAGACGGCGCCGTCCGGCCGCTCCCAAGCGCATCACTTCAATCCGTCCTGGGCGAAGTTCTCGGTCGCCCGGCATGACGAGATCGGCATCACGGGGATGGCTGTCGAAGCGCAGGGTCAACGCGTGCCGATCGGCGGCTTCCTCAACCCCGACGACCGCGAAAGCTTCGCCAAGGCGTTCGGAAACGCGTTGGCGACGGCGAAGCGCGGGTAGTCGCCGGAAATAGAGACCGGGCCGCAGGAATCGGGTGGAGACCGGGCAATCGATGTCGGATATTCGTGGCCAAGGAGTTATCCAGCCATGAACGCCCAGACCCTGATGAAATCGGCCCATATGAAGCCCGTTGCCGTTCTCGACCGCGATATCACGCCTGACGGAAGCGACTACGAAGTCGTCCGCCGCGTCATCGAGAAGATCAGCCTCGACTACCGCGACCAGCCATCGCTCGAACTGCTTGCCGACGATGTGGGCCTGTCGCCGACCGCGCTGCAAAAACTGTTTACCCGGTGGGCGGGCCTTTCGCCAAAAGCCTTCCTGCAGGCGGTCACGCTCGACCACGCGCGAAAACTGCTCGACAGCGGCATGCCGTTGCTTGAAGCCTCCCTTGAAGTCGGCATGTCGGGGCCCGGCCGCCTGCACGACCTCTTCGTCACGCACGAGGCGATGTCGCCCGGCGACTACAAGACGCGCGGCGGCGGCCTGACCATTCGCTACGGCTACCACATCTCGCCTTTCGGCATCGCCCTGATCATGGTCACCGAGCGCGGGCTTGCCGGACTCGCCTTCAACGATCCGGGCGATGAGCGCATGGCATTCGAGGACATGGCCGGCCGCTGGCCGAATGCAACCTATGTCGAGGACATGGCTGCGACGGCTCCCTATGCGGCGCGCATCTTCGATCCCCAGCGCTGGCGTGCCGACCGGCCGCTGCGCGTCGTGCTGATCGGCAGCGATTTCCAGGTCCGCGTCTGGCAGGCGCTGCTCAGGATCCCGATCGGCAAGGCCTGCAGCTATTCGTCCATCGCGGAGCGGATCGGGGCTCCGGCCGCTTCCCGCGCTGTCGGTGCTGCGGTCGGCGCCAATCCGATTTCCTTCGTTGTCCCCTGCCACCGGGCGCTGGGCAAGTCGGGCGCGCTGACGGGATACCACTGGGGCCTGACCCGCAAGCGCGCCATGCTCGGCTGGGAGGCTGGTCAACTATCGGCCTGAAGCCGCTGGAAATGCCAGCGCACAAGCCCTAGCTTTCCGGAGAATATTCGGGAGGCCTTTTTGTGATCACCATCGTCGGCTCAATCAACCTCGACCTTATCGCAAAGGTCGACCGGCTTCCCGGTCCCGGCGAGACACTCCGTAGCGGCGGATTCACCACGGCGCCCGGCGGCAAGGGCGCCAACCAGGCGCTAGCGGCCGCGCGCGCCGGCGGCGCCGTACGCATGATCGGCGCGGTCGGCAAGGACGGCTTCGCCACAGAGGCGCTCGCTTGTCTCAAGGAGGGCAAGGTTGATCTGTCGGGAGTCCGCGAAGCGGCCGCCGCGACCGGCATCGCGCTGATCTTCGTCGATGCGAAGGGCGAGAACGTCATCGTCGTGGCCCCGGGCGCGAACGACACTGTGCTTCCCGGCGACCTCGCCAGGGCGCATTTCGCCAAGGGAGAGATCGTCCTGCTGCAGCACGAGATCCCGCTCGCAACGGTGGAGGAGGCCATCAAGGCCATCGCCGCGGCCGGCGGCACAAGCGTGCTCAACACGGCGCCATTCCGCGCAGATGCCGTGAAACTGCTGCCGATGGCCGACTATGTGGTGGCCAACGAGACCGAATTCGATCTCTACGCCGACGTGCTTAAACTGGAAGGCGGCGACCGCGCCGCGCGCATGGCGAACTTCGCGTCGAAAACCGGCCACACGGTGATCGTGACGCTGGGCGCGGAAGGGGTGATCGCCGCCACGCCTGAAGGAGAGATCGCGTTGCCGTCCCTCAAGATCACCCCAGTCGACACGGTTGGGGCAGGTGACACGTTCTGCGGCTATTTCGGTGCGGGGCTCGATGCGGGAATGTCGCTCGAGGACGCGCTGCGGCGCGCTGCCGTGGCCGGCGCGCTCGCCTGCCTGAAATCCGGCGCGCAGCCGGCGATACCGCATGCCAAGGAAGTCGACGAGGCGTTGGCGGGCGCATGATCCTGTCCAAAGCTGTGACTTCCTTCTGGCTCTCGCTCGTCGCTGCGTTCTTTCTGCTGGCGTCGAGCGCGAATGCCGACTGGAAACCCGTCGAGAAGGAGGCGCCCTACGCCATTGCCGGGACGACCGGCCCGGAACTCTACGCGTCGATCGGGGAGCGCGGGCCGAAGGCCAGCGTCGGCCGCGCCATCGCCTTCACCGACTTCAAGTTGACGTGGCAACGCGACTACAGGCCTCAGGCGGACGGCGCCTGCACGCTCGTCTCGGCGCGGCCGAAGCTCATCATCACCTACGCCCTGCCCCGTGCGGACGCAAAGCTTGCGGAACCGGTGAAGACGAACTGGGAGCTGTTCATCGAGGGCGTGCGTCGGCACGAGCGCGTGCATGGCGAGATGATCGTCGCGATGGTGAAGGAGATCGAGGCTTTCACGGTCGGGCTTTCCGTTCCGGAGGACCCCAAATGCAAGAAGATCGGGGCACGCATGACCGAGCGCCTTGCCCAGATCTCGCAGGCCCAACGACAGAAGAGCCGCGACTTCGACCGCGTCGAGCTCAGCGAAGGCGGCACCGTCCACCAGCTCATCCTGGCGCTGGTCAACGGCGGATAACGTCAGGCCTTCTGGGGCAGAACCCGGTCGGGCGGACGGTGGCCGTCCTGGTGGGCGCGAATGTTGATGATGACCTTTTCGCCCATGTCGATACGACCCTCGATCGTGGCCGATCCCATGTGCGGCAGCAGCACCACCTTGCCCTTGGCAGCCAGCTTGAGAAGCTTCGGGTTGATCGCCGGCTCATGTTCGAAGACATCGAGCCCGGCGCCCGCGATCTTGCCGTCCTGCAGCAGCTTGATGAGCGCATCCTCGTCGATGATGTCGCCGCGCGCCGTGTTGACGATGTAGGCTGAAGGCTGCAGCAGCGCCAAACGACGGGCCGACAGCAGATGAAAGGTCGCCGGCGTCGACGGGCAGTTGACGGAGATGATGTCCATGCGCGCCAGCATCTGGTCGAGGCTTTCCCAGTAGGTCGCCTCCAGTTCGTCCTCCAGCGAGGCCATGACGCGCTTGCGGTTGTGATAGTGGATCGACAGGCCGAAGGCCTTGGCGCGTCGAGCAACGGCGGTGCCTATGCGGCCCATGCCCACGATGCCGAGCCGCTTGCCCCAGATACGGCGCCCGAGCATCCAGGTCGGCGACCAGCCCGCCCATTTGCCGTTGTCGGCCAGCGTGTTTGCCCCTTCGATCAGGCGACGCGGCACCGTCAGGATCAGCCCCATCGTCATGTCGGCGGTGTCTTCGGTGAGCACGTTGGGCGTGTTGGTGACGGTGATGCCGCGCTTGAGAGCCGCCGCGACATCGATGTGGTCGGTACCGTTGCCGAAATTGGCGATGAGCTTGAGGGAATCGCCCGCCCCGGCAATGAGCTTTTCGTCGATCCGGTCGGTGATCGTCGGCACCAGAACATCGGCGTCCCGCATCGCGGCGGCGAGGTCCTCGCGGCTCATCGGCCTGTCGTCGATGTTGAGGCGCGCATCGAACAGTTCGCGCATGCGCGTTTCGATCGCGTCCGGCAATTTGCGAGTGATGACGACGAGAGGCTTCTTTTTGCCGGCCATGCTTTCCTCAGATTCGGGGCCTCTGATCCGTTCCCGCTTCAGACCTCTTTAACCAAGAGAGGTGAAACTGAAAACAGGCCCCGGCACGGCAGCCTGTTTAACAAGCGGCAGTGGCGATGACAAAGAAAAAGGGTGCGTTCCGCAGGAGGCCGGCGGCGCGGGTGTGGTGTTGCAAAGGAACGAAGGTGCCTGGTTTTTCGTCGCTTCGCCTGGTGCTGGCAATTCTCGCCGGCCTAACCCTATCGACTTTCACCTTGGACGCTGCCGATGCGGCATCGGATGCTGGCGAGCAGGCGACGGATGTGCGCCGCGGTCCAAGCGGCCTGCCGCTACCGCGATTCGTCAGCCTGAAATCCGGACGCGTCAATTCGCGCATCGGACCCGGCGTCGATTATTCGGTTGACTGGCTCTACCTGAAGCCCGGCCTGCCGATGGAGATCGTCCAGGAATACGACAACTGGCGGCGGGTGCGCGACGCCGATGGCGCGGAGGGCTGGGTCAACCAGTCGCTGTTGTCAGGCCGCCGCACCGCCATTGCCGCTCCATGGCAGAAGGGCAAGGACGCAACGATCAGCCTGCTTTCCAGCCCCGACCCCAAGGCCGGCGTGGTCGCCGTCATCGAACCCGGCGTCATCGGAAGCATCCGCACATGCGACGGGCAATGGTGCGAGATGGCGTTCGGCAGCTACACTGGCTGGATAAGCCAGTCGCAGGTCTGGGGCGCCTATCCAGGCGAACTCGTGAAGGATTGAACCGAAACCGCCTTCGGATACGCGGTTTCCGTCGCCATGGATGACCTTGCCGTTCTCGGCGGTCTGTTCGCAATCGCCTTCGTCGCCGCGACGATTCTTCCTGCCCAGTCGGAAGCAGCACTCGTCGCCCTCCTGGTCGCCGGAACGCATTCGCCCGTCCTGCTCGTCGCCGTCGCCAGCCTTGGCAACGTTCTGGGTGCTGTCGTCAACTGGGCGCTCGGGCGGGGCGTCGAGCGTTTCCACGTCAGGAAATGGTTCCCCGTAAGTCCGGCTTCGCTTGAGCGGGCGACCAAATGGTATCGAAAGTGGGGCCGCTGGAGCCTCCTGCTTTCTTGGGCTCCCATTGGCGGGGATGCGCTGACGGTTGCCGCCGGCGTGCTGCGCGAGCCGTTCTGGAGTTTTGTGCTCCTGGTGACGATCGCCAAGACGGCGCGCTACATCCTGCTGGCCGCCGCCACGCTAGGCGTCATCGCGTGAGTGACGCAGGTTTCGTCAACTGCCGCGCGGGTGTGCTTGACAGCCGCCCCTCCTTGGCGCGAAAAGGGCTCATGGGGACTGCGGTCTCCCCACGAGGCTCCGGCCCAAGAATCGCGTCCAGCAGCCCGGCAACGGAGGACGCACCATGCCATCTCCCACCACAATATCGGTCGACAAGCTTTCCCGCCTTTATGGGACGCCCGCCTGCCCCCGGCTGGTCGACGTGAGGACCGACGAGGACTTCGCGGCCAACCCCAAGCATGTGCCCGGTTCGGTCCGACGGTCGCATGCCTTGGTTTCCGACTGGAGCGAGGCGTTCGACGCGTCTTCGGCGATCGTCATCTGCCAGAAAGGAAAGAAGCTCAGCGAGGGCGTCGCTGCATGGCTGCGCCACCGGGGCATCCCTGCCGAATCGCTGGAAGGCGGCTTCGAGGCATGGTCGGAGGCTGGACTGCCGTCTGTTCCGGACGCGCGCATTCCCGCTCGCAACAAGGAGGGACGCTCCGTCTGGGTGACGCGGGCGCGGCCCAAGATAGACCGCATCGCCTGTCCCTGGCTGATCCGACGCTTCGTCGATCCCGGCGCGGTGTTCCTGTTCGTCGCTCCGCAGGAAGTTGAAGCCGTCGCCGACCGGTTCGGCGCAACGCCGTTCGACGTCGCGAACGTGTTCTGGAGCCATCGCGGCGAACTTTGTACCTTCGATGTCATGATCGAGGAGTTTGGCCTATCGACCGAACCTTTGCTCCGGCTGGCACGGATCGTGCGGGCCGCCGACACGGCGCGCCTCGATCTGGAACCGGAAGCGGCCGGGTTGCTGGCCGCATCGCTCGGGCTTTCGCGCATGTTCTCCGACGATCTCGCGCAGCTTGACGCCGGAATGACCCTCTACGACGCATTCTATCGTTGGGCGCGAGACGCCGCGGGCGAGTTCCACAACTGGCCTTCGGCCAAGTCCGGAGGCAAGCCTTGAGCGACGTGCCCGAAAAGGTGGCGACGGAACGTACCGCCGCCGGCCACGGTCACGGCATTCCGTTTGCCGAGGCGGTGCGCGTCTGGGCGCGGGTGGCGGCGCTCTCGTTCGGCGGCCCTGCCGGGCAGATCGCCGTCATGCATCGCATCCTGGTCGAAGAGAAGCGCTGGATCGGTGAGAATCGTTTCCTGCATGCGCTCAACTACTGCATGCTGCTGCCCGGCCCCGAAGCCCAGCAACTGGCCGTCTATATCGGCTGGCTGCTGCACAGGACCAAAGGCGGGCTCGTCGCGGGCACGCTGTTCATCCTGCCGGGCTTCCTGTCGATCCTGGCGCTCAGCTACGTCTACGTGATCTACGGCAACGCCCCTGTCGTCGAAGGACTGTTCTTCGGCCTGAAGGCGGCGGTGCTGGCGATTGTGCTGCACGCTGTCCAGCGCATCGGCAAGCGGGCGCTGAAGAACAACGTGATGCTCGCTATCGCCGCTACGTCCTTTGTCGCGATCTTCTTTTTCGGCGCGCCGTTCCCGCTCATCATCCTCGCCGCCGGCATCATTGGCTATCTCGGCGGTCGCGCCGGGCTTGTCGCCTTCAAGGTTGGTGGCGGCCACGGCGCAGGCTCGGGCCAAATCTTGTCGGATGCCGATTCGGCGCTGGGCGAAGGCGTCCCCACTCATGCAAGGCCGGACATCGGCTGGTCGGTGCGAGTCTCGGCGGTGTTCCTCGCACTCTGGCTCGTCCCCATCGTCGTGCTGGTCGCGGCGCTCGGGTGGGACAACGTATTCAGTCGCATCGCCCTGTTCTTCAGCCAGATGGCCGTCGTCACCTTCGGCGGCGCCTACGCCGTGCTTGCCTATGTCGCGCAGCAGGCGGTGGAGACCTATGGCTGGCTAGAGCCGGGCGAGATGCTGGATGGGCTCGGCATGGCCGAGACGACGCCAGGCCCGCTGATCATGGTCGTTCAGTTCGTCGGGTTCCTCGGCGCCTATCGCGAGGCCGGGGGGCTAAACCCGCTGATGGCGGCTACGCTGGGCGCTGTCCTGACGACCTGGGTTACATTCGTCCCTTGTTTCCTGTGGATATTCCTCGGCGCACCCTTCATCGAGCGCCTGCGCGGCAATGCGGCGCTGTCAGGTGCGCTGTCGGCCATCACGGCGGCGGTGGTCGGCGTCATTCTCAACCTGGCGATCTGGTTTGCCCTGCACGTCCTGTTTCGGACGGTCGTGGAAACATCCGTGTTCGGCCTTGTGCTCGACGTGCCGATTCTGGCGAGCGCCGATTGGGCCGCGATCGGGATGACGGCGGCGGCGATGCTGGCGCTGTTTCGGTTCGCCATGCCGATCGGCTGGGTTCTGGCCGGCGCAGCGGCAGGAGGCCTGCTGCTACGCTTAGTCCAATGACGTCCGCCTCAGCCGCGCTTCGGGCGCAGTCGGATCACCACATCGACGTTGGCGATTTCCATGCCCTCGGGCGGCTCGGGCAGGTTGACCACCTCGACGGGGCCGGTCGAGATGTCGAATACCCTGTTCTCGCCCTCGACGAAGAAATGATGGTGATCCGAGGTATTGGTGTCGAAATAGGTCTTTGCGCCTTCGACAGCCAGAATGCGCAGGAGGCCGGCGTCGGTGAACTGGTGAAGCGAATTGTAGACGGTCGCAAGCGACACCGGCACGCCCGCGGCCAGCGCCTCCTCATGCAATTCCTCAGCAGAGAGATGCCTGTCTCCCTTGGCGAACAGCAGATGCGCCAACGCCACGCGCTGGCGCGTTGGCCTCAGGCCCGCGTCGCGAACGCGCCGGTCGACAGCCGGCGAATCTTTGCGGACCTTGTGATCCATCGAGCCCCAAATTGTGTTCAATCGCCGGGCGGCAGCCTCAATCGGGCCGCGACCACCTGAATTGCTTGCACTATAGATATATTCCGTCGCGCAAATCCGATCAATAGCGGCACTTTGCCCTCCAATCGCCCCCGATTGACCGCGGCGGCGCGCCACTATAATCGCTGACTCGCTTTCCGCCCGATTGTGGCTGTGTTAGCTACGAAACAAAAATGGGCGGCACGGTCGTCCGGAGGAAACGGAAGGCGATTCGATGGCGGTTTCGAAGTCCAGCTACGACTACGAGGAATTGCTGGCCTGCGCCCGCGGCGAGATGTTTGGCCCGGGCAACGCCCAGCTTCCCTATCCGCCGATGCTGATGTTCGACCGAATTACCGAGATCAGCGAGACGGGCGGCGCCTACGACAAGGGCTTCATTCGTGCGGAATTCGACATCAAGCCGGACCTCTGGTTCTTCGCCTGCCATTTCATCGGCAATCCGATCATGCCTGGCTGCCTGGGCCTCGACGCGATGTGGCAGCTGACCGGTTTCTATCTCGGCTGGCTGGGGGAACCCGGCAAGGGAATGGCGCTCTCGACCGGCGAAGTGAAGTTCAAGGGCATGGTCACGCCCTCGGTCAAGAAAGTCGAGTACGGCGTGGATTTCAAGCGTGTCATGCGCGGGCGGCTGGTGCTCGGCATCGCCGACGGCTGGTTGAAGGCGGATGGCGAGCCCATATACGCGGCATCCGACCTCAAGGTCGGCCTGTCCAAGCAACCCGCCGCCTGACCGGTCGGGCACAGCGATCGTGACGAGGAGCGCATCATGAGACGTGTCGTCGTTTCGGGCCTGGGGATTGTCTCCTCGATCGGAAGCAACGCCGAGGAGGTTTCGGCATCGCTGCATGACGCCAAATCCGGCATCAGTTTTTCGGACTCCTTCGCGGAACACGGCTTCCGCTGCCAGGTATGGGGCGCACCGACGCTCGATCCGGCGCCTCTGATCGACAGGCGCGCCCTGCGCTTCCTGTCGAAGGGCGGCCAGTGGAACCATGTTGCCATGGACCATGCGATCAAGGATGCCGGGCTCGACGAAGCCGACATCACCAACGAGCGCACCGGCATCATCATGGGGTCGGGCGGGCCATCCACGCGCACCATCGTGGAAGCCTTCGAAACCACAGTGAAGAACAACAGCCCGAAGCGCATCGGGCCGTTCGCGGTGCCCAAGGCGATGTCTTCGACGGCTTCCGCCACGCTCGCCACCTGGTTCAAGATCCACGGCGTCAACTATTCGATCTCGTCTGCCTGCTCGACTTCCGCGCATTGCATCGGCAATGCCTACGAACTGATCCAGTGGGGCAAGCAGGACATGGTCTTTGCTGGCGGGCATGAAGACCTCGACTGGACAATGTCCAACCTGTTCGACGCGATGGGCGCCATGTCGTCCAAATTCAACGACCGCGCTTCGGTCGCCAGCCGTGCCTACGACGTCGACCGTGACGGCTTCGTGATCGCCGGCGGCGCCGGTGTCCTGGTCGTTGAGGAGTTAGAGCACGCCAAGGCGCGCGGCGCGAAGATCTACGCCGAGATCGTCGGCTACGGCGCGACTTCGGACGGCTACGACATGGTCGCTCCATCGGGTGAAGGCGCGATGCGCTGCATGCGCCAGGCCCTCGCCACCGTGAAGCAGCCGGTGGACTACATCAACACGCACGGAACTTCGACGCCGGTCGGCGATTCCAAGGAGATGGGCGCGATCCGCGAGGTGTTCGGCGACAAGATGCCCCACATCTCCTCGACCAAGTCGCTCACCGGCCATTCGCTGGGTGCTGCCGGCGTTCAGGAATCGATCTACTCGATCCTGATGATGCAGGGCCACTTCATCGGCGAAAGCGCCCACATCGATACGCTCGACCCCGAATTCGAGGGTATGCCGATCGTGCGCAAGCGCATCGACGACGCCAGGATGGACACGGTGCTGTCCAATTCCTTCGGCTTCGGCGGCACCAACGCGACGCTGGTCTTCCAGCGCTACGACGCATAAGGGAGCCGCGCATGGGCGAAATGATGAAGGGCAAGCGCGGCCTGATCATGGGCGTCGCGAATGACCATTCGATCGCCTGGGGTATCGCCAAGAAGTTGTCGGAAGCGGGCGCGCAGCTCGCCTTCACCTATCAGGGCGACGCTTTCGGCCGCCGCGTGAAGCCGCTCGCCGAACGGCTCGGTTCCAATTGCATCCTGCCCTGCGATGTCGAGGACAGCGTATCGATCGCATCCGTCTTCGAGACGCTCGGCAATCAATGGGGCGGCATCGATTTCCTGGTTCATGCCATCGGATTCTCGGACAAGAACGAACTCAAGGGACTTTACGCCGACACCACGCGGGAAAACTTCATCCGGACGATGGTGATCTCCTGCTATTCCTTCACCGAATGTGCCCGACATGCCGCGCCGCTGATGGAGAATGGCGGCGCGATGATCACGCTGACCTATGCCGGATCGGTGCGCATCATGCCCAACTACAACGTCATGGGCGTCGCCAAGGCCGGGCTGGAGGCGAGCGTTCGCTATCTCGCCAACGACTATGGCCCGAAGAACATCAGGGTAAACGCTATCTCGGCCGGTCCGATCCGGACGCTGGCGGGAGCCGGAATCTCCGATTCACGCCAGATGCTCTCCTACCAGCAGCGCAATTCGCCGCTGAGGCGCACCGTCACCATCGACGAGGTCGGCGGTTCCGCGCTTTACCTGCTGTCGGACCTGTCATCCGGCGTAACCGGCGAAATCCACTATGTCGACTCCGGCTATCACATCGTCTCGATGCCGGTGCTGGACGAACTGCGCCGCATGGATGAAGGGCGCGAATCGACCTGAAGGTCCCTACCCAAGCCGATAAGATGCAAGGTTTCGGGGGAACCCGAATTTAAGGAGCCATGCGCTAGATATCCCGCCTAACCGGGAATTGCGCATGCCCGCAGTCAACAATCCGAGCCGAACTCCGCTGTTCCGGCTGATAACCATCGCCAGTTCCGGCCTCGGCAGCTTAATCGTCGGATTGTGGGGGCTGCGGTTCGGATTCGGCAACGGCGTTGCCGGCATGCCGGCCGAGTTCGTGGGCGCTGTTATCGCCGGCCTGTGCGCGCTGGCCGCCGGCGGCGCGGTGATGTCGTTCTTTGCCGGCGTCGACGAGTCTGTTTCCTACGTGGTGAAGGAAACACACTACGACAAGCTGACAGGCCTGCTGTCACGCCCGGCCATGATCGCCAGGATCGCCGAGGCTGCCCAGTCGACCACAAGGACCGGCGAACCAGTCTTCCTGCTGGATCTGGACATAGGCCGGTTCAAACAGATCAACGAGCAGATCGGCTTCACGAAGGGCGACGAACTGGTGCGGGCTTTCGCCCAACGGCTCAAGGCAGGCCTGCCGAACAGCGTGACAATCGGCCGGATCGGCGCCGGCGAGTTCGCTGTGCTTTATCCCGACGCCTACTTCAACCTGTCGATGGATGTCATCGCCGAACGCCTCATCGCCGAACTGCTGGAACCCTACGATCTGGGGAGCCACCAGCAGTCGGTGAACGTGTCCGTCGGCATCGTTGCAATGCCGAAGGACGGGGTCGACCCGATCCTCCTGCTGCGGCGCTCCAATCTGGCGCTGCAGCACGCGCGCGCCGCGGGCATCGGCAACTGGTCGGTGTTTCATCCCGACATCGGCAAGGTGGCCGACTTCAGACACTGGGTGGAGGCCGAACTCAACACGGCCTTCGAGCGCGGCGACTTCGATGTCCACTACCAGCCGCAGATCGACCTTATCAAAGGCCGCATCGTGGGCTACGAGGCGCTGATCCGCTGGAAGCACCCGGAACGCGGCATGATCGCGCCGATGGAATTCATCCCCATCGCCGAGGAAACCGGCATGATCGGACCGATCGGCGAGTGGGTCCTGCGCAGGGCGTGCTCGGACGCGAAGCATTTGCCGGAGGACTGTTTCGTCGCGGTGAACATCTCGACCGTACAGTTCATGACGAAGGATTTCGTCGGCCTTGTCGGCGACATCGTCAGGGAAACCGGCATCAAGCCGGAGCGGCTGGAACTCGAACTGACCGAAACCGCGATGATGCAGGATCGCGACCGAGCGGCCACCATGCTGAAGCAGCTGGCCGACACGGGCATCACCGTGGCGGTCGACGATTTTGGGACCGGCTATTCCAACCTCAGTTATCTGATCGATTTTCCGTTCCACAAGCTGAAGATCGATCGCTCCTTCGTCAGCCGCCTCGAAACCGACTCAAATTCGGGTGCGGTCGTCTCGACCATCGTCGGGCTGTCGCGGGCGCTCGGGGTGCACGCGATCGCCGAGGGCGTCGAAACCGAGAACCAGGCGACCCTGCTCCGGGCAGCCGGCTGCGATGTGTTCCAGGGCTTCCTGTACGGACGCCCTGCACCGCTCAAGATCGTCAGCGGCAAAATGCAGGGCTCGCAACAGGCCACCCGGCGCGTCCATTAGTTCAGCGACGGGCGGCAAGAACCCTGAAGCCGCCTTCGCTGCGAAGCTCCTCGACCTCCTTGAACCCCGTCTTCAGCGCCTGGTCGTAGGGAAGGCCCCGGTTCGAGACAATCAGCAGGTGGCCGCCGGGTTTCAGCGCCGCGGATGCCGTCTTGATCATGGCCTGTCCGATGCCGGGGTCCGCTGCACGACCTTGGTGGAAAGGCGGGTTCATGACGATCAGTTCGTATTTGCGTTCCACCTTCTCGGCGGCCAGATCGTGCCAGAAAAAGTCGAATGTGGGCGGCGGAACCACCCCTGCAAGGTTTTGCCTCGCGGCCTCCAGCGACGCGTGGTCGGCCTCGTAGAGATCGACCGAGGCCAGCCCCTTGGTCCGCTCGGCAAGCTGTGCCGCGAGATAGCCCCAGCCGGCACCGAAATCAGCAACGGCACCCTTGGCCTTTTGCGGCAGACATTCCACGAGCAGGCGCGAGCCGGCATCGACCCGCTCATGCGAGAACATCCCGGGTGACGTTGCAAAGCGACCCTCTACCGATCCCGTGAGCGACTGCAATGTCCTGACCGCCGCGGACGCATCGGCGGGTCGCTGGAACCAGAAAACCACGCCGTGATATTTGGGCAGGTGGCCGCCGAGCTCGACAAGCTTGGCGATCCGCTTGCGCAGGCTGGCGATGCCGTCATCCGTGCTGCCTGCGACAACAATGAGACCGCCGGCAACGACGCGCTCGATGGCCTGAGCGATCCAGCCTTCGTTCTGCCCTCGATGGCGGCCGGCGAGCACCAGCGCACCGTCAAACCCCATTCCTTCAGGGTTGGGCGTCACCTTGTGCCCCGCCGCCTCCAGCGCCCTAAAATAAGGGCGAAACCCCTGCACGGCATGCACAGCCGCGCCAAAACCCTCCGGCAGGCGGAAGCCAGCCTCCGCGCCGAGGAAAAGAAGACGCCCCACCGACGGAGCGTCGACCGCACCGCTCTCGAAGGGGTGGAACAAGGTTTTCAACGCGTCGCGCATCTCGGATTGGTGCTCCTGCCCGTCAAACAGAACGGGCGCGGCTTTCGCCGCGCCCGTTGGAACTCGCGATCCCCAACAGGATCAGGCGGCGTCTTCGCTTTCCGACTTCTTGTCGCGGGCAATTTCCTTGCCGGTCTCCTGGTCGACGACCTTCATCGACAGGCGGACCTTGCCACGCTCGTCGAAGCCCATGAGCTTCACGAACACTTTCTGGCCTTCCTTGACGACATCCGAGGTCTTGGCGACGCGGTCGTTGGCCAACTGCGAAATGTGGACCAGACCGTCCTTGGGACCGAAGAAGTTGACGAAGGCGCCGAAGTCGGCGGTCTTGACGACCGTGCCCTCGTAGATTTCGCCGACTTCCGGCTCGGCCACGATGGTATGGATCCACTTCTTGGCCGCCTCGATCTCCTTGGCGTTCGACGAAGCGATCTTCACAGTACCGTCGTCCTCGATGTTGATCTTGGCGCCGGTCTTCTCGACGATCTCGCGGATCACCTTGCCGCCGGAGCCAATCACGTCGCGGATCTTGTCGGTCGGGATGTGCATGACCTCGATGCGCGGCGCGAACTCGCCGAGTTCGGCGCGGGCGCCGGACAGGGCATGGCCCATCTCGCCGAGAATGTGCAGGCGGCCGTCCTTGGCCTGGCCGAGCGCGACCTTCATGATCTCCTCGGTGATGCCCTGGATCTTGATGTCCATCTGCAGCGCGGTGATGCCACCGGTGGTGCCGGCAACTTTGAAGTCCATGTCGCCGAGATGATCCTCGTCGCCAAGGATGTCGGAGAGAACCGCGAAGCGCTCGCCTTCCTTGATCAGGCCCATGGCGATGCCGGCAACCGGCTTGGCCAGCGGAACGCCGGCGTCCATGAGAGCCAGCGACGTGCCGCAGACCGTCGCCATCGACGACGAGCCGTTCGACTCGGTGATCTCCGAGACGACGCGCAGCGTGTAGGGGAACTGTTCGGCGGCCGGCAGCATCGGGCGCACGGCGCGCCAGGCGAGCTTGCCGTGGCCGATTTCGCGGCGGCCCGGCGAACCCATGCGGCCGGTCTCGCCGACCGAGTAGGGCGGGAAGTTGTAGTGGAGAAGGAACTTCTCCTTGTACATGCCGGTGAGCGAGTCGACGTACTGCTCGTCCTCGCCGGTGCCCAGCGTGGCAACGACCAGCGCCTGCGTCTCGCCGCGGGTGAACAGCGCCGAACCGTGGGTGCGCGGCAGAACGCCGACTTCCGAGACGATCTTGCGGACCGTCGACAGATCGCGTCCGTCGATGCGGGACTTGGTGTCGAGGATGTTCCAGCGAACGATCTTCGCCTGCAGTTCCTTGAACACCGTGCCGACCTGTTCGGACGTGTACATCGGAGTCTCGTCGCCCTTCGGCGAGAAGGTTTCCTTGACCTTGGCCTTGACCACGTCGACGGCGGCGTAGCGCTTCTGCTTGTCGACATTCATGTATGCTGCGCGCAGGTCGGCCTCGACCAGCTTCAGCATGTCGGATTCGAGATCCTTGTAGTCCGGCGGCGTGAAGTCGCGCGGCTCCTTGGCAGCCACTTCGGCGAGCTTGATGATCGCGTCGATCACCGGTTGGAAGCCCCTGTGGCCGAACATGACGGCGCCGAGCATGATGTCCTCGGGAAGCTCCTGCGCCTCGGATTCCACCATCAGCACGGCGGAGTCGGTGCCGGCGACAACGAGGTCGAGCTTCGATTCCTGCATCTCGTCGACATGCGGATTGAGAACGTATTCGCCGTTGATGTAGCCGACGCGCGCGCCGCCGATCGGGCCCATGAAGGGCACGCCGGAGAGCGTCAGCGCCGCCGACGTGGCGACGATGGACAGGATGTCCGGATCGTTCTCGAGATCATGCTGCAGCACGGTGACGACAATCTGCGTGTCGTTCTTGTAGCCATCCGCAAAGAGCGGGCGGATCGGGCGATCGATGAGGCGGGAGACCAGCGTCTCCTTCTCGCTCGGACGGCCTTCACGCTTGAAGTAGCCGCCCGGGATCTTGCCGGCGGCAAAGGTCTTTTCCTGGTAGTTGACGGTCAGCGGGAAGAAATCCAGGCCGGGCTTCGGCTCCTTGGCCGAGACCGCGGTGGCGAGAACAACCGTCTCGCCGTAGGTGGCGAGCACTGCGCCGTCGGCCTGACGGGCGATCTTGCCGGTTTCCAGAGTGAGCGGACGGCCGCCCCATTCGATTTCGACTTTGTGGTGTTTGAACATGTCGTGTCCTTTGTGAGGAAGGACCGCGCGGTCTTGCGCGCGGCATACCCTTCCCTTGCTTCGTTCGGACGAGCCACGGGCAAGACAACGGGAAGCTCGGGAGTTTAGGGCCGCCGATGCGGCCGAGCGTCCTGCAATCCTGCCCCATGACTGTCCATGGGTGGTTCGCGCCGGACCCCTTCCGGCCTAGAACCGTTGGGCCGCGGATGCGGCCCCAATGCACGACCGGCGCGCCAAGGCGCGCCGGTCGGTTTCTTTAGCGGCGCAGGCCGAGCTTATCGATCAGGGTCGAATAGCGGGCCTCGTCCTTGCGCTTGAGATAGTCGAGCAGGCTGCGACGCTGCGAGACCAGGGCGAGCAGACCACGACGGGAGTGGTTGTCCTTCTTGTGGTCCTTGAAGTGCTCGGTCAGGTTCTTGATGCGCTCGGAGAGGATTGCAACCTGGACTTCCGGCGATCCGGTGTCACCCTTGACGGTTGCAAACTCGGCCAAAAGCGCCTGCTTGCGTTCTGCGGTAATCGACATCGGATGTTTCCTTTCGGATTGTGAGGAATAGGACGCCCTCAGCCGGGATGTCGTCCAGCAGGGGCCAGCTTACAAAGCGCCGGAAACCAATCCCGGCGCGATGTTGCGGCGCATATAGGCGAATTCCACGGGAAAAGCCAGAGAGGATTTGTCGGCTCAGTTCCCTCGAGCATCGGACCGAAAAGTGGAATCCGGTTTTCGGATTGTTCCGATGCTCTACCAATAATCTAGATCGTCCTTTGTGCGTCCTAAAGGACGCACGGCGATCTAGCGTCATCGGCGGCTCTCCGCTCAACCGGCGAACACCCGCTTTGGCTTGAACATGCCGGCCTCGATCGCGCCGATCGCCACCAGGCGCCCGCGCGCGGTGGCGCAGGCCTCGTCAGCCTCAACCGGTGCATCGCGGCCCCGGATGACAACCGGGTTACCGAGCCTGATCCTGTTTGCGGCTTCGTCGGAGATGGCGACCTGCGGCAGGCATTCGAGCGCTGCCGCCGTCTCGACGATCAGATCGTCAATCGCGCCGAAATCCATCGGCAGATCTCCACTCTCGGGCTGGCCTGCCTCGCCGAAACGCGCGGCTTCCAGTTCCGGGACGGTAACGAAGTCTTCCGCCGTAAAGGGATCGACCTCAATGCGGCGCAGCTCCGCGATATGGCCGAAACAGCCGAGGTCGCGGCCCATGTCGCGCGCCAGCGAGCGCACATAGGTGCCCTTGCCGCATTCGATCTCGAATACGGTGTCGCCGTCGGCCCGCATCTCGATCAGGTCGAAGCGGCCGATCTCCACCTCGCGTTCGGGAATTTCGACGGTCTCGCCCGAGCGCGCGAGATCATAGGCGCGCTCGCCGGAGATCTTGATGGCGGAAAACTGCGGCGGCGTCTGCATGATGATACCCGTGTATTTCGGCAGCAGGTCGCGGATAGCGGCCTCGGTCGAGCGCAGGTCCGACGTCCTTGTGACCGGTCCCTCGAGGTCGTCGGTCGAGCGCTCCTCGCCCCAGGCGACCGTGAAGCGATAGACCTTGGCGCCATCCTGCACGTAGGGGACGGTCTTGGTCGCCTCGCCAAGCGCGATCGGCAGCATGCCCGACGCCAGAGGATCGAGCGTGCCGGCGTGGCCCGCCTTCTCGGCCTGGAACAGCCACTTCACCTTGGACACAGCCTCGGTGGAGCCCATGCCGACCGGCTTGTCCAGCACGATCCAGCCGGAAACCGGCCGACCCTTCTTCTTGCCGCGCCGCGCCATTATTCTTTTTCCTTGTCGAGGTCGCGCGCCACTTCGGGCGACTTCAGAAGATCGTTGATCTTGGCGAAATTGTCGAAGCTGGTGTCGAGGCGGAAGCGGAACTCCGGCATGTATTTCATCTGCCTGAGCGCATGCGACACGCGCCCCCGGATGAACTTCGCATGATGGTTCAGCGCTTCGACCACCGCCGCGTCATCCCTGGCGCCCAATGGCGAGACGAAGGCCGTGGCGATCTTGAGATCGGGCGACATGCGCACTTCCGAGATCGAGATGACGGTTGTCTCGATGAGCGGATCGAGGACCTCGCCGCGCTGCAGCGTTTCGGAAAGCGCATGGCGCACCTGTTCGCCGACGCGCAGCATGCGCTGGGATGGGCCGGAGCCTGACGTTTTGGGCATGGTTCCTATCTTGAAATCGTGCGCCACCGGGATGGGACCGCGGCGCATGTTCACTTAAAATCCATGGACGGCGACCCCGCCGCCGTCCAGTCGCAGTTTCTTTACGGCGCCGGTTACAGCGTCCGCGTCACCATCTCGACGCGGAAGCACTCGATGACGTCGCCGACGCGCATGTCCTCGTAGTTCTGGAAGGCCATGCCGCACTCCTGGCCGCCCGGCACTTCCGAGACTTCGTCCTTGAAGCGCTTCAGGGTCTTCAGCGTACCTTCGTGGATGACGACGTTGTCGCGGATCAGGCGTACGCCCGCCCCACGTTCGACCTTGCCTTCGGTGACACGGCAACCGGCGATCTTGCCGACCTTCGTGATATCGAAGATTTCGAGGATTTCGGCGTTGCCGATAAAGGTCTCGCGGCGCTCCGGCGAGAGCAGGCCCGACATCGCCGCCTTCACGTCATCCACGAGATTGTAGATGATGTTGTAGTAGCGGATTTCGATGCCCGCGGCCTCGGCGGCGGCGCGAGCCTGCGGATTGGCGCGCACGTTGAAGCCGATCATGGCGGCGCCCGAAGTCACCGCGAGCGACACGTCGCTTTCGGTGATGGCTCCGGCGCCGGAATGAACGATCCGCGCCCGGACCTCGTCGGTGCCGAGTTTGTCGAGCGCGGCGATAATCGCCTCGACCGAGCCCTGCACGTCGCCCTTGATGACCAGCGGGAATTCCTTCAGCCCGCTTGTCTGCAACTGCGACATCATCTGCTCGAGCGAACCGCGCTGGCCGGCATGCTTGGCGACGGCCTTGTCGCGCGCCAGGCGCTGGCGGTACTCGGTGATCTCGCGGGCTCGCGCCTCGCTCTCAACCGTCGCGAAACGATCGCCGGCGCGCGGCGCGCTCTGCAGGCCGAGCACCTCGACCGGGGTGGACGGGCCCGCTTCCTTGAGCTGCTCGCCGCGATCGTTGACGATGGCGCGCACGCGGCCCCATTCGCCACCGGCCACGACGATGTCGCCGATCATCAGCGTACCGGTTTGCACCAGTACGGTGGCTACCGCGCCACGACCCTTCTCGAGCTGCGCCTCGATCACGACGCCTTCCGACGTGCGGTCGGGATTGGCCTTGAGGTCGAGAACCTCGGCCTGAAGCAGGATGGCCTCGAGCAGCTTGTCGAGGTTGGTGCCCTTGGTCGCGGAAACCTCTACGTCGAGAACCTCGCCGCCCATCGATTCCACGAACACCTCATGACGAAGCAGTTCGGCGCGGACCTTCTGCGGGTCGGCCTCGTGCTTGTCGATCTTGTTGATCGCGACGATGATCGGCACGCCAGCGGCCTTGGCGTGATTGATGGACTCGATCGTCTGCGGCATGACGCTGTCGTCCGCCGCAACGACCAGCACCGCGATATCGGTCGCCTGCGCGCCGCGGGCGCGCATGGCGGTGAACGCCGCGTGACCGGGCGTGTCGATGAAGGTGATCTTGTGACCGTTCTTGTCGACCTGGTACGCGCCGATGTGCTGCGTGATGCCGCCGGCTTCGCCCGACACGACATTGGCGTTGCGGATGGCGTCGAGCAGCGACGTCTTGCCGTGGTCGACGTGACCCATGATCGTGACCACCGGCGGACGCGAAACCAGGTCGTCCGGGTTGTCCGCCGCCTTGTACACGCCTTCCTCGATGTCGGCTTCGGCGACACGGCGAACCGTGTGGCCGAATTCGGTAGCCACCAGTTCGGCGGTGTCGGCGTCGATCACGTCGCCGGGCTTCATGATTTCGCCCTGCTTCATGAAGAACTTCACGATATCGACCGCGCGCTCCGACATGCGGTTGGCAAGATCGGCGATGGTGATCGTCTCGGGAAGCACGACTTCGCGCATGACTTTCTCGCGCGGCTCATTGTGCATCGCACGCTTGAATTTCTCCTGACGGCGGCGCATCGCGGACAGCGAGCGGGCTCGGGCGTCTTCCTCGGCGGTCGCCGAATTGAGCGTCAGCTTGCCGCGACGGCGATCTTCCTCGCCCTTGGTGCGCGTCGGACGGGCCAGTTCAGGCGTCGCGATGCGGCGCGGCGGCAGGCCGCCTGCGGTGCGCTTGGGCTTTCCACTGTCTTCGTCGGGCGTCAGATCGGCGAGCGGGGTGCGGCGGCGAGCCTCTTCCTCGGCGCGGCGGCGGGACTCCGCCTCGGCCAGCAGCCGGGCCTCTTCCTCGGCCTGGCGGCGCGCGGATTCGTCACGCTCGCGCTTGCGGCGTTCTTCGTCATCCTGGCGGCGCTTGGCATCGTCGACGGCGCGCTGGCGATCCTCGACCTCGCGCACCTTGGAGCCTTCCAGCGCACGGCGGCGTGCCTCGATCTCGCCGGACGACAGGTCGCTGAGAACGATATTGGGACGCTCGGCGGCGGGCGCAGGCGCCTTGGGCGCTTCGGGCACCGGCGCAACGACCTTCGGCTGAACCGGCGCCGCCTTCTGTACGAAGACAGACGCGACTTCCGGCTTCTCGCCCGGCTTGACGAATTTGCGCTTGGTTTCGACGACGACGGACTTCGTGCGGCCATGCGAAAAGTTCTGACGCACGGTCGACTGCTCGACGCCCGGCCGCTTCAGCGTCAGCGTCTTTTTCGGGTTAACGCCCAACGTCTTGTCGTCACCGGTTTTGGTATCGCTCATTCCATATCCTCTGCGGCTACATTCCCGTCAGCAATCGCCGCAAACATTGCCGTCTCGTCCGGAGAACCGCCCCGGTATCGGTCAAGCGCAACCATGCGCTTTTCAGCCGCCCTTCCAGCGTCGCCCGCAAGAACGGCTGCATGTATCACATTTGTGCCGCCCAATGCCAAACCCATTTCCTGCTCGGAAAAAAGTTTGTATGCCCGGATTTCCGGGCCTCCCGCATGGGCGGTCGCGCGTCTCGCCTGGGCGATTTTGCGCTTCCCGTCTTCCGACGCTTCGGCGGCGTGAAGCACCAAAAGGGCGCTGCCGTTTCGTACCGTAGCCTCGACCTTGGTAGCGCCGAGCGCCACCACGCCCGCCTTGCGGGCAAGCCCGAGCGCACCGAGCGCGGATTTGGCAAGCAGCCTGTCGACCATCCCGGCCAGGTCGTCCGGCACGGAAATCTCGGTCTTGAGCGCCCTCCCGAAATGGCCCTTCTTCGCCGCCTTTTCAACATGCTCGCGATCGGCGGTTACCCAGCAGCCCCGGCCAGGCAGGTTCCTTTTCAGATCAGGGACGACGGCCTTGTCCGGGCCAACGACAAAACGGATGAGTTCATCCGGCTCTTGCTGCCGACGTGTGACGATGCAGGTGCGATCGTTCATCTCGTCCAAGGTCTGCTCCGGGCCGGCTCACGTCACGCTTCCGCTGCGGCGGGCGCTTCGGCGTCGACAGCTTCTTCTTCAGCTGTGATCCAACCAGCCTTCAGGCGGGCCGATAGAACCATCTGCTCGGCGTCGGCGCGCGAAACGCCGTGGCTGGCCAGCACGCCCGGAAACACCTTCGTCTCTCCGTCCTTGCGCTCCTTCCAGCCGACGAGATCGTCGGCTGCGTAACCAGCGAAATCCTCGGTGGTCTTCACGCCATCCTCGCCTAGCGTCACCATCATCGCCGTGGTCACACCTGGGATTTCGCGCAGCTCGTCCTGAACGCCGAGTTCCTTGCGCTTGGCATCGTGCTCGGCCTCGATCTTTTCCAGGTATTCGCGGGCGCGCGTCTGGATCTCGCTCGCCGTGTCCTCGTCGAAGCCGTCGATCGACGCGATCTCGTCGGACTCGACATAGGCGACTTCCTCGACCGTCGTGAAGCCTTCCGACGCCAGCACCTGGCCGACCATCTCGTCTACATCGAGCGCTTCCATGAAGAGGTTCGAACGCTCGACGAATTCCTTCTGGCGGCGCTCGCTCTCTTCCTGCTCGGTCAGGATGTCGATGTCCCAGCCGGTAAGCTGCGAGGCAAGCCGGACGTTCTGGCCGCGGCGGCCGATGGCAAGCGAGAGCTGATCGTCGGGCACCACCACTTCGATACGCTCGGCATCCTCGTCGAGCACGACCTTGGCGACTTCCGCCGGCTGCAGTGCGTTGACGATGAAGGAAGCGGCCGACGGCGACCACGGAATGATGTCGATCTTTTCACCCTGCAGTTCGCCGACAACCGCCTGGACGCGGCTGCCGCGCATGCCGACGCAGGCGCCGACCGGATCGATCGACGAGTCGCGCGAGATGACCGCGATCTTGGCGCGGCTGCCGGGATCGCGGGCGACCGACTTGATCTCGATGATGCCGTCATAGATTTCGGGCACTTCCATGGTGAAGAGCTTCGCCATGAACTGCGGATGGGTGCGCGACAGGAAAATCTGCGGACCGCGCTGCTCGCGCCTGACGTCGTAGACATAGGCGCGCACGCGGTCGCCATATTTGAAGTTCTCGCGCGGGATCAATTCGTCGCGGCGGATGATCGCCTCGCCGCGGCCGAGATCGACGATGACGTTGCCGTATTCGACGCGCTTGACCGTGCCGTTGACGATCTCGCCGACGCGATCCTTGTATTCGTCATACTGACGGTCGCGCTCGGCCTCGCGCACCTTCTGGACGATGACCTGCTTGGCGGACTGGGCGGCGATGCGCCCGAAATCCATCGGCGGCAGCTGCTCGGCGATGAAGTCGCCGACCTCGGCGTCCGGGTTGCGTTCGCGCGCCGAGGACAGGGCGATCTGCCGGCCGTAGTCCTCGACGGTCTCGACGACTTCCATCAGCCGCTGCAGCTTCATCTCGCCCGTGGAGGCGTTGATGTCGGCGCGGATGTTGGTTTCCTGCCCGTAGCGCTGGCGCGCCGCTTTCTGAATCGCATCGGCCATCGCCGCGATGACGATTGACTTGTCGATCGACTTCTCGCGCGCGACCGCATCGGCGATCTGCAACAGCTCAAGCCTGTTCGCACTGACTACCATATCCGTCTCCCTGAACTCCCGCCCCGGCAAGCTTCCGCTCGGGCGGGATGTCGATCATTCCTGCGTTTCGTTTTCGTCTTCCGCGTCGGCCTCTTCGGGCTCGCCACGGCGTTTCCTTGCTTCCTTGCGCGCCTTGTTGTCCTTCGACAGCGCGTCGCGGATCAGGTCGTCGGTCAGCACCAGCCGGGCTTCGGCGATGCTGTCGTAGGGCACCCTGACGGACGGTTCGTCGCCGTAGGCCGGCACGTCGCGCTCGATCAGCACGTCGCTCTCGCCGGCTTCGGCGATCTTGCCCTTGAACCGCTTGCGGTCGGTGACCATGATCGACGTTTCCATCTTCACCTGATGCCCGGTCCAGGCGACGAAATCCGACTTGCGGACCAGCGGCCGGTCGATGCCCGGCGACGAGACCTCGAGATGGTAGGCCTTCTCGATCGGGTCGGCGACATCCAGCGCCGGCGACACTGCGCGGCTGACCTCTTCGCAGTCCTCGACGGTCATGGTGCCGTCGTCGCGCTCGGCCATGATCTGCAGCGTCAGGCCGTTCTGGCCGGATAGACGCACGCGCACGAGGCGGAAGCCGATGCCCTTGAGCACAGGCATGATGACCGAGGCCACGCGCGCATCGACGCCGCTTTCGCGGATGATGCGGTCGTCCTCGATCATGCCTGCTGCTTCGCTCATCAAGTCTCCGAAAGGCAGGTCGAGGTAACAAAAAAGAGCGGGACCGGGTGGACCCACTCTTCGTCATATCGACCAAGAATTTGAAATCGATATAGAGCCGATCGGCCCGGATTGCAATATGCGGCTACATGAAGGGCCAGGCGCAGAAGCATCGTCACCCCATGCGCATGACGCATGGCAGCCCTGCCGGCGAGCCCCTCGCCGAAGGCGCGGCGAGCCCCTATCTTTGTTGCGGTGCAGCAAACGCGCCGGAAAGCAAGGTTACCATGTCAAGACCCCGCATCCGTATCACCGAGATCCTCTCGATCATCGGCGACGCCATCGCAGCGGCTTCGGCCGTCGAAGCAGGCCGTCAGCCGAAGGCCCGCAACTTGCGCGGCCTCGGCATCGACCCAAAGCAATTTCGCGATATCCGCTACTAGTGGTCCGATTCTGACATTCGCTCAGCCCGCGGGGATGTCAGATGGGATGCGAATGTCAAATTCGTTCCACTAGTCGCTGTCGCCGGCGATCTGTTCCAGCATCCGTCCCTTGCCGCGATACCGCAGATAGAGCGGCAGCAGGACGGCCGTCAGCGCCAGGACCCACAACAGGATCGCGATCCAGGAATTAAAGAGGGCTAGCACATCGCCCTGGCTGATCTGCAGGGCCTGCCTGAGGCTCTTCTCCGCCATCGGCCCAAGGATCAAGCCGACCACGACTGGCGCTATCGGGTAATGGAAGCGGCGCAGCACGTAGCCCAGCAGGCCGAACAGCATCAGCAGGCCGAGTCCGAAGGAAATCGGGATGCCGAAGAGCATGTAGGTCGAGCCGTCCGCCCCGATGGTTCCCAGCGTCGCGAATGACAGGATGCCGGCATAGAGCCAGTGGCGCGGAATGGTCAGCAGCCTCACCCACAGCCCGATCAGCGGCAGGTTGAGGACGAGCAGCATAAGGTTCGCCACCAGCAGGCTGGCAATCAGCCCCCATACCAGAGGCGCGTTCGTCGCAAACAAAAGCGGTCCCGGTTGAAGGCCGAACTGCTGGAAACCGGCTAGCATGATCGCCGCGGTCGCGGTGGTCGGCAGTCCGAGGGTCAGCAGTGGCACCAGCGTGCCCGCCGCCGAAGCGTTGTTGGCGGCTTCAGGTCCGGCCACACCCTCGATGGCGCCATGCCCGAATTCCTCGGGATGCTTCGAAAAATTGCGCTCGGCCGAATAGGACAGGAAGCTCGACACATCGGCGCCTCCCGCCGGCATCGCGCCGATCGGGAAGCCGATGGCCGTTCCGCGCAGCCACGGCGCCCAAGACCGCTTCCAGTCCTGCCGGCTCATCCAGACCGAGCCTTTCACCGCCTCGATCTTCTCCTCCGCCATATGCTTGGCCGCCACGACAGCCAGGGTCTCGCCGATCGCAAACAGCGCGACGGCGAGCGTGGTCACCGAAATCCCGTCGAACAGGTTGGGCAGCCCCATGGCGAGCCGCGTCTGACCGGTCAGTTGATCGATGCCGATCAGCCCCAGCGCCAGGCCAATGAACAACGACGTCAGGCCGCGCAGGGTCGATTCCCCGAACGCCGCCGAAACCGTCATGAAGGCAAGCAGCATCAGCGCGAAATATTCCGCCGGCCCGAAGGACAGCGCGAATTTCACCACCGTCGGCGCGATGAAGGCGAGCCCCAGCGTGGCGATCAGCCCGGCGACGAACGAGCCGATGGCTGCGGTGGCCAGCGCGGGGCCGCCGCGACCCTTGCGGGCCATCTTGTTGCCTTCCAGCGCGGTCACGATCGACGCGCTTTCACCCGGCGTGTTGAGCAGGATCGAGGTTGTCGAGCCGCCATACATGCCGCCGTAATAGATGCCGGCGAACATGATGAGGGAGCCTGCCGGGTCGAGTTTGTAGGTCACCGGCAGCAGAAGCGCGACAGTGAGCGCCGGTCCGATGCCGGGCAGCACGCCGACCGCGGTTCCGAGTGTCACTCCGATCAGGGCGTAGAGCAGATTCGACCATTGCAGCGCGGTGATGAGGCCCTGGCCGAGCAATTCGAAGGTGTTCATTCGTCCGCCCTTGGCCTTCGCCTGATCTAGAAGAGTTTCTCAAAAGGTCCGGCGGGCAGGCTGAGCTGCAGGCCCTTGGCGAAAATGAACCAGATGACAAAGGAGAAGACGATGCCGATCGGCACTGTCATCCAGAGCGGTCCCTTGCCAAAGCCGCGAGCGGTCGCCGCGAAGAGCAGCCCGGTCGCTATCGAAAAGCCTAGCGTCTTCATGGTCAGCATCTGCAAGGCCAGACCGCCGACGATCCAGGCCATGGGGCCGAACGCCTGCGTCTCGCGTTCCGGAAAGCCGCCGCGCCAGGCCTCGATAGCGGTCAGCGCGCCCAACCCGAGGAGCCCAGCCGCGATGATGTAGGGAAATGTCTTCGGACCGACCGGCGAGTAGCCCGCGACGCCCCCCATCCGCGACGTGCTGACGGCGATGGCTATGCCGGCCAGCACCAGCAATGCTGCGATGACCAGCGCCGCCCTGTCGGGGCGACGCCGGCCATCGATGCCGTTTGAAGCGCTCATTGCAAGAGGCCGATGTCTTTCAGTATCGCCGCCGTGGCTTCGTTGTCCTTCTTGAGCTGCTCCGCGAAGGCGTCACCGGCCAGATAGGTGTTGGCCCAGCCCTTGTCCGCGAGCGTCTTCTGCCAGCTGGCGGAGTTCACCATCTTGTCGACGTCGGCGATGATGGCGGCCTTCTGCTCGTCGGTGATGCCGGGCGCCGCGGCGACCATGCGCCAGTTCTGGATCGACACGTCGACGCCTGCTTCCTTGAAGGTCGGCACATCCAGTCCCGGAACCCGCTCGTCGCTGGAGATGCCGATCACGCGCAGCGTGCCGGCCTTGGCCTGCTCGGCGAACTCGCCGTAGCCGGAGATGCCAACGGTCACCTGATTGCCGAGGATCGCGGCAAGCGCCTCGCCTCCGCCGGAGAAGGCGATGTAGTTGACCTTCGTCGGATCGACGCCGACCGCCTTGGCGATCAGGCCCGCGGTGATGTGGTCGGTGCCGCCCGCGGAGCCGCCGGCCCACGACACCGAGCCGGGATCCGCCTTCAGCTTTTCGACGAGCCCGGCCATGTCCTTGATCTCGGAAGCCGCCGGCACGACGATCGCCTCGAACTCGCCCGTCAGGCGCGCGATGGGCGTCACCTGATCGAGGGTCACCGGCGACTTGTTGGTGAGGATGGCCCCGACCATGACATAGCCGCCGACGATAAGCTGGGTGGGATCGCCGCTCGCCTGGTTGACGAACTGCGCAAGCCCGATCGTGCCGCCAGCGCCGGGCACGTTGACGACCTGAATGCTGTCGGAAATCTTCTCGTCCTGAAGCGCTGCCTGCATGGAACGCGCAGTCTGGTCCCAGCCGCCGCCCGGCGAGGCCGGCGCCATGATCTTGTAGTCGGCGGTCAAAGCAGGCGAGGCAATCAACCCTGCCAGCAGGGCAGCCGAAAGTACCAGTCTCTTCATCTTGAAACCTCCCAGTTTTGGCGCTTCGCTATCCCCTAGCGAAACGCCATTTGATCCGCATCTTGGCAGGTCGCACGGATAGCGGCAAGGCATCCCGCGACGCTTAGAGCAGTTCATGGCTGGTTGCGCGAGAACGTCAGATAGGCAGGCGTGCGGCCTTCCCGGAATGCCTTGGCCTCATAGCGGGTGCCGGGCCAACCGGCGTAGGGCATGCGCCAGTCCGCCGCCTCGCCCGCCCGCCAGTCGAACGCACCATGCGCGGCGCAGGCGAGAAGCGTCCAGTTGACGTAGCTGTCGATGTCGGAGGCGAAGCGGAATTTTCCTCCCGGCTTCAGAACGCGCGCGAAGCGGTCGAGGTTGACCGGACTGACAAAACGCCGCTTCCAGTGCTTCTTCTTCGGCCAGGGATCGGGATAGAGCAGGTCGATGCCCGACAGCGAGGCCTCCGGCAGCCAATCGAGCAGCCGCGTCGCGTCGTCGTCGTGCAGCCTGAGATTGGCGAGCGGCGCCTCGGCCAGGGCCGCCGTCATCTTGGCCATCGAATTGACGAAGGGCTCTACCCCGATGAAGCCTGTCCCTGGATGCCTTGCGGCCTCGTGGCGCAGATGCTCACCGCCGCCAAAGCCGATCTCCAGCCGCACGTCGGCAACGCGCGCCGAAAACATGGTCCGGATGTCAGGCGGCGGCGCTTGGCCGAGATCGAGGCCGTAGCCCTGCAATCCGCCAACGAGCGTCGATGCCTGGAACGGGCTCAGCGTCTTGCCGCGCCGCCGACCGAAGAAGGCCTCGGTCGAACGGCTCTTGCGGCCTTCCGTCATGGCGGTCGTCAGGCCGCCAGACTTTCCTTGAGCGCCTTGGCCAGATCGGTCTTCTCCCATGAGAAGGAACCATCGCGGCCGGGCTTGCGGCCGAAATGGCCGTAGGAAGACGTCTTGGCGTAGATCGGCTTGTTGAGGTCGAGCTTGGTGCGGATGCCCTTGGGCGAGAGATCCATCACCTTGCGAAGCGCCACTTCGAGCTTCGCCTCGTCGACCTTGCCGGTGCCGTGCAGGTCTACATAGACCGACAGAGGCTGTGCGACGCCAATCGCGTAGGAAAGCTGGATCGTGCAGCGGTCGGCGAGCTTGGCCGCGACCACGTTCTTGGCGAGATAGCGCGCGGCATAGGCCGCCGAGCGATCGACCTTGGTGGTGTCCTTGCCGGAGAATGCGCCGCCGCCGTGAGGAGCCGCGCCGCCATAGGTGTCGACGATGATCTTGCGGCCGGTGAGGCCGGCGTCACCGTCAGGTCCGCCGACGACGAACTTGCCGGTCGGATTGATGTACCAGTCGCAGTCCTTGGCGATCTTGAGGTCGCCCAGCGCCTCCCGGATATAAGGCTCGACGACCTTGCGGACCTTTTTGGAATCCCAGCTGGTGTCCATGTGCTGGGTTGACAGCACGATGGATGTGGCTTCCGCCGCCTTTCCGTCGACATACTTGACCGTGACCTGGCTCTTGGCATCGGGGCCAAGCTTGCCGGCATCGCCCTTGCCTTCATGACGCGCAGCGGAAAGCAGCTCAAGGATCTTGTGGCTGTAGTAGATCGGCGCGGGCATAAGGTCCGGGGTCTCACGGCAGGCATAACCGAACATGATGCCCTGGTCGCCCGCGCCCTCCTCGCCCTGACGGTCCGCGGCGCTGTCGACGCCCTGGCGAATATCGGGCGACTGGCCGTGCAGCAGGACTTCGATCCTCGCGGTCTTCCAATGGAAGCCGCTCTGCTCGTAGCCGATGGCGCGGATCGCCTTGCGCGCGACCGACTTGAACTTCGAAGGATTGATCACCGGGTGATTGGCGGCGTCGAGAAGTACGTTTCCGTCCTTGTCCTTCTTCAAGAGCGTGTGTGGGACGCGCACCTCACCGGCGATGACGACGCGGTTGGTGGTCGCCAGCGTCTCGCAGGCGACGCGGACCATCCACGGGTCCGATACCGCGACATCCTTGTAACGCTTGGCGTCAGCCGGCGTGACTTTCTTCACCTCGCGATACACCAGATCAACGATTTCGTCGGAGATGCGGTCGCAAACCTTGTCGGGATGACCCTCGGACACGGATTCCGAGGTGAAGAGATAATTCTGCCGCGTCACGGATGTCCCCTGTTGAACGGCCGGCCGGCAAAAGGCCGACTTCAGGCGGCATGGTGTTAGCGATGCACGCCCTCACTCGTCAAGCAGGGTTTACCCACACCGGGCAACGCTCGCGGAACGGTTTTCCCGGCTCGCACCGATATCTGGAATTCGGCGGCGCCCCGTCAGTCGGTGCCGTCGGCGCCCAGGCTTTTCACGAGATCGATGATGCGGCGCCGCACTTTCGGATCGGATATCCGCACGAAGGCGCGGTTGAGCTGGAGACCTTCGGAACTGGTTACGAAGTCCATCGCCGACATCGTCGACGCGTCTTCCGCCAGACCACTGGCCGCACCCGCCTGTTGTCCTGGCAGGTCTTCGAAGAAAAAGGCCGGCGGAACGTTCAGGACCGTCGCGATCGCCTGCAGTCGGCTGGCGCCGACCCGGTTGGTGCCCTTTTCGTACTTCTGGATCTGCTGGAAGGTGATGCCGAGATTGTCGCCGAGCTTCTCCTGGCTCATGCCCAGCATGTTTCGCCGAAGCCTTATCCTGCTGCCAACGTGCAAATCCGTAGGATTCGGCTTCTTCTTGTTGTCCTTATTTATCATTTTTGTCCTCGCCGGTCGCCGCCGGCTTTTCATTGTTTTGCTCGTTCCGCGCACCCGACAGCCCCAACGCTGCCCGTGCCGAACCCCCCGGAGAGAATGTTCGACTATGAGTTTCTAATATACGTCCTGTCAATTCGCCCTCAGTCTCCGGACCACTCCTGCGAACGCGAATGCGGCAAAAAAAGCGATGATCGCGTAGCCCACAAGCTGACGCTGCGGAACGAACGCCTGAGGCGTTTCAGGGACCTCCAAATCGACATCGAGACTGTCCCTGACATTCAGCGCAAGCGCATCCAAAACCCTGCCGCGCGCATCGATCGCACCGGAAATCCCGTTGTTTGCCGCCCGCAGGACAGGCACGCCATTCTCTACCGCCCGCACCTGCGCCTGCCGGAAATGCTGGTAGGGACCAGGCGTATCCCCGAACCATGCGTCATTTGTAAGGTTCACAATAAGCCTGCTTGACGCAGCGTCAACTTTTATCAGTTCAGGAAAGATTATTTCATAGCAGACAAAGGCGGAGCCCTCGATTCCGCCGGGCAGCACGATCGGGTGCCGTTGGCTTCCGGGTACAAAATTCATCGGCCCCGCAACCAATTGTCCAATGCCAAGCCGGGCGGCGACGCCCGCGAAGGGAATATATTCACCGAACGGGACGAGGTGGACCTTGTCGACCGCATCGACGATGGTGCCCCTGTCGTCGATGGCGACAACCGAATTGTAGTAGAGCGGCTGCGTGCCGGCCGACGCCTCCTCGCGGACCGCTCCGGCGACCAGCATCTGTCCCGGCTTCAGCATCTCGCCGATGGCGACCAGCGCATCGGGGCGCTCAGTGAAGAAGAACGGCACCGAGGTTTCGGGCCAGAGGATCAACCGCGGCTCCCGCGCTCCTGTATGCGGCGGCCGTGCCGACAGATCCATCGTCGTCTTGAAGACGAGATCGCGAACGCTTTCGTCCCATTTCTCCGCCAGGTCTATCGACGGCTGCACGATGCGCACGGCCAGTTTCGTGGAGGAAGCCTCGAGCGGCCGGTTCAGCCGGACATAGCCGAATGCGACATGGGCTGCGACGAAAACCAGCGCAACGACCAGTCCGATACGCCGCCCGCGTTGCGCAGCCAGTAGCGCGGGCATGGCGAATACGAAAACGGCGAGCGCATTCATGCCGGTCATGCTGGTGACCGACACGCTCTGCATCAGCAACGGCGTGGGCATTGCCGCCAGCCCGATAGGGTTCCAAGGAAAGCCGGTCAACAGGAAGCTGCGCAGCCACTCCGCTAGTGCGAAGCCGACAGCAAGCGCCGCGATGCGCGTCAGGCCGTCGGTCCACAAAATGCGCGCGACCGCCGTCGCGAAGCCGAAGAAGGACGCCAGCACGAGCGGGACGCCGAGCACCGCGAAGGGAAGCGCCCAGGCGAAGCTGTCTGCTTCCACCAGCACCGCGCCGCCGATCCACCAAAGCCCGGCCAGGAAATAGCCGAAGCCGAACCACCATCCGACCGCGAAGGCGGGCCTGAGGCGCTTCAACGGATTGGTCGTGGCTTCGCCGGTCAATCCGTCGAGCAGCCAGACAAGCACCGGAAATGCCACAAAGCCGGCGGCAAAGAAATCATAGGGAGCCTGCGTCAGCACCAACAGCGCGCCAGCGGCAAAGGCAACAGCCAGCCTGCGCCAGCCCCAAAGCAGAATTATCCGCCCCGCCAGGCGCTCCATGCGCGGTTCCGTCCCAGTTCGAGCTTCCACATGACCGTGCGCGGCAAGCCGCAGTCACGCGATCGGAGAATCACCGGCCACAGGTTAGAGCGGTTCAGGCTTCGATGGAATCGCCGTCAGGTCGACGGCTGTTCGGACCGCGCCGCGCGGCGGCGGCGTTCCGCCTTGCCGATGTCGACGATGCGCACGCGCTTCACCCTGCGCGGATCGGCGTCGAGCACGTGGAACTCGAAGCCGGGCACCGGCTTGACCACTTCTCCGCGCACCGGCACGCGGCCGAGCGTGTTGAAGATCATGCCGCCGATCGTGTCGACATATTCACCGTGTTCGCCCGCCTTGAAATCGTCGCCGATCAGCTTGGCGACCTCATCGATCTCGCCCTTGCCGTCGACGATGTAGATGCCATCGCTGGCCTGCGTGATCATCGGCTGCTCGTCGTCGTGCTCGTCCTCGATGTCGCCGACAACCATCTCGACGATGTCCTCAAGCGACACCAGGCCGTCGGTGCCGCCATATTCATCGATCACCAGCGCCATCTGGGTGCGGCTCGCCTGCATGCGCCCCATCAGGTCGGAGGCGAGCATGGAGGGCGGCACAAAGAGCACCGTTCGCATCAGCCCGAGGTCGCCGATCGTTTTCGTCAGGTCGACATTGGCGAAATCGAGGTCTGGCGCGGCCACCTTGCGGGGGCCCCGCGCTTTCTTGGCGCGGGCGAGCTTGGTGATGTGCCCCAGCACGTCACGGATGTGGACCATGCCTCTGGGATCGTCGAGCGTCTCGGAATAGACCGGCATGCGCGAATGGCCAGACTGCTCGAACAGGTTCAGCAAGGCGCCGAGTGTGGTGCTAATCTCGACGGCCTCGATGTCGGCGCGCGGGATCATGACGTCCTCGACGCGGACTTCCCGCAGCCGCAGGATGTTGTGGAGCATGGCCCGCTCGTTGGGCGAGAAGGACCCTGGACCAACCTCGGTTTCGGCTAGTGCGTCGGCAATCTCCTCGCGGAGACTGGAACCATTCTTCTGCCTGAACAGGCCGGTCAGGCGGTCGACAAAGCTTGAGCGGGGAGGAGCGACATCGGTCGCCGCGGCCAAGGCAACGGGCTGTCCGGGACTCGAACTCGACCCCTCTTCCGTCTTTTCGGTGTTCGCGCCGCCCGGTTCGGGGCGCACAGCAGGCTCTGGGCTGTCGTTCATCGTCGTCTGGTTGGTTTCCATTCCTGTTACGCGTAGGGATCGGGAATGGCAAGCCTTGCCAGCGTCGCCCGCTCCATCGCCTCCATCCGGTCCGCCTCGCCCTCGTCCTCATGATCGTGGCCGAGAAGGTGCAGCAGGCCGTGAATCACGAGATGGCTGATATGGTGGTCGAGCGGCTTGCCTTCCAGTTCGGCCTCTCGCGAAACCGTTGGCGTGGCGAGCACGATGTCGCCAAGCATTGGCGGAAGCCTGTCGCCCGGCGAAAGCTGAAACGCGGGAAAGGACAGCACGTTGGTCGGCTTGTCCTTACCGCGCCAGCCAGCATTCAGCGCCTGAATGTGCGCATCGTCGGTAAAGACGACGCCGACTTCGCATGTCGCATCGAGCGACGCGCCGATCTCGTCGAGCGCGGCATCGACCGCCTTTCGCACAAGAGCGCGAAGACTGCGTTTTGCCGGCCAGTCGCCGGCCTCGACGGTCAGATCGATCGCGATCCCGGGCTTTCGCGACGGCGCCATGGACGCCGGCTCAGTCCTCGCCCGCGCCCAGCCCGCGCGAAAGCTTGGCATCCCGGTCATAGGCCCTGACGATCTCGGCGACCATCGGATGCCTGACGACGTCCGTATCGTTGAAGCGAACCGTTACCGCGCCCGCCACTCCGTCGAGAATACGCAGCGCCTCGACAAGGCCCGACTTGGTGTTGGAGGGAAGATCTATCTGCGTCGGGTCGCCGGTGACGATCATGCGCGAGCCTTCGCCGAGGCGGGTCAGGAACATCTTCATCTGCATCGGCGTGGTGTTTTGCGCCTCGTCGAGGATGACGGCGCAGTGGGCCAGCGTGCGGCCGCGCATGAAGGCGAGCGGCGCGATCTCGATGACCTCCGCCGAAATCGCCCGCTCTACCTTGTCGGCCGGCATCATGTCGTAGAGCGCGTCGTAGAGCGGGCGGAGATAGGGATCCACCTTCTCCTTCATGTCGCCGGGCAGGAAGCCAAGCCTCTCGCCAGCCTCCACCGCCGGCCGCGACAGCACGATGCGCTCGACCATGCCGCGCTCAAGCAGCATCGCCGCGTGCGCCACCGCTAGATAGGTCTTGCCGGTGCCCGCAGGACCGATGCCGAACACCAGTTCGGCCCGCTCCAGCGCGCGCATATAGGCATCCTGGTTGAGCGAGCGTGCATAGATCGTCTTCTTGCGTGTGGATATCTGCGCCGCGGACACCTTGCCCTTGCGTTCCAGCGTCGGCAGCGTGAGCTGGTCGTCGGCTGCGATGGCCATCCGAACCGCCCCGTCGACGTCGGACTGGCCGATGTCGACGCCCTTCTGCAGGATGCCGTACAGATTATCCAGCGCGCGCCGTGCCTGCTCGGCGGCGGAGGATGACCCCTTGATCGTCAGTTGGTTGCCGCGCGAACGGATGTCCACGCCGAGCCTCTGCTCCACCCGCGCCAGATTCTCGTCGAATTGACCGTAAAGCGCGCTCGCCAGCCGGTTGTTGTCGAAGGTGAGGACAATGTGCGCCATGTCGGAAGCCCCCGATGCCAGATTGGCGGGCGACTTCTCAAGCTTGGTGGCGCTCAAACGTCTCTCCTCATTTGCCAGGTCCTGACCCTTCAGACCGGCGCCGCGAACAGGCTGTTGCCCGTCGCCGTGATTCGCACACTGACAATGTCACCGATTTCGCCGACGGTTTCATCAACAATCACAGGCTGGAGCCATGGCGACCGTCCGACCCGCTGGCCGGGGCGGCGGCCGGGCTTCTCGATCAGCAGGTCCATGGTCCTGCCGGCCATGCCGGCATTGAACTCGCGCAACTGTTCGCCAAGCAGCGCCTGCAACCGTTGCAGGCGCTCATCCTTGACGGCTTCCGCTACGTGATCCGGCATGCCGGCGCCCGGCGTTCCGGGGCGTGGCGAATATTTGAACGAATAGGCCTGCGCGTAACGCACCGTCCTTACCAGTTCCATCGTGTCCTCGAAATCGGCATCGGTCTCGCCGGGAAACCCGACGATGAAGTCGCCCGACATCGCCATATCGGGCCTGACCGAGCGGATGCGCTCGACGAGCCTGACGTAGTCGGCAGCCTTGTGACGCCGGTTCATCGCCTTGAGGATGCGGTCGGACCCCGACTGTACGGGCAGATGCAGATAGGGCATCAGTTGGGCAAGGTCGCGATGCGCTTCGATCAGTTCGTCGTCCATGTCGCGCGGGTGGCTGGTGGTGTAGCGCAGTCGCGTGATGCCGGGGATGCGCGCCAGCCGGGTCAGCAGTCGCCCGAGGCCCCATTCCCCGCCGTCCGGGCCTTTGCCGTGCCACGCATTTACATTCTGGCCGAGCAAGGTCACCTCGCGCACGCCTGCCTCGGCGAGTTTTTCGGCTTCGCCGACAATCTGGTCCACGGGGCGCGAGACCTCCGAGCCGCGGGTATAGGGCACCACGCAGAAGGTGCAGAACTTGTCGCAGCCCTCCTGCACGGTGAGGAAGGCCGTCACGCCACGGCCGGCGATTTCGGAGCGGCGCGGCGGCGGCAGATGCTCGAACTTGTCCTCGATGGCGTATTCCGTCTCGACGACCTTCTCCCCGCGTCGCGCCTTTCTCAGCGCTTCCGGCAGGCGGTGGTAGGTCTGCGGACCGATGACGAGATCCACGGCGGACTGCCGGCGGATGATCTCCGCTCCCTCCGCCTGCGCCACGCAGCCGGCCACGCCGACCAGTGTTTCCAGGCCCCGGCTCGCCCGCTCGGCCTTGAGGTCGCGAATGCGCCCGAGTTCGGAATAGACCTTCTCCGCGGCCTTTTCCCGGATATGGCAGGTGTTGAGGAGGACGAGGTCCGCGTCCTCGATCCGGTCGGTGCCTGAGTAGCCATCCGCTGCGAGCGCATCCGACATGCGCTGACTGTCATAGACATTCATCTGGCAGCCATAGGTCTTCATGAAGACCTTTTTGGCGCCAGACGCGGGCAAAACGGCGTCGAAATTGCCGACAACCGCCTCGGTTTCAGTGCTTTCCAAGTTCATTGGGCGGCTTTTAGAGGCTTTCCGTGGCAAAAAACAGACGATTCTGACGTCACGAACGTTTCCCGCCGCTGCGCGGATTGGCTAGCGCGGCCAGAAGCATGGCCCGTACGTCAGCCTCGACACGTCGTGTCGCCGCCTTGCGGTCGTCGCCGGGCGAGAATTCGATGGCCTCGCCGAAGTGAAGTTCCACGTCCACCGCGCCCTCCGTCAGCAGAGCCGCAGCATGCGGTGCAAGTTCGGCGTCGCCGATCCAGGCAGCTAGCGGACGGTGCCTGCGGCCCATCGGAATGCCGTGGATGCGGGTATAGGCGATCGTCAACGGCTGGATATAGACCCGGTCGGCCGCCCCTTCCGAGATCGCTATGGTCGCCGCACCGAACAGCGCGCTCTTGAACGGAAGCACCGCATTGCCGTCGCTGGTCGTTCCTTCGGCGAACAGCACCACGGCGTCGCCGTCGGCCAGCCGCCGGGCGATTTCGCTCGCCTGCGCCCCGGACCTCCTTTTCCGGTCGCGCTCGATGAAGATCGTGCGCTGCAACCGGGCGAGCCAGCCCAGCACAGGCCAACGGGCCATTTCTGACTTGGCTATGAAGGATACGTCGCAGCGCGAACCGATAACCGTAATGTCCGTCCAGGAGATGTGGTTGGCGACAACCACAAGCGGCCGCATATTGGTCAGTTCGCCATGCTGATGGACGCGGAAACCGAGCGCACGAACGTTCGACCGGTGCCACAGCCTCAGAACGCGCCACTCGCTCCACAGCTTGCTCTTCATGGCGAAAAGCTGCAGCGGAACGAGGAACACCGTCGAGGCGGCGACCCAGCCGAGCGCGACAACCAGCCGGATCCTGCCAATCATCTTGCCGTGCCGCCTCCAGCGCCGCGAAAACTCATGCGGTCGATCAGAACGCGTGAGCGCTAGCGAAGATCGCGACGCATGACAAGCGCGCCGGTCCTGCCTTGGGCGGTCTGGTAGTATGCCGGACGCTTGCCTACCTCGAAGAATCCGAACCGCCGGTACAGCGCGATGGCCGCAGCATTGGTCTCGTCGACTTCCAGGAAGAGCGCCTCGGCGCGCTGGGCGTGCAATTCGCGCAGCACCGCGTCCATCAGCCGCCAGCCGAGCCCCTGCCGCCGGTGAGACCGGGCGACCGCGACCGTGAGGATCTCGCCCTCGCCGGCGGCAAGCCGCGCCAGGACGAAGGCGACCGGCGCGGTTCCGCCCCTGCCGGTCTCGCGCACGGCATAGCCGAACACGGCGTCCTGCCCGAGCAGGCTGACAAATTCGCCGTCGCTCCAGGGCCGCACGAAGTCCTCGTGGTGGATCGCCGAGATCGCCGGGCCATCGTCCGCGCCGAGCGGCTCAAGCGTAAAGTCACGGGTCTTCGGCTTCAGGAAGGGAATGCGCATCGGGGTGTTCTTTGTCGCTGTCGGTCGTCCAGAAACAGGTGACTATAACCGACTGATCATGAAGAAATCCTGGGCAGCACGAAACCCGCCTGCGGCTTTGCGTCGGCATCGCGTAAATAGAGAGGCTTCGGCTTGTCGCCAATATCTTTGCTTGCCCCGAGCCTGGCGTAAACCCCGATGTCGGCCGTCGCGGCGACATGGTGCGGCGCGAGAGTCTCGCCGGCCTCCCGTCCGACCAGCGCTGCCGCCGACCCCGCAAGGAACGCGGCATGCTCTTTGGCCAGAAGCGCTGCTTGCGCGAGTGTCGCTACCGCCGGGCCGTGCAGCACCGTGCCGGCAGCGTCAAAGACGGCCAGATTGATCTCGCCGCGACCGGCATCAAGCGCGACCATGATGGTTCGGGAACCGGCCTGGCTGCGCGCCTCGGCCGCGATCGCCTCGAGCGTCGTCACACCCACGGCGGGGATCTTGAGCGCCAGTGCGTAGCCGCGCGCCGCCGCCACGCCGACCCTGACCCCGGTAAACGAGCCGGGCCCGACCGAAACGACAACGCGATCTAGTTCGGAAAAGCCCACGCCTGCCTGCCGCATTGCATCATCCACGACGCCGGTCAGGTGCTCGGCATGGCCCTTGCCGAGGTCGAGCACGGCACGGCCAAGCTCCACGTCCGCCGCACGGTCATAGACGCACGCCGCGCAGAGCGTGGAGGCCGTATCAATGGCGAGGAGGATCATTGTCTGCCTTTTCACCCCTCGCCGGTTGGGCAACGATCATCCGGCCCGGTCATAGGCTTTCAGTTATCACGGGCCTTCAATTCCAGCCGACGCGCATGCAGCACCGGCTCGGTGTAGCCGTTCGGCTGCTCGCGCCCCTTGAAGACGAGGTCGCAGGCCGCCTTGAACGCGATCGAGTTGTCGAAGTCCCTGGCCATCGGCCGGTAGAGCGGATCGCCCTCGTTCTGCGCGTCGACGACTGCCGCCATGCGCCGCATCGTCTCCATCACCTGCTCGCCGCTGCAGACGCCGTGATAGAGCCAGTTGGCGATATGCTGCGAGGAGATGCGCAGCGTCGCGCGGTCTTCCATCAGCGCGACATTGTCGATGTCGGGTACCTTGGAACAGCCGACGCCCTGGTCGACCCAGCGAACGACGTAGCCGAGAATACCTTGCGCGTTGTTGTTGATTTCCTTCTGTATATCCTCTGCCGTCCAGTTCGGCCGCACCGCGACCGGCACCGACAGGATATCGTCGAGGCTCGCCTTCGGCCGGCTCTTCAGGCTGTGCTGGACCGCATGCACGTCGACCTTGTGGTAGTGCGTCGCATGCAGCGTGGCGGCCGTCGGCGACGGCACCCATGCGGTGTTCGCGCCGGCCTTTGGATGCGCGATCTTCTGCTCCAGCATGGCCGCCATCAGATCGGGCATGGCCCACATGCCCTTGCCTATTTGCGCGTGGCCGGAAAGGCCGCATTCGAGCCCGGTATCGACGTTCCATGCCTCGTAGGCCGAAATCCAGGCGGCCTGCCGCATGTCGCCCTTGCGGATCATCGGCCCGGCTTCCATCGAGGTGTGGATCTCGTCGCCGGTGCGGTCGAGGAAGCCGGTGTTGATGAACACGACGCGATCCTTCGCGGCGCGGATGCACTCCTTGAGGTTCACCGTCGTGCGCCGCTCCTCGTCCATGATGCCCATCTTGATGGTGTTGGGCTTCATCCCGAGGAGCGTCTCGACGCGCGAAAACATCTCGGCCGCGAAGGCTACTTCGTCGGGGCCGTGCATCTTCGGCTTGACGACGTACATCGAGCCGGCGCGGGAGTTCTTGCGGCGTCCATTCGGGCCAACGTCATGCAGCGCGATCAGGGCCGTCATCGCCGCGTCCATGATGCCTTCCGGCACCTCGTTGCCATCGCGGTCGAGGATCGCCGGGTTGGTCATCAGGTGGCCGACATTGCGCACCAGGAGCAGCGAGCGGCATTTCAGCTCGAAGGTCGAGCCGTCGGGCGCGGAATAGTCGAGATCCGGATTGAGCGTGCGTGTAAAATTCTTGCCGCCCTTGTCGACCGCTTCGCTGAGATCGCCCTTCATGAGGCCGAGCCAGTTGCGGTAGGCGGCGACCTTGTCCTCGGCGTCGACCGCGGCAATCGAGTCCTCGAAATCCTGGATGGTCGTCAGCGCCGATTCCAGCCAGACGTCCGAGAGATGCGCCGGATCCGACTTGCCGATGGTCGAATTCGCGTCGATGCGGATTTCGACGTGGATGCCGTTGTTCCTGAGCAGGAACCGACGCGGCGCCTGCCTGTCGCCAAGGTAGCCGGCGAATTTGGCGGGCTGCATCAAGCCCGTGCTCTCGCCTTCGCCAAGCGCCACAGCAAGCTTTCCGTCGACGACCGAGAAGCCGCGCGCATCCTGCCACTTCGCACCATCGAGTGGCGCGGCCGCGTCGAGAAAGCCCCTCACCCAGGCAATCACCTTGCCGCCGCGCACCGGATTGTATGCCTTGCCGCGTTCGGCGCCACCGGTCTCGGCGATGGCGTCAGTCCCGTAGAGTGCGTCGTAGAGCGAGCCCCAGCGGGCGTTGGCGGCATTCAGCGCATAGCGCGCGTTCATGACAGGCACGACCAGTTGCGGACCGGCGATGCTGGCGATTTCCGGATCGACGTTCTCGGTGGTTACATGGAAGGGTGGTCCCTCGGGGACGAGATATCCGATCTCGCCGAGAAACGCCTTGTAGGCCGCCATGTCGACCGGCGCGCCGTTCTGGCGATACCAATCGTCGATCTTTTCCTGAAGCTCGTCGCGGCGCTTGAGCAAAGCGCGGTTCTTCGGCCCGAGTTCATGAACTATGTCGGAAAATCCCGCCCAGAACTCGTAGACATCGATGCCGGTTCCCGCAACGATGTCCTCGACCACGAAATCGACCAGCTCGCGCGCGATATGCAAGCCTGAGATTTCCAAGCGATCGGTCATTCCCCGCGTCTCCACAAAAATCGGATTTGTCTGCAAAATTTCCGGCTTTTGATCATGCAAAGCGGGGTCGGTCAATTGTTCAAAAGCCTTGTGCGGGCCCGATCGCCGAGGCAGCGGGCGCAACAAGCGCAAAAAACCCTTGTCGCCCGGGCTGGGCCGATAAAATCTAGGTGGCCGGCGACTGCCAACCCCCTTGCCTTCGAACGGACTTCGCCGATACCAATGCCGAAATTGCGGGAGGATCGAAATACATGATGCCATCGGCGCGTTTCCCCGACCTAGAAGGCGCTTCGGTGCTGATTACCGGCGGCGGCTCGGGCATCGGCGCGGCGTTGACGGAAGGGTTCGCGCTGCAAGGCGCCAAGGTCGCCTTCATCGACATCGCCGAGGCGCCGAGCGGGGCCCTGGTCGAGCGGGTGGCGAAAGGCGCGGTGCACGCGCCGCTGTTCCTCAAGGCAGACCTCAGCGACATCGACGCGCTGCGGGCGGCGATCGCCAAGGCCGCCGCCGCGCACGGGCCGATCACGGTGCTGATCAACAACGCCGCCTTCGACGAACGCCACGACATCGCCGAGGTGACGCCGGACTATTGGGACCAGAACCAGGCGATCAACCTCAGGCCGCACTTCTTCACCGCGCAGGCGGTGGCCGATGGTATGATCGGGGCACACCGGGGATCGATCATCAATTTCACCTCGACCTCCTTCCTGATCAATCATCCCGACATGCCGTCCTACACCGCTGCCAAGGCAGGCATCGTTGGCCTTACCAAGGGGCTCGCCGGGCGGCTCGGCCCGCATGGCATCCGCGTCAACGCTGTCGCGCCCGGCTGGGTCATCACGGAGCGCCAGCGGAAGCTCTGGGTGACCGAGGAGGGGCTCGCCGCACATGTCGCCAAACAATGCATCCGCGAGGCCATGCAACCGGACGACCTCGTGGGCACCTGCCTGTTCCTCGCTTCGGACGCCTCGCGCATGCTGACGGCGCAGACGCTCATCGTGGACGGCGGCTTCCTGTGAGCGTTCCGGCCGTCGCCGCAGTGGACTGGGGCACGTCGAGCTTCCGCCTGTGGCTGCTCGATGCCGCCGGTACGGTGTTGGCGGAGCGGCGCAGCGGCGAAGGCATGCTGACGGCCGGCGCCGAGGGCTTCGGCCCGATCCTCGAAAAGCACCTGGCGTCAGTCGCGGCGCCAGACGACCTGCCCGTCATTGTCTGCGGCATGGCCGGCGCGCGGCAAGGCTGGATCGAAGCGCCCTACGTGACGCTGCCGGCCGGCCTCGACGGTATGCTCGCCGGAGCGGTGGCCGTTCCGGGTCAATCGCGCGACATCCGCATCCTGCCCGGTCTCGCGCAGCGGCGCGACGACGCGCCGGACGTGATGCGCGGCGAAGAGACGCAACTGGCAGGCATCCTGCCGCTGTTCGTGACGGGCCGCCACGTCATCTGCATGCCCGGCACGCATTCCAAATGGGTCGAAGCAGCGGACGGCGTAATCTCGGGATTCGGCACATGGCTGACGGGCGAGCTTTTCTCGGTCCTGTCGAAACAATCCATCCTGCGCCATTCGCTCGGCGAAAGCGCCTCACCTGCCCTCCCGGGCAATCCAGCTTTTGTCGGCGCATGCACCGAGGCACTGTCGCATGGCGGCGACTTCGGGCCGTCGCTCTTCCGCATCCGCGCCGCGACGCTGCTGCAGGATCTGAAGCCCGACGAAGCAGCCGCCAGGCTGTCGGGGCTCTTGATCGGTTCCGAGATCGCGTCGGCGCGTCGCATCTTCAAGCCGGCAGGCGACAAGGTGATCCTCGTCGCCTCCGGTCCGCTCGGTTCGCTATATGCCGCCGCGCTCAAGCTTGCCGGTTGCGCCGTTGTCCAGGCGGATGCCGACGAGGCGGTCCGCACCGGCCTGTTCGAGGCGGCCAGACGCCTTGGCTGGGTCGGCGCTGCTGATGAAAGACCCACGCCATGACGGTTCCGTTTCCAACACTACGCCGGCGGCTTGTCGCAATCCTGCGCGGCGTGAAGCCGGACGAGGCGCTCGCCATTGGCGCCGCAGTATTCGAGGCCGGCATCGAGGCCATCGAGGTGCCGCTCAATTCGCCAGATCCCTTTCGATCGATCAAACTTCTGGCGAAGGCGCTGCCGGCGTCGGCGCTGGTTGGCGCCGGCACCGTGCTGACCGCCGCGCAGGTGGACGACCTGCAACGCGCCGGCGGCAAGTTGCTGGTGAGCCCGAACATCGACCGCGCGGTGATGGAGCGCGCCGCGCACCACCGCATGGTCACCATGCCGGGCGTCTTCACGCCGACCGAGGCATTCCTCGCGCTGTCGCTCGGTGCGTCGGCGCTGAAATTCTTCCCGGCGAGCGCGCTCGGCGCCAAAGGCGTATCGGCGATCAAGGCCGTTCTGCCGAAGGAAACCGTCGTTGGCGCGGTCGGCGGGGTGTCGGAAAAGGATTTTGCCGACTACGGCAAGATCGGCGTTTCGACGTTCGGGCTCGGCTCCAGCCTCTACACGCCGGGCCTCGGCGCCGAGGCGGTGGCCGGACGCGCCGCCGCCGCCGTGGCCGAATGGGATGCCGTCTTCGCAACGGACCGGGGAAATTCATGACCGCAGTCACCGTGCTCTCCGACATCGCCTGCCATCTTGGCGAAGGGCCGACCTACGATCCCGGGTCGGACACTTTTTTCTGGTTCGACATCCGCGAAAGGAAGCTGCTCGAAAAACACATGCCCGACGGCGCGGTGAAGGTGCACGACCTGCCGGTGATGGCGAGCGCGCTCGGCGTGATCGACGCCGAACGGCAGATGCTGGTCACCGAGACCGGGCTGCACATCCGCGATGCCAGAACCGGCGCGCTGACGCTGCATACGCCGGTCGAGGCGGACAACCCGCTGACCCGCTCGAACGATGCGCGGGTCCATCCGTCGGGCGCCTTCTGGTTCGGCACCATGAGCAAGACGGACGACAAGGGCGCCGGCGCCATCTACTGGTACCGCAAAGGCGAGGTCAGGAAGCTCTACCCAGGCATCGGCATTCCGAATTCCATCTGCTTTTCGCCTGATGGGTCGGTCGCCTACTACACCGACACCGCGATCAACATTCTCATGCGCGTCGACTGCGACCCGGCGACGGGCCTGCCGACGGGCGAACCGGCGGTGTTCTTCGACCAGCGCAAGGACAAGGGCGGGCTCGACGGCTCGGTGGTCGACGCGGACGGTGTTCTGTGGAACGCGCGCTGGGGCGCGGCCAGTCTCGACGCCTATTCGCCCGACGGCCGGCGCATCCGTTCGATCGCCATGCCGGCGAAGCAGAGTTCCTGCCCCGCGTTCGTCGGGCCAAAGGCCGACCGCATCGCCGTCACCTCGGCATGGCAGGGCTATGATGCCAAGGCCAGAGAACGCGATCCGGAGGCCGGCAAGACCTTCCTCGTTGACCTGCCCGTCAAGGGCCGTTTCGAGCCGCACGTCGCGCTATAGACAATCGGCGTCGAGGACTTCGGCGCCCTGGCTCGAAGAGCAGCTAGGTTAGTGGCGACATAGCCTGCTCCCCCGGATCAACCGCGAAGATGTCTAAGAAGCCCACGCTCATCCTCGTCTACGAACCCGAAGCCGCCTGCCGCACTCGGCTCGCGGCCGAGGGATTCGCAGGTTCGCATATCCTGGAGATTTCCTCCTATCTCGCGCAATCAACCGATCTGGCGCGGGAATTTGTCGAGATTGAAGACGCCTGCGCGGAGCGCGGCATCGACTTCATTCCGATGGAACTCGATCATGCCGCGCGGAGCCTCGCCGGTCGCGATCCCGCCAGCACGCTCGTCTGGACGCTGACCGACGGCATCGCCTATTTCCGAGGCGGCGCGGCGCCGACGCTCGCGCGGCTGAACGGACTGCCGGTTTTCGGGGCCGACGATACGCTGTTCGCGCTCTGCCAGGACAAGTTCCGCTCCGGCGCCGTGCTTTCCGCACTCGGCATGCCGGTGCCGCCGGCGGGATTGGCTCGCGACGGCGTGTGGCTGGTCGATCCGCCGGCCTCG
>Ga0105046_10000886_pt1 | contig 43960 bp, 34 predicted proteins | sample MAT03_FD_78385 | JGI IMG/M metagenome (GOLD analysis project Ga0105046, IMG submission 78385) | Freshwater microbial communities from Lake Fryxell liftoff mats and glacier meltwater in Antarctica - MAT-03 (megahit assembly) | ecosystem: Environmental > Aquatic > Freshwater > Ice > Liftoff... | reverse complement strand
GCAAGTATGGCGTTCTCCGTGCGCAGGAGGTTCTTGAAGTCGCGCACATCGTTGAAAGGCCGTCCGCCCGGCAATTTGCCGGCTGCGTCAACCGGCAAACCGTAACGGAAGCCGAACGCATGTCCGTTCTTACCCAAACCGACCTCGCTGGTTTTGGCTTCGTCGATCGCGCGGTAGCGTTCGCGCCACCCACCCATTACGTCGAAACTTTCCAGCGCGAAGCCGGGGGGTCCATTTTGCTGTGACACGAGGCGCAGCTCGCATCCTCCCGATGTTTTTCGAGTTGCTGGCGGATGGTGACGGCGCCGCGAATATCGGGCTCGACCGCCGCGACGGGAGGTGGCGGGGGAATGTCGATTCCGAGGATCCGCTCGAAAATCCACTCGCCGCGCAAGACGGGAGACGTGGTGGTGCCGTTGGCCGTGATCTTGAGCACGCTTGCCTGCGTCATGAAACCGCCCCGCGGGCTGTCTGCCGGAAGCGACACGCGTCGCATGGCGGCGCCTTTAACCTCGGAAATTCCATAGTGGGCCGCCAGGCGTTCGTTCAGGTAGGTGTAGTCCGCGTCGACGATTCCACGGACCGGGCGGTCGGCACGCACCATCTCTTCGAACGTGAGCTGCGTTTCGGCCACCGCGGCTTCGGTCAGCGCATCGTCCAAGTAGTAATCGTTGTAGAGGGTGGTCGACGGCGTGGAGTCCTTTACTTTTCTCAGGTCGATCCAGTAATCGAGAAACGCCTTTCGGAAACGGCGCGACTTCGGGTCATCGAGCAGCCGTTCGGTTTCGGCGCGCAACACGGCCGGCTGGCTCAGTTCGCCGCGGTCGGCACGGGCCCGCAGCGCTTCGTCCGGCGGAGAATTCCAGAGAAAGAGGGACAGGCGGGTCGCGAGCGCGTAGGCGTCGAGGCGTCCAGGCTTTTCGTCGAGAAAAACGAAACCCGGCGACGCGAGCACGGCGGTGTACGTCGCCACCATGGCCTCCGCGAAATTCAAGCCGCTGCGGGTACGCTCGTCGAAGAGTGCGAGGAAACGTTCGGGATCGGGCGGCCACGACGGGACACCGATAAGCGCGGGCGGGGAAAGCGCGGAGCAGGCGATCGGCATCGCGGCGCGCATCCCTGCTGGGGAAAAGCTTCGGGTGACGCCCCCAAGGTGCGGTCCCACATCGTGTAGCCGTTGAATCTGATCCGTCCGTCGGATGCGAACGTCGAAAAGTTCGGTCTGGCCGGATTTTGCGCTCATCGGCATGCGTCGTGAAGCGCTCGGCTGTGCAGGCATGAGTGAGGATTCGGCGGTGGTCGGAGCAACCGCGGTCGAGCGTGTCGCCGGGATGATTCAACTCGGCGAGCGGGGGATCCCCACCGCCGCCACGCAAACCTTACTCGATGCCAGCTGGGTGGAGCCCACCACGACCGGGAGCCAGCGTGCGCGTTCGGAGGTGGGCTCGATCAATCGATCCGCCGGGGTACCTTAGGTTTCCCTTTGCAGCCCTAGCGATCAGGAGAGCAAAAAGAGCAGGCCTTTGGAATACTTCAGGATCTGCTTGTCGGTGGGTCGATCGCCGAGATTGGTGAGCATGTCGGCGATCTTTACCCGTTTCGCGATCGGATTCGCTTTGATCCCGGCCAGGTACTCCTCGTATTCGACCCGATCGTCGTGCGTGAGCAGACGCACGCACGCGATGACATCGTCGGGAATTCCCCGGTCTCGCATCGTTCCTTCCGTGACGGACGTATCCTCGAGCACATCGTGCAGCCATGCGACCGCCTCGATGGTAGGGTCCCCCGCCGCTCGAGCCGCGACGGCGCGTGGGTGGTCGATGTACGGAGTCGTTCCGTCCCGTCTAAATTGGCCGGAGTGGGCGAGTTCGGCGAGCGCAGCCGCCCGGGTGACAAGGTCGTTTGGCATCGTGAAGCATGGGTGTCCGGCGTGCTGAGGAGCGCTACTCGAACACCGATGGATGCACACGTCCACCCCGATTCTAGGCCGCACGAAAAGCACACCGGTCTTTCTCGATCTCGTCTCCCGCGGTCTTCTCTGGGCCACCGGTCATTTGAAGGACGATGGCACACCCGCCGCCGGGTACGGTCCTGCCGGGAAATGAGCGGAATGGCTCGTTCCGGTGAAGGGCTTCGCTCTCCGTCGAGGCCGGGATTTTCTGAGATCCGACGCCGCGTCTGCACTGTTAAGTCTGGGACTGAGCGCGATTGGCAGCGCGTGACCGCGCAATCCCGGCCACGAGGGACGGTGGCCCTCCAAGGGACGCGCCTTCGCTCGAGGCACCTCGTCACCGCCATTGCCTGGGCTCGGAAACGTTGGGAGTCCGGCCTTTAGGCCGTCCGAAACCCGGTTGAAATCTTTTCGGACGGACTAAAGTCCGGACTCCAAACAAGGAGCTTCCGACGGGGTGCGAGACTGTCTCGGGACCGAAGCCCTCCACGGGAAAAGGCCGATTTGCTAGAGCGGCACGGCTGACGGCGGCTCGGCGATCGCGTAGATTTTTACGGCGTTGAGTTTGCCTTTCACGGTCACCGTCCCGAGTTCGCGTGTGGGCGGCGGGTGGGGCATGGCGCGAAGCGTGGCTTCGCTGAAGATAATGGGCGTTCGGTAGGAGGGATCGCGCGTGAGGCTCTGCAGGCGCGACGCGAGATTCACACCGTCGCCGATCACGGTATAGTTCAGGCGGGATTTAGAGCCCATGTTGCCGGCAACGACGCGCGCAGTATTGATGCCGATGCCGAAGGCGAGGGTGGGCGAACCTTCCGCGATCAGCTCACGGTTCAAACGCTCGAGCGCTCGTGCCATTTCCCGTGCGGTGGCCACCGCTTGCGAGGCGGAGTCCACGGACGGCACGGGTGCGCCGAACAAGGCCATGATCGCGTCGCCGATGTATTTATCGATGACGCCTCCGTGGCGTTCGACGATGGCGCTCATCCTGTCCAAATAGCGGTTGAGCAATTCCAGCAAGGCGGTGGGGGACAGACCTTCGCTCAAACCGGTGAAATTGCGCAGATCGCAAAAGAGAATGGTGACTTCCCTTTCTTCGCCGCCCAGCGCGAGATCGGATTTCAGCAGTTGCGTGGCGATTTCCGGGGAGACCACCTTTCCTAGCAGAGTGCGCACGCGGTCGCGTTCGGCGAGCCCGGTGGTCATGTGGTTGAACGCGGTCGCCAGCTGGCCGAGTTCGTCCCGGCGATCGAGGTGGAGGTGACGCGTGTAGTCGCCGGTCGCGATGTGTTCGGTGTGGGCCGCGAGCGTCTGCAGCGGTTGACTGACGCCGCGAGCGAGCCAGCCGGCGGCGAGCGAAGCGATCAGAAGGGCGGCGATGGAAATGCCGAGGACCACGCGCTCGAGTTCCCGCGCGGGAGCGAGTTCCGCGCTCAACGAGCGCTGGAGGGCGATGCGCGCCGGTTTTCCGTTGAGCAAGGGTAGTGGGTCAAAAAGGGAAACGTAAGGTTCGTGCGCGAGTTCGATCACCCGGCTCCGGCCGGAGGGAGAAGGCGTGACGACACGATGGCGCGCGACGATTGCGGCCTCCGCTGGGTCGAGCGTCGTGGAGAGCACGCGCGGCTCCTTCTCCTCCGGATCGGACGTAAAGGTCACTTCCAAGAGCGTGAGGTCCTTGATCGCGCGGGCGAAGGCGGTGTCGATCGGATAAGCGAGCCCGAACCAGGCGACCACATTGGGGAAGGGCGCGTAGAGGGGCACGACGACAAGAATATGCAGACTTTCCCCCAGATAAGCGTATCCGCTCGCCTGTTCCCGGTCGCTGGCGGCGGCCTGCTCGATCAGGGTGCGAAAGGGTCCGACCTGCGATCCGGCGAGCGATTCCTCCGTCAGGGCGAGCGATTCGCCGTCCGCCGCGAAGAGTCCGATCACGGGAGCTTTCACGCGTTCGGTGTAGCTGAGAAGAATCGAGCGGAGCGTGGGACGGTCGGGCTCGCGCATGAGGAGCGGCTTGATCGCGTAGTCTCCGCTCATCAGCGCGGCGCTCCCGCTGAGGTAGTCGATCCGTTCTTTGAGAGCCTGGCGGAAAAGGCGTGCGCCGGTCTGCAGGTTCTCTTCGATGTGTGCGACCGCGTTTCGCTGGTTGGCGCGAGCGACCAGCGCGAAGACGACGATCTGGACAATGGCGACCAGGCCCACCAGGAGGAGCATCAACTGGCGACTGAAGCGACGAAAACGAAACCAGCGCATGAGTGGCCGGTGCGACTACCGGTAGCCCGCGGCTTTGCCGTCGGGCCCGCGGCGGATGCGCCGGTCCGGTTTCAGCGCGATAGAGAATTCGCGGGCGATGTCCTCGCTGCCGAGCGCGATTTCGCTCACGATCGGTGCGGTCAGGCGAGGATGCTGCAGTTCGAGGCGATATCGTCCTGCCGGAGCGGATACGGTTGCGGTGCCGCCGGCGACCGTTTTGGCGTAATAAGGCGTAGGCACCACGACCAGGTAGGCGACCATCCAGTCGTGGATATTGCATCCGAGGGTGACGGACCCGGAGACGTCGAAGACGATCGATTTGGCCTGTCCCGGATTGTAGAGCGGCAGTTCGAATTTTTTGGCCTTCGAGAGCGAGTAGACGTGGTGCTGAACGGAGTCGCGATTGGGAAAGACCACGCGCGCTCCCGCCTGCACGACGGTTACATACGAGGCGAATTCCTGCTTCTCCTGCACGATTTCGCCGGGAACGGGCGGCGACACAAACGGAGGGGTGGGAGGGGCGTCGAGCGGGACGAGCGAAACCACGGCATCCGGGACCGGTTCTCCCTTGGTTCCCTTGACCGTCACACTGAGCGAGGCGGCGACCGAAGTCAGCGGTGCGGCGAGTCCCAAAATGCACCCGGCGAAAAAGGAAAGCGAACGCATCGGCACAGGCGGTTAAAAGCGAGAGGAGAGGCTAATGCCCCAGGATTTCACCGGGTAACGCACGTCGACTTCGTTGACCACCAAGGTGCTTCCGGCGTGCGCCTCCACGGCGACCGACTCGGAGACGCGGTACGCGAGTGCGAGCGACCAAAGGTCGGCCCGGGCTTCCGTGTTGTAGGAAAACCAGCCGGGACCGTAGAGCTCCGTCACTTCGCGCGGGACCGTTTTGTAGTAGGCGGCGACCGCCGGGCCGAGGTCTCCAGCCAGCGCTTTTGCCCAGACCGCGGGAGCCGCGTGGGTGACGACGTGGCCATCGAGCCAGCTGACGGAACCGCTCAGCGACCATCGGTCGGCGAGATCCCACGTGGCATCGAGGCCCGCGGTGCGTTGGGTGAGATCGAAAACGGCACCGCGCGCCGCGTGCTCCAGCCAGCGACCGAAGGCTCCGACTTTGAGGAAGGAGTTTAGGCGTTTGCCGACGCGGAGGCCGGCCTCGGCGGTTTCGCCGCGGGCGGACCCGTACCGGGTGGCTTGGTGAAAATAACCGACGTCGACCTGCAGGATCGGAGCGAGCGGGCCGAGTCCGAACTTGCGTTGGAGACTCGCGCGAGGACCGAAAGAGGAGCGGTTGTTGCGATCGAATTTGGGTTCGAGAAAAGTATTGGCCTCGATGCCGACACCAATCAACCACTCGCGCGCCACCTGCCGGTTCAAGCCGGCGTTGACCGCGAGTTCGTAGGTCGTGGCATCCTTGCGCGTGGGCCCGTCGGACGTGCGGCTGATGTTTTCCACGCGGCCGGCCGCGGGTGTGGCGACGACGGCGATTCCCTCCCACCAGGACGCGGCGGAAGGTTGGGCGTTGTCCTGCGCAAAAAGCCCGCCCGTGAGACACAGAAGGGACAGGACGTGTTTATTAAGGGAATTCATGAAACCGAAACCCAGCGAGACGACTCGCGTTCTCGCGGGCTGGACGTGCGGCCGCGAGACGCAGACGAAGGCTGTCACGCCCGCTGGGTCCGTCCAGCCGAAAGCCCCGGGGTAAGGGAGAGTGGCGGTCCTTCCGGTCGAGTCCCCCTCCCTGCAAAAGAGTTCGGAGTCCGGCCTTCAGGCCGTCCGAAAACCGATCCCAATCTCTCCGGACGGCCTCAAGGCCGGACTCCAAACTCTATCCTCGGAGCTTCTGCGGGGTTGCGAGACACAACTCCAGATCGTGGCCCGAACGCTCGCGTCTCAGCTGCCGAGCTCGAAAAACACGCGGAGGCGTTTCATCACGCTCGTGCGGGCGGCTTCGATGCGGGCCGGCGTCGTGGTCGCAGCGGTCAGCTTTTCGTTGGCCAGCTGTCGTTGAACAAGGACGTCCGTGAGGCGGGAAAGCAGTGCGGGATGCGACTGGAGCAGCTGAGAAACGTCCTCTTTGGTGATCTCGATCGCGGTGACCTCGTCCCTCGCAATGACGGTCGCGGTCCGTTTTTCACCGGTGAGGACGGACATTTCGCCGAAACAGTCGCCCGCCTTCAAATTGGCCACGGTGATCCGTTCGCCGTTTCGGTCGATCTGCACCTCCACATTTCCTTGGACGATCAGGAACATCGATGCGCCGTCATCCCCCTGGGTCACGATCGGCTCGAACGTAGCGTAGAGAATGGTTTCGCCGACGACGAGCAGCTCGAGGATCTGGGATTCCGCGAGAACGTTGAAAACGGGATGGGCGCGCAGGGCTTTCGCGGCGGTGGCCTTCAGAGGTTCGCCGGAAGCAGGGGGCGCCGGGCGATGCAAGGTAAGCTGTGGATACGGGATTTCGAAACCGGCACGTTTCGCGGCGTACCAACAGTGCACCCGCACGTCGCTCATCACCGGGTCCATCAAAGCGTGATCGTCGATCCAGACGTTGATTTCGTAGACGATCGCCGAGTCGGCAAATTCCTTGAGGTAGACCACGGGAGCCGGGTCCGCACAGACGCCGGGAACGCTCGCCGCGGCCGCCTGCAGGACGCGCTGCGCCTGAGCCGGCGGGACGTCGTAGTGGAGACCGATGAGCGGCTTGACGGCGTGCTTCCGCGTCGGTTTCTCGAAGTTGAGGATCGCCTGTTTGACGATGTTGCTGTTGGGCACGTCGATCATCACGTCGTCGTTGGTGATCAGCCGGGTTGATCGCCAGGAGAGTTCGATCACCTTCGCATGGGTCCCCTCGATCTGCAGCCAGTCGCCCGGCGTGAAGGACTTGTCGAAGTAGAGCCCCACGCCGGCGATGAGATTTCCTAGGAGGTCCTGCATCGCGAGACCGAGAATGATCGCGATGACGCCCGAACCCGCGAGCAGCCCGGGCACCTGGACTTCGTAGACGAACTGCAGGACCACCACCACCACCGCCAGGACGACAACCATGGCGGTGACGTCCGGGAGTACGCGTGGAACGTCTTTGGTGGTTCCCGTGCCGAGCGCGTTGCGGCGGGTCCACGCCAGGCGGTTGACGATCTTGGCCAGCGGAAACGCCGCGAGGAGCAATGCGACCGCGGTCAGCTGCTGCAACGCAATCGTCGTCGCAGGCGAACGCCAGGTCGAGACGTGTACGCCGGCGACCAAACCTCCGAACAAAGCGAAACCGTGGTAGGTCCAGCCGAAGCGCAAGCCGCGGGCCCGCCGCAGAATCTGCGCGAGCGCGACCAACAGCAGATAGGCGCAAAGAGCGACGACTGCGATGGTGAGCGTGTCGCGCAAGCTGGGAAGGCTCTCGGGCATCGGGTCGGGACGTTGGTGACTTGCCCCCGGCGCTGCAGCATTATTTCGCCGAGACCGTCGACGCGGCGGGCGGTTCGGGGTCGTTTGGCAGGCGTTTCAGGCGTTCGTCCAGCGGCGGGTGGGTCGAAAACGTTTCCCGCGAGGTGCCGCCGGTGTCCTTGCGCAGCAGGGCGAGCACGGCCCGAAGCCCGCCGGGCGCGAAACCCGTCGTAGCCGCGAGGTCGCGGCCTCCTTTGTCCGCTGCGAACTCGGTGTTCGGATCGAACCCTTTTTCCAGGATCTGGGTCGTGATGGCGGAGATGGCCTGGTCGAATTGGGCGAAGTCCCGGCTGCGCTCGGAGACGAGGCCGGTGACCCCGCTGAGAAATTCGCCGCGCGCGATGATCTTGAGGGCATGCCGCTGGTCGATGTGTTCGATTTCGTGGCCGAGGGTGCCGGCGAGTTTATCGTCGGAGTCCAACCGTCGATACAGACCGCGCGTGATAAAGACCCGTCCTCCGGGGGCGGAGAAGGCGTTGACGGCAGGGGAGTCGAGCAGACCGAACGACCACGCGAGATCCTGACGGGTGGCGTAACGCGCGAGGGCCCGTCCGACGAGGTTGACGCGTTGCGTCGCGGCGTCGTCGCGCCAGATTCCGCCGAAGCGATTGACGATTTCGACGGAAACGGCGTCGCCGACGGCGATCTCCTCTTCGAGCGAAAGGCCGGTGGCGCCTTTGACGACTTTACCGACCTTGGTCGCGGTGCCTTCCGCTTTTTTGAATTTATCGCCCAGTTCGCCCAGATTGGGAAACGCGGCGTGAGACAGAGAAACGGCAGCGAGGGCGAGCACAGCGGTGCTCAGGGTGAAACGTGAGGCGTTCATTGGCGGTATTCTCCTTTTTTATTGGCCTTGAGGTAGGCGTCGACGTCGGACGGTTTGGTTTTGGCCGCGGTTTTTTCGAGCCAGTCGAGGTCGGTGCGCGCATTGCCGCCCTGGTGTCGGCCCGCGTAGGCGGCGCCGGCTTCGCTGAGCGGGCGGGCGGCCGCGACCGTGTTGGTGGAGGAAGCGTTGACCGACGTCAGACCCGCGGCGGGCGCGAGCGTGGGTTTCTGCGCGGCGACATTGCCCTCGAAGATCCAACCGTTGACGTTTTTGCCTTTGACCTGGAGCCAGGCCCCGCGGACTTCGCCGACCGCGAGCGATTCGGCAAAGGCGGCTTTCCCGACGGAGGCGGCGAGGGGGCTGGGCTCGGCCAGCAGGTTGGTTTCTGCCCGCTTGGCGAAGGCGGTGTCGCCTTTCTGGAAGGCGAAGACTCCGGTGGCGGAGGCGAGGCACGCGAGCGCGGCAAACGCGGCGCGGCGAGACGGGAGGGTCGTTTTCATTTGGTTTCGAGATTCAAAATCGGTTGCCACCCGGACGGTTTGCCCTCGACGAGAAGGCCGCGGGCATCGCGCAGGTAGCGGACGGCGACAAAGTCGTGGGGACGCAGTGCGGCGGCGTCCTCGAAGGCGCGTGCCGCGGTGGCAAAATCGCCGCGGTTGAACGCGTGAAAGCCTTCGTGGGAGCGGTCGGCGAAACGCCGGGTCGCCTCGTCGGCGCTTTCGCTGGTGCAAAGCGGTTCGTAGACCTCGACGGCCTCGGTTTTGCCTTTCACCCGGAGCAGCGCAACCGGACGCGTGACGATCCGGCCGGCGACGGCTTTGGCGGTGAGCGGGCCGATGAGGATGGCGGTCTCGAAGGCTTTGTTTGCACCTTCCAGCCGAGCGGCGAGGTTCACGGCGTCGCCGAGAACGGTGAAATTTTTCTTTCGCGCGGAGCCCACGTTTCCGACCACGGCTTCGCCCGTGTTCAGTCCGATGCGAATGTTCAGCTGGACGCCGAAATCGCGTTGCAAGGCGACGTTGAGCGCAGTCAGACGGCGACCGCATTCCAGCGCGGCCATGCAGGCCGCGTAGGCGTGGTCGGGGAGTTCCTCGGGGTTGCCGAAGACGCCCATGATCGCGTCGCCGATATACTTGTCGATGTAGCCGCCGCGATCGAAAATGACGTTGCTGAGTTCCTCCAGGCAAAGGTTGATGACCTTGACCAATTTTTCCGCGGGCAGACTTTCGGACAAAGCGGTGAAACCAACCAGGTCGGAAAAGAAAACCGTCACTTCGCGCCGCTCCCCGCCCAGTTGCAGCGCCTCGGGGTTGGCGATCAGTTTGCGCACGATCGCCGGCGAGACGTAGGCGCCGAACCAGCCTTGGATTTCGCGTTTACGGGCGCGCTCGATGCGGAAACTGGCCACCGCGACCGCGGAGAAGGCGGCGGCTGCGCCGACCGCAGGAGCGGCGGGACCGATCCATTTTCCGGTGACAAACGCGCCCGCGCTTCCCGCGAGCGTGCAAAACAGGCAGATGGCGGCGACGAGGGCGGGGGTGCGCAGGCCGATGCCGCCCCGTCCGACCCAGCCGATCGCAGCGATGACTGCGAGCAGCGCAAGCAAGACCGCACCGCGGGGCGTGTCGCTCAGAAAAAGTTCGTCGAAGGCGTTGGCATAGGCGGTCCAGTGGACAATGACGCCCGGTTCCGGAGCGTGCAGGGGTGTGGCGACGTCGTCGAAGGTGCCCGCGGCATTGGCGCCGACAAAAACGAAGCGCCCGCGGACGCGCTCGAAGATTTCGCCCTGCGGAGACGGTTGCGTCTCGAGGGCGCGCACGAGGGTCCCCGGATCGAGGTCGGGCGCTTTCTCCAAGGCCGGTCCGAGCAATTCAAGACCGGCGGCGACGAACGGGGCCGCCGGCAGGACGGGAATTCCCCGCTGCCGAAGCTGCTCGAGCGTGCCACGCCAGCGGAGTCGCGTTTCAGGCGGCAGCCGGCTCGCTTGCTGGGGGGAGAACGGGGTGGCGGCGAGAGAGTCCGCCCACGCGTAGCGGCGAATGACGCCGTCGTCGTCCGGAGTGGCCTGGACCGAGCCCCAGCGAGTTTTCTCGCCGAAGAAAACGGGGTGGGCCTGTCGGTAGTCCTCGGGCCAGAACACGGGCAGGCGTGTATCCAAAGAACCGAGCCAGAGAGACGGCACGCCGGCCGCGACGGCTCCCAGCAGTGCGTCCTGTTCGGCGGCATCCGAGTTTTCGAGGAAAATAAAATCGGCGACGATGCCCTTGGCGCCCGCCCGATGCAGCGCCGCGAACAGCCCCGCGAACGCCTTGCGCGGCCAGGGCCAGCGCATGCCAAAGGATTCTCCGCCCAGCGCTTTCAGCGATTGTTCGTCGACGAGCACGAAGGCGGTTTCCGGCGGCGTGGGCGCTCGCTGGGCGAAGACCCGCTGCAGCGTGTCGTGCCAGGAACGGTCCAGCGAACGCAACGCCCCCGCTTCCGCCAGGACGCCCACGAGCACCAAGACGCAGAGCGGTGCGGCAGCGCGGGCGAGAAACGACCGAAGGGTCGACGGGAGCGACATGGAAGCGCGACGAACGTGCGGTGGAGGGGGCGGCGAGCGCGAGCGAAAGGAATCCGTGAGAGGACCGAAAGCCTGCCGGCCGGGACTGCGATCGACAAGCCCTCTCCTCGGCGGACTCTGGGCCGAACGGCTGGCCTCGAACGCGCGCGCAAAACGGCGGCGATCGACGAGGGTCGTGCGCGATGCCGGTCCTACGTTTCGATCTCCGCGCAACCCCTCCTCGCAGACACCGCGCGGCGCTACGATGCCGTTGCAACGGACTCTTCCGCGGGCGGTTCGGAAAGGAAGACCGTGCCGACAATTCCGCCGATGAAAAGGTAACTCGAGCACAGCAGCGTCAAACGAAAGTCGCCGACTTTCGCAAAGAGGCCGAAGATGACGGTGCCCGCCGCCGCGGCGATGCGTCCAATATTATAACAAAACCCCGCGCCCGTGGTGCGCAGATGCCAGAACATGAACGCCCACGATCCAGAGAGGGAGAGGGCACAGACCACGATCGTGAAAATCGTCGTTCGGCGGATGCCCGCGGAGAATAAATCGCCAAACCCCGGGGTGCGCCCGACCGCTTGGCGCTTCGCTTCCTTCCAGACTTCCGGCTCGGGTACGTTCTTCCGGATCCAATAAACGATAAACGCAGGCGCGACGCCCGCGAGAAAGACCCACCGCGGCTGAAACGTGACCCCCATTTGCGCGGAGAACGCGGCCACGGACCACACCACGACGCACGCAAGGAGCACCCCGATGCATACTCCCGTTTGCAAAACCGCGGCGATCCAAGGGCGCCAAGCCTTCGGCCAGGTTTCGGAGAGAAGCGCGGATCCCACCGCCCACTCGCCTCCGATACCCAGCGCGGCGATAAAGCGGAAGATCATGAGCTGCCACCAGGTTTGGGCGAAAAACGACAGCCCGGTGAAGACGGCGTAGGTCAGGATCGTGAGCGAGAGCGCGCGACTGCGACCCATCCAATCCGCCAGCCGGCCGGAAAACCGCGCCGCCGATGGCCCATCCGACGAGGAACGACGCTTGAATCCAGGAACTCTTTTCCCGGACGAGCGGATCGGCGGTCGAGGCGACGTGGAGCAACTGGGCCACAAAGGGCGCCGCCACCAGCGTGAAGAGATGCATGTCCAAGCCGTCGAACAGCCAGCCTAGCCACGCCGCGATCCCCGATTTCCACCGTTTGGGCGCGAGCTCGCGGAGAGTACGGGCAGGCGCAGGCTCGGACGCTTTCGATGGGGTCGTCGGCATAAAGCCCGTCCTTTCACTTTTGGAACCATTGGCGGGGCAAGCTTTTTGACGACGTGTTGACGGATGTGCTCCGCCGAGGCCGCGCGGGGTCAGGGAGTTTTCTTCAGACGCACCAGGCGATCGAACGCTCGGGCGGGCAGGAGCCAGCGGAGGAAAAGGAAAAGTTTGGCGTGGGCGGGGCCCGCGTAGTGGGTGCGTGGGCGGCGCGCGGTGAGGGCGCGTTCGATCAAACGCGCGATCGTGTCGGGCGGCCGGGCGAAACGGTGCATGCGTACATATCCTCGACGGTGCGCTTCGACGTACGGCTGGTACGGGCCGACGTCTTTGAGAAGGTCGGACGAAGCCTTGTCGGCCGCTTCGGCGAACTCCGTAGCGATGAAGCCCGGACGGATCACGACCACGTCGACGCCGAACGGGCGGAGTTCGCCGCGCAGACCGTCGGAAAGCGCTTCCAAGGCGTGTTTGGTCGCGTCGTAAACCGAGGTGAGCGGGCGGGCAATTTTTCCCGCGACCGAACCGATGTTGACGATTCGTCCGCGGCCTTGGGCGCGCAGATGGGGAACCACGCGTTGCGTCAGCGCGATCAGCGAGAAGACGTTCACCTCGAAATTGCGGCGGAGCGCGTCGACGGGCAGACACTCGAGCGGGCCGCGTTGACCGAAGCCGGCATTATTCACGAGCGCGTCGATGCGGCCGAAGCGCGCCAGGGTCGCGGAGACGATCCGCTCGCGGTCGGCGTCGAGCGTGATATCGGCGGGAACGGCGAGGATGGCATTTCCACTGGGGTCAAGCGCGCGGGCGAGTGCCTCCAGCCGATCCGCGCGGCGGGCGGTGAGGACGAGCCGCGCTCCGGCGCGGGCGAGGCGGCGCACGGCCGCTTCGCCGATTCCGGAGGAGGCGCCGGTGACGATGACGACCTGTCCGGAAAGTCCACTCATGCATCTCGACTGAGCCAGTGCGCGGGCGGAGGCGCGAGCGAAAAGGCGGCGGCGCGACTTCGGCCTAACGCGGCGCGAAAGGGATTGAGCCGAACCGAAGACCGTGGCACCCCAAGGGGACAATGCGCCAGATTCTCCCGCTCCTTCTTGCGTTGTGTGCGATTAGCCTGGCGCGCGCCGACGTTTCGCTGGCGCCGCTTTTTCAGGACCGCATGGTCCTACAGCGGGACCGTCCTGTCCCGATCTGGGGGCGAGCGGACGCGGGCGAGAAGGTTACGGTCGCATTTGGCAAACAAGAGGTCAGTGCGACGACACCCGACGACGGTCGTTGGATTGTCTATCTCGACGCGCTGGAAACGCAGAGCACGCCGGCGGAATTGGTGGTCACGGGAAAGAACAAGCTGACGGTCGCCGGTGTCGTCGTGGGAGAAGTCTGGCTCGCGTCGGGTCAGTCCAATATGGAATGGCCGCTCAAGGCGGTCGATCGGGCCGCCGACGAAGTGGCGGCGGCGAATTTTCCGCTCATCCGCGTGTTCAAGGTGGCCAGGGCGGTTTCGGAGGTGCCGACCGACGCGATGAAGGGCGAGTGGAAGCTCGCGACACCTGCGTTCGCCGGCGATTTCACGGCGGTGGGGTATTTCTTCGCGCGAGACGTCCATCGCAAAGTGGGCGTGCCGGTGGGCATCGTCGACAGTTCCTGGGGCGGCACCCAGATCGAGTCGTGGATGAGCCCGGCCGCGCTCGCGAGCGATCCGGCGTTTGCGATCGTCGGCGAGCGTTGGAAGAAAACGCTGGAGGATTTCCCCGACCGGAAAGTGGCCTACGACGCCTCCCTGGCGGCGTGGACCGCCGAGGAGGCCGCGGCGAAAACCGCCGGGCAGCCTTTCCGGAAGGGCAAGCCGGTGGCACCCCGCACCGTGGGCGATCGCGATACGCCGGCGGGCTTGTTCAACGGGATGATCAATCCCGTGCTGCCTTACGCGATGCGCGGGGCACTGTGGTACCAGGGCGAAAGCAACGCCCCTCGCGCCAACGAATACCGCCCCTTGTTTGCCGCGACGATCGCCTTTTGGCGCGCACACTTCGGGCAGGGCGATTTCCCCTTCTACTGGGTACAGCTCGCGAATTTCAAATCCGATAATCCCGACGGCACTTCGTGGGCGCTCTTGCGCGAGGCGCAAAGCCTTACGTTGTCGCTCCCGGAAACGGGACAGGCGGTGACGATCGACATCGGAAACGTCGACGATATTCATCCCCGCAACAAGCAGGATGTCGGTCGGCGGCTCGCGGCGATCGCGAAAGCGCAGGTGTATCGGATTCCTGGAGACTACTCGGGCCCGGTGTTTCTGTCCGCCGAGCGGGAGAAAAACGCTCTGCGCGTTCGGTTTGCGCACGCGGTCACCGGGCTGATTGCGCGCGACCGGCCGTTGCAGAGTTTCGAAGTGGCCGGGAGCGACCGGGTGTTTCGCCCGGCACGGGCGAGCATCGACGGCGATACGCTGCTGGTGAGCGCACCCGACGTGAAGGAACCGGTGGCGGTGCGCTACGCGTGGCGAAACGCGCCGGTGGTGAATTTGTACAACGGCGCGGGACTGCCGGCGGGGCCATTTCGTAGCGATAACTGGTGAGGTGGCGTGGAGGCTCCCTCCGCCGTAGGGCGGCCCAAAGCCGTGGAATCACTCCGGTGCAAGGGAGACGGCTTGGAGCGGATGGACGTCGAGGAGAGTGGGGTACCAGCCGCGCACCCGGGGATTCACGAGGTAGACGTTCGCGTAGTAGTACAAGGGGAGGATCGGTGCGTCGCGGGCGAGGAGAGTTTCCATCTCCTGGAAAAGCGCGTGACGCTTGGCGGGTTCGCTCTCCGCGCGAGCGGCTTCGATCAGGCGGTCGAAAGCCGCGTTTTTCCAACCCGTGCGGTTGTTGCCGCTCGTGCCGGTCATCAGGTCGAGGAACGTCGACGGATCGACGTAGTCGCCGACCCAGGCGCTCCACGAGAGGTCGAAGTTGAGCGTGTTCAGCGAGTCGAGGTAGACCTTCCATTCCTGATTGAGCAGGCGGATGTCGATTCCGAGGCCTTTGCGCCACATCTCCTGGATCGCCTCCATGACGATGCGACCGTTTTCGGAGGTAGGGAACAGGACCTCCGTCGCGGGAAAACCGCGGCCGTCCGGGTAACCGGCTTCGGCGAGCAAGGCCTTGGCCGCATCGAGATCGTAGCGGATGTCGCCCGGAGCGGCGGTGAAGCCCGCGGTGTTAGGAGGGGTGAGCGAGTGCGCAGGAAATTTGGTGCCGTGCAGCACTCGCTGGCAGAGCCGTTCCCGATCGATGGCGAGGGCCAGGGCGCGGCGGACGCGGGGATCCGCCAAGTGGGGCCGGGTCACGTTCGTCCGGATGTAGGCCGTGCTGAGATACGGCTCGACCCGCAGCGCGGCGGATTTTTCGTTGCGGTAGGTTTCGATCTTGCTGAGCGGCAGGGCTCCCGTGATGTCGAGTTTTCCCGTGCGGAACATGCGTTCCTCGGTGTCCGTATTGTCGGTCGCGTAGAGATGGACCTCGTCGAGCGCGACGTGCTCACGATTCCAATACGTGGGGCTGCGGCCCACCACGATCTTCTGGTTCTGCTTCCAGGATTTCAGAACAAAGGGGCCGTTACCCACGTAATTCTCGGCCCGGGTCCAGGCGGTGCCCTTTCTCGCGAGTCCCCCGAATTTTTCCACCGTCCGGATCGGCACCGGATTCCAGCTGGTATGCAGGATGAGGCTGAGAAAGTAGCTGGTGGGATCGATCAGGGCGATCTGCACGGTGCGCTCGTCGAGAGCCTTGAATCCGGTTTGACCGAAATCCGTCAGTTGTCCGCGGTTGAACGCTTCGGCTCCCTCCACGAGATAAAAGTTGTAGGCGTATTCCGCACCGAACGAGGGCGTGAGCATCCGCTGCCAGGAGCGGACGAAATCCGTGGCGGTGACGGATTCGCCGTTCGACCACCGGGCGTCGGCGCGGAGATGGAAGGTGTAGATGAGGCCGTCCGGCGAGACGTCCCAGCGCTCGGCCTGTCCGGGACGCGGTTCGAGCGTCTGGGGATCGTAGGTGACGAGGCCCTCCATCAGCGTGCGAACGACATCCGCCTCCGGGCGCCCCGTGATCGACTGCGGATCGAGATCGGCGGGTTCGGCGGAGTTTCCGAGATGGAGGATTTGCGGAGCGCCGGCGGCGCTCGCGGCGGGAGCGCTGCGCTTGCAGCCGGAAGAAAGGAAAAGCAAGCCGGCCGGAATCGCGACGAAGAGAGCGAGCGTCCGGAGCCGCGGAGAAAGAAAGGTCATAAAGAAAAACCGGCGCACGGTCCGCGCCGCTCAAAGGCCCACGAGCGAGCCGTTGCGTTTGATCCAGGCTTCGGCTTCGCGCCATCCTGGGCAGACTTCCTCCACCCGGGCCCAAAACCGCGCCGAGTGGTTCATCTCCCGCAAGTGCATCAGTTCGTGGTAAACGATGTAGTCGCGCACGAAGTCCGGAGTCTGGACCAAGCGCCAATTGAGCGAGATGACGCCGTCCGCGGTGCAGGAACCCCAGCGCGAACGTTGGTTGCGGACGCCGACTTGTTTCACCTCGACGCCGGTCAGGGCGGACAATTCCCAAGTGCGGCCAGGCAACTCGATTTTGGCCCGGCGGACGAAGTGCGCTTCGAGGGTCGGGCGCAGATCGCCGTTGAGCCGGGCGACCCGGAAGACATCCGCGTGCAGGCAAACCGCCGGTTTTTCGCCGGTCGCGGCGATGCGAAGCTCGGTCATGGTACCGCGCCAGAGGAGGTGCGTGCCAGGGACCCAGACGTCGGCAGCCTTGGGGCGGCGACGCTGCCGTTGTTGAGCGCGTTCGAGCCAGCCGCGGTGGGACTCGAGAAAACGTTTCGCCTCCCTCTCATTGCCGCGGGCGGGAATCGTGACCAACGGGACGCCGTCTCGTCTCAGGGTGAGTCGATAGTGCTCTGCCCGCAGGCTGCGTTTGAAAATCGCCTCGGGCGGCTCCTCCGAGGGTGGCGCGGCCGGGACGACGGACGTAGCCGCGAAGGCCAGCCGGGCCGCGGTGTCGAAGCCGGCAGTCCCGTTTTTTCCAAAAGGGTGGGTCGAAGGGTGCGGAGCGACGGCGAAAAGGACGCCGGAGAGATCGGTTTGGACTTCGCGGGGCATCGACAGAGTCAGAGGTAAACGAGCTCCCAGCGTTTCAGCGCGCCTTTTTCCACCGTGAGCCACGCAAACGTCCGAATCGTCGCCCGCGGGAAGGAAATGCAACCGGGATTGAGCCACCGTACCCGGGAAAAATCGAGGTCGTCGCGAGGAATATGGGTGTGGCCGTGGAGCAGGAAATGTGCTCCGGTCGGCGCGCACCGCGGTGGGATGTGGACCAGGTGAAAGCTGAGATTCTCCCGCACCAAGGTCATCTCGAGCGGCCACGCTTGGTAGTTGTCGTTGTTACCGCGGACAACGTGAAGGGGGATGTCGAGGTGCTCGAATTCGGCAAGTGTCTCGGGATCGCAAACATCGCCCAAATGCCAGATCTCGTCCGCTCCGCCCAGCCGCCCGGGCAGATCGGCGGGGTACCGATCATGGGTGTCGGCGAGCACCGCGATGCGCATGCCCCAACGCAAATCCATCCATTCCGCGGGTGGCGACCCAAAAGGTGTCGGTAGGGGATGAGGGCCACCGCGGGTAGGGTGCGGTTTGGGTAAGGTTGCAATCGATTGGCTGAGGTGGGCAGGCACGGAGACGCTAAAAGCCGTTGTAAGCTTCCGTTTGAACTTCTGGGCATGGGCGATATCGTGGGGAAGTTACCCCTCCTTTTCATGTCCCAACCCCCTTCCGCGCAGCCTCCGTCCGAAGTTCAGCCGCCCCATTTTGGGCCTAAGTCGGCGGCGGCGGCCGGCGTCAAGGCGGTGCTGAAAACGGGCGAATATGCGTTAGGGCGCGCCGGGGTCATCGCCGGTACGAAGGCTTTATTGAAGGTCAATCAACTGGACGGCTTCGACTGCCAGTCCTGCGCGTGGCCCAGTCCGGACACCGATCGCCATACCTTCGAGTTCTGCGAAAACGGGGCCAAGGCGGTCGCCGACGAAGCGATGACTGCGCGCATCGATCGCGCTTTTTTCGCCCGCCATGCGGTCGCCGAACTTTTGGGAAAGAGCGACTACTGGTTGAACCGCCAGGGTCGGCTGACCGAACCGATGATTCTCCGGCCGGGGGCGACCCATTACGCGCCGATTTCGTGGGACGAGGCCTTCGCGGCGATCGCGAAAAATCTGCAAGCCCTGCCGTCGCCCGATGCCGCCTCGTTTTACACCTCGGGGCGCACCAGCAACGAGGCGGCGTTTCTTTATCAGCTCTTCGTGCGGCAGTTCGGGACCAACAATCTGCCGGACTGCTCCAACATGTGTCACGAGAGCAGCGGCGCTGCCTTGGGCGCGAGTATCGGGGTCGGCAAAGGCACGGTGAAGATGGACGATTTCGCCAAGGCCGAGCTCATCCTGATCGTGGGGCAAAATCCCGGGACCAACCATCCGCGCATGCTCAGCACGCTGGCCGAGGCCAAACGCGCCGGAGCGACCCTGGTCTCGATCAACCCGCTGCCGGAGGTGGGCAACGACCGTTTTAAAAACCCCCAGGATTTCATCAATCCGCTCAAGGCGTTCCAGACGCTCCTTGGGCAGGGCGCGCAGCTTTGCGATCATTGGTTGCAACCGCGGATTGCAGGCGATCTCGCCCTGTTCAAGGGCTTGATGAAGGCGATGCTGGAAGCGGAAGAGGCCGCGCCGGGCACGGTGTTCGATCATGCCTTCATTCGCGAGCACACTGCAGGTTACGAAGCGCTCGTCGCGGATCTGCGGACGACGCCTTGGTCCGAGATCGTGGGCTCGAGCGGCGTCTCCCAAGCGAAAATTTCCCTGGTCGCGGGGCTGGCCGCGCGTTCCCGGGCGACGATTTGCTGTTGGGCGATGGGCCTGACGCAACAGCCGCAGGCGGTGGCGGCGATTCAGCAGATCGTGAATTTCCTGCTCCTGCGCGGGAGCATCGGGCGACCCGGAGCGGGGGCGTGTCCGGTGCGCGGTCATTCGAACGTGCAGGGCGATCGGACGATGGGGATCTTCGAAAAAATGCCGGACGCCTGGCTGGACCGGCTCGACGCCGAGTTCGCGTTCGCGTCCCCGCGCAAACATGGTTACGACACGGTGGATACGATCGAGGCGATGCACCGGGGCGAGGTTTCGGTCTTCGTGGCGATGGGCGGGAATTTCCTCTCGGCCACGCCCGATACCGAGTTTACCGCCGAGGCGCTGCGCCGCTGTTCGCTGACGGCACATGTTTCGACGAAACTCAATCGGGCCCATCTGGTGACCGGAAAGACCGCGTTGATTCTGCCCTGCCTCGGGCGCAGCGAGCGGGATGTCCAAGCGACCGGCGAGCAGTTCGTCACGGTCGAGGATTCGATGAGCATCGTTAACCCTTCGCGCGGTCATGCCGATCCGGCGTCGCCCGAACTGTTGAGCGAGCCCGCGATCGTCGGCCGACTCGCGCAGGCGGCGCTGGGGACGCGCACCACGGTGCCTTGGGCGGAGCTGGTGGCGGACTACGACCGGATTCGCGAGCGGATCTCCCGGGTGGTGGTCGGTTTCGAGGATTTTAATGCGCGGATTCGGAAGGGAGTTTTTTATCTTCCCAATGCGCCGCGCGACAGCCGGACGTGGAAGACGAAGACCGCGCGGGCGAATTTTACGGTGGCGCCGATCCGTACGGAGACGCTCGCGAAAGGGCAGTTCGTGATGATGACCATCCGGACCCACGATCAGTTCAACACGACGGTTTACGGTTTGGACGACCGTTATCGCGGCATCTTTGGCGGACGACGCGTGGTGTTCATGCACGCCGACGATATCGCGGAGGCGGGGCTGACCGCGGGTCAGTTTGTCGATTTACGCAACTCCCACGGCGGAAGAGAGCGGGTTGCCCATCATTTCATGATTGCGCCCTATCGTATCCCACGCGGGTGTTTGGCGACGTATTTCCCTGAGGCCAATGTGCTTGTGCCGATCGGGAGCACGGCGGAAGTCAGCAACACGCCGACGAGCAAGTATGTGATTGTCTCGGTGTTGCCCAGCGCAGATCCCGCGGCGGCATTGGCGAGCACGGCGGTGGCGGCGCGCGAGGCGGTTGGGCCGAAAGGCCAAGGGATAAAAACGGCGGGCAGTGCTGGCGGAGGAAACATTTCCCGCTAGAGTGAGTCGAAGTATCCCATCACCCTATGAAAACGATCCGACTGCTTTTGACTCTCTCTCTGGCGGGGTCCGCCGCACTCTTTGCGGCCGATAAAAAAGTCCCGACTACGCGCGTGGAAGTGAATTTCACGGAGCCCGAAAATTTTACCGACGTGAAAGATAGCTCTTTTGGCTCGGAAAAAGGTCGCGATGCCACGCTGGAGGAGATTCGCGAGTACATTTCCGAACAAGCGGACAAGTTGCTGCCCGAGGGGCAAAAACTGACCGTGACGTTCGAGGATGTCGATCTTGCGGGCGACTATGAGCCGTGGCTTGGGCCTCGCGGCGACAACATTCGCATCGTGAAGGACATCTATCCTCCGCGTTTCAAGTTCAGCTTTAAAGTGACCGATGCCGCGGGCGTCATGGTCAAAGAGGGCTCGAAACAGCTTTCCGATCTTTCGTTCCAGATGCGCCTGACGATCAACCGCCAGGATCCCCTTCGTTACGAAAAGGACATGCTCTCCGACTGGATGAGGAGCGACCTCCGCGTCAAGAAGGCCAAGACCTGAGCCAGGTGTCCGCCGCTTTGCTGGATCTAACCGCCGCGAGCTCATGCGCTCGCGGCGTTTTCTTTTCGGGGACCGCGTTCCGCTTTCAATTCGGACGGAATTCACCACGAAGGCGCAAAGACACAAAGGTCGGCTTAAAAACGGGTGACGATCCCTCCAGCGAACTTTGTGTCTTTGTGCCTTCTTGGTGAAAACTCCGACTCCGATTCCGACTTCGACTTCTACCTTCACGAAATCGCTATGCCTTCAGCCGACTCTGCCGCCCGCATCGATAAATGGTTGTGGGCGGTTCGTTTGTTCAAAACCCGCAGCCTTGCGGCGGATGCCTGCCGTGCGGGCAGTGTGAGGATCGGAGAGCATGCGTTGAAGCCTGCGCGCGACGTTCGTGTGGGCGAAACGATTGTGGTGAAACAGGGCGTTGTGCTGCGCACGCTCGTGGTCCGAGCCGTGCCCTTATCGCGGGTGGGCGCACCGCTGGTGAGTACGTATTGCGAGGACCTCACGCCGCCGAGCGAATGGGAAAAAGCGAAAGAGCAGCGGGTGCAGCACCTGCTCGCCCGCGAAGAAGGCTCGGGTCGGCCGACCAAGCGCGATCGCCGGATGATGGATCGGTTTCTGGGTTAGGGAGGCGCGGAGGGCCCGGTGTGTCCGGCCCGCTTGGGGTTTGCGAGAGCGACACGGCAGCTGGGTTCGGAGTTCGGAGCGCTGGCTTTAGCCAGTCCGGTCAGGGATCGAATGGCGTGACGGTTTTCGGAACGGCCTGAAGGCCGGACTCCGAACTCGGAGGCGTGCGTTTAGGAAGGGTACGGCAGAAAGTACGTCCCGTGGGAGCCGATTGAGAAGGGAATTTTACCACGCCCACTTCACTCCGCCGCGGAGGCGGCGAGGGCCGTCGAGCGAGACGAGGCCTTCGGCGCTGCGGCCGGTTTCGATCGCCCGGTCGGTGGCGTTTTCCATGGCGCCGAAGATCTCCAGGCCGGAGCGCACCCGGTAGCCGAACTGCACGTCGAGAACGGCGAAGGCGGCGAGCTTCAGGGTGTTTTCGTCGTCCTCGAATTGGGTATCGACCGAACGAAGACGGACTTCGAGCGACCAGCCCGCCGGCAAAATCCAAGAGACGCCCGCGGTGACGACCGTGCGCGGCACTTGCGCGAGACGGGTCCCGACCAGGGCGGGCTGGGCGGAGGCGGTCCGGACGCGCGCATCGTTGTAGAGGAAGTCGGCGCGCAGGGCGACGTCGGGGAACGCCTGCCACTGGACGGTCGCTTCGGCCCCGCGTACCCGGAGCGCGTCGAGATTGCGCCGTTGCCGGCTGACGAGGGTGGGGGTGCGACTCAAGGTGACATTGGCCACCGCGTCGTTCAGTTCGTCGAGAAAGCCGGTGAGCGAAAGCCGGAGCGTCGACCGCGTGAAGTCGAGGCCCGCTTCGCCGCCGTCGACCGTTTCGCGCTTCAACGCCGGATTGGCCTCCGTATTCACATTGCCGACACGGAAGGGCCGGTAGTATTCGTTCAGCGTCGGCACGCGGAAGGCGCGGTAGGCGGCGAGCCGGCCGCGCAGCCCGGGAGTTCCGAGCGGACCGGCGAAGCCGAGGCGGGGGCTGAATTCCGTGCCGCTTTCCGCGGGGAAACGGTCGTCGCGCACGGGGTTGCCCGTCGTGAGATCGAGTTCCCGACGATGCCCATCGCCGTTTTCCCAGCGGTCGAGGCGGGCGGCCAGAGACCCGCGCCAGGCGCCGACGAGGGGCCGGTCGTGGGTGACGAAGACGCCGGCGAAACGTTGTTCGCCCCCGGCAAAGCGGCGACGCGTGAAGCGCCCGACGGAATAGACGAACTCCTCGCGCGTTTCCCCTTTGACCCAGCGAACATCCGCTCCAAGCGCGGTGGCGGCGCGGTGGGCGTGCTGCCAGTTGGCGTTGAACGCGGCGCCGGCCGCGGAGGCGGGCACGTCGTATTGGTTGTTCGCGGGCGTTTCGCTCTGGCGAGCGGCGTCGACGGCGGAAAAGAAACTGTCGAAACGCTGCCGCTGGCCGTAGAGGACGGCGGACCAGGACGGCAAGGCGGCGCTCCTGCCTTGCAGACCGGCGGAGACAAACCCTTCTCGGGTGGAGTTGCGTTGGAGCGGAGTTCCATTGCCGCGTTCCTCGGAGAAGCCGCGAGCCGTCACGGTTCCGGTGGTTCGACGACCGAGCGGTTGTTGCCAGGTGACCTGCGCGAGCCGGTAGTCGGAATCGAGGCGGCGATCGATCGCGCCGCGTTGCGTCGCGCCCACGGTGTAGAATCCGTCGGTGGAAAACGCCGCGGCGTCCATGCGCACGGTACCGCCGTTGCCGAGGCGTTGGGTGAGGCTGGCTTCGCCTTGCACCGTGGAAAATTCTCCGCCGGTGGCCGCGAGCGCACCTTGGGAATCGTCGGGAGGACGGCTGAAGAGAGCCACCGTCCCTCCGAGGGCCGCGTTGCCCCAGGCTCCCGAACCGCCGCCGCGGACGATTTCCGCGCCGGCGAGGGCGAGGCGAGGGATTTTGTTCCACGCGACCCATCCGCCGAACGGATCGTTGAGGGGAACGCCATCGAGCAGCACGAGAGAGCGACTGGCGCCGCTGGGACCGAGCCCGCGCAACGAAACGCCTTGGGCGGTAGGGTTGGCGGTGAGTCCGCTGCTGCGGCGGAAAAGGCTGAAGGCGGCCGATTCCCGGAGCGTGGCGTCGAGGGTGAGCGCGGGTGAAGAGCGCAGGCGTTCGGCGGAGAAGACGTCGACCGTGACGGGCAGTTCATCCACCGAGGCGGCGGCACGAGTCGCCGAGACCACCAAGGGCGAGAGACGGGTGCGAAGCGGCTCGGGCGTCGGACTGACGGCGTAGCGACGCTCCGACGTCGCCGGCTGTGCCCACGCCGGAAGCAGGACGGTGCTGCAGAAAACGCCGGCGAGAACCGCGACCACCGGTGAAATGACGCCGTTTCGTCGCCGAATACACATGCCGAGAATCAATGAGCGGCCGGGTTAAAGGCAATCTCCGGCGTGGAGGAACGGTTTCAGGCCAGTAGCGTGTTGGGGCAAATCCCGGCCACGAGGGACCGTGGCCCTCCAAGGGAACGTGAGCGGCCTCAAGGATGGATGGGATTTTCCGTGGAGGGCCTCGCTCCGTCGAGGCCGGGATTGCGCGCGAGCGCGCTGCCGACGACGCGAAACCACCGAACTCTGCCGTCGCGAGCGTCAACCGAAGGTATTCAACGGCAGCTCGCGCCAAGCCCCGACCGCGAGGTCGCCAAGGGAAAGAGGGCCGAAGCGTTCGCGGTGCAAGGTGACGACGGAAAGCCCGACGGAGGCGAACATGCGCCGTACTTGGCGATAGCGGCCTTCGGTCAGTTCGAGGAGAGCCTCGTGAGGTGAGACGATCTCGAGCGTGGCAGGCGCGCAGGGCGAATCTTCGCCTTCGAGGCGTAACGTACCGTTCGCAAAGGTGTCGATAAGATCGGGTGAGAGGACGCCCTCGACGGTCGCGCGGTAGAGCTTGGCGACATGGTGTTTGGGTGAAGTCAGGCGATGCACCAACGGGCTGAGATCGGTAAGCAGGATCAGGCCGCTGGTTTCCTTGTCGAGACGCCCCACGCTCGTGACTTGGGGGTTGCGTTCGCGCCAGCGCGCCGGGATGAGCGAATAGATGGAAGGACCCTCGTGCGCATCGTGCGAGCAGACCAAGCCCAACGGTTTGTGGAGCATGACGAGGAGGCCGTCCGGACGATCGGCGGGTTCGTCGTCGATTCGCACCTTTGCCGGTTCGACCTTGCGCGTGGGATCGGAGGCGCGTGTACCGGTGACGGTGACGGTGTGGGCCTTGAGGAAATCGCGGGCGCTGCGGCGCGAGCAATAGCCAAGGTTGGCAAGGAGTTGATCGAGGCGTCTCAGCATCGCGTGGACCATCGCAAGAGTCACGGATCGCGGCAAGGCAGCGGTTCGATGCAATCGACCGGACAGTCGATTTGTCCGTGGGAAGGCCTCGCTTCGGAGGGTGTCTTGCAACCGTTCCAAGGCCAGTCCTCGCAGCGGCCACCCCGTCACCGCCTTAGCCGGGCCCAGGTCGAAAAGGTCCGCTGGCTCGGGTAGATTCCGGTCGACCGCCGCCACAAAAGCAAAGATCGATTCCCCTGCCCTGTAAAAGAGTTTGGAGTCCGGCCTTTAGGCCGTTCCGAAACCCGATCGCAACCGCTCCGGACGGACTGAAGTCCGGACTCCGAACTCTACCCGCGCTTCCGCAGGGTTGCGAGACAGCCTCGCTTTGTCGCGGCCGGGAATTGCCGGCTAATGTGGCACTTTCGAACATTTATTGCGTGGTGCGGCTGCTCGTTCTCGTTGTTGGCAGCGCGGGACGCGCAATCCCGACCCCGAGAGACCGGGGCCCTCCAACTGCCAGTTTGATCGGTGTACGCGGACGTCCAGTGTAGAACTGTCGCTTTAGGTGAAGGTTGTGGAAACCCGTCTGGGCTAGACTTGGTCCGGGCGGGGAGCGACGCTGGCAGGGTATGCTGCGTTGGATCCTCTTTGTTTTTTCGCTGCTTTTTTTCGGGATGGCGGCCCTGACTTGGGTGAAGGCACCGACATTGACCACGTGGAAGCTGGCGATCCTCGCAGACGAGTATGGGCATTTCCTTTTTCTCCTGCCCGTGGGTGTCGCCGTGGTGGCGTGGGTGACGTCGCGCGGATCCTTTTCGTTTGTAACGGCCGGCACACTCCTCGTTTCCGGACTGGCGGTGGGCGGGTTTCTTCGACCGACCTTCAGCGCACGCCGGATCTCGGCGGAATTGCCGGAGCGTTTGGCGGCTGCCTTCGGTCCGATCGACGTGGGCCGCAGCCCGTTGGAGTTGGCGCGGTTGGCGACGTTCGGTGGAGGCGAGACGGTGAAGGTGACGTCGCACACTTTTTCGGGTGCGGGAACGGCCGACGCCCTCGTGTTGGATTTTTATCCTGCGGCGAGGACCGGGGGCAGCCTCGCGCCCTGCGTGATCGTTATCCACGGCGGCGGTTGGGATAGCGGAGACCGGAAACAATTGCCCTCGCTGAACCATCGTTTGGCGCAACGCGGTTATTCCGTCGCGGCGATCGGTTATCGGCTGGCGCCGAAACATGTCTGGCCGGCGCAGCGCCAGGATGTGCTGAGCGCGATCGCCTTCCTCAAGGCGGAAGCGGGGGTCTTTGGGATCGATCGCAATCGGCTGGTGCTTTTTGGGCGCAGTGCAGGAGGCCAACTGGCGACCGCGGTGGGTTATTCCGCCCACGACCCGGCGATTCGTGGAGTGATTGCATTTTATTCGCCCCACGATCTGCACTTTGCGTGGCGTTATGCGAAACCGGACGATGTGCTCAATTCGTTCAAGCTTCTCCGCGCATACCTCGGCGGCGCTCCGAGCGAAAAAAAAGACGCGTACGATCGATCGAGCGCTTATTTGCAGGTCTCGCCGCGGGTCCCTCCGACGCTGCTCGTCCACGGCGAACTCGATACGCTCGTCTGGCACAAACAGAGCGAACGTCTCGATCGAAAGCTGACGGAATCCGGGGTCCCTCATTTATTCCTATCGCTGCCTTGGGGCACCCACGCCTTCGATTTCAATCCCCAAGGTCCAGGTGGGCAGCTCTCGACCTATGCGATCGAACATTTCCTCGCAGCGGTGATGCGCTGAAAGGCTCCTTCCGTGGGGGGCCTCGCTCCGTCGAGGCCGGGATTGCGCGCGACGCGCGCTGCCAACGACGGGAAACCTAAACGCCCGTCTGCATCGGGGGAGAAAACGCGGCGAAGGCATCGGCAAATCCCGTCCACGAGGGACCGTGGCCCTCCAAGGGACACGAGCGATGCTCGGGTGGCAGAATTCGAACGCTCGAATCCTAGGTTCGGCGTGCACAGATCCGGTTGGAGGGCAAGACGAGCGTCGATCGGAATTTGGGCCAAGGCCGCCTTCTGCGCGGCCCAAAACGCCTCGAAGTCGGCCGGTGGCGTCTGCGTCGGAACGATTTTTTCCGGGCTGAAGCCGGCGGTCGCGAGACCGCGGAAGGACTTACCGCCTACCTGAGCCGTCACCACGCAGCGGAGAAATCCGGGAGACGTCATCGTGCCGCCGTCGAGGGTGAGGCCTGCAGCCGGAACTACGGCGGTTTTTTCCGATGCCTCGAGCATTTCCGGTCCAATCTTATACTTTATCGTAACTCCTTCAAGGGGTTGTTGATCCCACACGACCGAAACGTGGAATTTGACCGGTTCGTCCGGCTTATAAGTCCACCCTGCGCGGTCGGGACTTACCCGGATTTGGGTGTTGGCGATGCGTTCGTCCGCCGGGACCGGGAGGGCGACGTAGGCGTGGGCGAGGGTCGGACCAAGGAGGGAAACGGCGAGAACGAGGGTGCGGAGAGGTCCGAGGAACGGGGTCATCGGGAAAAGGGGTGCGAAATTAGGCTCGGCAACCACCCTCGCATTTGGGATGGCTTGGCAGTCAGCGGCAATAAAAGATAGAACGACATCATATGGCCCTTTGGGAATACAAGATCATCGGCAGCGGCAAAGGCGGGTTCGGAAGCCCGACCCTGCTCGAATCGCATCTCAACCAGCTCGGCAAGGACGAGTGGGAGATTATCGCTTTCACGAGTCACCCCGAAACCCCCCTCGCATTTCAGGGCTTGGCCCGGCGGACGACGCAGCGGGATTGGACGTTGCAGGACGCGGCTGCAGCGGCCGCCAAGGCGGAGGCGGAGAAACTGCGGGCGGAGTTTGCCGCGAAGTTTCAAGCCGCACAGACCAACGCGGCAGCCGGACCCGACGAGAAGCCCAGTTCGCTCGTGGGCGACGCGGCCTCTCCGGAAGACGGTTTCCGACGCCTGCGCGACACCGACCGCGACCAGGATCCGGAAGCGCTGGCCGACGCCGAGGACGGCGACGAGTTTCCGCGGGATTCCGAAGACGAACTCCCGACCTTTTTCGACTTCATCAAGCCGCATATGCGCCGCAATCAACGCGGCCCAGGGCTTTCCCTCGCCGTCGATTACCTTTCGAACAAGATCGACCAGTCGCCGGCGGACGTGGTCTCCGCCTTGCGCGAGTGCGGATTCGTCCTGCCCGAGCGCGAGGACGACGATCCCGTTTACATCGAGTACGATGGCGATCTTTTCTGGGTGAACACCAATCGCCATCACCAGCTCTTCATCAATACGAAGGAAAAGCCGCGCGCGGTCTTCCGCGCCGTCAAGGGCCAGGCGGTGGCCGCTCCGGAAAAGCCAGAGCGACAGGAGAGACCGGAGAGGCAGGAAAAGCAGGAGGAGCGTCCGTCGAAACCCGAGCCGCGCCCACGCCGCCAGGAGGACGCACCCGTCGCGGCCGCAGAAGAAAAGCCGAAGCCCGACGAGAAATACATCGAGCCCGCCGCGGGCGAACGCTCCCCCGACGGGAATCGCGGCGAGCGGTCCGATCGTGGCGAGCGCAATGACCGGTCGGATCGTCCCGAGCGGAATGACCGGCAGGAACGGTCCGACCGGAACGACCGTACGGACCGGCCCGCGGCACAATCCGCACCGTCCACGGGCAATGCCGTGCCGTTACCGGGCGGCGAGGCGTTGCTGGCGCGCCTGCGTCCGATGATGCGCCGCAATCGTCGCGGGCCGGGCGTCTCGGGCAGCGTCGGTTTCCTTTCCCGTGCCTTGAAACAAACCGAGGCCGAGCTCGCCGCCGCGTTCGTCGCCGCGGGGTTCCCCGTGCCGGAGCGCCCGAACGACAAGCCCGCGTTCGTCGACGTCGGCAGCTGGACGTATTGGATCAATAAGGACAACCGCGGAGGTCTCTGGATCAACGGTCGCGAGAAACGCGATCGCGATTCCCGCGACCGTGACGATCGCGGCGCGCAGGGCGAAAGCTCCGTGCCTGCGTCGGAAGCGGCTCCGATGCCCGCCGGATCGGACGTTTCCGAAGCGGAGAACGGATCGGCGGGATCCGAGAACGGCGGGGAAGTCGGCGGGCAGCCCACGCCCCCGCTGGATTCCACCGAAGCCGTTTCGTCGAGCACCGTTTCGAGCGAGGCAAGTCCGTCTTCGAGTGCGGACCTGCCTGCGACCTCTTCGATACCCGGGGTCGAATCCACACCGGATGAGCCGCCGGCGTCTTCCTTCGAAGCGACACCTTCCCCTTCTGCACCCGTTCCGGTCGACGATGCTTCCGAAGCGGGCGACACCGATTCGCCTGCGTCATTCGTACCCGCGAGCGGCCCCCTTGCACCCGTGCGCCTCTTGCTCAAGGCGAAGCCGCGCGGCGTCGGCGCCGCCGGCGAGATCGCGACGCTGGCTCGCGCGCTCAATCGATCGCCCGATTCGTTGCTGCAACTCCTGACCGAGGCCGGACTCTCGCTGCCGCCGGAAGGCGGAGAAAAATCCGATTCGATCGTCTGGGGCGTGGAAACGCTTTGGATCAGCAAGAGTGCGAAAGACGGTGCGCTCTGGCTCAATGCCAAAGCCGCCAAGGCCGTACGCAAACCGCGATCGGCCGGCGGCCCTCGTCGTCCCTCCAAGAAAACCGCGAAACCCGGCGAAGGCGCCGGAGAGTAAGCGAGAACCCGCGTTTCCCTGTGCTTGCGATCGCCGACCTCGCCAAAGGTTTCGCTTCTCCGGAGGTCGGAGGAGCGCGCGTCGAGATCGTGCGCATCCCGCGGTTTGCGCTGAGTGCCGGCGAACACAGGGCCCTCCGGGGCGAGAGCGGTTCGGGGAAAACGACGTTTCTGCATCTCATCGCCGGGATACTCCCGGCCGACGAGGGGCGGATCGAACTGGATGGGGTCGTCGTCACCGAATTGAGCGAATCGCGCCGCGACCGGCTGCGTGCAGAGAAAATCGGATACATTTTTCAGACCTTTAATTTGCTCCAGGGTTATACCGTTTTGGAAAACGTCACCCTCGGCATGAGTTTCGGTCCGGGGGCGGACCGTGCGCGGGCGAAATCTCTCCTCGAGCGGGTCGGTCTCGGACATCGACTCGATCATTTCCCCCGCCAGCTCTCCAGCGGTCAGCAACAACGGGTGGCGGTCGCGCGAGCGCTCGCGAATCGACCCAAGCTCGTCCTGGCCGACGAACCGACGGGAAATCTCGACCGTCGCCACGCGGACGAGTCGCTCGCGCTGATCCGCGAGGCCTGTCGCGAAGCCGGTGCGGGGCTTCTGCTGGTGAGTCACGACGAGGACGTTCTCGCAAAATTCGAAACCGTGCAGGCGTTCGCGGACATCAATCGTCCGGCCGGACGAACCTAGACCCGACGCTGTCTTCCCCGTGACCCTGCCGCTCATCGTTTATCGCAGCCTCCGCCAGCACGCGCTTTCGACGCTCGTGACCGCAGGGAGCATCGCGTTGGCGGCGGGATTGCTGATGGCGGTCTGGATGGTGAAGGCGCAGTCGCAGAAGGCTTTTCTGGAGACGAGCACGGGGTTCGATGCGGTCCTGGGTGCACGCGGTTCCAAGCTTCAGCTTGTCCTCAACAGCATTTTCCACCTGGAAGCTTCCGCGGGAAATTTGAGCGGCGCGGACTACGAGCAGATCAAGAAACACCCGGCGGTTAAAACCGCGATTCCTCTTGCGCTGGGAGATAACTATCTGGGTTACCGCGTGGTGGGGACGCTCGAAGAACTCTTTACCTCGGTGGAATACGCGAAGGGAAAAAAGTACGCGCTGCAGGCCGGCGGGCGCCTCTTCGCGGGGCCGGCGCACGAGGCGGCGATCGGGAGTTTTGCGGCCGCCAAATTGAATTTGAAGGCGGGCGACACGTTTCGTCCGTATCACGGGCTGGTGTTCGATCCCAACACGCAGCACGAGGAAGTTTACACGATCGTCGGGGTGCTTCAGCCGACCAATACGCCGGCGGACAAGGTCATTTGGATTCCGCTCGCGGGCATTCAAACGATGAAGGGACACGATCCGCGGACGGCCTCCGACGTGAGCGCGGTCCTCATTCAGCTGCGCACGCCGATGGCGGGATTTCAGCTCGATCTGATGTACAACCGACAGGGTAACCGGCTGACCTTTGCGTATCCGGTGGCGGCGATCATTGCGGACCTCTTCGGCAAGATCGGCTGGTTCGATCGTGTGCTCGCGTTGGTCGCGTACCTCGTCGCGTTGGTCGCGGCGGGGAGTGTCCTGGCGAGCATTTACGCCTCGATGAGTGCGCGTCGTCGCGACCTCGCGATTCTCCGTGCGCTCGGGGCGCGTCGGCGGACAATTTTTGCGGCGGTGGTGGCGGAAGCGGCCACTATCGGCGCGGTGGGTGCGGTGCTGGGTTTCGCGGTTTACTTCGGACTGTTGGCGACCGTCGCCGGAATCGTTCGCACCGAGACCGGCGTTGTCCTCGAGGTCACGGCAGGCCATCCGATCCTCTGGATTGCGCCGCTGGCGATGGTGCTCCTGTGCGCCTTGGGCGGGGTGGTGCCCGCATTCAAAGCCTACCGAGTTCCGGTCGCGGAGACGTTGGCCCCGACGTCGTAGCGGTAGACGACAATTCCACCATCGGCTCGTTCGAGAATTCGATTCAATTTACTACAGGAGGTCGCAGAGGAAGCGGAGTACGGAAGACCGATGGCAGAGGATGAGACACTGACCTCCGACTTCTTTCGGTCCTCCCTCTGCATCCTCCGCGAGCTCCAGTAAAAACGGTTCGCGGTTTGAGTTTTTAGAGAGACGTTGGCCTCAGGTTGACCACACACCCTGGAATAAGCGTAGTTCGTAGCGACTCACTGCGGCGTGCGGACCGCATCGTCGGGCGTGTAGAGTTTTCGATCGGGTCCGGCGGAGCGGATTTCCATCCGGCTCGCGCTCAACTGGTGGAAAAAGAAAGGCGTTCCCCAGCGGTCGGTCAGTTCGCCGTCGGCATTGATGGCCGGGTGCCGTTTAGGGACGATCGCGAGGCCGAACTTATTGGCGCCGGTGAAGGCAGCCGTGATTTCGGCGTTGCTGCCGACCGGATTGCCCACGCGGGCGAAGGTGGCCTGCCAGGAGAAGAAGAGATCGTTCAGGAGGGTGAGGTCGTCGTTAATCGTCTTCGTCGGGGCGTTGAGATTTTCGATTCCTTCGAACGTAGGATCTTCGGCCGCGGCGGAGACGGGAGCGACTTGGGGAATCGAGTCCGGTGGTAGAGACGCGGTGGCAGCTTTCATCGCTGCCGAAGGCTGCGTGGAGGCGTTGGGCGCGGTCGTGGCGGGTGCCGGGGCGGAATTCGGACGCGCAACATACCAGACGGCGACGGCTAGGCCGACCAAGAGGACGGCGAAGACGAGAGGGTTTTTTCGCATGGGAAGGAGTCTAGGGACGGATCACGGACCCTTCTGTACCCTCACGGCCGTTGAAGGACGGGAAGGTGTTGTGGCGTTGGCAGCGCGGACGCGCAATCCCGGCCACGAGGGACCGTGGCCCTCCAACGGCGGCGGGTGGCTTACAGGAACGCCACTTTGTCGTTCGCGAAGCGACCTGCGTTCGGCAAGACCAGAGGCATGTCGGTGGCGCTGACGCCGTACCAGCGGGCGAGCGTGGCGCTGTATTCGTCGACGCTCGTCGTGGGAATCCACTGACCGCGGCTGCCGGTGTCCTGTACGCCCCGGAGACTGAGGTCGGGCATGCGGCCATAGACGTCGCCGCCCTTGACTGCGCCGCCGACCATGAGGGCATGGCTGCCCCAGCCGTGATCGGAGCCGTCGCCGTTCGTATTATACGTGCGGCCGAAATCGGAGGCGGTGAAGGAGGTGACCGAATCGGCGACCCCCATTTCGACGGTGGCGTCGTAGAACGCCTTGAGCGAGTTGGAGACATCGCCCAGGAGATTGGCGTGAGCGCCGGTGGCGGTCGCGTTGGCGACGACCTGCCTGTCGTGCAGATCCCAGCCGCCGATGCGCGCGAAGAAGATCTGACGCTTCAGGCCCAGCTGCGTGCGGGCGGAAATCAGTCGTGCGATGGTCCGGAGCTGCTGACCCAGATTCGAGTTCGGGAATGCGGCGTAGGTCGTCGGGAAGGCGGAACCTGCACCCGTGGTGGACGCGCCGAGAATCGTCGCGAGCAGAGCGCTGTCGGCGATCGCGTTGGTGGTCATTCCTCCGAAGGCGGTTTCGAAGAGATTGGTTTGCGGAGCGGCGAGGAGATCGTTCATCGCCTTGGTTCGGATGGCCGCGGCGGAGGTGCCGGTGGGGGCGGCGGAGCCGGTCAGGGCGATCGCGCCGGCGGTCGAGACGGAATATTGCGAAACGGTGCGGCCGACCTGGAACGAGTTTTGGCCGTTCAGGCTGATCGACATCGAAATGCTATTGTTCTCGTTGAAGGCCGTTGTAAGGTCCGCGAGGCGCCCGCCCCAACCGGAGGAGAAGGGCTTGTCCGCAAGACTGCTTTGCCATTCCACCTGCTGGTCGTCGTGGGAGAACAACTGCGGAGGAAGCGGGACCGAGCGCGCGGAGTATTGGGCCTTGGTCGTTGGATACAGAAGTGTCCCGACGTTCGCCAAGATCGCCGCCTTCCGGGCGCCGAAAAGCTGGTGAAATGCCGACATCGACGGATGCACGCCCCACGAACGGCCGTCGGTGGTGAGTGTCGTGAGCGGCAGAGCGACCCCGATCGGGAGAGCGAGCGCGGTCCGCGCCGCGGCGTACGCGGCGTATCCGGCGGTGTCCGTCGGCACGATGAGATTGTTGGCGTCGTTTCCGCCTGCGAGGAAGAGACACACGAGGGCCTTGTAGTCGCCGTCGGCGTTGGCGGTGCCGGGAATCTGCGGACCATTGCCCGGTTGGGCCAACGCTCCCAGCACCCTGAGCTGTGCGAGCGCGGAGAGCATGCCCGTGGCGCCGACCGCGGCGCAGCAGGCACCCAAGAACTTGCGACGGGACGGATCGAACGGAGCAGCGGAGACGGTGGAGCGTTTCATAAGCCGGAACTGAGTTATGGTTGGATGGCGCCCTCGGGCGTCGAGAAGAGAAGGTAGGCCGCGCTCCGAACCTTTTCGGTGGCGCTGGTGCCGGCGGGCATTGCCGTAACGGCAGCGGCGATACGAGTGCGGGTGGCGGCCGACGTGGAAGCGCCCGTGAGGAGCAAGTCCAGTTTCTCCACGAGAACGGCGGGAGTCGCGGCGAGCGGCATCGTGTCGTTCAGGTTAAGATAAACGGTGGTCCCGTTGGCGAGATCGGCGGGCTTGTTCGCGTAGAGGTACCCGTACAGATAGTTCGTCGTGGTGATCGCCGTCGTATCGGTGAAGATCTTGAATTCCGGGGCGAAAAGTCCGGCGGCCGCGAGCTGACCCGGCTGAACGTAATCCGGCTCGAAGAAGTTGAACACGGTGGGAGCGCTCAACGCCATTTGCGAAAGCTGGGCGTTGGAATTGGTGATCACAAAACGACCGTTGTTGGTGACACCGCCCAAGCCGCGGAAGAGTGCGGTGGTGCGGAGCAGCGGTTCTTTCAGCTTGCCGAACGTGACCGCGCCCGACGCCTGAGGAGCACGCGCTTCGAAGTCCGTCAGGATTGCGCGCACGACCGCGCCGAGATCGCCTCGGACGCCGGCGCCGTTATTCCCGAATTTCTCGGCGACGCGATAAACATAGGCTGGGCTGGGATTCGCCGTCACCAATCGCTGGATGAGCAGGCGACTGATAAACGGTCCGGTGTTCCCGTGATTGAAGAGCGCGTCCAGCGTGTCGTTGAGATCCTTCAAACCGCCTTGGTTTGCCGGCAGCGTTTTTCCGCCGATAATTGTCTTGGGGCCGTCCTCGTGGAACTGCGGGAACAGGCGCATGGGATCTATCCAATCGGGAGCGCTGCCGTCGGGGCGATAGCCGCCTCCATTCGTAAATCCAGGTGTCGCGGAGTAGTTTTGGGCCATTCCCCAACCCGTGAACACTTTCGCCGTTTCGGAGATCGTTACCTGGTCGTAGGTCTCAAGAGGGAGCCCGCGGGCGTCGAGACGCAGCGTGCCGTCGGGATTCAATTCGTTCAGACCGGTCGTGAAGAGCTGCATCACCTCGCGCGCGTAGTTCTCGTCGGGGGAACTGGTGGCAGTTCCTTTACGGTTGCGCATGTGGGTGAGGTAGAAACCCATCATGGGATTCAAGGTCACGTCCTGAAGGACCTGGCGAAAATTCCCGAACGCACCTTTGGCAAGAATATCGTAATAGTTTGCGGCACCTTCCTGCCAAGCGTTGACCGTTCCATTTTGGTCGGAAATCACGAGGATCTGCGAGAGCGCGAAGGCCACACGCTGGCGCAGCTGATCGTCGCCTTGCACCGCGATCTTCCACCACGTGCTCAGCCGATGTTGTTGCCCCGGACGCCGGTTGACGAGGTTGAGGGCGTCTTGCCCGCCCGCGTTATACGCTTTGAATTCCGCCATGATCGCGGCCCGATGCGAAGATGCGGGTTTTGCCATCTGCTCGGTGATCCAGGCCTGATAGCCTTGGGCGACCACGGCATCGATGTCGGCTTGGTTGGATCCAAACGCCGCTTGCGTCAGAAAACGGGAAGCCTCCGCAGCCGTCGGATTGGCCATGCTGAAGGATGGAGGAGGGAGTGGCGTCGTGAAGATGGCCGAACCCGAAGTCTTCACGAAGGCGCCGGCAAGTTCGCCGGCGGGATAGTTCGCGGTTTCGACGCTCACGAAAATACGACCTTCCTTGATCGCTTGAACGATCTCGGCGGCGGTATACTGACCGGAGTCCCTGATGTCCCATTGCACGCCCGCAGCGGTGCCGTTCGGGACGCGGAAGAGGTAGGGGGCACCGCTGTCGTTGACCGAGCCCAGGCGAAGATAGGCGACGGTCTGGGGCGAACTCAGCGCCGAGAAGTTCAAATTGACCAGCGCGAAGGACTCGTCGGAGCTGAGCTGCATGCTCGAATTGCCGTAGGCCGCGGAGAGCGCGGCACCGCCGGAAGGACGCAGCGACGAGATATAAAGGCTGCCCGGATTGAAGTAAATCGAGACGCTCGCGGACGTGTTCGCGCCCACGCCATAGGCGGCGCTCGACGCGAGGGTCAAGGTGACGGCCTTGTTGACGGAGGTGTTTTGGGCGATGGCGTACGGTTTGATTTCGATCGTCGCACTATTCGCGCCGGCCGGAATCGTGACCGATCCGGGAACGTTCACGAAATCGACTCCGCCGACCGCCGTGCCGACGAGCGTGTAGAGAACGGTGACGGCCAGTTCGGCGGAGCCGGTGCGCGTGACGGTGAACGCGCCGGGCGCGCCGCCGGACGTATCCGTCGAGGGCGAACTCGCGAGCACGCTGACGATCGGCAGCGTGGCCGGAGTCATCTCGTACACTTCCACCAAAGCGACGCCCGAGGTGCCGCCGACGCCGCTGACCTGGATGCTGTAGGCGCCCGGGGAAAGTTCGACGACCATGGCGGCGTCGCGGCTGGACAAAGCGCCGAGCGCAAACGCGCCGCTTGAAGCGGCGGCGGACGCGGTCGCAGGACCCTGCCCGGCATCGCCCCAGTTATCGTTGCTCGCAATCTGCGCGCCCTTCGAATCGGCAATGACGAGAGCCGGATCGGCGAGCAGGCCGGTGACATTGAACGGTGCGAGCGAAGGCCCGACGGCGCGGACCAGAAGCTTGCGCGTGCCGGATCCCTGCGCGACGACCAAACCGGAAATGACGATGTTCGCGCCCGTCTGCACCTGGGCGCGGGTGGAGAGATTGAGGAGCTGCGCTGCGCCGGTGACGTCGTAGACTTCGACCAGCGCGATGCCCGTTTGTGTGCCCGTTCCGGATACCTTCGCAGTGTAGAGGCCGGGCGAGAGCGTGGCGATCAATGCCGCGTCCTGGCTCGCCGCGGCGCTGAAGCGAAATGCACCCACCGCGTCGAAGTTCGCCGTCGTGGCGACCGTTCCGCCGATGGAGGTCCCCCAATTATCGTTTTCCAGAACCTTCGTGTTCGTGGAGTCGAAGAGCTCGAGGCGTGGGTTCGCGAGAACCTGTGCCGCGGTCAAACCGAAGGCCGTCTGCGCGAGGCTGGGACCCGCCGCACGGATCAGGACCTGCTTCGGGGCGCCTTCGCCAATGACGAAGCCGACAATGAGTGTGTTGCCGTCCCCGGTGCCGACGCGACCGCGGGTTGAAAGGTTGACGAGCCGTTGGTCGTATTGAGCGCCTGGAGACAGGGGCGCAAACGTGGCGACGGCGAGGAGGGATATCATACACGCGCAAAAACGTGTCGGGGAGCTCTTCATAGTGTGGGTGCTGGACGACTACCTTCGAAGTGCGTCGGATCATGCTCTATCGCCTCGCGCCAGCAACGGGAAAGCGGCCGTGTGCGGTTACACCCCATTGCCCGCACTAATCGCCAAGCAATCGCCATTGACGCAGTGAACAATCATTCGATGGCGCATTCTCGTATTCGCTATTTAATTGCATGAAATTTTCGCGTGGCTCCGGCGGTGGCGCGAATGACCCTGGGTCCCGTATGTTGCGGGGTTTCCCAGGGTGTAAATAATTTCTCGTATCCGCGCAGCCACTGCCATTTAGACGAACGATCGGACGTGTGAAAAGCGGGTGATGTTCCGTAAGTCGTCTCGTCGCTTCTAGGTGTAAATTCCTAGAAAACTTCGACGAGATAGTCCGAGTGCGGGTGGTAGACTGCGTCGGAAATCCGGACGTTTCACGGGCCTAGTCGTCGGTTTCCGGGTAAAATCGGCGGTTCGAAAAAAAATGCAACGCGGGTCCGGAAACGCGACTATCTATCGTTTTTTCGGGCTGCCGTCGCGTTCGCCGCCGCTGCTGTGAAGGAAGGTGCCTCCGATCACACCGACGGCGAAGACGGCGAAATAAATCAAGGCCGCGGACGCGCGCACCGGCCGGTCGAGGAGCAAGGGAAAGCGGAAGTCGATCGACTGCGTATTTTCTTTTCCGACGTAGATGACGACGAAAAGGAGCAGGAGAAAAACGAAGGTGCGAAATACGGTTCTGGCATTCACGGCGAAAAGGCGGAAATGAAAAGGCTGCGGGAGGATCGGACAAAGGAAGCGGACGGTCGTCGATGGGAGAAGTGGGCGCAAAACCAAAAACGATTTTGCGGGCCCGATGCGCCGCTCTCGCCGAAGACGAAGCGGATTCGAACTCGGATTTTTCCACGGAGAGTTCGCAGAGGAAGCGGACATCGGATCCGAAGGCGGTTTACCCGCGTGTTCTCTTCTCCGCTTGCTCTGCGAGCTCTCAAGAAACGTCCGGAGTATTTTCAAACATCGACTCGTTTTTCACAGGAGCTCGCGGAGGTAGCAGAGGATGGAGCAGGATAGCCGAAAGCGGAGATCGGCAGTCGGCGTGTAGAGGTCAAAAAACCTCGGATGGTTCAACAGGAGGGCGCGGAGGACGCACAGGTCAGGGGTCAAAGGGTGCGAAATCGGGTGTCGGTGTCCGCAGGATCGTCTGCCACCCGATTTGCGACACGACCACTGATTTCTGACCGCTGCCCTCCGACCTTCGCTACCTCTTCCGTCCTCCTGTTGAAACATCCGAATTTGCCATCCGTCGATGAACCCCGGACGCATTTTACAGCAGCTCGCAGAGAGCGCAGAGTCCGAACGTCGTGGCGTCCGACACGGGCTGTCGGGTTATTGACATCCGCCCACATTCCTCACGGCGCCGCCCTCCGTTTTTTTGCCGCCTCTTCCTTCCTTTGACGATGGATCGAGCTGTGGCTGAGGCTTACCTTTAGAAGCGAAGCGGAACAAATATTTCTTGGATGCGGTTCTCGCGAAGTACGAGCCTCCGGATCTCCGAAGTCTGCCCTCTGCTTGCTCTGCAACCTCCTGTAAAGAACGGATCGAGGCCCAGAAGGCCGAGTCCAAGGTGCGTTCGACATGAGACCAGTGTCCCTCCGAAGAGTCCGGATCGCGGGGCCCGTTCGCCGGAAAACGCGCGAGGGAAATCCACCGTTGTCGTTTGCGGAGCCTCTTGTGCTGCGGCAGGGTCTAGCTTCTTTCTCGTATGTTTCTCGACTTCACCCAGCTCGAACCGCGTCACGCTTATTCCTGGATGGTCTCGACCATCCTCCCGCGGCCGATCGCCTGGGTCTCGACGATCTCGCACGACGGGAGAACCAATCTGGCGCCCTTTTCTTTTTTCCAAGGCGTCACCGCGAATCCGCCGACCTTGATGTTCGTGCCCGTCAATACCCGGGCCGGGACTAAGAAGGACACGGTGCGCAATATCGAACAGGTGCCCGAATTCGTGGTTTCGCTCTGCTCCTTTGCACTGGCGGAGAAAATGAACGCGACGGCGGCGCTCCTGCCGCATGGCGAAAGCGAGTTCGAGGCCTTCGGCATCGGGTCGGATCCCAGCCGCACCGTTCGGCCTCCGCGGGTGGCGGCTGCGGCGGTGGCGTTCGAGTGCGCGCTGCACTCGATCGTGCACATCGGCGAAGGACCGCTCGCCGCCAATGTCATTTTCGGTTCGATCCGCCACGCGTACATCGACGACGCCGTGCTCGATGCCGACGGGGAGGTCGATCCGGCCAAGCTGGATGCGATCGGGCGGATGGGCGGGGAGAGTTATACGCGGACGCGCGACACCTTCGATCTCAAGCGGCCCGACCGGTAGGCGTTTTTCGCGCTCCGCTTTTCGACCGCTTCCGTATTCACTCGCGCAGTGACGACGATGCTCGATCCCCTCCCGCCGCCCGCACTCGCCGATTTCCGTCCCGAGACGATCCGCGGTACCGCCGGCTATTTTCGCGTGGCGCAAACGCCCGCCGGGGCGTGGTGGCTGCTGGACCGGCAGGACCGGCCTTTTTTCGGGGCGGCGGTCGAGGGCCCCGAAGCGGCCGGGGTGTCCGAGCCGCGGTTGCGTGCGTGGAATTTCAATACGTGCGTTTACGGCGTTCGCGGCGCCGACGTGCCGGATTCGTCGCTTCCGCGTCTGCTCACGGCCGGCGTGAGCGAAGGCGGTCCCTGGGTGCACACCGGCGGTGCGCGTCTGCCCGATGCGTTCGATCACGCCTGGCCCGAGCACGTGCGGGTTCGCGCCGAACGGGTCTGTGCGGATCGGCGGGAGGATGCGGGCATTCTGGGCTGGCGGCTCGACGAAGCGCTCGACTGGGCCTGGAGCGAGGCGCACGGGCGGCCTACGCTCTTGCAGCTTTGCCTCAGCCTCGATCCGCGATTCGCGGCGTATCATGCGGCCTGGGAGTTTACGCTCGCGCTTCACGATGGCAGTTTCGAACGCTTGGCGGCGGAATGGCAGGTGCCGCTGACCAACAAGGAAATGCTCCGGGCCTGGACGCAGGCGGAGCGGGGGATCGCGACCGGCGGTTATCTCGCGGACCATCGTTTGTGGAGCGAGCAGTACGCGCGGCGCTATTTCGCAACTGCGGCGAAGGCATTGCGGGCAGCGGCGCCGTATCATCTGAAGTTTGCGCCGTCGTGCGGACGGATGCCGGCACCTCCCTGGCTGGCGGCACAGTCGTCCCTTTTATTGGACGTGGGGGCGTTTCCCTGGAGTCCCGAAGAAGAGGGCGTGCGCGAGAATCTCGGTCCGTGCTGGATCGACGGTTTTACCTGGGCCGATCCGCGGGTGTATGCGCCGCCGTGCGGGAACGGCGAGGCGCTGGATTTGACGCGGGTGGAGCGAATGTTGCAGCGCGGCCGGCGCCATCTCGCGCGGATCGTCGATGCACCCGACGCGGTGGGTTGGACCTGGAGGGGCGACGATGGCGGATTGAAAACGCAGTGGGAGTTCGGTCCGCGCTTGGTGCGACCCGACGGGAGCGACGCAGCGGAGCACACGGATTTACTCGCATGGCTGAACGCGCGTGCGCCCGGCGAGCGCGCGCGGTTGGGTTAGATCGCGTCGCGGATGACGGGTGCGAGGCCGGTGCCGGATGTCCGTGGAGCCGAGAGTGAGTGCCCGTGAAGTGGAAAAGTGCGGAGATTGAGTTCGGAGTCCTGGCTTTAGCCAGTTCCGATCGGAGGGGAAGGCGCGGTCGAGGGCTTATCGGACGGCCTGAAGGCCGGACTCCGAACTCTGGAGGAGGGGAGCGCGCCGTGGTGGCCCGGGTCTCGTGTTTCCTCGATCCCACTCCGGGCTTGCCCCGGGGCGCTCGCTTCGGCGTCATGGGCGGTTGCTGCCCGTATGAACGCTCAAGATCTGAATACCTTCCTCAAGCCTCGCATTCGGACCGTTCGCGACTGGCCCAAGGTCGGGGTGAATTTTCGGGACGTGACGACGCTTTTTCAAGATCCCGAAGCGTTTCGCGTCGTGGTGGAGGCTTTTTCCCTCGATTGCACTCATTTGCGCGTCGATCTGATCGCGGCGGTCGACGCCCGGGGTTTCATCATCGGCGGTGCGCTTGCCTACCAGCTGCATAAGCCGTTCGTGCTGGTGCGAAAGAAGGGAAAACTCCCCTACAAAACCGTGACCGAGGACTATAAACTCGAGTATGGAACGGCCGCGGTGGAAATCCACTCCGACGCCTGCAAACCCGGCGACCGCATCCTCATCGTCGACGACTTGATCGCCACCGGCGGGACGTTGTTGGCGGCGACCAAGCTTTTCCAAGTGCTGCACGGCGAGGTGGTGGGGGTGGCGGCAATCATCGACCTACCGGAAATCGGCGGATCCGGACGGCTACGCGCGGCGGGACTGCGAGTCCATTCGCTCTGCGAGTTCTCCGAAACGGAGTAGCTTTCACCGCAACGGCACGACGACAAAGATGAGTCCGAAGGATCGAGCGTCCGAACCCTTCATTACAGGAGTTCGCAGAGCAAGCGGAGTCGAAGCGCTCAAGCCTCCGGGATCCGTGCTCTGCGCCCTCGTCCGACCTCCTGTAAAAAATTGGATCGAGGTGTGGTGGGCTCAGAAAGCGAATTAGAATGAAGGTCGACCGACGGAATTCTTTATCATGAAACTGACGATTTGGTGCAACGGAGTTTTTTCCCCAGAGGCAACACGACGCCTACACGAAGGCACGCGCGCGCACACCCTAATCATGGCCAAGAGCGCGTCGGCCTCCGTGCTGACCGCCGGCTCGCGCGATCCGGAAATCGGCGCGGCCGACATCGCGTTTGGGCAGCCGGCGCTGGGTGACTGCCTGGAGAATAAGAAACTCCGCTGGGTCGAAGTGACCAGCGCGGGCTATACCCGCTACGACAACGCCGAGTTCATGGACGCGTTCCGTGCGCGTCGTGCCGCGTTTACGAATATGTCGGGCGTTTTTGCGGACTCCTGCGCGCAGCACGCACTCGCGATGATGTTGTCCCTCTCGCGGCAATTGCTTCCCGCGCATCGCGATCAAATCACCGATCGCTCCTGGCATTATACCGAGCACCGGTACAATTCGGTTTTGATGACGGGTCAGACCGTCTTGCTTCTCGGCTACGGCGCGATCGGGCGTCGCCTGGCGGATCTTTTGGCACCCTTTGGAATGAAGATTTATGCGGTGCGCCGCCAGGTCCGCAGCGAGCGGGGGCTGACGATCGTCCCCGAAGAGCAACTGACCGCCGTGCTTCCGCAAGCCGACCACGTCGTGAACATCCTCCCGGAAAGCGATTCGACGCGCAATTACGTCAATGCGCGCCGGCTGGAAGCATTCAAGCCGGGCGCGACGTTTTATAATGTCGGCCGCGGCACGACCGTGGATCAGAAAGCGTTGATCGATGCGTTGAATTCCGGAAGGCTCGCGGGAGCCTATCTCGACGTGACGGATCCCGAGCCCCTCCCGCCTGAGCACCCGCTGTGGATGGCACCGAATTGTTACATAACACCGCACACCGCCGGTGGCCGACGCGATCAGGATGAGGCGATCGTGGCGCATTTCCTCGCCAATCTCGCCGCGTTTGAGGCCAGTGCGGCAATGACCGACCGGATCGTCTGAAGAATGCGTGGAGGGCCTCGCTCCGTCGTGGCCGGGATTGCGCGTCCGCGCGCTGCCAAGGTCGCGAAACCCCGAACGCCCGTCTGCACCCGAGAAAAACGCGCCGTGGTTTTCGCCCAATCCCGCCCACGAGAGAGAGACTGTCTCGCAATCGCTTCAGGGCCAGCCCTCGCGGCGCCACCTCCTCACCGCCATAGCCTAGGCTCGGATCGAAAAAGATCCGCTTGCTTGAGCGGATTCCGGTCGACCGCCACCCCTCGCTGCAAAAACGTTTGGAGTCCGGCCTTCAGGCCGTCCGAAAACCGATCGCACTTTCTCCGGACGGACTAAAGTCCGGACTCCAAACTCGAGCTTCCGCCGGGTTGCGAGACAGTTTCGGGACCGTGGCCCTCCGCGGGAGAGTAAAAGGCTGCGTCAGGCCCGATACCGGCGCGATAGCGCCGTGTACGGGAAATACTTCCCGGGGCACACCGTGCGATTCCGGTCGACCCAGCGGTGGACCGTGAATGTGGGCTTGATTCCGAGCGGGGCGTCGGTGCGCAGCCAGTCGACGAGCGAAATGAAGGAGGCCAGCTGGCGGGAGGAGACGAGGCGTTTTTCGAAATTGCCCACCAGGCAGATCCCGATCCCGTGTTCGTTGTATTCCTCGCTGCGCACGTGGCCCCCGTGAACCTGCTGGAGCCAGCGCGAACCGATTTCGATCTCGCCCTCGCCGGAGTCGCGCCCGTTGCCGATCACGAAATGATAGGCGAGGCCGTTCTCGTATCCACGCCGCCGATGCTCGCGGCCGTAGCTCGTGGCGTTGCCGTCCTCGATTCCGCTGTGGTGCGCGACGATGTATTTCCAGCGTTTGGCTTCGATCGAAAGCGGCCGGGTGGCGGCGAGCACCGGGACGAGCTCATCGGGAACCGTCGGGGCGGCCGGGCGGGCGGCCCCGCCGGGGATCGTCAACTTCTGACCCACGAGAATGGTCGTGCCGCCGAGACGGTTGCGCGCGCGCAGGAGCGCGACGGTTACGCCGTAGCGCTTGCCGATGGCGTCGAGGGTTTCGCCACGCTGCACCACGTGGATTCGGTCCGGATTCCCGCGCGG
>Ga0105046_10000885_pt1 | contig 43969 bp, 40 predicted proteins | sample MAT03_FD_78385 | JGI IMG/M metagenome (GOLD analysis project Ga0105046, IMG submission 78385) | Freshwater microbial communities from Lake Fryxell liftoff mats and glacier meltwater in Antarctica - MAT-03 (megahit assembly) | ecosystem: Environmental > Aquatic > Freshwater > Ice > Liftoff... | reverse complement strand
TGACCTGCTTTGATCTCCGAGAGTGCCTGTGCGTACTCGAACTCTTGCGCTTTGAGGAAGCGGGGTAAATTGAAAGAGTCGATGTCTCGTGGCATATGATTCCGATCTTGTGCGTCAGCATCGACAAGATCGGAATCTCGTCGCCACGCTGCTTACTTTGCCGCCTTCAGCTTCTCTAACTCGATCTCCGCCTTCAGGCGGGCGGCTTTTGCCTGGGCCACCCCTTGCTTCGTTTGCAGGCCCACCGATTGCAAATTGGTCATCTCGATTTCGCAAACTTGCAACCGCTTCAACAGGCGCTCCATCACCGCGATCTGCTCTGCCGGTATAGCTAGTTCCATCTCCGCGCTTGCCAGTTCGCGCACGGCGTCGATAAACTGAATCAGCGGATCCTTTCCAATCTTCACACGCTCGAACTGCCCTTGAATCTGCTCTTCCAAAGCCTGGACCCTCTCCTGTTGCAGATCTCGAATCCGTTTCGATTGGGTCGTGGAGGGCAGAATCGGCGGGAGTTTAACCTGCGGAGTCTCCTTGGCCGGAGGAGCTTCCTTGACCACTTCCTTCTTCGCTGGTTGTGGATCGGCCCCGCTGCCGCCTGTTTGCAAGAAGCTGACCGTGCCGATTCCGATCACGCTGGCAAGCATCAGACCAAGCTTGCAGGTTTTTAAGAGGATCATGTTTCGGAGCACTCCTTCGGCCAGTTGTTGGGCCAGATTGGTGGGCAGTTGGTTCGCGAATGCCGAGTTCAGCAAACGAGCCGGCACGGGTTCAGCAGTCAATCCAAGTGTCAATGCTGCCATGCTCGGCGTCACTCCACGAAGTGTTAACTTCGATCGCAGTTTCTCGCGGGCTCGGGCCAATCGACTCGACAACGTGCCTTCCGCGATTCCGAGTGCCGCTGCCGCTTCTGTACGAGATCGTCCTTGCACATCGCATAACACAATCGGGTCACGATCGCGTTCGGGCAGGTTGTTCAACAAGGTGTCCAGAAGCGGCAGCCAGTCGGCCACCTCTGGCACGTCGCGAATCGCAAATTGGTCCAACTCAAGTGAGGCCATTCTTCGTCGGCTTCGGCGAACACGGGCCTTGTTCGCCACTCGGACGGCGACTCCGTAGAGCCAACGGCTAACACCGTCCGGCCGAACTGCATTCGCCTTACGAGCGAGTACCAGGAACGTTGCTTGAAACGCATCCTCTGCGTCGTGAACGTGGCCGAGTGTTCGACGACAGACACTAAAGACCATCGGTCCATGCCGGCGAACCAAGGCCGCAAAGGCTTGCTCGTCGCGCGACTTCGCAAAGCAGCGAACAAGCTCCCCGTCGCTGACATCGCCAACGTCCGGGGCTAATCGCATCACGGTTCGAGAAAGTGGGTCGATGACCATTCAGCCCTCCTGACGCTTCTATCTATCTTGCCCGCAACTCAGGCTGCGCGTCCAAAATTCTTCAACGAACGCCGAGTTTTCTCGCAGAAGAATTTTAGGCCCACACGCGATCTTCAGGCGGGTATCTCGCTGAGTTCAGGCCCGGCACTTGGTTCGTTCATCCTATAGTCTCACAGTCTTGCGAATTCCCCTGCCCATGAGCCTTCCCGATGACCACCTTTGCCGAACCGTCCACAGAAATTGTTCCAATCGAATCCGCTATGCCCGTCGAAGAGAGACCGACGATCCTGATCGTCGATGATTCGCGGATCTCCCTCACGGTTGTTCGCCGGTTGATCGAAGCCAACTTTGATTGCGATGTCGAGACGGCCGAGAACGGCAAGCTGGCCCTGAAATATTGCCGAAAGCACACGCCGGCGGCCGTGATTACCGACATGCAGATGCCGGAAATGGACGGGCTGGAACTCGTCGAGGCCCTGAAGGAAGACCTTCCTGGCGTCCCAGTGATTTTGATGACGGCCGAGGGGAGCGAGGACATTGCGCTTCGCGCTTTACGTGCCGGAGCTGTGAACTATGTGCCCAAACAACATCTGGCACGCGACCTTCCTTCCACAATTACTCACGTTCTGAAAGCGGCACGGGTTGATCGACGCAAGCAACGGTTGCTCAATTCGCTGGGCCGTCGTGAGTCCGAGTTCATCCTGGAAAACGATGCCACAGTCGTTCCCTTGCTAGTGGCCATGTTCCAGGAGGAGTTGAGCGGCATGGGATTATGCACCTCCAGTACCCGAATCCGGATCGGCGTCGCCTTGGAAGAGTCCCTCCTCAACGCTCTCTATCACGGCAACCTCGAAGTGAGTTCCGAACTGCGTCGCCAAGATGACCGGGCCTACTACGAGCAAATCGAACTTCGGCGAAAGCAGTCTCCATACAAGGAACGCCGCGTCCGAGTGGCCGCGAAATTCACACGCGACGAAGCCCGCTTCGTGATCCGCGATGAAGGCCCCGGCTTCGACGTTTCCAAACTGCCCGATCCATCGGACCCTGCGAATCTCGAAAAACCCAGCGGCCGCGGCATCCTCCTCATCCGCACGTTCATGGATGAAGCCATTCACAACGAACGGGGGAACGAATTGACGCTGGTGAAGAAGCGGCCGGGGTGAGGGGTTACTTCTTGGCCGGTGCTGCACCTGCCTTGCGGCGGATCGGTACACGCAACTCGGGTTGATCGAGAATTCGGCTCTCCTCGGGGATCAGCTTTGGACTAATCGCCCAGGAATCTTCGATTTTTAGCGGCTTGCGTTTTTCCATCGCCTTGCTGTCGCCGACATGGTCGATGTTGTCCGCTTTCGTGATGTACCAGTCCGGAATGCCATCCCCATTGTCGTCCCATTCTTGGCGTACTGGCTTACCGTCGCCACCGTACCAACACCAGGTGCCCGGTGATTCATATCGAATGTTCGAGCCCGTTTTATGATGGCACCAGCGGCGAGAAGTGAGTCTGCCGCTTCGATAAGTAAACTCTTCCTTGCGAAGTTCACCACGGCCGTCGTCGTGATGCCAATAGAACTGAACCGGCGGACCATCATTCGCGCCTCGGCTAGCAAACCGAGCCAAGGTGCTATCGGCTCGATACCAGTACCAATAATCTGAGTCCTCCTTGTGCTGGTACTTGTAGCCGAGTTTCTTGCCAGACTCAATCCAAGCTTCCAGCTTCGTCTTGGCATCAACCGCGAAATCTCCTTCGTGTAATCTCGCAAGCTCCTTCGCATCGATCTCCCAAGGGAATACCTCAATGAGCCTTTTCTCGAAGTGGGCCTGCAATTGCTTCAAGTGCGCATCGTCCCACGAAAGCCGCTTGGCAAGATTGTCCTTGGTAAGCTTCGGGAAGTCTTTGTCCGTTGGAAAGTAGAAGACAATCGCTGCCGGACTCTCGCCGTTGATTTGGTAGTAGACCTCCAGCGCGGCCACGTCCTTGATGACGTAGAATTCGGTGTGATCCTTGTTCATTTTCTCATCGCCATAGCGCAATCCCGACAAACCGAAACCGCGAGGTTGGGCTACGGGCATGGCATACAATTTCGCAGGCTTTTCTTGAGGTTTTCCGAAGAGTGCGATGAAGTCCTTTTCCTTGAGTGGAAGCAACTTGTTCTCGAAGTCGTCCAGCTTCTGACGAAACTTCACAACCTCTTTTTCCTCGTGGACTGCTCGCACAAGAGCACGATCGTCGAATTCATCGTCCAAGAACATGTAGATCACAGCGGGGCTGGAATCGGCGAGGAGAAGAACAAAAATCGAGCTGAGAACTAGTCTACGCATGATGGTCTTCCTCGATTGAGATGCACTACTTTGAGGTGATTGCAGGGTTTTCACAAGCCCAATTGGATCGGAGTCGACGTGCGTATCCGTATCCAGAATTTTCATTTTTCATCCTCGGCAATCGAGGCTCGACGTTGCCGATAAGTCTCCGCGAGTTCCGCGTCCACGTAGGGATCATCCTTCCACGCACCTACCACCGCAAGTTGAGCGGCTTTGGAAGTATCAACACCTCCCTCCCGACCGAGCCATCGTTGAATGGCCGACTTGAGAAGCCGCCATTCTTTACCGATCTTTCGCGCGGGCAGAGCCTGCTCGTCGATCAACTGGAGCACGACCTTTTCGCCGACTCGCAAATAGGCGGCAGCCTCCGCAAGCGTCAGAACTTCTGCGGTTGACAGGCTGCCATTTATTTCGGTTTTTGACGGACGAACGCGAACCGGCGGGGATTTTTTCGTTTGCGGCATGATGGCGACTCCTGGCTCTGACTGTTGGTTTATCGATCGGCAAGAACGACTTCATTGTAGTCTCGAATACGGCTTCTCTTACATCGAGACTCTAGTCGATACCATGAGCCTACGCAGAGTCTATCAATCGGGAGTCTTCCTCATGCTTCGCATCGGTCTCGTCGGCGTTGGCTTCATGGGCTGGATTCACTTCAACGCCTATCAGCGGCTGAAAGGGGCGAAACTCGCGGCCGTTTGTAGTCGCGACACGGCCAAGCTTGCGGGCGATTGGCGTTCGATTCGCGGCAATTTTGGCCCTCCTGGTGAGCAAGTCGATCTCTCTGCCGTTAAGAAGTACGAACGCATTGAGGACATGGTTGCCGACCCGGACATCGATCTGATCGACATTTGTAACCCGACGCATCTGCATCCTGAATATGTCATCGCGGCCCTGAAGGCTGGCAAGCATGTGCTGGTGGAAAAGGCCATTGCGTTGAAGCCGGAAGATGCGGATGCCATGGTTGCCGCCGCGAAATCCTCGGGCAAGTTGCTGATGGTCGCTCACGTGCTGCCATTCTTCCCCGAGTTCAAGTTTGCGGCCGACGTTCTCCGCGATGGCCGTTATGGCAAGCTGCTCGCCGGCAGTTTCAAGCGGGTGATCTCGCGGCCCGACTGGTCGGCCGACTTTGGCGACGCGGCCAAAACCGGCGGACCGGCCATCGACTTGCATGTGCATGACACGCATTTCATCGGCTTGGTTTGCGGAGTACCAAAAAGTGTGACCGCAACGGGAGTGATCGAGAACGGAATGGTTCAACATCTGACGACCTCCTACGATTACGGGCCGAACGGCCCATCGGTGACTTGTACGAGCGGGGCCCTAACGATGAGTGGTCGGCCCTTCGTGCATGGCTACGAGTTGTACCTGGAGAAGGCGACGCTCGTGTACATGTCGGGCACCTGTCCCCTCACCTGCATCACGGCGGGGAAATCCGAGGCCATTGAACTAATAGGAGGCGGCGACCCAATCACGGCCTTCGCGGATGAAATTCAGACGGCCGTGGATGGCGTGAAGGCCAACGAGATGCCCGATTTGCTCAGTGGCCAACTGGCCCGCGATGCGCTGGTCATGTGCTACAAGGAATGCGAATCGGTCGTGGCAAGGCGAGCGGTGGCAATCTCTTCCTGATGCGCGGGAATGATGGGGTTTTTTCGATATTGCCAAGTCGGTCCGCATTTGCTTCTTCGATAGAAAATGTCAGCAGTGCGTAGGTCAATTCGGAAGGAGAAATCGTCAAGCCGTCTGAACTAAGCTCGTTCGCGAGCTTGTGAAGATTCCAGATCGCTGGAGAGAACTCGAATGCATCGCGGTCATTGGCTTCCTTTACCGCCTGAGCCCAACCGGACGCTCGCCAGACGTACTTCTGAAACAAGGCAACGGTCCCGGAGACTTTTGCCCTGCCACACTTCGAATGATGGATAAAGTCGCTTCAGCTTTTTTCTTGCACCGGCGGCCTTGAACTGCCAGTTGATTCGCGCAATAGCGGCGTTGCAGTTGGCTTGCCAAGTCGCGATTTCACGAGCCATCTGGTCGCGGTTGTCGATATGGCAATCTGATCATCTGCTGACCCATGAAGAAAGGTTCAGAAGTGACCGAATTGGCCATCTGAAGCGAATACGTCCCCCCGGACTTCCTCTTCTAGCGGGACGACGTAATCGCAATAGCAGATGTCTGATATTCGTGGCTGGCTCGTTCCGTCAAGCGGCGGCGATACTCCTTCACCAGAGACGCCGCCCCATCGCAGCCCGACGACGCCAACTTGCAACATCGCGTCTCCCGACAACCGCGATGGCAACGGCGAACGAGATTCCTTGCTCCCAAAAATCCGATTCGTGGGTCATCACTCCGAATCGCCCCAACACGCCGCGATCCTCAATGAAACGAAACGAAGCGAGACCATAGATGCAGAATTTCACTTCACTCGAAACGTGTCGTGGCACTTGGCACACTGTTCGCCTCGGATGTCGGCGGTCACCTTCTTCAGCGCGTCGAGATCCTTCTTCTTGGCCGCGATCTCGACCTCTTTTCCGGACTTAGCCAGTTTGACCGTCAATTCCTTCCAGAGCGATTCCTTGTCCGGCACCGGGTTCTTGGTCTTTCCAAATTCTTCGGTTTCTTTGGCATACTGGGCGGCGATTTTCTGCAAGTCGTCCCATTTCGGTTCGTCGGCCTTTGCTCCGTTTTCGGCCTGCTTGAGCAGACCTTTGAAACTATGCGTGCTGGCCATGATTTCCTTGGGCGTCCGAATTTTGTCGTCCGCAGCCGGAAGAGAGGCCGACAGGCCCACAATCGCGAGCGCACTGAAGAAACGCCGATACCACATGGTTGCATCCTCCAAAGGAGAGTTGAAGACCCTCCACATGATCGCCCAATCGGCATGGTCGTGTCAAAGGAAATCGCCGAAACTCAAGTCGAGATTGCCGACCGTTCGCCTAGACCTATAAATGTCCCATCGTCGCGCGGGTCGCACCGCGCTTGAGCAGCAACGTGGAACCGCGTAAGGGGATGGAGCATGGCCGAGGAGCGTACAGGTTCGCAGGGTAATCCCGCCTGGAGGCCCAAACCTGCTTCCTGGACAAAAGTGTTCGGCACCTTTCTGGTAGCGCTCGATCCGTTCAAGCTGATCGTCGCGGCCGGAGGCATTCTCGTCACGGCCCTCGGCTGGTGGCTGATCTCCTTGATCTTCTACAGCGCTTGGACTGAACCCAAACTGAGCACTTTCGAAGAGAAGGCCAAGAAAGACTCCAAGTTAGAGACCGAGGAGGATCGCCAACGCTGGGCCAAGAAAGAGTACGCCAAATCTCTTGATAGCTGGGCGATGATGCACGAATTGGCGGGGCCTACAGAACGATACAGCACCCTGTATTCGAATTATTACTTGGAACGCCACACGGACCCGCTGAACAGGAACGCCCGGCTCGCCGAAGGATTTGGCGGTAAATATCGCACGATGCCGTGGGCCGAAAATCGCGGGCCCAATCCATACTTGATGACGCGCACAGTCGTTGGTGGCACCGGGCCAGAACGACGCTCCGCCTTGGGCCAGTTCGCCACCTATCAGGTTCCCAACCTGATCGAGCCGCTGCTCAAGTTCCTGACACCTGTCTACTATTTGTTCGATCACCGGGCGAGTTTCTGGGGCTACATCTACATCCTGCTACTCATCTTGTGGCTGCTCATCGTGTGGGCATTCTTTGGCGGCGTCCTCACGAGAATGGCCGTTCTGCAACTGGCCGGCAAGGAAGGCGGCGGATTGCGAGAGGCAATCACTTACGTCAGGCGGCGCTATCTCTCGTACCTTTTGTCGCCGTTGGTTCCGATCTTCCTGATTGGCTTCCTGGTACTTTGCTGCATGTTATTCGGCCTGATCCACTGGATCCCCGGCGTTGGCGATATCTTCGACGGTCTCTTCTGGTGGCTCCCGCTGATCGCGGGACTGGTGATGACGCTCGTGCTCGTCGGTATGGTCGGCTATCCGATGATGTACACGACGCTCAGTGCCGAGGGAAGCGACACTTTCGATGCCATGAGCCGATCGTACAACTACGTCTACGAGTCTCCCTGGCACTACATTTGGTATTGCCTCGTGGCCATCGCTTATGGTGCGGTACTCACGCTGTTTGTCGTGATCGTGGGATCACTGACCACTTACTTTGCCAAGTGGGGAGTCAGCAAGTTCCCGGCCTGGGGATCGGATCGTTCTCCAGAGTACTTGTTCATTTATTCCCCCGAGTCGCTCGGCTGGAAGCAACTGCTCACGCAGGGCAGCCCGGCAGAAATCAACGATCGCGGCGACCCTGTCGATCACGTGGCTTACAACAAGTACCTTGGCGAATATGCTTGGTACAACGAGGCCGGAGCGGGCATGGTGAGCTTCTGGATCACTCTGGTATTCATGATGGTAATCGGGTTTAGTTACAGCTACTTCTGGACGGCATCGACGCAAATCTATCTGCTGATGCGAAAACGCGTCGACGAGACGGAGTTGGACGAAGTGTACGTGGAAGAAGAAGCGCCGGATGCCCCGCCGATTTCGCCTTCACCTACGCTAACTCCTGCTCCGACGCCGACTCCCACGGCACCAGTCTCATTGCCTGTTGATGCTCCGACTTTGAAGCAGCCGACGCCAACACCGACACCGACACCACCAACAAGCACACCCCCGTCAGCGACCTCCAGTGACGGAACCGGGCCGGTAATTTGAAGAATCGAGTAAGTGAAAAGTTGAAAGTGAAAAGTTGAAAGTGGAGATCCAGCCGCCTTCGATTTTTTGACTTTCAACTTTTAACTTTTAACTTTTAACTTTTGCACTTGGGCAAGATGCCGCGTCCCGTCATTCTCTTCACCAACGGCTGGACGGATTTGCCGCTTGCGGACTTGGCTTCGCGCGCGGCCGATTGGGGTTATGCCGGGCTGGAGTTGTGTTGTTGGGGCGATCACTTCGAGGTGCAACGGGCATTAAGCGAATCGGATTACATTTCACAAAAGCTCGACCTGCTCTCCGGCCACGATCTGCAAGTCCCAGTGCTTAGCAATCACCGCACCGGACAGGCCGTCTGCGATCCGATTGACATTCGACACAAAGCGATCCTACCCGACTACGTGTGGGGCGACGGCAAACCAACCGGCGTTCGCCAACGGGCAGCCGAGGAAATGGCGGCCACCTTTCAGGCGGCACAAAAGCTTGGTGCATCCATCGTCGGCGGATTCACCGGTTCGCCCCTATGGTCGTATGTCGCCGGCTATCCGGGGCCGACGCCAGAAATCATCGCGGCCGGGTTGCAGGATTTTGTGAAACTCTGGGCTCCAGTCCTGGATGTTGCGCGCGATGAAGGCGTTCGCTTCGCGTTCGAGGTACACCCGGGACAAATCGCGTTCGACTTGTATTCCGCCGAGATGGTGCTCGACGCTCTCCACGGTCGGCCGGAGTTCGGTTTCACCTTTGACCCAAGTCATCTGCACTGGCAAGGGGTCGATCCAATCGAGTTCGTCCGTCGATTTGGCGATCGCATTTATCACGTTCACATCAAGGACGCGGTGCTCACACTCAACGGACGCTCGGGGGTGCTGAACGGCTATCTTCCGAGTGGCGACCCACGTCGTGGCTGGCAGTTCCGTTCGCCGGGCCGTGGCGGCATCGATTGGGAAGGCGTAATTCGCGTGTTGAACGAGGTTGGCTACACCGGCCCTCTCGCAGTCGAATTTCATGATCGGGGCATGGACCGCGAAGCAGGTGCCCGCGAAGCGTGCGAGTTTGTCAAGCGATTGGATTTTGAACCGGCGACGCCGGTGGGTGGAGGGGCGTTTAAGTAAGAGAGATTGGTGCCGTTTAGCGTTCGAGCCAACGGCTCGAACGGAATGTCACCACCCCGTTCGTTCGAGCCGTTGGCTCGAACGCTAAACAGAGATGGTGCGACAACTATGCCCAAATTCAACTGGGACACTGCCGAGGAACTCAAGTCCCTCTGGACCGATCGGATCGTCACGGCCAAAGCGGATCGCGAGGAACTCAAGCGATTCGAAGGACGTATCGGCCGCGTCGTGACCGTGAATTGGTCCGGAAAGGCCATCGTAGATTTCGGCGACGGGGCCTGGTACGACATTCCCGCTTCTGAAGAATTTCTGACGCCCCTTGCTGCCGACGACCCGATTCGTGCCAAGTATGACGCGAAGAAAAATAGTGCTCAGACCCACCCGGATCGCCAATCGTAGTCGCCCAGTTGGACGAAATCATGCCGGAACCCAAACCTGTTGCCGCCGCGACGACGATTTACTTCCGCCATTCCCATGCCGACATCATCCTTGGCAAAATCCTGGAAGGGCCGAACCACGACGGCAAGGATTTGTACGGAATCAAGCTCGTCTCGCTGTTCGTCGATCAGGTTCCCGCCAACGACATGAGCCAGGCGCTTGCTAAGAAACATGGCGTGCGTTTGTGCAAGTCGATCGAGGAGGCACTCACGCTCGGCGGCGATAAGCTGGCCGTCGAAGGCTTCATCAGCATCGCGGAACACGGCAAATATCCGGATAACGAGAAGGGCCAGATTCAGTATCCTCGCCGCAAGTTTTTCGAGGAAGCGACCAAGGTCTTCAAACGCTTCAAGCGAGCGGTTCCCGTCTTTAACGACAAGCATCTTGCGGCCAGTTGGGATGACGCCAAGTGGATGTACGACGAAGCCCGCAAGCTGATGATCCCCTTCATGGCGGGCTCATCAATCCCTGTTACCTGGCGACGACCAAGTCTAACTTTGCCACGCGATTGCGAATTGACCGAGGCACTTGCGCTAGGTTACGGGCCACTCGAAGGTTACGGGTTCCACGCGCTGGAGGGATTGCAGTGCATGGTCGAACGACGCAAAGGCGGTGAAGTCGGCGTCAAGGCCGTCCAAGTGCTGACGGGCGAAGAGATGTGGAAAGCTTGCGATCGGGGCGAATTCTCGAAGGCGCTGCTGGAAGCATCGATCCGACATGCCCCGGAAACCGCGAAGGGGGACTATCGCACCATCACGCTGAAGAACAAGGATTCATCCGTGTGGCTCATCGAGTATCTCGATGGCTTGAAGGCCAGTGTCGCCATCCTGAACGGATTTCTTTACGAAGGCGATGGGGGAGCATTCTGCTTCGCCGGTCAAATCAAGGGAGAGGACAAGCCTCGTTCGTGCCAGTTCTACCTTCAACAGCCCGATCCGTTTGCTCATTTCTCGGAACTGACGAAAGCCATTGAGAAGCTCGTGCTGACAAACCACTCACCGTATCCGGTCGAACGAACACTACTGACAACCGGCATTCTGGATGCAATCATGACGAGCCACAAGGAGGGAGGCAAGCGGATCGAAACGCCGCATTTGAAGGTGGCCTACAAGCCCACCGACTGGCCGCACGCGATGGGACCGATTCCGAAGACGATCAAGCGGTAATGGAACGACGATCAGCCTAACAGATCTCGTACAGCAACTTGGCCGACCGTGATACCGTCGAGAATCAGTGGGATCGAATCTCCGGGGCGGTAGTCGTGCCGTTGAGCATAAGACGCGTCCTGGCCCGCTCCCGTTGGTTCAGTGTAAACCTCAATCCATTGATCGACGACATTCACGATCCAGTACATGGGAATCCCGGCCGCGGAGTAGGCCAAGCCTTTTTCGCCTCGGTCAAGGCGCAAGCTAGAATCCGAGACTTGTACCACGAGGCCGATCTCAGGAGGGTATGGATGGTGATTTTTGAAATCTCTCCACGTTCCCCTAACAACAGCCGCATCGGGTTCCGGCTCACTTATTGCGAGAGTGACCGCACATTGCGATCGAACGGTCCAACCTACAGGTAGTGTCGCCCTGAGGGATTCGAACACGCCCATCACGGAAGTATCATGGGGAGGATTGCGAGGCATTTTTAGCACCACATAGCCGTTGAGTAGTTCGACCTTGTCCTCGGTGGTCAAAATTTCCGCACCGATCATCTGGTGGTATTCCGCCACGCTAAACGGACGCAGCGCCGAGAACGGGGAAGTCTTGTGAGGCGGATTCTTGAATATCACGTAGCCACTTATCAGTTCGACCTTGTCCTGCTCCGTCAGGATCCCAACCTCGATCATGCGGTGGTATTCCTCCACGCTGAATGGACGGAGAGCGGCGTAAGGCAATGAAGCGGGCGTCGGCAGTGTAGAAACGGACATCGGGTGCTCCTTGTCGTTCCTATTCTTTTACCAGTTCCTTCAGAGAACATGCAACGCTGGTTGCAGCTTGTCATAAAAAACCTCTTCCTCCCCGACCGTGCGGATTGCATTCGATGGCATTACCACTCAACGGAAAAACGATCGCCTTGGCCGAGGGCCGGCAGCTAGAAGAACTAGCTGCACTTCTCGAAAAAGAAGGAGCGAGCACGCTGCGCTGTCCCATGCTGAGCATTCTCGATGTGCCCGACCCCGAGCCTGTCGTAGCCTGGTTGAAAGAATTGGTCGCCAAACGCTTCGACTATGTGGTGCTTCTCACGGGCGAAGGACTGCGTCGCCTCATTGGCTTTGCGGATCGAGCGGGAATGAAGGACGAAGTGATCGCCGCCTTCGGTTCGACAATCGTCGTGACACGCGGGCCCAAGCCGGGCCAGGCTCTCCGCGAAATTGGTCTGAAGCCGAACCTGGTCGCTTCGACACCGACAAGCGAGGGCGTGATCGCCACTCTTCGCAGTGAGGCGATTTCGGGCAAATCCGTTGGGGTGCAATTTTACAGCGAATCCAACCCGCCACTAATGGACTTTTTGGCATCGGCCGGTGCGGATGCGTGGCCTGTGCAACCTTACATTTATGCCCCCGCTGCCGATTCGGAACGAGTAGCCGACCTCATCATTCGCATGGCCGGCGGAAAGGTGGATGCGATTGTCTTCACGAGTTCGCCGCAGATCGACCGGATGGTCGAAGTCGCCGTTGAGCGCAAGATCGAGGATCGTTGGAAGCAAGGGCTCGATCGCGTGAAAATTGCGTCGGTCGGTCCCATCGTTAGCGAGACCTTGAAACGGCTCGGAGCCCGGGTGGACATTCAACCGGAACAGGGATTTCAGATGAAAAACCTGGTTGTTCACATTCGTCGAGCGCTGGGGTCAGAGTAACGGCGCAGAATGTGCGAGAAGCTGGCTCGTGGGCCAAGGCGAACGTCGGGGCGTCAGCCCGACGTGTTGCACTCCTTTCAGTTTGCTAGGTCATCTGGGTGCACATCGGGCTGACGCCCCGACGCTCGCCTTGGCACACACAGGTGGACACGTTCTACTCTCTCCCGATCATAAACTAGCCAACTCATGCTGCCGTTTTCTCTTCCCTTCGCTCGACCCGAGTATCTGTACCTCCTGGTGCTTTTGCCCGCGTTCGGCATCCTGTCGATTGTGGTAAGCCGAAAACGGAAAGCCTCACTGGCACAATTTGGCCGGCCGGAAACCGTGGCGGGTCTATCGTCATTGCGACCTGGTTCCCGTCGCCGAGCACGCCTCTTGCTCTTCGCGGGATTGACTAGTCTGATCGTCGCGGCAGCCGGCCCCCGCTGGGGAAAGGGCGGCGAGACCGGCGTCGTAGTCGGCCGGGATCTGGTCGTCGTGCTCGATCTCAGCCGCAGCATGACCGCGAACGACATGGCCGACTTGCGGTATCAGCAACGCTGGCAAGCCGCCCGAGCCGGTATTGAGGCTTTGCTAGCGAGAGTTCAATCGCGTGGCGGCCATCGGCTTGGGCTCGTCGTGTTTGCAGCCAAACCGTGGATCGTCTGTCCGTTGACATCCGACTACGACCACTTCCGTGCTCGCTTGGAAGAGTTCAGTCCGAATGCGCCGCCACCGGAGATTCGACCTGAGCCGGAGGAACAAATCACATCGGGCACGGGAATTGGAGCCGCGATCCGCATGGCCCTTGCCGCGCACGATCCTCGCTTCCCGGGCTATCAGGACATTCTTTTGCTCAGCGACGGCGATGGCCCCGGGGTCGAGGTCGAATCCGAAGGAGGCATCAAGGACGCGGCTGATCGACAGGTGCCTGTCCACACGGTTGGCCTCGGCGATCCGACGCGGCCCACGGAAATCGTCTTCGGCGATGGCGAGAGTGTCGAGTTCGTCGGCACGAAGTTGCAGGAAGGTGTGCTAAAGGACGTCGCTCGTCTGACCCGCGGAGAGTATCTGGCAGCCAAGCGCGATCTGCCGCCGATGGGTGATTGGTTTATGACGACGATTGAGCCGCGTCCCAGTCGAGAGTTGTCCGACGACGCCATGCCCCAGCCACGCGATCGAGCGGTATGGTTTGTGGCCGTTGGCGTCTTACTCTTGTTCTTGGCATGGGCGATCGAACCATGAAAAACATTCTTCTTGCAGGAACCGCTTTCCTACTACTTGGAGCAGGCCCATCCCCGTCTCCGGAGGATTTGCTTCGCTCGGCCTCCGAGGCGTTCTATCGGAGCGAGTTGGATTCCGCTGAGGCCATGTATCAGCAGGCCGAAGATCGCACTCTCGATCCGGGCCTCGTCGCATTCAACAAGGGCATGGTACACTACCGTCGCGGCGACTTTCGGAAGGCGGAGCTGGGGTTTCGCCGTTCGCTTGGCGATGCGGCGATTCCTCGTGAACGTCGAGCCAAGGCCCTGTACAACCTCGGAAATTCGCTCGTTCATCAAGCGGGCGAGAAAGAATTGAAGCTGCTGCAATCGGCAATCGAGTGTTACGAAATGGCAATCCTCGAGACGGTCGACCCGGGCACCAAGGACGATGCTGCGGACAATCTGGAGATCGCCAAGCTCCTATGGGCGAAGGCTCGAGCGAAGCGGCCGCCGGGCGAACGCGACCCAGACTGGGATCCACCACGCGACCCGAAGGACCCTCCACCCGATCCGAAAAAACAGCCGGAACTCGGCCCCGAGAAGAACGACGATGGCTCTACAAAGCAAGAGAATGGAGCCAAGGTCGAAATGGGAAAAGGACTCGACAAGGGAAACGTGCCCAAGGAAGTCCCCAAGACCGTGCCAGGCCAAGGAAACCTTCCCGTGATTCCGGACACGGACGAAGTGCCTTCCCTTTCGCCCGAAGATGCCCGGGCCGTCCTGAAGAAAGCGGGTGAGAGGTTGCAACGTGAACGGCAGAAGCTGCGGGCCGAATCGACCCAGGGAGAACGCCCTCGTGCGAATGATTGGTAAGAACTTGGTGCTGGTTCTTCTCGCTCTCGGCCCAAGCGTCCGGGCGGAGGTAGCCATCCCCGTGGTCGGGCAACCCACACCCTTCTACGGCGCGGCCGGAAAAAAACTGAAGGTGGATGCGACTGCGACGCCAACCGATCTGACTCTTGAGGATTCGATTCTCTTCACGCTGCGGGTCGAAGGTTTGCTCAATGGGGCCGAAGTCGTTCGGCCCCATCTCCTGGACATCGAACAGTTTGCCCGCGATTTTCAAATTGAGGATGAGCCAGCGACCGCGAACGAACCAGCGGGCACGCGCGTGTTTCAGTATCGTCTTCGGCCACGAGGCTTGAAGGTTAAAGCCATCCCGGAGTTCGTGTTTCCCTATTACGATCCGGACATCCCCCAGCCTGCGGATCGGCCGGAACTGCCGTTTCGGAAAGCACGAACGGCCGTGATTGCACTGAGCATTCGCAAGGCCACACTGCCGCCACAAAGCATCGTCCCACTCGAAGTTCCGCCGTTCGCGGAAAGCTTGGCCCCGCCAGACACCCACTTCCCCTCGTGGGCAATGTGGCTAGCGTTCCTTGCACCGCCGTTTCTCGCAGTCGGTTGGTACATCGGCTGGCGATTATTGAATCCAGAAGGGGCGCGATTAGCACGACGACAGCGCAGCCGTGCGGCTCGCACCGCGTTGCGATCGTTGCAGATACTCGCGCGAGGGGCAACCGTATCTTCCGGCGATGTCGTCCATTGTGTGACCAACTACCTGACACTCCGCTACAACCTGCCTGGAGTCTTTCGCACGCCGAGAGAATTGACCCAAAATCTCCGTGAGGCCCGAGCGGGGGAGATCATCATCGCCAATAGTGAAACATTCCTGCGTACCGCCGATGCCGCCCGATTCTCGCCGAACGCGTCGCCCGCTACGGATGCGCTGGTGGCCGATGCCGAACGTTTGATCCGGGACGCGGAGGGTGATGCATGATCGGCCTCCTCTTCTCAGCCACGATGATCGCCAGTCCCCCGCTTGCTGCCGAGGAATATCGCGCGGGTTTAGAATCGCGTGCGGATGCGGCACAAGCCAGGCTGCACTTCTTGCGGGCGGCCGAGGAATTCGAACGAGCCTGGAACTCCGGGGAACGAAATACGGGAATCGCGAGAAACATGGCCCAATCGCGATTCCTGGCGGGTGATGTGGGTCGAGCGATTCGCGACTATCGACGCGGATTGCGACTCGCCCCGCACGACCACGAGCTTCTCGAAGGCTTGACTTCCGTTCGCGAGCGCATCTCGTATCCACTTGCGTCGGATCGCGGCTCGTCGCTTTCGCCTGTCGAAGCAAGCTCCGGACTCGATCGGATCGCGGTCTCCTGGCATCGGCTGGCCTGGGGTGCAATTGCCCTTTCGGCACTCGGATGGTTCCTGTTGGCTCGCGGTTGGAGATCTTCCCGACGTGAGTTGCTCGGCCTGGGTCTCGGCTCGATTGTTGTCGCGGCAGCCTTAGGCGGTTGGCTGGGGTGGGAGGATCATCGCTTGCGTTCACACTGGGCGGAACCAACGGCCGTTGTTGTATCCGCGACCGATTTGCGAACGGGAAATAGCGAGGAGTATCCGCGACGGATCGAAGTGCGCCTTCCGGCCGGTACGGAGCTACGAGTGCTAGGCGAACGCGGCGGCTGGCTGCAAGTCGAGTTGCCAGACGGCACAACGGGGTGGGTGTCGAGTTCATTCGTGGTGCAAGTGGACTGAGTTTTTCGTGCGAAGCTGAAATATCACGACTCAAAACATGCCTCAGGCTCGCCGAATTGCCCAGCGCATTTTTGCGGAGCGAGATCTGGGATTGTCCATCTTCTCACTGTAGTCGGGCCGCATGGGCTCCTCACTCGCGGATTGGTAGACTCCCGAGCGCACGCCCTCGCGAAAGGCCGCCTTCACCAAGCGGTCTTCGCCACTATGGAAGCTGAGGATTGCCACGCGTCCGCCCGGCTTCAGGCACCATGGCAGAACGCGCAACAATTCCTGGAGGTTCGCCAGCTCGCGATTGACGAGGATCCGCAACGCCTGAAAAACGCGGGCAGTTGGCCGGATTTCTTGTTGACGAACTGTTGGCTCGCCTGGTAGCGGGTTTGGATTGACCTTCACGGGGGCTTCCTTCAGAATCAACTCCGTCAACTCCCGCGTGCGTTCGAGAGGCTGAGTCTCTCGGCAACGAACGATCGCCTCCGCAATTCGCTCGGCATCCGGTTCGTCACCCAGATCTCGGAAGGCACTCGCCAAATCTTCCGCCGGCATGGTCTTCAGCAACTCTGCCGCGGTCCGCCCACGCGAGGGATCCATGCGCATGTCGAGAGGTCCGTCGCGCATGAACGAAAAACCTCGCTCGCTTTCATCCACTTGCATGCTGGACATGCCGAGATCGGCGAGCAGACAGTCGCAGCCTTCGATACCCTCAGCCGCGAGGGTTGCAGGGAAGCCCGCAAAATTACCGTGCGTGAGCGTGAAAGAAGGTGCGATGGCCGAGAGTTGCTCCTGGGCCGGGGAAAGATTGCTTGCATCCAGATCGAACGCGAACAAACGCCCCGTCGGTCCGATGCGTTGAAGCAATTCAGCCGAGTGGCCGGCGAAACCAAGCGTGCAATCGACAACGATCTCGCCGGGCTGCGGTGCCAAGGCGGCGAGAATCTCGTCGAGCATGACCGGCCGATGAGCACCCTCAGGCGTGCTTCGCCGGACGCGACGACGATGCATGATTAGACTCCGAACCCATTTCAGCCGGGCGTGGAGGCTATTCTACTAACACGGATTTCTGCCAAGGGCTCGAAGGGTGTCGGCAACGTACGCGGTCTGTTCTTCCGAGACATCGAGGTGCGTGCATGCTCGCAAAGTAGTCGGGCCCGCAGGGTGTACGAGGATTCCTTTCTCGCTCAAGCGGCCCGCGATGGTTGGGGCAGACGCGAGAGCCGGATCGACTTCAAACCAAACCAGGTTCGTTTCGACGTAGGGCGGTTCGAGTCGCAAGCCGGGCGTCTCTTGAATCGCCTGAGCCAAGGTCTTGGCATGTCGATGATCGTCGGCGAGCCGATTCACGTGATGATCGAGAGCGTAGATAGCCCCGGCCGCGAGAATGCCGACCTGCCGCATGTGGCCGCCAAAGAGCTTGCGGATTCGCCGGGCTTTCGCGATGAATTCCTTCGTGCCCACGACGGCCGAGCCGATGGGGGCTCCGAGGCCCTTGCTGAAACAAACGGCCACACTGTCGAACGGTCGGCACCAATCTTCGAGAGCGATCTCCGTGGCCACGGCGGCGTTCCAGATGCGTGCTCCATCCAGATGCATGGCTAAGCCATTCGCATGAGCCCAAGTCGAGATCGCTTGAATCTTTTCAAGTGGATAAACTCGGCCACCTCCGCGATTGTGCGTGTTTTCCAGGACAACCAGTCTCGATCGCGTGTAGTGTTCGCTCGCCGGTCGAATGAGGTGTCGAAGCTGCTGGACATCCAGCACGCCAAAGTCACCATCGACGATCCGGGTGGTGACCCCGCTGAGTGCCGCCGGAGCGCCGGCCTCCCAAACGTACACATGCGACGTCGTCTCGCAAATGAGTTCGTCGCCGGGGCTGGTGTGGGCTCGAATGCAAATCTGGTTCGCCATCGTGCCCGAGGGCACGAAGAGAGCCGCCTCCTTACCCAGAAGGCGGGCTACACGATCTTGCAGGAGATGAACCGTGGGATCTTCGTCGAAGACGTCATCGCCGACCTCGGCTCGGGCCATGGCGGCACGCATCTCTGGCGTCGGCTTGGTGACCGTGTCGCTGCGGAGGTCGATCGGTGTGCCGGCCATTCGCTGCTACTCCTTCGCGGCGGGCTTGTCTTCCTTTCGATTCTCAAGGAACCAACGCCCCTCCACCTTCTTGAAATAGAGCGCTCCATCCTTGATGTCCTTGTATGTCGCTGTTGCCGTGTCCCCCGTGTCCACGAAGACACCCGCTCGGGCGAGGCGTTTGAGGTCCTTCAAATTGTCCGGCTCGTCAGCCAGCTTCGCCTTCATCTGCTCGGCAAGTTGTTTGACGTTTAGACTCATTCCCACCTGTTGAATGCGGGCCTGCAACGCGGCTCCTTGCAGCAGGCGGCCTCCGCCGGTCTGTGCGACTTGATCGGCCGCGATTCGCTCGAAATATGACTGCGTGGTCGCCAAACGCGAGTTCACGTAAGCGGGGTCGAGAAGATGTGCGATCACGTAATCGTAGCGATCCCGGCCCAGCGCTCCGACAACGGAAGTGAGTGTTTGCTGAGGCGTATCTTGCTTGTAAAACTCCGAATTGTGAAGCACGTCGAAGCGTGGCTTGACCTCCGGTGCCTGAGCAGCGGAAATCGTCGTGAGGACGAGAACAGCGGTCAACGCAAGTAAACGGCGCATTCCTTGATCTCCAGACATAAGGCCATTCTTCCCTTATTGCTAACCAACCTTTTCCTGGAACGCAATGCTTTTTCGAAACACTCGCCCGCCAGGAATCGCGCGGATGCCCGTATAATCGGATTATGCCAGCAAATACTTTCGGCGAGCGATTTCGCGTGACCACGGCCGGGGTCAGCCATGGGCCAGGCTACCTTTGCATCATTGACGGTTGCCCCGCCGGCTTGCTCCTATCGATCGACGATCTGTTGCCCGATCTGCGACGGCGTCGGCCCGGCCAGTCAAAGATCGTTACCCAAAGAGATGAGGAAGATTTACCCGAAATCTGGTCGGGCATCTTTGAAGGCAAAACCGATGGCACGCCGATCGGCATCTCCTTCCGCAATTCCGATCAACGCAGCGGCGATTATGGGGACATCAAGGACAAGTATCGTCCAGGCCACGCAGACTATACGTTCGATGCCAAGTTCGGCTTTCGCGATTATCGTGGCGGCGGGCGGTCCAGTGCCCGCGAGACTATGTGCCGGGTTGCTGCCGGTGCTGTGGCCAAAAAGCTTCTGGCTATCCAGGGCATTCGGATCCTCGGTTATGTAAAGCAGGTCGGCGACGTGCGTGTCGAAATTCCCGACCCGACCGCCATCACGCTCGATCAAGTGGAAGCCAACCCCGTGCGCTGCCCGGACGCCGAGGTGGCTTCGAAGATGATCGCCCTCATCGAAGAGGTGCGAAAAGATCGCGACTCGATTGGAGGAATCTGCGAGATGGTCGCCGTCGGCGTTCCGCCGGGACTCGGCGAGCCAATCTTCGACAAGTTGAAGGCGGATTTGGCCAAGGCGATGTTGTCGCTGCCCGCGGTTACGGCCTTCGAGTACGGCAATGGCTTTGCCTCGGCGACCATGCGTGGCAGTCAGAACAACGACCCGTTCGTGAACCACGCGGGTCGAATTGAAACCGACAGCAATCGCCACGGCGGAATGTTGGGCGGAATTTCCAGTGGCATGCCGATCGTGTGCCGGGTGGCCATCAAGCCGACGAGTAGCTTGCCGAGACCACAACAAACCGTGACGAAGGCCGGAGAGCCAACCGAAATCGCCACGCGTGGCCGGCACGACCCGTGCCTGTTGCCACGATTCGTGCCCATGGGCGAAGCCATGATGGCAATCGTCTTGGCGGATCATTGGCTGAGACAACGGGCTTCAAGAGTACTCTGAGAGCAAAAGATTGGACAAAGAGGGCTGAGAGTTCCGATTTGCCACATCGGTCCTCTCAGCCCTCTTTGTCCTATTCACCCAGGGCCCTACTTCGGTGTCAATTCCGATGGCGGCGGCAACTTCTTCTCCGGGTTGGACAGCAGCCAATCGTAAACGGGCTTGGCTCGCTGATCCTCGCCTAGGGCCGTCAACGTCTGGGCGTATTGCAGCCAAACGTCGCGATTCAAGCGGTCGAGTTGCAGGGCGGCCCCAAAGGCCGAATTGCTTCGTTCGCGTTCGCCCAGCAGGCCGAGAAGAAGGCCGAGACGTCCCATGGAGCCCGCCAGGGTCTTCAGGCGATTGTCGTTCTTGGCCTGTAACACTCGCTTGCGCCCATCGAAGCTCGGGTCCTTGTCGTCGCCAGCAGCGAGGAGTTTTTCCATTTCCTCCTTGTTGGTCGAGGCAGTTTTATCGCGAACCGTGCTCAAGAAATCGAACGCTCGGATGATGGCCTGACGCTGCGAAGGACTGAATAGGGGACCGATATTTCGTTGCGGGAAAGCTCGCAACTCTTCGCCCACAGCCCCCGAGGCTGCATCGATGAAGCCTCGCCAGATGTCCGGGTTCGCTAAGGGGTCTTGCTTCGTCATCGGATCGGGCCCACTGACTACCATATCGGTGAAGCGGGCGAGGGCCGTTCTGTAATCTTGCGACCACAGGTAGGACTGAGCCAGCAGCAACATCACTTCGCGGTCTTGCGGGAAGTCTTTCAGAAGTCGTTGCAGCACTTCCTTGGACTTTGCATACTTCGCGTTCCAAAGCAGGATCGAGGCATACCGAATCCGCGACTTGCGATCGGAAACTTCCGTGACGACTTTGGCGAGTTCAGCCTCGGCTCGCTCCAGTTGACTCTCGGCGGTCAGAAGGTCTGCAAGATTCAGCATCTCGGTGACGTCCAGGTTCGCGAGTACCGATGGCACGGTGAGCATGTCGATGGCTTCCAGCCGACGATCGGCCGCGGCCAATACCCCTGCCAGTTCCTTGCGGGTGGCTGGTTGATCCGGGTTCGCGGCCACGGCCCGTGTGAGCAACGGGTGGGCTCGGGCCGGTTCCTTGATTCGCAGCATGATCCAGGCGAGCCGCGAGAGCGTTCGAGGATCAGTAATCTCCGGGCCCATTCGGGTATGGAGCTTCAAGAGCAATTCTTTCTGGTTTTCGATCTTCGGCGCACTGGAAGCGGCATCAATGAAGCCGATCCAGAGTTTCTTGTTCTCGAAGTTCGAACTGAGCAGTTCTCCGAATTTCTGAAGAGCCATCGGATAGTTCTGCGAATAGCGGAAGACCTCGGCGATCTTCTCGCGGAGTTCGTTTTGATCCTCAAGCTTCCCTTCCGTGAGCTGGTTGTAAATCGCCAGGGCTTCTTCGTAGTCGCCTTTCCAGGTCAGCACGTCGGCGAGGAGCTTGCGAGCTTCGCGATATTTCTTCGGATCCCCCATGTTTTCCTGGGCGTAGAGTCGGGCTTGCTTGCGGGCGGCCGTGTAGTTCTCGGCGGAGGAAGCGATAAAGACATACTGCATCCGATCGTCGCCCTTGAGTTCCATCCCCGTGAACATGGCGTCGGCTTCCTTGAATAATTGAATGCTCGGATGCGCCAGCACGAAGGCAATTTCACGGCGAACGATTGGATCCTTCGGATCCATGGTCGCCGCTTTCAACGCCAATTGGCGTCCTCGAATCGGGTCGTTGAGCTTGGCTGCAAAGGCCTCGGCCGCGCGAGCCACCAAGAGTGCATCTTTGTTATCTGGTGCGGCCGCACGATCCGCGACTTTGACGAGCAAACCTTGAACCTCTTCGGTCAATGGCGTTTTGACCTTGGCCGCAACATTCGCGAAGCCTGCCGCGATGGTCGAATTTTCCGGGTTCTGCTTGACAAGCGGAATGAACAGTTCGAGAGCCTTATCGAGGTTCTTGTCCCAAATATTCACTTCCGCCTGGAAGACCCGCATCTCCAGGTCATCTTGATCCTTCTTGACAAATTCCTCGACCAGCTTGAGAGCTTCGGCATGAGAGCCGGCCCCGGACGCATACGCCGTGATCTTGACCAGTTCTCGAGCGGCGCGTTTTTTGTCCGCCGGCTTGGCACCTTCATCGGCGGCGATGGTTGCCAGTTCACGCCTGGCCGATTCGAATTTACGCGCCCCGGAGTACAACTCGACTAATTCGAAAGGCTTTTCCTTATCGCGTGGAAGGGTCGCCAACAGGTTGGCGGCGGACTCGAAGTCCTTGGCAGCCGCGAATGCACCGGCGAGTTCGCGTCGCTCGGATTCGACTGTGGGGTTGGCCTCGGCCGCACGCTTCAAGAGATCGAAGCCTTCTTTTTTCGCATCGTCATCGTTCGATTGGATCAGGATCATACCCATTTGCGAGGCTTCGTGAGCCGGTGGAGCGATGCCGCTCAATCGGCGCGAGGCGAGTTCACGAGCCAGAGCGACTTGGGCCGGATCGAGCAAGGAGGAACCCGCGGCACCTTCGATGAAGCCAATCTCGACGTTGTTTCTCGTGGCGAGGTTCTTTGGCTCGCCAGGTTTGGGCTCCGGAACCCAGTTTTTCGACGTGAGCACTCGCTGGAACTGCTTCACGGCTGATGCATAAGCTTCCTGCTTCTCGGTCCTGGTGGGTTGTCGTTCGGCCGTCCACAGGAACACGTGGCCGAGCAAAGCCGGAATTTCCCTATCGTTCGGATACTTCCGATCGAGGTTTTGATACCAGACAATTGCTTCGTCGAACGCGAGGTTCGGCCCCTGACGCCTCAGTGCTTTCAGCGTCAGCGTGGTGCCCAACATCGATTCGAGTTGGCGATATTGTTCCGGAGTAACGGAAGTGCCATCGGAGTTCTTGGTATTCACCGGGAACTTTTGCAGCATGTCCCGAAGCTCTTCCTCTGCTTCCTTCGTGTCAATTTTCTTCATGTGAACGCCGGCCAGCGTGCGGCGGCTGAGGAACAAGTTCGAGTCGGCCAGCACTCGCGCTGCCTCTTCCAGATTTTCCGATTCGATTAGAATATTCGCCAACTGTTCGCGAACTTTCAGATCCTTCGAGCCTTGAGCGACGTTCTGAGCGACAGCTTGCTCCAAAACGATCTGGCTCTTTTTGCGTTCGCTTACCCGCTGAAGTACCCATCCCAACCTTGCCAGATAGACCGGATTCTTGGCCAATAGTCCAAGATCATTGTCGTAAATCTTGTTGGCGATCTTTGTTTCCCGCGCACCCAGGGTCAGCGATTTCTCGCCGGCGGCGTCCAGGAACCCGTGAATGACTTGCGTCTTGTTATCGTCGCTCACCCGATCGTTGTCTAATAGGACAGCGAACCCGTTCATGGCATCGCCGTATTCTCGATTGCCAAGTTGTACCTGGGCCATGCGACGTAACAGATCGCTATCCACACGGCTCGTATCCCCTTGGAAGGGCTCAACCATTTTGGCCAGAATTGCCTTGGCATTCGCCCAAGACTTCCGTGCCATCTCGACGTCGGCCTTCATCTTGTTGGCCATGACTGCAAGACCCTTATCGTCCTTGCGCTCGGCATACGACGCCAAGGATGCGGCAACCTGCTCGGCCCCTTCATACTCACGCTGAGCACGCGTATCCTGGGCGGCGTCCGGGATGGTGGCATCCGCAACGAACGAGCGCCCCTTCAACAAGTAGGCGGCAGCCAGCATTTTCTTCGATTCCACGTCCTCGGGCGGCGTGTCTTGAAGGACCTTCTTGGCCTCGTCGTAGTGTGCGGAATTTTGAGAACCGGCTTTGAGCAGCACACCCGCATATTCCCGGCGGATGGTGACGCCACCGCTGTCTTTTTCATTGCGAGGAATGTAGCCAGGGTTCTTGTCGAACAATTCTTTGTAGCGACGGAGTGCCTCTGGCAGGTCTCCTCGGCCTTCCGCCACGCGAGCACCGGAAAGCTCAAGTTGACGCTGTTCTTCGTAGCCGAATTTATCGGCGAGTTTTTTGTTGCTCGTCAGCCGTTCGAAGGTGAGTTCGGCATCGGCATACTTCTCGGCACGCATCTGGGCGTAAATGAGCGTTTGTTGCAATGTGAGGTCGCCCGTGTTTCGTCCGGCTAATTCCTCGGCCACGCGAAGCTGATCGTTCTTTCGGTCGTAAACACCGAGGGATGTCATCAGCAATACGAGTCGGTCGGAAGTCGGGTTCTTATCCTTCATCGTCGCTTCGAAGATGCGCTCGACGCTAGCGGCATCCTGTGCAGTCAGCGGTTCGCCGCGCTTCTTCTTGTTGTTGATGTCGCGGAGTACGACATCATCCTTGTGGTAATAATTGAACAACCCGCTTTGCAGAAGAATCAGCGGCACCGCAATCAGCACGGCCACCAGCGTGGCACCGGCCATTTGTACGACGATCGGCTTGGTCGTTGGCTTGAGGACTTCGCGCAGCGGCCCGGCTTCTTCCGGATTCACCAAACTGTGCAAAGTTGTTCGACTCTGGCCTTCGAACTCGCTGAACTCCAAAACGGTCCGGTGGTAGGTCTTCCCGCCGAAAACCTGCGGAATTGTGCGGATAACGCGGGCAAATCCCCGTACTTCGCCCAACGGCGAGGCCATCAGATAGCCGACCTGCGTGTTCTTCGGCAATTCATTCTCGAGCATCGCTGCGACGGCCGAGCGGCTCAGATCTTCCGTGGCACTGAACTGGGCCATGTCTTCGGACGTTCCACTATTGATGACAATTGGCAGGCGGTACGGATTGCGGAACTCGCTGCGACGTTGGGCCATGCCGCGATCGAGTTTCTTTTGCAGGCCGCCGAGGAATCCGCCACGCTTCTGGTCGAACTCGCTGTACATGCGCGGCACGCCGTAATGCAGGCAGATGCGGCTCAAAGCGTCCACTTGCAGCGGCGATAAATTCAGGAACTGTATGCCGTATCTGAATCCGTCGGCCACTTGGCCGCGTGTCAGATCGGTAATCGTGCGAACTTCACCCTTGCACTTGATGACTTCACCCGCCCCACGAATGATTAGGCGCAACACATCCTGCGGAGCAAACCGTTCGTAAGCAACCAGTGCCATGCCGGTATCGTTCAAGTCGACTGTTACGCCATATCGGGGTGCTCCGGTTCCTGCCATGGTGTCGTATTCCACCGGCACATTTACCGTGTGGCGAGTCTGAACTCGGCGATCCGCCGGCCAGAAGGCCCGTTGCGTTACCTTGTACGCCAGCCAAAAATGAATGAGTACCCAGATGGATGGCACAACGGGCTTGAACAAGTCGTCCGAGATTCCCAGTGCCGGCCGGCTCCAACCCCAGAACAAAGCGAGAACGCTCAGGATGATGAGGTACGTTTGCGGGCGGATGAATGGCCAGACGCCCTTCTTCTTCCGCAATGCCTGGGCAGCCTGGCCCTTTGGAGTCACGTTGAAGGTTCGCGAACCAAAACCAAAAATCGCCCGGAACGTGGACTTGATCTGCGTCCAGAAGTTCACCATCGAAAACAGCTCGGAGTTAATGATCGAACCGTAGCCGTTGCTGACGACCTTCATCGTGGTGAGCGAGACGATCAGATAAATCAGCGTCACGCCGATCAGCTCGGGAGTGAATTCTTTCACCGGTGGGATGCCGGAGAAGAGCATGGCGATCGGGGTGAGATAAATGATGAGTTTGAAGATACCGCCGGCCCAGTGCAACATGCTCCCCAGGTAGCAGAGTCGTTGCGGCAGCGTCAACCCGCGAATGAATAGCGGGTTGTCGTACTTCATGATTGACAGGTTGCCGGTGCCCCAACGCATGCGTTGAGCGTGGAAGGTTGTGATGTCCGGAGCGGCTTGACCGGCGACCAAACGTTCGTTGATGGCCATCGAGCGCCAGCCCTTGGCATTCATGCGCAGCCCGGTGTGCAAGTCCTCCGTGATGGTTTCGGTCGCCATCAGGCCGACATCGCGGATGGCGGTGCGGCGAAACATCGCGGCCGAACCGGCGAAAATCGGGCAGCCCCAATAGTTGCGGCCCGGCTGAATCACGTAATAGAACGTGTGTCCTTCTTCCCAGTAACGGCGATTCTTGTGATCGAGCCGAGCTTGGAACGAATCGAAGTTGTAGAAGGCGTGCGGTGTCTGGACGTAGCCGAGCCGATCGTCGCGGAAGTAGCCAATCAAGCGCGTGATGAAATGCGGTTCCGGCACATGGTCGGCATCGAGCACGATGACGAATTCACCGTCGGTGCGTTCGAATGCATAGTTCAAATTACCGGCCTTGAAGTGCCGGTTATCGGGTCGAGCGATGTAATTGACGCCAAGTTCGCGTGCCAAGGCCTCAACCTCGGGTCGGCGTCCATCGTCGAGGACGAAAGTTTTGTGCGGGTAGTCCATCCGAACGCAGGCTTCAAGCGTGGCTCGCAACAAGGACGGTTCTTCGTTGAACGTGGGAATGAACACATCAACCGATCGGCCTTCCAGCACCGGCAGCACCGGTGGTTCCGTAACGTCCCAGACCTGCAGGAAGAAGAGGAAGAGGTTGAAGATGCCGAAGCACTCCGCCACGTAAAGCGCAATGGACGCCGTGAGGGCATACGGCCCGGTGTCGTTGAACGTGAAGATTGCCCGGTAGGCAAGATAAAAGACGCAGACGACGAACGCAAACAGGATGAGGAATTTGCGAGTAAATGTCGATGGTACCATGGTCGCCCTGTCCGGTGAGAAACTTCGGTAGCTGACTAAAGGTCGCGCGCAACGGTCCACACGGCCCGATGCGAGCAGTTATGCCATGCTGGAGTCGTCGTTCGGTAAGACTCCCGCGTCGTCGGGCCTGGGTCAAGTTATAACCCCGGTCCGAACCACTTTGAACTTGCAGTTAAGACGGTGCAAGTCCTGTAAGTGTGCGAGCGAGGCCGGTCGAGGGGGGAAAACCTTCCCAAACAGTCTTGGGAGGAGGACCGATTCTTCTCGGTTCAACCGTGGGAAAGGAAAGTGAAGCGTCCTGCAACCTTAGCCCGCCAGTTTACCAAGTCGATAAATTCGCCGTCACACGCCCAATCTTACTCTGTCCCCTGACGGTCGCAAGACGAAACGGGAAAAACACCCCCATCGGAGCGAGTTCCCCACTCGTTATGCCCGGCGCAATCGGAATTTTCGACAAGGGTTCAATAAGATTCGGGCCGAAGCGAGTATGGTCGATGGCCTCAAAATTGAGAATGGGCGAGAAGCGGACGGTCACGAGTTCGTTTTTAATTGGCGCGTCGGACTCAGTTTCCATTTTGCAAATCAGGAGGGTCCGGTTCGTTCCATTTGGGTATACTACCCAGATGTTTCCGCGATTTTACTTGGATGTCGATCCACGATCGCTTCGGTTGCCCACATCCAGACTGAACGGCGCGGATCCGGCGAAGCTCCAGCGGCAGATCGCTCAACACGGGATTCGAACAACTGGAATGCCGCCCCTCCTTGTGAGTCGCGGCAACGATGGCGCGCTTCAGATCGTTGACGGCGTCACTCAAGCAACGCGAGTCGCTAAATTAATCCCCGGCCGGCTGGTTCGAGTTGAGATCATTGATGATGTTCCGATTGCGGTTGCTGCGTTTCCGACAGTAGGGGAAAAACTACCATGATGCAGATTCATGCCGATCCGCTTGTCCTCGCGATCGAGGAACTTCGCGACATTTTTCCCGAGATGCGTTTTGGCCAGCTCGTAGCGAACCTCGTTACGGCTGCCGGCTGCACAGAAATTGATGGAATCTGGGACCTAGAGGACGAAGCAATCCTTGCTTCCGCTCAGCGATTGATTGAGCGCAATCGCGATCGCAATTTGGCCGGGGCGTAGCTGAAGCTGCTACGCATTCCTTACATTCCAGTCGATTGCTTTCATGCCGCTTGCTGCGATAGCCACATTGATCTTCGAAAACGGCTTGCTCCCAAAGAACCCCGTGTGAGCCGACAACGGCGACGGATGGGCAGATTGTACGATCGTGTGCCTGGACACATCAATCAATTTCAACTTCTTCTGCGCATATCCTCCCCACAGAACGAACACGACCGGCTCCGGCTTAGCATTCACCGCACGAATGACTGCATCCGTGAATGTCTCCCAGCCTTTGCCCTTGTGCGAGTTCGCTTCGCCGGCCCGAACTGTCAGCACGGTATTGAGCATGAACACGCCCTGTTTGGCCCAACTCGCGAGATGGCCCGTCTTCGCCGGTTCAATGCCCAGATCGTCTTTCAATTCCTGATACATGTTCCGCAGCGATGCTGGCGTCTTGATTCCAGGTTTCACTGAAAAACTCAGCCCGTGTGCCTGCCCCTCGCCCGGATAGGGATCTTGGCCCAGAATCAACACGCGAACGGATTCGTAGGGCGTGAGTTGGAAGGCCGTGAAGACCTCCTCCTCCGGGGGAAAGACGGTGAGGTTGTCGCGTTCGATTGCGAGGAACGCCTGAAGTTCCAACCAATATGGCTTGTGGAATTCGTCGCCGAGTGCGGCGAGCCAAGTTGGCGGCAACGCTGGCAAGGGGAAAGGTTCGGTATCGAAGATGTCAATCATGGTGTGTTACCTCGCTCACGCGTCGGGTTAGTGTGATATCAGCCGGATCATTGCCAACAGCGTCTCCGCCGCGATCTGTGCCACCGCGGGGTCGTTGATGTGTCGATCCACCTCAAGCAGCTTCACCGACGGCCCGACCCAATTGCGAATGCTCTGAAACAGGGCCGCATCCGCTTCAGGCCACCAAAACGGACCGCCATCCGCATCAATGGCCGAGACGCCTTTCAAAGGCATCAGAATCGCCGTCGGACCGCGTGCGGCTGAGGCTTTCTCGGCAATCTCTTTCCCGAGTCGATCGTTCTCCTCGGGCGTTGTCCGCATCAGCGTCACGTTCGCATTGTGCTGATAGAATCGGCGGCCCTCAAATTTCTTGGGCACCGAATCAACCGGGCCTAAGTTCACCATGTCCAGTGCTCCCAGCGAAATGACTTGCGGAACACCTCGAATCGCGGCCGCCGTCAGTCGATCCCGTCCCGCCGAGAGGATGCCGCCGACCAGTTCGTCGGCTAGTTCCGTGGTGGTGATGTCGAGAACGCCGGCAATCAGGCCATCCGCGATCATGGCTTCCATGGTTCGGCCGCCGGTTCCCGTCGCGTGAAAAACGAGCACTTCGAAGCCCCCCTCTTCCATTGGCTTTCGTGCGAATTCCACGCAGGGCGTCGTAACGCCGAACATGGTCGCGGCAATCAGCGGCTTCTCCTCGTTCATCGTAATTGGCTTGGACTGAACCATCCCGACCATCGCGGCGGCCGCATTCGCAAGGATTTTTCGAGTGAAGCGATTCAGGCCACAGATATCCGTTACGGAATGGATCATGCAAATGTCACGCACCCCCACGTAATGCCGAACTTGCCCGCTGGCGAGCGTGCTGACCATTACTTTCGGCACACCGTAAGGTAAAACTCGCATGGCAGCCGTGCCGATCGTCGTGCCCGCTGATCCTCCCAGGCCGAGTACTCCCTGAATCTGTCCTTCTTCGTGTAGTCGCTTGACAATTTTGGCCGCACCCTCGGCCGCCCAAGTCACAGCCTGGCCGCGATCGGCACCTTTCTGGACGGACTTCAGCGAAGTCCCCGCCGCCGTAAAGACTTGCTCGCGTGTTACATCGGCATCAATCCCTGGTGTGCCGAGGGAGCCGGCGTCGATGACCAGCGTAGCCATGCCGGCCTCCCGTAGCAGGTCGCGTAGGTAGGCAACTTCCGTTCCCTTAGTGTCCAGCGTTCCCACAATCGCCACGGCCATGATTTGCTCCCAGCTTTCCTGCAACTCAATTGTGTCCTATGGTTTTGTCGAGAAGAAGGACTCGCCACGAAGAAGGACATCATGCGACCGAACTGGAACCGAATCCTCCAACACTCCATCATTGTTGGGGCCGTGCTGGCCGTCGCGGGATTTTTGCTCGGGAAAGCATTTCTGATGGCTCATCAAATGTACAGCGGCGGGGCCTATAATCCCGAAAATGAGCGTGTTCTCTGGCAGACCCCGGTCGTGATGGCTTCGCTCGGAATCGCGATGACCGTAGGACTCGATCTATTGACTGGAATGTTCCGAAAGCCAGTTGCCGCCTTCGTTTCACCTCCACCATCTGATCCAGGTTTATGAGTTTCTCCCGCACCGAATGCCTAACTCGTCTGAAGGCTCAGCTGGCTGCTGGCCGACCGATTATCGGCGGCGGGGCAGGCACGGGCATCAGCGCCAAGTGTGCCGAGGCCGGTGGCATCGATCTCATCATCATTTATAATTCGGGCCGCTTTCGCATGGCCGGTCGGGGCTCGCTTTCCGGCATGATGCCATATGGCGACGCGAACCAGATCGTCGTCGAGATGGCCCGCGAAGTTTTGCCGGTGGCTCGCAATACGCCTGTGTTGGCGGGAGTCTGCGGTACCGACCCATTTCGCTTGATGCCGCTCTTCCTTCGCGATCTGAAGTCGATGGGCTTCAGCGGCGTGCAGAACTTCCCAACCGTCGGGCTCATTGATGGCACCATGCGTCAGGGTCTCGAAGAGACCGACATGGGCTACGACAAGGAAGTTGAGATGATCCGCTTGGCTCGCGAGATGGACCTACTGACCTGTCCGTACGTGTTCAGCGAAAGCGAAGCCGAGGCGATGGCCAGTGCTGGTGCGGACGTGCTCATTCCCCACATGGGCCTGACTACCAAAGGTTCCATCGGAGCCAAGTCGGCGTTGACGCTCGACGAGGCCTGCATTCGTGTCCAAGCCCTGCACGATGCCGCGAAGAAGATCAATCCAGAAATTCTGGTGCTATGTCACGGCGGGCCGATTTCCGAGCCAAGCGATGCCGAGTACGTGATGAAACACACCACGGGTATCGTCGGCTTCTTCGGTGCCTCAAGCATCGAACGCCTGCCGACCGAAATCGCTATCACGGACTGCGTTCGCAAATTCAAGGCAATTTGAATCGCCAATTTATTGTCCACGAAGCTCACGAAGGGACACGAAGAAAAAATGGTGGAATGCTTCCATTCATTTCCTCTTTGTGTCCCATCGTGGATTTAAAGCTTATCAGAGCCGCGCACGTAGCGAAGCGGAGTAAGCGGTCTGGGCGTCGCAACCCGCTTCCTCCGCTTCGCTACGTGAGCCGCCCTAATAATCACTTCGGCTAGTTCTTCACCTTCGGCATCACCTTGGGTGGGCCGATTGGTTCGAATCCATCGCTTCGGCCTGTCGAGATTTGCGTGCTGGGGCCGACTAGGCTAGGACTCATGCCGCCCGGCGTGGCACTGTGGTACATCACGTGAGGATTATGGCCGGTGGAATCGCCTGGGATTGGTGCACAATCACAGACGCCGCCGACGTGCGAGCAACCGAGACCAAGCGGCAAAGTCAAAAGACTGGCCGCGAACAACTTGCGCATGGGGTTCCCTCCCTGGCCCGGACCACGGCCGACATCCTGTCGGCTTCGGAAACGGGTGATTACGCGGCCGCCCTGGACCGCCCATTTCACCAGTTCTTTCGACAATCATGTCTTTCGTGCTTAACCCATTTTCCCCGGACCACCCAAAAGCCGAGATAAGATAGGTGGATTACGCAATCGGCAAACTGGAGAAGACATGGATGCGATTATCTTGGCGGCTGGGCTGGGCACCAGATTGAGGCCTCACACCCTGACAACTCCCAAGCCATTGCTCAAAGTGCAAGGTCGCCCGATCCTCGACTGGATCATCGGTGCATTGCCGCCGCAAGTTACGCGGCTCGTCGTGGTCACGCACTATCTCGCGGAGCAAGTTGACGCGTATCTTGCCGGGCAGACGCGCATACGCGACTGGAAGACGGTGCGGCAGGAAGTTCCACGCGGCACCGGCGATGCTCTCAAGGTTTGCAAGCCGCACATTTCGAGCGATCGGCTATTCGTGCTGAATGGGGACGACTTGTACGGAGCAGCCGACCTGGCGAATCTAGCTGAGAAACCAGCAGGGATCATTGCACAACCCGTGAACGCGCCACGAAAATTCGGCATCCTGTTTCCGAAGCAGGAAGACAAATCCTTGTTGGATCACCTGGTCGAGAAGCCAGACATGGACGGCCCGGCCCTCGCAAACATCGGAGCCTATGTCTTTCCCCGTTCGGTGTTCGATATCGACTTGCCGCTATCGAAACGCAACGAATACGAGATCACGGACGCGGTGGACACACTGGCGAAGGCTGGGCCGTTCCACATTGTTGAGTCAACGTTCTGGTTGCCGATTGGTACGGAAGAGGCGTGGAACGCGGCTCAACAGGCAGATCTTTCAAAGGCGAAGCGATGAGCGAACACGACCAACGCGAGGACTACGACGACGAGCCCGACCGAGGCCCGCTGGCCAGGAAGCGAATCGTCGCTTGGCCAGCAAGCGCCATGTGGGTGCTTGGTCTAATGCAGTGCATCATCACCCAATTCATCGTGGCGTTCTGGACCTACCTATTCGTCCGTATCGGACTAGACGACGGCAAGTCGCTACGTGATTTATTAGAAGAGGTGTTGGCTAACGAGGTCGCACTGATCGCTCTCGCTTGTTGGCCCATGGCGACTGCCTGCACAGTCTTGGTCATGCGCGGTGCGAACGATCTACGCCGCTTTCAACGATACCCTTGGGTGGTTGCTGCCGCCGTGATGACTTTTCTGTCGATTCCGTTCTTCTATCTGGGTGTGCTGGGCATCCCGCTTAGTCTTTGGATCTTCATTCTCCTTCTTCGTCGGGATGTTCGCGCTCGGTTCGAGGCCGTCTCGCGTTGTTCAACAATAACAGAGAGGTCTCCGAAATTCATCGGTGCGACGATCTTCAAGATTCTGAACACTTTCATGCGTGCCCACAACCTCGGATATGTCTTTGGCTCCCAGACCGCCTACCTCTGTTTCGGCCCCAGAAAGAACCTCGTTCGCAAGCCTGGTGTATCTTGCGTCATGCGCGGTCGGTTTCCAGGAGAACCCAAGGGGGATATTTCGATCCCGCCCGATCTTGCCGTGGAGGTTGTCTCGCCAAACGATTTGTACGAAGCCGTGGAAATCAAAGTTGGCGAATATCTCGAAGCCGGCGTTCGCCTGGTTTGGGTCGTCTGCCCGGCGACCAAGTCCATTATTGTGCGTCGCCCGAACAAGACGGCGAACACGCTGGATGTGAACGACACCCTCAGCGGCGAAGACGTGCTGCCAGGATTCTCGTGCTCGGTCGGCGAAATCTTTAGCTAAGCACCAGGTGGGTCGCGTCGAACACAGGCCCTTCGATGCAGACACGCTTGTAATCCCATCCCGTTGCGGTTTTCACTTTCGTCACACAACTGAAGCAGGCACCGAAGCCGCAGGCCATTGGCGTTTCCAGTGAGATGTAACACTTGGCATTCCATGATGCCGTGAGCTTCGTCAAAGCGTGCAGCATCGGTTCCGGCCCACAGCCGATAAATGGTCCCGCAGGCTGATCGCGTTCGAGCAATTGTGTGACGAAACCACGCTGGCCCAGTGAGCCGTCGTCGCTGGCAAGATGCACATCGCAGCCGGCCGATTGAAAATCCGCCACGCCAGCGGCAAGACTTGAAGTCCGCACGCCGTAGTAGAGGGATACACGCTCGACTCGCTTCTTGGGTGCCTCCCCGGCGTATCCCTTTGTTCCCAGCAATTCTCGGACAAACGCCAGGAAAGGCGTCTGGCCAATTCCGCCCGCGACGCAGACGACGTGTTCGGCTTCGAGTTGAGGAAATCCGTTGCCGAGCGGCCCCCAGATTTCGATCGCCCCGCCTGCCTTTACGTCTGCAAGCAGCCCGGTCATCTTTCCGACGACGAGATAGACAACATCGAGAGCGATTGGGGCACCAGTCGAATCGAGCACCGTGTCGTAGAGAGCAAATGGCCGAGCAAGAAGCGGGTCGGATGTGCCAGGCAGACGCAACATCAGGAATTGGCCGGGGCGAATCGATGCCGCGATCTCGGGACAATCGAGCCGAATGCGAAAGGTTCGTTCCGCTACGCCGACGTTCTCGATGGTGTGGGCCGTGCGTTGCAGGATCATGCTTCTGAAGTGGCCGGTTTGGTTTCTCGTCCTCGAACGCTCTTACGAAGGGCTTCGATCTCCGCGAGTGCCAGCTTCCGAGACTTGCCTTTGGGAAGCCGGTCGAGGTGGACCGGACCAATGGCGACCCGTTTGAGCCGCATGACTTTGTGTCGCAGTTTGGCCAGCATTCGACGAACCTCGCGGTTTTTTCCCTCGGCGAGTACGATCTTCAGCCAGGTACTCTCGCCTTGCCGCTTGAAGCGTTTGACGTACTTGGCTTTCACGCGGCCATCGCTGAGCCATACGCCAGTCGTGATTTGCTTCAACTCGTCCGGTGTCGGCGAGCCGGCAACGAGAACCTCGTAGGTTTTCTCGACGCCATAACGCGGATGCATGAGTTGCTGGGCCAGATCGCCATCGTTGGTGAGCAGCAACAGGCCCTCGGAATCCTCGTCGAGCCGGCCAACAGTGTAGACGCGTTGATCGACGTGTGGCACCAAGTCAAGTGCCAGCGGCCGACCGGCCGGGTCGTGGTTCGTGCAAAGATAGCCACGTGGCTTGTTCACGGCCCAATAGACGAGTTTCTCGGCCTGCACCGGATGATCGTCCACGAAGACTTTGGCAGTGGCCTGTTCGACCTGGACACCGAGATCGCGAACGATGGTGCCATCGATCTTCACGCGGCCGGCGGCAATCAACTCGTCGCAATGTCGGCGTGATCCAACACCGGCGTGAGCGAGAAACTTGTTCAAGCGGAGCATGAAGACATTGTAGAGCGCAGTAGAGAATTCTCGTTCGCGGAGAGTGTGTGGAAGAATCGGAAATTTGTCGCCTTTCGCTCTAAGCCCGTCAAGGAATCCGCGAGGCAAGGGGCTTCAGGTGATCCCCAGAGAGAGGGGGAAAGAAAATCAAAATTCAACGCGGATTGTTGTCAGGAAAATCTTTTGCGCAAATCCCGGATTTTGTCACGTCCACACAACAGAACGCCGGACGAAAATCGAAACACGCTGCCGGCGATCTTAAACCCTGGTGTATCTCATGCGAGCCCTCATCCTGACTGTTGCCTGTGTCGCCGGTTTGACCTTCAGTGCGAGCAAAGCCTCCGCTGACTCCTTCAGCTTTAGCTGGAACAGCCCTCGCCCGGTCGTGGTTGTTCGACCTGCCCCGAGCTATTACCCTCAGGTGCATCAGCCGTATTACCCGCCGGTCTATGTCCAGCCCGCTCCGCTCTATGTGGCTCCCGTCCAGGTCGCTCCGATCTATGTGGGCCCGCGACCGGCTTACTACCCGTTTTACTACGGTCGGCCTACTTACTACTGGCGATAACCTCGCCCGTATTTTCAAGCCCGGCTACCCACCCAGGGAGCCGGGCTTTTTTTGCCTACATCTCCGCCCAGTCTTTGGGCTTCAGCCAGTACTCGGTCAGTTCGGCTTCCTTCGTGCCTGCCTCGGGGCGATAGTCATACCAGTAGCGCACCGTTGGTGGCAGTGACATCAGGATCGATTCGATTCGACCGCCTGTCTTCAGTCCGAAGATTGTGCCGCGATCGTAGAGCAAGTTGAACTCGACATATCTTCCCCGGCGATATTCTTGAAACTTCCGTTCGCTTTCGCCGAAAGGGTCATTCTTTCGTCGCTCGACGATTGGCACATAACTCGAAACGAACGCATCGCTCGCGGCTTTGACAAAAGCGAACCATTGCTCCATCTCGCCCGATTTGTAGTCGAAGAAAATGCCGCCGACGCCTCGCGGCTCCTGACGGTGGGGCAGAAAGAAATACTCGTCGCAGGCGTGCTTCAGCGTTGAATAGTCCACGAGCGGGTCGTGACTCGCGCAGACCTGCTTCCAGGTTTTGTGAAAGTGAATCACATCTTCCAGCACGGGATAGTACGGCGTAAGGTCCGCTCCGCCACCGAACCACCAGTGTTCGCCCTTGGTGAGGTAGCGGAAATTGGCATGAACCGTCGGCACGTGCGGATTGTGAGGATGCAACACGAGAGAAATGCCGGTCGCCGTGAATTTGGTTCCTTCGCCAGGCACTTGCTTCGCGAACTCGGGACTCATCTCGCCGAAGACTTCCGAGAAATTCACGCCTGCTTTCTCGAAGACCGCCCCATCGACTAGCACGCGCGAACGCCCGCCGCCGCCCCCTTCGCGGTCCCAGGTATCCTCGCGAAATTGCCCACCCATGTCCGCAGCCTGGAGTCCAGCGCAGATAGTATCCTGGAGGCCGCGAAAGTAGGCGACAGCCTGTTGGTGCAGTTCGGCAGCATTCATGTGAGATTCAGGTGAGAATTCGGGCAGTATCGGATACGATATTCATCATGCAAACAATGACAGGCGAATTCATTCTGGACCGGATGGTGCGTGCCGTGGAAAATGTACGCGATCGACTGATGAGAGCAACGGGTGCTTTGGACGCCCAGGATGTGCCTTATGCGGTTATCGGCGGCAATGCCGTTGCCATCTGGGTTGCTCGTGTCGATAGAGCGGCCGTGCGAAACACGCAAGATGTTGACATTTTGATTCGTCGCACTGATCTTGAGGCCGCCAAGCTCGCCCTCGAATCCGTCGGCTTCGTTTATCGACACTCGGCCGGTATCGACATGTTTCTTGACGGAGCGACTGCAAAAGCAAGAGATGCGGTCCATGTGATCTTTGCAAATGAAAAGGTCCGACGCGAATACTCCGAAGCCGCGCCAGACATCGAGCCTCACGATCTTGCTCCCCCGTTTCGAGTCTTGGCGCTGGAGTCGCTCGTACGCATGAAACTCACGTCGAATCGAGACAAGGACCGGACACATATTCGAGACTTGATTGATATTGGCTCCGTCGATGCATCCTGGCTACCCCGCTTACCAGCCGAGTTAGCCGAGCGATTGAAATCGATACTGGATTCCCCCGAAGGTTAAACGTTACCCACGAGGCCTCACCATGAACCGCCTGCTGTTTGCCTTACCTGCGGCTATTTTTCTGTTCGCGACTGTACCAGCTACAGCCGCTCCGCGGCCGGATGATAAACCAAGCGGCCCGGCCATCATCGGTCAGGCCAAGTCTTTCAACGATCTGCTCGACATGACCAAGGCCATGGTCAAGACGATCGGCGGGGACGCGCTCTACAAGGAATTCGAAAAGAACGCACTGCAAGAGATCGACCCGAAGAAACTGCCGGGCATCGACCCGAAACGCCCCTTCGGCCTCTACGGCATCGTCAATGGCAAGTTCGAGGACTGCCGTGGGGTGCTGCTGATCCCGGTGTCGAGCGAAAAAGAATTCATCGACATGCTGGGCGAGTACAAGATCGACATCGCGAAGAGCGATAAAGAAGCTGGCGTGTACGATGTTGCCACGCCGGAAGATTTTCCGATCCACGTTTCCTTCCGAGTTCACAAGGGCTACGCCTACGTGGCACTTGGCGGCTCGGACGTGATCTCTGCCAAGACGATTCTCGATCCGAAAGATGTGATTAACGAGAAGGAGAAGGCTTCTATCTTCTTGTCGCTGCGTTTCGATCGGATCGCTGCCGATGCCAAGAAATCGCTGCTCGCCATCATTCGCGACCAGCTCGAACAACTGAAAGAGCAGATTCCCGAAGTTGAACTGAAGGAAGCCAAGGAGGCCTTCCACGCGGCAGAGAAGCTGGCGATGCGGTATCTCAAGATGCTCTTCGACGAGGGCAAGGAACTCGCGATTCGCGTGGATGCCGATGTGAAAACCGGCGAGTTGTTCGCGGACATCACGGTGGAAGGCATGCCAAAATCGCCGTTGGCCGAGACGTTCGCCAAGCGTCAAAAGAACATGAATGCCTTTGCGAGCCTGGCAGGCGATGATTTTGCTCAGCGCATCTTCATCACCGCTCCGTTCTTCGCGGACGAAGCGCGAGAAGCTTACGTCAAATTGATCGACTGGGGCAATAAGGAAATGATCCGGGCCGTCGGCCGTGGCAACACTCCGCCGGAAAGCCTGGGCCTGGTCGATGCTATCTTCAAGTCGCTCAAGGCCACGGTCGAATCGGGCGAGATGGATTTGGCGGCCGCCATCCGCGGGCCGAACAAGGAAGGTTTTTATACCGCAGTTGGTGCCGTGCATTGCAAGGAGGGGGCGCAACTCGAAAAGGCCATCCGCGAGGCAGTCAAGATTCTTCCCGAGCCAGAGAAATCGTACTTCAAGTTTGAAGCGGGCAAAATCGATGGCGTCGTCATTCACGAGATTGACATGTCTGCCGAGGCCGGCGAGATCGTTAAGAAGATCTTCGGCAAAGGACAAACCGCTTACTTCGGCTTCGGCAAGAACGCCCTATACGCCGCCTATGGACCAGATGGGATGAAGCTCATGAAAGAAGCGATTAACGCCAAGCCCGGGCCGGCAGCCGTGCTCGACACGACCTCCGATCCCAAAAAGGCGAAGGATCTCTTCGCCAAGATCATGCCTCCGGGAGACCCGAACGGCCCGGGAATGTCACTCGGCTGGTTAGAGAGTGCGACGAGCGGATTGAAGATCACGGTTGAGGGAGGCGACAAGCTGCGAATCCGCGTGAGCTACAACATGGGCACGCTGATGTTCTTTTTTATGGGTCGAAACGCGGCGGCGGGTGCACAGTTTCAGCAGGTTAAACCGCTTAAATAAATAGTCGTTGAGCGCAAGTGAACATGCGATTGCGCAACGTCCTGTAATTTTCTCGTTAGTCCAACGGACCTGTCGGTTCGCAAGCAGATTTTTACGCTCAAGCAGCCGGAAGCTAGTACCCCGCCGGTCTCGCCGCTGCAAACACCCAGCCGCAGGCGTCCAGCAGCGGTTTGGAGTAAACGCCAAATACCACGGTCATAAGCGCACAGACAATCGCGACGATTAGCAAGGGGCTGAATCGCACAGTCGGCGTTGGCGCGACCAGCGACGTTCGCAGGAAGATCGCGTTCAAGACGCGGACGTAGTAATAGGCGGCGATGGCGGCATTAACCGCTCCGACGACGGCTAGCACCCTGAACAGATTTTGCATCGGGGCTTCTGCTGGTGTCGAAAGGGCAGCGAGGAAGAGAAATAACTTGCCAACGAAGCCGGCCGTCAGTGGCAGCCCGATCAGGCTGAGGAGGAAGATTCCCAGCAACAGCGCACTCGTTGGGTGAGTCTCGCGCAAGCCGGCGAGATCGTCAACGGTTTCGACTCGTCGAGTCGGCGAATCGAGATATGCAAGGATCGCGAAGGCACCGATGGTCATCGCCCCGTATGCGACCAGATAGAAGAGCAACGCCTCGCCCCCTTCGACGGGTGCGAGATCATTGCTCAGTCGATAGGCCTGAGTCGGAAGCACGGCGATGCCGATCAACATGTAGCCCGCGTTGGCCACGCCCGAGTAGGCGAGCATTCGGCGGAGATTCGTTTGCAATAGGCCCAGTGCATTCCCGGCCGTCATGCTGATTGCGGCCAGGATCCACAAGAGCATCATCACGTGTTTCACGAACTCGTTCGCGACGGGATGAGCGTCGCCGACAAAGTTGAAGAGCTTCAAAATGGCCGCGAAACCAGCCAGCTTGGGCACGAAGGCCAGGAATGCCACGGTGCCGGTTGGCCCACCTTGATACACGTCCGGCGCGTAGAAGTGGAAAGGGAACGCCGTCACGCGGAAGCCAAGACCGGCCAGCACAAGGACCATGGCGATTAGAGCCGCGGTTGCAGTTTCGCCCGGCACCAACCGCGGCAACAACTGAGCGATGGCCGAGATGTTGGTCGAACCCGTGATGCCATACAGATAGCTAAAGCCAAACAGCGTGAGTGCCGAGGAGAGCACACTCAGCAGGAAGTATTTGACGGCAGCTTCCTGGGCTCGTGTTTCGTTCGAGCGCGGCAAGTACAGCATCACATATGTCGGGATGCTGATAAGTTCGAGGGCCAGGAACAACACGATCAGATCGTTGGCGGCCCCAACGAGCGAGAACCCGGCCGTGGCGACGAGCAGGCAAGCCTGAAAGTCCGCCGCCCGGCTGTCGTCGCATTCGTGCCAGCAGAAGAGCACAAGTAGAAATCCCGTTGCGAGTGCAGCCAGTCGAACGAATGTGGCCAAGTTATCCGGCCACAGAGGAGCGACCGTTCGGACCATGCCTTCGGCAGGAGAACCGGCGAAATGCAAAGCTGCCGCCAGGCTCAGGCCGACGAGTGCGATTACGCCGGCGGCATTGCGGCTCGTGGCGCGAAGCGTGCTGAGAATGAACAGCACACAAGCGACGCCGACGAGGGCGGCCTCGGGCACGGCCAGGTGGAATACCTGCTGCAGGGTCTGATCGACTGTCACCGAGGCGAACTCCTTAAAAATAGTCGGCACAATTCGGGCATGAAAATTCTCTCAGTGTAGGGTGGGTGTAGGCTTTGCGGAACCCACCAGACGCCGCGAGGGACATGGTGGGTTCCGCAAAGCCTACACCCACCCTACGGGGCATCTATTCACGACCTCTCAGTGTGCCGACTACTATTTGCTGGCCCGCACGCGTGCTTCGTCTCCAACTTGAGTGAGGCGGACCACGTCGCGTTTCATCACGTCCAACAGCGGTTGGGACATCACGCCCAACAGCAAGCACAATATGGCCAGCGGGGCAACCGCGAACCGTTCTCTCGGTGTCAGGTCGATTACAGGTTGGATTGTGACCGGTAGTTTCTCCGGGCCGAAGAACACTCGGCGAAGCATGGTCATCGTGTACCAGGCACTCAGGAAAATGCCGAGGGCCGCCAGGATAGTGAATGCGATCGGCGAAATATTCGTATTCCGAGAATCGAGCACGCCGCCGAGCATCAGTACTTCGCTCACGAAATTGTTCAGGCCCGGCAAGCCGACGCTGGCGAGCGAGACGAAGAGCAAGAATCCCGTGAGAATCGGCAAGCGCGACCACACGCCGGAATAGTCGGAGATCTGAGCAGTGCCGTATCGGCGGATCAACATGCCGACGAGCAGGAACATCGCCCCGGTCGAAAGCCCGTGATTGACCATGTGCAGCACGCCACCCGCAATGCCGGCGGCACTGAAGGCCATGATCGCCAGCACGCTCAGCCCGAGATGCGAAATGGAGCTGTAAGCGAGCAGCTTGCGAAGGTCGGTCTGGGCGTAAGCACAGAAGCCGCCGTAAAGGATGCCGATAATGCCGAGCACGCCAAGCAACGGCATGCCGACGGATAAGGTCGCATCGGGGCAAAGCGGCAGGCAAATACGGACGAGGCCGAACGTACCCATCTTTGCCAGCAGGGCGGAGAGCATGACCGTCACGCCAGTCGGCGCTTCGGTATAAGCCCCCGGTTGCCAGGAATGCAATGGCACGATCGGCACCTTCACCGCAAACCCCACTGCCAGCGCGAGGAACAAGTAAACCTGAGTGCTGCGCCAGAGTTCGCGGGTCGATTCGCTGGTCGCCTGACTGAGGTTTGCCTGAATCAGATCAGCAAGCCGCGGAATCGAGAAGGTGAGTTCACGCGGCTGATTGCCATTGCCGCTCTGCGTGTAAACGAAGATCACGATGCCCGCGATGCCGATCAAGGTGATCAACCCGCCAGCCAGCGTGAAGAGAAACAGCTTGCGTGAAGCATCGCGACGATTCGGGCCAGCCCCCCAGCCGCCGATCAGGAACAAGAGCGGCACGAGTGTGAGTTCGAAGCAGACGTAAAAGAGCAGAATGTCGAACGAGAGAAACACGCCCAGTACGCCTGCTTGTAGGAAGAACAGCCAGGAATAATAGGCCCCCTCGCGTTCGCGGATCGAGTCCCAGGAATAGAGAACGACCGGCACGAGCATCAAGCTGGCAAGGCAAACGAGCCAGATATTCAACCCATCGAGCCCGATGAAAAACTGGGCTGCTCCAAGTTTGTGACGGGTGCCATCGGCCGCGGTGCCGTGGAAGGAGATGACATCGTAGGTCGTCGAGTACGATCCCTTGCCGTTGACGAGGGCATCGCCGGGAACGAACTGCGGGGCAAAGATACGCTCGCCCTTTTTCTTGGAGCGATCGATGCCGATCGAGGTGTTCAGATCGGTTTGCACGTCCATCATGCCCGATGCAACGATCGCCAGAGTCAGAAGGAGATGGGCAATCGACCACACCAGCGCGACAATCCTGGCCTTCGATCCTTCGACCAAACGCAACAAGAGCGCGGCCACGATTGGCAATCCGATCAGGGCCGGTAACAACGAACGAATTAGATCCGGGGTCAACATCACACTAAACTCTCGGTACTAAGTACTGAGTACTGAGTACTCAGTACTTCATTCACTTCGCGAACAATACCAAATACCCAATAAATGCGGTCACGCCCACGACCATCGCCAGCGCGTAGAACTGCACCAAGCCGTTCTGAATCGGCTTGATCGTCACGGCCATCGCGCGTGGAATCGAAGCAATCAATCGAGTCAAGTCGGAGACCACGGCATCGACCAGGGAACTGATCCCCGCGAGCAAGTTCATCGGCTGCACGAACAGCACCTTGAAGATTTCATCCACATAAAGTTTGTTCAAGGAGAATGCATACCAACTTCCGGCGGCAGCCGCGGCCTTGGCGGCTGAGGCGGGCTGTTTCAGATACATGAAATAGGCGATCCCCACGCCAATCAATGCCACGGCTGAGCTACCGAGGATCAACGGCCAATTCAGATGATGCTCCGGTGACGGTGTCGCTGCCAGGAACGGAGCCTTCGAGAGAAACCCGCTGAACAATTGATTGAACGGCTCGACCGCGATGCCGACGACTATCGCCCCGATGGCCAGCACTATGAGTGGCAGATTCATCACCCAAGTTTCATGGGGATGAGCCCCGTCCGGCATTCGCAATGGTCCCCAGAACGTCCGAAAATAGGCTCGGAACGTGTAGAACGCCGTCATGAGTGCGGTCGTCAGCGCGACACCGAACAGGATCATGTAAATCGTGCCAAAGCGCTCCGAATGACCCGCCTCCAAAGCGGCTTCGAGAACCATGTCCTTCGACCAGAAGCCGCTGAACAAGGGTATGCCAGCCAGGGCGAGAGCACCACACAAGAACGCGATGTGGGTGACCGGCAACACTTTTCGTAGGCCGCTGAACTCGCGCATGTCGATGACATCGTGCATGGCATGCATGACGCTGCCGCTCGATAGGAACAGCACTGCCTTGAAGAAGGCGTGAGTGAACAGATGAAAGATGGCGGCCACCACGGCAATCTTGGGCAGTGCCGGTCCCGCACAACCGACGGCGAGGAACATGAAGCCGATCTGGCTGACTGTCGAATAGGCAAGCACTCGTTTCAAATCGTGCTGAGTCAGCGCGATGAAGGCGGCCAACAAGGCCGTAAAGGCCCCGATGATCGCGACCGTGAGCTGTACTCCAGGTACTACCAGCATGAGCGGCGTGCAGCGTGCTAACAAGTAAACGCCGGCTGTCACCATCGTCGCCGCATGGATAAGGGCGGAGACCGGTGTCGGACCTTCCATCGCGTCCGGCAACCAGACGTAAAGCGGAAACTGAGCCGACTTGCCGACGGCACC
>Ga0105046_10000884_pt1 | contig 43988 bp, 35 predicted proteins | sample MAT03_FD_78385 | JGI IMG/M metagenome (GOLD analysis project Ga0105046, IMG submission 78385) | Freshwater microbial communities from Lake Fryxell liftoff mats and glacier meltwater in Antarctica - MAT-03 (megahit assembly) | ecosystem: Environmental > Aquatic > Freshwater > Ice > Liftoff... | reverse complement strand
GACCTTCGGCGTCAACTACCGCCCGCATGCCAACTTCGTGCTGCGTCCTGAAATTCGCCACGAGTGGTCGCCGGGTGGCCTGACTTCCGCTGGCGTCGCTGGCACGCCGGTCGACACCACGATATTCGCGATCGACGGTGTGCTGACCTTCTAGTCTGAAGTTTGACAGAAGTCGCGAAATAACGAACCGCCGGCGATTCGCAAGAATCACCGGCGGTTTCGCTTTTCTTTGCAGGCGCGTTGCAACTTCGCCTGGCACCGTACCGTCGATGAGAGAGAGTAATCAGGTAAGGCTGCGCATCGTTTAAGAGACGTGGTGAGTATCATGAGTCCGTGACAGTTCTTGTACTTCGCGCCAGCGCCGAGGTGGGCGATCGCCTCCCTCGGCTCAAGTCAGCACTCCTATCAAGGACTTCTATGAACGACTGGACTCGCCGAGACTGGCTGCGCGGCACGCTAGGTTTTTGCGCCGCTGGCGCTGCGGGAAATCTGCCCGCCCAAGAGAAGCAGACAGCCGACCCCAAATCGAAGGCCGTTGCAGCCAAGAAGCCCAAGTCCGTCAAACCTGACGAGCCGGCCGTCCCCTGGCCGCCGGAACTGCCCGGCGCCAAGAACGGCACCGTGGCCTTGCACGCGGCCAGCTTCTTGAGCATTCCCCTGTCCGTCGCGGAAGCCCGCGCCAAGGAAGGGGCGGCCGCATTTACCGTCGCCGAGACTCCGCCCGAGGTTGAGCTGGCCTATCACCGCGACCTGGGGCCCGAGGCCTCGAAGCGCCGGCTCTGGTCCTCGTGGGGCGATATCTGCATCGCCCGCGACGGCCGGGCGTACGCGGCCATCGGAGATCACGGGGGAGACGCCGAAGGAGATGCGCGGTGCTTCCTGTACCGCTGGGATCCACGCGACAAAACGCTGACGCAGATCGTGGATATGAACCAGGTCGTGGTGCCTCGTGCCGGGCAACCGGCCTGGTCGAAGGTGCACGCCAAGATCGATGAAGGGTCCGATGGCAAGATCTACTTCAGTTGCACGCTGAACGACGGACAGCGGGCCCGCACCCCCAAGTACGCCTGGACCGAGGGCCTCCCCGGCGGGCAGCTCTATCAGTTCGATCCGGCCACCGGCAAGGCCAGCGTCTTTGCCAACCTGCCGCCGAAGCGTTGCACGGCCACCTCGCTGCTGGATCGCGAACGAAACGTCTGGTGGTGCAATCTGGAAGCGGGCGAGTCGGGAGACGCCCTGTGGGGGCTGGACTTGGCGACGAAGCAGACGAAGTACCAGACGGCTGACGGCGTGGTGAAGTTCAATCGCAACTTCGCCCTGGCCCGCGACAGCTCGATCTACTTCAACGGAGAAGGGGGCCTGCGGCGATTTGATCCGCAGACGAAGGAATCGACCCTCACCAAGGCCCAACTGGCCAGCGGTCCCGGCATGCGATGCACCGCGCACGAGAGCCAAGCCGGCTGGATCTATGGCATCACCCACCAGACGCACCAGTTGTTTCGCTTGTCGCCTGTCAAAGATGCGATCGAAATGTTGGGGGCAAACTGGCTGGCGGGTTCGTACACCGCGGTCTGCGCCCTCTCGCCGGACGAACGGTTCTTGTACTACCTGCCCGGTTCGCATGGCGGGGCATTTAAAGACGGCACGCCGGTCGTGCAGTACGACGTGGCCACCAGACGGCGCAAGGTATTGGCCTTTCTGGCCGAGACCTTGGACCAGCAATGCGGCTATGTGCCTGCTGGCACGTACGGCATGAAGGTCAGCGCCGACGGAGCGTCGCTGCTGGTCAACTTCAACGGGCATCCGAGCGACCGCCAGCGGCCGGCCAGCATGAAGCCCAACGGCTTCGGGCTGTGCGCGTTCGCCGCGATTCATATTCCGCCCGGCGAGCGGTAAGCCGTGCTCGATCAACTCGAAAGAGAAAGAATTTTCACGCGGAGGCGCGGAGGAAATGCTTCGAGCCCCGTCCCTCCTCGAATAACCATGTACTGCGTTGTGCAAGGCTCTGTTCGATGGATCGGTATTTCTCCGCGTCTCCGCGTCTCCGCGCCTCCATGTGACCTCTCCCTTTCCATGGCGTTCGTCCCTCGCCGCCGCTTCCTTCTATCTTGAACAGGAGGAAACAGAGCTAACAGAGAAACCTCCTCCGTTAACTCCCTTTCCTCCTGTTCAAAAGAACCCGACTCGGCTCCAACCCGCAAAGTGACACGGCGGGCCGGGCGAACCCGGCGCGATTCGGATGACTCCGTGGTAGGATGGTCTCGGAGGACCATTTCGATCCTTGGGGATCTCTCAACATGGCGCAAGAAGCACGCGAAGTTCACTATCGGGGCCGTGTCCAAGGAGTTGGCTTCCGCTACACGACGCGCGAAGTTGCGGCACGCTTTGCCGTGACCGGCTACGTACGAAACCTGCCCGATGGCCGGGTCCATCTGCTCGCCGAAGGAGAGCCGGCCGAACTGCAACGCTTTCTGGCCGCGGTCAGCGAGGCGATGGCAGGAAATATCGACGACGCCGAGGTCCAGGTTCGAACTGCCAGCGGCGCTTTGCAGTCGTTCGAGATCCGGCTGTGATCGCCGGACCGGGCGCATTAAGCTGTAGCAGATGGGTTGAGTTTGCCGATAAGCTGGATGGTGGGCCGGGCGTTTCGCTCTGCCCCTTCACTTTGCGAGGCTGGCTATGAAACTTCGCCGAAGCGCACTCTGCATGCTGGCCGGGCTAGCACTGCTGGCCGGTTTGGCCGCGCCTGCCTTGGCCCAGGTTCCCGGCGCTCGTTATCAGCCGGCCCGCCCGACGATCAGCCCCTACCTGAACCTGCTCCGTCCGGACGACGCCATCCTGCCGGACTACTACACCTTCGTCCGCCCGCAGTTGCAGACTGAGGCCTACCGCGCGCAGCAGTCGATCGTAAACCGTCAGCAGCAGTCGATGCTGTTTCAGCAGCAGGCCGAGATCGAGCAGGTTGCCAGCGGAACCTTCCGCACGCGAGCCGCGCAAGTTCGCCCCACGGGGACGGCCAGCGGATTCATGAACACCTCGCACTACTTCCCCTTGCCTCAGAGCAGATCGGGGAAGGGTCGGAGCCGGTAGAGACCGGCGGCGCATTTCCGCTCAGCGGTCTTTTCGCTGGCGATACAACTGCGGATCAACCGCCCGCGTCATGGCCTCCTGATCGAGTCCCCCGTCCAGGAACTCGGCCACGCGCCGGGCTTCTTCCCAGGGGCGCTCGACCACCGATCGATGCTGTACATTCAGCATGCGGAAGTGCGGCCGCGCGGCCAGCCAGGCGTCGAGCCGGGCCAGATCGCGCGCGAACATCTCCGCGAGTTGCGGATCGTCCTTCGGATCGGCCGGCGTCCCCATCCGCTCCAGCATCGCCCGTTGCGAGCGCAGCACTTCGTTCAGATCGCGGCGCAGAAAGATCACCCGATAGGGATAGCCGTCGGGCAGGTCGTACAGCAATCGATAGATGACCTTCACCGCCTGGCCGCGGGCTTCGGCCAGCCAGCCGGTCTCCTCCTTCAGTTGCTTGACCTTCTCCAGTTCGAAGTAGCCGCGCGGATTGTCGGCGTCGGCTTCGCGCTCGGAGTCCGTCAGCACGGGCATGCCGCCGGCCGCCAGCATCTGCATCAACAGGCTGGTCCCCGAACGGGGCAAGCCGGAGACCAGCGTCAGGTAGTCGCGCGCGGGGGGCATGGCTATACAAACCTCAGAGAACGCGGAGCGCTGTAGGGAACGCCCTCTGTGGCGTTCCGGGAAGCTCGAACATTTTCCCATTCGAGATCATTCGGAATCGGAGCGTTTCCCCTCCGCACGGAACGCCACAGAGGGCGTTCCCTACAGAAAGTCACACTCCGCTTCTGCGTCGATCCTATCTAGTAGTTCGGCGTCGGGGCGCGATAGGTCTGCATGTCGATCGAGCGAAACCAGGCGATTGTCTTGGCCAGCCCTTCACGCAACGGCACCGTCGGGTTCCAGCCCAGCTTGGTCTGGGCCAGCTCGATCACCGGCTTGCGCTGCTTCGGGTCATCGGCTGGCAAAGGCTCGCGGACAATCTTGGTCTTGCTGCCGGTCAGCTCCTGCACCAACTCGGCCAATTGCAGGATGGTGAACTCGCCCGGGTTCCCCAAGTTCACGGGGCCGATGAAGTCATCGGGGCCATTCATCATGCGGATGAAGCCTTCGATCAAATCGTCGCGATAGCAGAACGAACGGGTCTGGCTGCCGTCGCCGTAGATGGTGATGTCTTCGCCGGCCAGCGCCTGGCGGATGAAGTTCGAGACTACGCGGCCGTCGTAGGGATGCATCCGCGGGCCATAGGTGTTGAAGATCCGCACGATGCGGATGTTGACCTTGTTGGCCCGGTGGTAGTCCATGAACAGGGTTTCGGCCGCCCGTTTGCCTTCGTCGTAGCAGGCGCGGGGACCGATGGGGTTTACGTTGCCGCGATAGCTCTCGGGCTGCGGATGAATCTCGGGATCGCCGTAGACTTCGCTGGTCGAGGCCTGCAGCACCTTCGCCTTGCAGCGTTTGGCCATGCCCAGCACGTTGATCGCCCCGATGACCGAGGTCTTCATCGTCTTGATGGGGTTCCACTGGTAGTGCCCGGGGGCGGCCGGGCAAGCCAGATTATAGATCTGGTCCACCTCCAGCCAGAGCGGGTGGGTCACGTCGTGACGGACCAGCTCGAAGTTGGGCCGGCCCAGCAGATGGACGACGTTCGACTTCTGGCTGGTAAAGAAGTTGTCGAGGCAGATCACGTCGTGGCCGTCTTCGACCAGCCGTTCGCAAAGATGCGAGCCCAAAAAACCAGCTCCGCCGGTGACGAGAATCCGTTGGATCGATCCCACAATGACCTTCTTGATGTTCGGGGTGCGGTTCGTCGAGCCGGACTCGCGGGAGTTCGGGGAAAGGGGGGCGGCACATCATAGCCCCTGAGGGGCCGGGGCGCGAATGGGGACTTGCCGCGACCTGTAAGCGGTTTGCTCCCCCTCCTTCCCCTCGATACCATACAGAAGTATACCTGCCACCAGGGACGGCACGGGGAAGAGGACTTCCCTCGAAACTCTTGTGATTGAGCACGATCGCATGGCGATAGCGGAACTTGACGATCTCGAACAGCATTTGCCGCGGTTCGGCCTCGACGCGTTCCGACCCGGCCAGCGGCAGGTCATTGAGACCGTGATGGCCGGGCAGGATTGCCTGTGCGTCATGCCGACCGGCGGCGGCAAGAGCCTCTGCTACCAACTCCCCGCCGTGGCCCGCGACGGAGTGACCCTGGTCATTTCGCCGCTGATCGCCTTGATGAAAGATCAGGTCGATCAACTGACGCAGAAGGGGATCCGAGCGACCTTCATCAACAGCACGCTCGATCCCGCCGAGCAATACGCCCGGCTGGCGGGCATGGCGGCCGGCGAGTACGACCTGGTCTACGTGGTGCCCGAGCGCTTCCGCAGCACGCGTTTTATCGAGGCCGTGCGGAACGCGAACCTGCGACTGCTGGCCGTGGACGAGGCCCACTGCATCAGCCAGTGGGGGCACGATTTTCGCCCCGACTATGCCAAGCTCGGGCGCTTCCGGGCCAAGCTGGGCAACCCGCCCACGATTGCTCTGACTGCCACCGCGACGGACCTGGTGCGGCGCGACATCGTGGAACTGCTCGACCTGAACGAGCCCAAGGTCTATGTGACCGGGTTCGATCGGCCGAACCTGTTCTATCGAGTGGAAGACGCCGGCAAGAAGGAAGTGAAGGACTCGGTGTTGGCCGAGTTTCTGGCCGAGCAGCCCGGGGCGGGGATTGTGTACGCCTCGAGCCGGAAGCGCTGCGAGGAGGTCTCGGCCATGATCCGCCGGCAGGCCGGACGCACCTGCGGCATGTACCACGCGGGCATGGATCGCCATGCGCGGCACCAGGCCCAGGACGACTTTATGTCGGGGCAGACCGAGATCGTGGTCGCCACCACGGCCTTCGGCATGGGCATCGACAAGGCCGACGTCCGCTTTGTGGTCCACTACAACCTGCCCGGCAGTCTGGAGGCCTACTATCAAGAGGCCGGCCGCGCCGGTCGCGACGGTGCGCCCTCGGTCTGCTTGATGCTCTACAGCTTCTCGGATCGGCGGATCCAGGAGTTCTTCATCGAGAGCGCCTACCCCGCCAAGGAGATCGTGGCCAAGGTCTACGACTACCTGCGGGGCTTCGACGAAGATCTGCTGGAGATGAGCCTGCAGGAGATCAAGGACCGCATGGGGCTGGAGATCAGCACCGGCGGAGTCGGGGCCTGCGAAGCGATCCTGGAGCGGGCGGGGGCGATCGAACGCCTGGAGCGGGGGCACAACATGGCCACCATCCAGCTCGACAGCGAACTGCATACCTTGGTCGACCTGTTGCCGCGGCAAGCCACCGTGCAGCGCAAGGTGCTGCGAGCCCTGGAGAAGGTCGTCGGTCCGCGGCGCGGCGAGCCGGTCTTCTTTCTGCTGGACCAGGTCGCTGCCTCGGCCGATCTGGACCGCGATTCGCTGCTGCGGGCGATCGGGCAACTGCAAAGCCTGGAGTGCTTCGAGTACACCCCGCCCTTTCGCGGCCGCGCGATGCGGATCCTGGAGCGCGAGCGGCCGTTTTCGCAGTTGGCGATCGACTTCGAGGAACTCGACCATCGCCGGCAAGCCGAGTACGCCAAGCTGGACCGCGTGATCGACTTCGCCCGCAGCAATCGCTGCCGGCAAGGAGCGATCCTGGAGTACTTTGGCGAGCCCAACCCGCAACCCTGCGGCCACTGCGACAACTGCCAGGCCCGCGGCCCCAAGAAGGCGGGCGTGCCGGCCATGGCCTCGCAGGAGGCCGACGCGGCGGTGACGGAATCGGTTCGCATGGTCCTCTCCGGCGTGGCCCGCGGCCGCGAACGCTTCGGCAAACGACTCGTGGCGCAGATGCTCTATGGCTCGGAAGGAAAGAAAATCGCCAAGCTGGGCTTTCAGCGTCTGAGCACCTATGGCCTGCTCAAGCATCTGACGCTAGACCAGATCAACGAGATGATCGAATCGCTGATCCACACTGGGCATCTGGTGCAAGAGGAGATCGACCAGTTCCGCCCCATCGTCAAGCTCTCGGAAACGGGACGCGAAGTGATGCGCGGCGAGAAGGAGCCAGGGCGCGTGTTGATGTCGACGGAGACGCTCAATGCGATCCGAGCCGAATACAACAAGCGGATGAAAACGGCGGCCAAAGTCGAGAAGCAGAAGGCGGCGACTGCACCGAAAGAGAGCAAAGCCCCCAAGGTTGACAAGCCAGAGAGGGTTGAGATCAGCGCCCCGCGCGAGTCGCGCTCGGAAACGTTCGCGGAACCGCATTCGGAACTTCGCCCGGCATCTCGCCCGGAACGGAGCAAAGCGTCCGTATCGGTCCGCCCGGAACCAACGGCATCGGTGCATGTCGCGGCGCCAGCCCCGGCTTCAATCCCTCAAAGTCCGCCCGAAATGAGCAGCCCGTCGATGGAAGCCCCTGCAGTTCCGGCGGCGTCGCAGCCCAGTCATTTCTGGACCTGGCGGCTCCTGTCGGCGGGCTTCAAACCGGCCGAGTGCGCGGCGATCCGCGGGCTGGAGCAGCCTGTGATCATGGATCATGCCTTGCGGGCGTTGGAGGCGGGGCTGGTCGTGGACGCCCGCTGGTTCCTGTCGCCGCTGATGATCCAGGCGATGCAGGACACGATCGGCCCGGAAACGCCGGAGCGGATCCGGCCGCTTCTGGCCAAGCTGCCGCCGGGTACGCGCTATGAAGAGGTGCAGTTGTTTCTGGCCTGGCGCGCCGCGACGTGATAGTGCAGCCCGTTAAGAAAAACTAGGCAAGCACCCAATCGGCCGCTCAGCGGGCATGGGGCGCGTCGGCCAGCACCAAGGGCTGAATTCGGACGGTCAGCCAGGCGAGCGCCCGGCGGGCGACATCGACCTCGACGGGCACTCGCCCGATCAACGTGAACTGTCCCTCGGCCAGCGCTGCTTGAAGCCCGTCGAGCCGGCGTTCTGCTTCACTCAACATCGCTGCCGTCTCGTCGGCAGAGATCGCATGGCGCACCATGGCCACTTCGTTTGTCTGTCGGCGAGGTTCAAGGGAAACCAGCTTCCGGCCATCGGCTTTGTAGCGCAATCCGGAGTAGTACACCCGGCGCAGCTCGCCGGCCGTGTTAAACTGATAGACGGGATCCTGATCGAAGAAGAAACTGGCACAGCCGTCCTTGCGAAAGCCGACGACCACCGGCTCGCCCGACGCTAGCGTCACTTCCATCCGCTCGACCAGCGCCACGGCTTCCGCCAGCAGGTCCTCTCGCGGGCCTTCCTGTCGCGCCATCGGTCGCATTCCTCGTCCGTTTGAAAACTGCGTGAACCCGCGGGCCGTTTCCGGCCTCTCCCCTGGGGGGATGGAGACAGCCGCACCATTCCGCCTCCTCGCGGGCAGCGATATACTGCCACTGCTTTATCCTACTGACTTCCTGCCCTGTGCGTACCTGCCATGACTCGCGTTGCCATTCTCGGCGCTACCGGATATTCAGCGCTCGAACTCCTCAAAATCCTCCTCCGGCATCCGGCGGTCGAGATCGCCGTGCTGACCAGCCGGCAGGAAGATCACCCCCCGATTGCCAAAGTCCATCCCGTGCTGACGGGCCGCCTGAACCTGGCCTGCGAGGACCTGACCCCGGCGGAAGTGGCCAAGCGGGCCGAGTGCGTCTTCGCCTGCCTGCCGCACGGAGTCACTACCGAAGCGGTCCCCCAACTGCTGGCCGGGGGGGCCCGCGTGATCGACCTCAGCGCCGACTACCGCTTGAATGACGGCGCTACCTACGCCCAGTGGTACGGGCAACCGCACGGCGATCCGACCCATCTGGCCGAAGCCGTCTATGGTCTGCCGGAGTTCTTCGCTGCGAAGATCAAGGACGCCCGGTTGATTGCTAACCCGGGCTGCTATCCGACCACGACCATGCTGGCCCTGGGTCCGCTGCTGAAGGCCGGGCTGATCGAATCACACGGGATCATTGTCGACGCCAAGAGCGGCATCTCCGGCGCGGGACGGACGGCCAAGCTGCCGTTCCACTATCCGGAGTGCAACGAGAGCGTCTCGGCCTACAACGTCGGCCATCATCGCCACACGCCCGAGATCGAGCAGATCCTGGGGCGGCTGACCGGCCGCGATGCCGAAGTCATCTTTACGCCGCATTTGATTCCCATGGATCGCGGCATCCTTTCCACGACCTATTCGATTCCGACCAAGCCCGTCACGCAGGCTCAGTTGCTCGACACGCTGCGGGCCTTTTATGAAGGCAAACCGTTCGTGCAGGTGGTGGATCATCTGCCGGCCACCAAGGACACCAGTGGCACGAACTACTGCCACGTGACCGCCCGCGTGGTCCGCGACCGCGTGGTCACGATCAGCGTGCTCGACAACCTGATCAAGGGGGCGGCCGGCGCGGCGGTGCAGAACTTCAATCACATGTACGGCCACCCGGAAACGACCGCTCTGGCCTAGTGCAAAACAGCGATTCTCTCCTTCCCGAGGCTCTTCTCCATGACCCGTCCTGTTCCTCAAGGGTACAAGCTCGCTGGCGTTTACTGCGGTATCAAGCGCAAGAGCGAGCGTCCCGACTTTACGATGATCGTCTCCGAGAGCGACGCCTCGGCGGCGGGCGTTTACACCAAGAACCTGGTGTTCGCGGCCCCGGTCGCCCTGGATCGGCAACGGACCCCTGGCAGCAAGATCCGCGTGATCGCCGTGAACTCGGGGAACGCCAACGCCTGCACCGGCGACCGCGGAATGGCCGACGCGCAGCGCATGGCGCAGATCGCCGCCCAATCGGCCGGCGCGAGCGAGGACCAGGCGCTAATCCTTTCGACCGGGATCATCGGCGAGTTCCTGCCGCTCGATAAGATCACTAAGGGGATCATGGCCGCCAGCAAGAAACTGGGAAACGACGAAGAGGCCCTGATCTCGGCCGCCAAGGGGTTTATGACGACCGACACGGTCCACAAAATCTCGACGCGCGTCCTGACTCTCGGTGGCAAGGAGCTGCAGATCACGGGCATCGCTAAGGGAGCCGCCATGATCGGCCCCAATATGGCGACCATGCTGTCGGTGCTATTGACCGACGCCAGGCTCTCGCCCGAGAACGCCCAGCGGTTGCTGAGCGACGTGGTACAGGACTCGTTCAACTGTCTATCCATCGACGGCCACATGAGCACCAACGATACGGTCCTCTTTCTGGCCAATGGCGCCGCGGGCGGAGACGAACTGAAGGGGGCCGACCTGGGAACCTTCCGCAACTCGCTGGCCGAGGTGGCCTCGGAACTCGCCCGCAAGATCGCCGACGACGGCGAAGGGGCCACGCATCTGGTCACGCTCGAGATCGCCGGCTGTGCCAGCCGCGACGCAGCCCAGCGGATCGCCCGCAGCGTGGCCAACAGCCCGCTGGTCAAAACCGCCATCGCGGGGGCCGATCCCAACTGGGGCCGCATTGTCTCGGCCGCGGGCTACGCCGGCGTTCCCTTTGACCCGATGAACGTGACACTGCACGTGCAGGGCAACATGCTCTATCAAAAGGGGCAGCCGGTCGCATTCGATGCGGCGGTGGTTTCGGCGGCGATCCGCGACAATCGCGAGACCAACATCGTCCTCCGCTTCGGCGAGGGCTCGCACGGGGTCCGCTTCTGGACGACCGATCTCACCGCTGAATACGTGCGTCTGAACGCTGACTACCACACCTAGGCGACACGCCGTCAAGGACGATTGCCATGCCTGGGCCGCGCCTGCGCTCGCCGCGACTGGAGTTGATAGCGGCCGATTCTGAATCGTCTCGCCTGGCGCTCTTCGATCGTGGATTCTTCGCACGCTGGCTTGACGCCAAGGTGTCGGCCGAATGGCCCCACGAGTCGATGTCGGCTGCGCTCGAAGCCTGTTCTCACGACCTGATCGCGAAGCCCGAACTCAGTGGCTGGCTGCACTGGCACTTCATTTGGATCGAGGGGATCCAGCGGACGCTGGTCGGCGATGGGGGCTTTAAGGGGCCGCCTGATCGAAACGGCCGCGTAGAGATTGGCTATGCCGTGCTAGGCCCCTTTGAAGGGCGAGGATTCGCCAGCGAAGCGGTGGGGGAGCTGACCGCCTGGGCCTTTGCCGATCCGCGAGTGACCGCCGTCGAGGCCGAAACCTTTGTCGACAACACCGCTTCACTGCGTGTGCTTCACAAAAACGGCTTCCGCCGGCTACGCCCGGCCCTGGGGGACGGCTTTGTGATTCTCGAACGTTCGCGCAGCGAGTAGCGCGTAGAGTGCCAGTGTGCTGCGTCGAGCGTTGCGATCTACTGACGCGGTTTCACGACGAAATTGTCGCCGATCTGATTGCCGGTCCCTCCCGCGACTTTCAGCGATTCCCCGTCTTTAGCCTCCGGCCGATCGTCTCGCAGCAGGCAACTCGACACGCGCGAATCGCTCACCTCATCCAGCAACACCTCCGGTCCTTCGCAATCCAGGATCGTGCAGCCGGTGATATTGAACCGCTTCGAGCGCCGCACCACCAAGCCGGCCGGCGCCTTGATGGTGTTGAAGATCTGCAACCCGCTGATGGTGCAGTCTGTGCAGTCGGTGAACTCCACCCCGTTGCTGGTCTCGAACGGTTGGTGGTTGTAGTCCGGATTGCGGTCGCACAGGTTGCCGGTCACGACGATGTGCGACGAGCCTTCCACCAGCAGATTGTGCTTGACCGACTGCCAGAAGGTATTGCCTGAGAGGGTCACGCCGCGAGCGTGTTTCAGATGGATGCCCACCTGGACATCGCTGAAGATATTGTCGGCGATGGCAAAGTTGCCCACCATCAGCGGTTGCTCGGCCCGACCCAGGAAACGGATGTTGGCGGAATCAGGGGCCAGATTGGTGTGCTGGATCGTGCAGCCCACGATGGCCCCCTCGCGAACCGAGCCGGTCGTGCAATCGAACAGCACATTGGCCGTGGCCGGACCGTCGGTGTCGTGGTTCGACTCAATGTCGCAGGTGCCGATGTGAAAGTTGCGGATCTCGCTGGCCCGCACGACGATCCCGCCCCCCTTGTTGTAGCTGACATGCGTGTTCGCGATGTCGATCTGGTGCAGGTTCAAGCGATCGAGGTAGATGCCGATGCCACGATTGTCGTAAAGGTGGCACTCGCCGATGGTCACGTTGCGGTTCCGCTTGAACAGTCGGATGCCGTGCAAGGCTTTGCGGACCACGACGCGGGTGATGGTGGGCTGCATCACCCCTTCCAGCAGGATCCCCTCACTTTCAGCGTGCTCCCCCACGATCTCCAGTCCGTCGACCATTGGGCTGCGTTGCTGCTGCCAGTACTCTTCCTTGAACGACTTGGGGGCGGCGGAGCCCTCGTGCGTCCCCAGCAGATGAAAGGCCGGCCCCGGACCAGCCATCACGATCCGCGCGGTCCCATCGCCGACCAGCGCGGTGGGACCGACCTTGGCCAGATCAACCAGAATCGACTTCGTGATCCGGTAGTCCCCTTTCAAGAACCGCACGGCCCCCGCGCCGCTGTCGACCGTTTTCTGGATTGCCGCCGTGTCGTCGGTCACTCCGTCGCCGACGGCGCCAAAGTTGAAGACGCTAGCCGCGCCCCTCGCCGCGGTTGCTTTCTCCTCCGCACGATTTCCCGCCTGGCCGAAGAGTGCTCCCAGGGCGACTCCGCACGAGAGGAACAACGCTGCGACAATCAGGCGTGAGTTCATATCGAGCTCAAGGGGAGAGAACGGAAGAAGTTGAACCGCCAAGACGCCAAGAGAAGAATTTAACTTCTTGGCGTCTTGGCGGTTCAATCGATTTAGTTTTTCTATTTCTGCGCCGTGGCCGGTTCGACTGCCTGTACCGTCACTGTCAGCGGAGGTCCCGCATAGCTCAGCTTCATGACAAAGTTGATCGCCACCTGGGCCATGACGGGCGTCAGTTGTTTCTCAGCCACCTGCGCATCCTTGGCGGCGATCAGCGTGATATGGCCGACCGACTCCTTGCCATTCAGCAGCGTCTTCGAGTTCTTCAGGTCAACGGTCACTCCCTTGGGCAACACATCGCCAAAGACGCTCCCTAAATGGCGATAGATCACGTCCAGCGTCACGTTGGCGGTGAAGCCCTCGGCCCGCTCGATGGTAACAGTGATCTTCTGCGAGCTGCCCGGCTTCAGCACCACGTCGGCCGGTTCGATCGTGACCTTCCTGATTTCCAGGGGCTTGGTGACGCTGACAGCGTGCATCTCAGCCGGAAAATGATTGCGCCCGCCGCCGGGCATGTAGATCTCTTGCATGGGCTGCGCGATCGCCGCGAGTTGCACGGGCGGCTGCCCTTCGGCCCCCGGCAGCGATGCCGTGCCGGTGATGCGGGCGTTGCTGACGGCCATCGGGCAATCCCCCGCCGCCGACAGCAAAATCAGCCCGTCGTCGCGCCCCTTCAGAATCTTGCCGCAGGTGGCGGTCACCCCGGCGGGCAATCCGTCGATGGCCAGTTGGATCTCGCCATCAAAGCCGTTCTTGCGAAAGGCCCGCACAAACAGGGCCGCGGCCGCGCCGGGCGGGACGATCGTCTTGTCGCTGTCGGCCTGCAGTTGAAACATCGGCTCGGCCGGCGTGGCTTTGACGACATACACAAAGCTCGGACCGCCGCGAAGCTGCAGATCGCGAACCTGCAAGATGTACTTTCCATCGGCAGGCACGGTCCAGTTCTCGATCATGCTGTCGGCCGCGCTGGAACGTCCCAATCGCATGTCGTCGTTCTCCTGGATCTTCTTCCCCTTGGAATCCAGAAGCTGCAGGATCGAATCGAGCGACGACTGATGCCGCCGGGCGAGGATCTCAAAGGTCCAGCGATCTCCCTTCTTGGCCTCGAACGCAAAGTGGTCCAGGTCGGCGTCGCGGTCGATGCGGCCGTTCAGTCCGGCCGGCAGCGAAACCATTTGAGCACTTTCCCATGTGTTGTTCTCGGCTTCCGTTTCGAGAACTAAGGGGAGCGAACTGACAAACACCGGCACCGGATTGAGCACCGCGTCCCCAACCGGCGGGGCAAACCACGTCACGTCCTCGGGCGTGCCGGCTGGAATCGCAAAGCTCGTTTTCGCTTCGGCGGGCAGATTCACGCCGACCAGTTCGACTTTGCTCTCCTGACCCGGCGGGGCCTGCATGGGGAAGAGATTCGTCAGGAACGGGCGGTCGTTGATCTCGATGCTGTACTGCCAGAAGGGATTCCCCTGGTAGCGGACATCGCGGATTTCCAGGTAGTACGTCCCGGCCTGGGCGAACTTATAGGCCAGCAGCGGGTCGGCGAAGAAGAAGTTGTCGACTTGCGCCAGATCGACGCCCGCCGAGTTCTTGAGCGTGATGATCGGATCCGAATGCGTCTGCAGGTCGTGAATGCGGTCCTCCAGCCGAGCCGAGCGGACATGGAACGACAGACTCTGCCCAGCGGCAGCTTCAAACTTGAAGAAGTCGACGTCTTCGTTCTTCTCGATGGCTCCGCAAACGGTTGCCGGCAGCGTGACCGGCTGGGCCTTCTCGAATTGGTCGTTGCCGGCCGCCTCGCTCACGACCGGGTCGCGGACGATCACCAGTTGGCCGACCGTGCTGGCCCCGTAGGGCGTTGCCAGTCGAAAGTCTCGCACGCCGGGCATCGCGTCGGCCGCGACTTGGAAGCGAACTTTCAGCGTGGTCTGCGGCTTCTTGGCGTCCTTGGCCGGCTTGTCTTTGCCGTCTTTCGCCGGTTCTGACGCGACGACTTCGCCGGTCACGCCCGTTCCAGAAACCAGCACCTGGTAGGCGCCATCCATGTCGTAGCGGCTGTTGACGGTGTGCTCGCTCGTCTGGCCGACCTGCGCCGCGACCGGCTTCAAGTCCATCAGCATGGGGAAGGAGATCTCTCCCCGTACCGAGGCCGAGCCAGCAAGCCAGAAAGCAAAGACGAGCAGCAGGCGATGCAAGTTCATTGGCAGAGTCCGTCGGTGGTTCAGGGTTCCGAAGAGGAAGGAACTCAAACGCGCATCTAGCCCCCGGAGATCACGCCCCGATTCCCCCGGCAAAGCGATATAAAATCTCTGAGGCTCGTCGCAATTCGTCCAACGACAGCCACTCGTCGCAGGTGTGCGCCTGATCGATGGAACCGGGCCCAAAGACCACTGAGGGTACGCCCGACTCCGAGATCTTCGACGCATCCGTACCAAAGGGCACGCCGATCGTGCGGCTCTTGCCGGCCCCCAGCAACTGGCAGCTTACGCCCGTCAACCGCGCCGCGAGATCGGCGTTGTGCTCGTCGGTCAGCGTCGCGCCCCACATCCAGGGCGTGTCGTGCTTCAGGGGATAGTCACTGCCCAGCCGCTCGCCGAGCCACTCCGTGACATGCTTCCAGGCCGATCGGCCATCTTCACCCGGCAGCAATCGGCGGTCGATCTCGATCGAGCACTCATCGGGCACGGTGTTCACGCTCAACCCGCCGGCAATGGTTCCCACGCTCAAGGTCGCCCGGCCACACAGCGGATGTTCGCCCAACTCCGGCAGTACGTCGCGAGCGTAGCTCTCCAGGGCCAGCAGCACACGGGCCATGCGGTACACGGCGTTTTCGCCCATGTGGGGCTGCGAGCTATGGGCGGCCCGCCCTTGAGTGCGGAGCTTCCAGCGGAGCGCCCCCTTGTGGGCCACGACGACATTCAGGCTGGTCGGTTCCGCAATGATTCCCAGATCGGGCCGGCGGGGGAAGATCGATTTGCTTCCCGGTCCCCACATTTCGGTCAGCCGCACGGCACCACTGTAGCCGTGCTCCTCGTTCACCGTGCAGGCCATCATGATCGTGGGCATGCCCGCGGGACGTTCCTTTGCCAATCGAGCCACGGCCGCGAGCATGGCCGACATGCCCCCCTTGATGTCGCATGAACCGCGGCCATAGAGCCGCCCATCGCGCAGGGTCGGCTTGAACGGTTCGATGGTCATGCCGTCGACCGGCACGGTGTCCTGGTGGGCCTCGAACATGATCACGGCCCCGCCCTTCTCCGGCGGAACTTCGCCATCGAGCCGCGCCACGATGTTATCGCGCTGCGGCTCCACGGTCTGGCGTTCCCACTTCAGTCCCAACTCGGTGAACCAGCGCTCCAGATACTCCGTCATTCGGTGCTCAAGGTACTCAGGCCCCTTGAGCGGACGACCCATCGGATTGACGCTGGGAATGGCCACCAGATCGGAAAGGATTTGAACCAGGTCGGTGGTCATAGCATCACAGAGCCGAGGAAGCGGAGAGGGAACGATGTCGATTGTAGGCCGGTCGAAGGACTGTGGGAAAGGCTTTGCCCTTTCCCACGTGTGGTCGTCTCGATTTGGGTGGAATCGTAGCCGCAGTAGAGCGTCTACGCGAAAATGGTGGGAACTCGAGACTGCGAAAGACCCCTGCCAGTTCGTCTGGCAGGTGAATCAGGTTGAAAAGCTAGAAGGCATTGCGCCCACACCCGGCTTTGCCCTGGGTGCGGCCGCAGCGGACGCACCAAGGGCAGGAACCTACGGGAATCATCCGATCTAGCCTTTCAACCTCCTTCACCCACGAGGCGAGCTCGTGGGGTCGTTCGGGATACCAACCCTTTTGGAATGGACGCACTACTACGTCCTTCCACCCAGAATCGAGACGCTCACACCTTTTCCATAGTTTAGCAACAGACGGCCAGCTTCTACCGCGTAAACGTGTCCCCCGCTGGACCGCGCTCGCCGCTCCTTTTGGCGCGCCCATTCGAGGCCAGATGCTCAAGCAGCAAGAACACGGTCTCGACACTGTCGGCAGCACCGATGGCACCGGCGATCTGGTCGGCGGTCTTTGGTGCAGCGGATAGCGCCCCCAGCACCTTGGCCTGCGTCGCCAGCACGGTCGCGGCAGCCTTCTTGCCCGCTTCCACCCCCGGCTGATGATAGGCGTTGATGTTCACCAGCGTGGCATACAGCCCCACGGCCCGCTCGAACAGCGCAATCAGCACCCCGATGGTGCGGGCGTCGACGCGGCGGACCGTCAGTGTCAGCGACTGGCGATCGTTGCCGAACAGGGCCTCGCGGGTGCCCAGCAGAAATCCGTGCAGGTAATCGCCGGCCGTTACGCCCGGCTCCATCTCGGTCCCCTCGCCGCCGGATTCGAGCACGCGAATAAACGTCATAAAGAAGTTGTTCACGCCGTCGCGAAGCTGCTGCACATAGGCGTGTTGATCGGTTGAGCCCTTATTGCCGTACACGGCGATCCCCTGATCGACCCGCTTGCCATCCAGGTCGAGCCGCTTGCCCAAAGACTCCATCACCAGTTGCTGCAGGTAACGGCTGAACAACAGCAGGCGATCCTTGTAGGGCAGGACCACCATGTCCTTCGCTCCGCGGCCTTCGCCCCCGTGGTGCCACATCAGCGCCAGCAGGGCCGCGGGATTTGTCTTGGTATCGTGCTTGCGCGTCACCTCGTCGCAGGCGGCAGCGCCGGCCAGCATGCCGTCGATATCCAGTCCCTGCAGCGCGGCAGGTAACAGCCCCACGGCCGAAAGCTCGCTGGTCCGTCCGCCGACCCAGTCCCACATGGGGAAGCGCTTGAGCCAGCCATCGGCGACCGCCTGCTTGTCCAGGTGCGAGCCATCCCCCGTCACGGCCACAGCGTGCTTGGCAAAGTCGAGCCCGGCCGCTTTGAATGCCGCCGCCACGGCTAGCATCCCATTGCGGGTCTCCGGCGTGCCGCCGGACTTCGAGATCACAATCGCCAGCGTCTCGGGCAGCTTCCCCTTCAAGCCGGCCAACGTGCGGGCGATTCCTTCGGGATCGGTGTTGTCCACAAAGTGCATTGTCATCTTGTCCGTGCCGGGATGCCCCAGCGCGTCGGCCACAAACATCGGCCCCAAGGCCGAGCCGCCGATGCCGATGGACAGCACATGGGTGAACTTAGCAGCGCCGGCAGGCTTCACCTTGCCGGCATGCACTTCGCCCGCAAAGCACTTCACCGCTGCCAGCGCCTGGTCGATCTCTTTCGTGATCTCGGCGTTGGGAGCCCGCTTGGAATCGCGCAGCCAGTAGTGTCCCACCATCCGTTTCTCGTCGGGATTGGCGATGGCCCCTTTCTCCAGGGCGTCCATCGCCTGATAGGCCTTGTCCATCGCAGGGGCCATCCGCCCGAAGAATCCGGCATCGAACGTCATGCGGCTGATGTCGAGCGAAAGATCGATCGAGGGGGCCGTGCAGAGATGCTCGTGGTAGCGCTGCCAGAGTTCGCGGGGATTCATGGATGGGATTCCTGGAGGGAGACAAGATGGACGCGGGTCCTCCGAGGGAGAGAGCCGGAAGACAGACGACCGCCAGTATCGTGGAAAAAGAACGCGAGGGAAGGGGCGGCCGCCGATCGCTGCCCCGCGTTCGTTTCGCCTGCTCGGGCGGGCTGGTAGAATCATGCGATCCCATTTCCGTCCGTTCTCTCGTCACGCCATCCCCCTCCCATGCTCGACCAACTTGGCCCTTATCGCTTGGGCAGACTGCTGGGACGGGGCGGCATGGGGACGGTCTACGCAGCGGTCGAGTCCGAAAGCGGGCAGATTGCCGCCGTAAAGGTCCTCTCGGCAGCCATGGGGCGCGAAGACGGCTTCCGCGAGCGTTTCCGGGCCGAGATCGAAAGCCTTCGCAAGCTGCACCATCCCAATATCGTGCGGATCTTCGGCTACGGAGAGGAGCAGGACTATCAGTTCTATGCGATGGAATTGGTCGAAGGGCACAGCCTCGACGAGTCCATCAAGCTGGGCCGCCGATTCGAATGGCAGGAGGCAGTGGCCATCGTGGTGCAGGTCTGCCGCGCCCTGAAGCACGCCCATGACCGGGGAGTAATCCATCGCGACATCAAGCCGGCCAATCTGCTGATGGCCCCCGATGGCACGGTGAAGCTCTCGGACTTCGGCATTGCCAAGCTGTTCGGAAACACGGGCATGACTAGCGAAGGAGGAGTGCTGGGGACGGCCGAGTACATGGCCCCCGAGCAGGCCGACGGCCGCGCTGCCAGCCCGCGATCGGATCTCTACAGCTTGGGCGGGGTGTTCTATGCCATCCTGGCCCGGCGGCCTCCGTTGCGAGGCAAGGACCTGCTCGACACGCTGCACATGCAGCGCTATACGGTCCCCGATCCGATTCGCAAGTACGTCGCCGATGTGCCCGAGGAGTTGGAACAGATCATCGCCCAGCTGCTGGCCAAGGCGCCGGAAGAACGTTTCGCCAACGCGCTGGTGCTGTCGCGCAAGCTCGAGGCCTTGCTGGCGATTCCGCAGGCAGTGGTTGCGGCCGATGAAATGCCTGCCTCGACTCCGGATCTCTCGACTTCCGCGACCGATGTGAAGAACGTCAAACTCTCGGGACCGCAGACTCCTCCTTCGGCGGTGCGCGGGGCGTCGACCCTGATTCGATCGGCCCCGCCCCTTTCTCCCGGTTCGATGGACGGCAGCCGAGTCATCGGCGGCGACTCGCTGGGCTTTCAGTTGGAAGGGGGCGAGATTGTCCCTCCGGCCGACCCGCTCAAGTCTTCCGTCACGGTGGTCCCTCCGCCGGCCACGTTTATTCCCGTTCGCGAAGACGAACACCGAAAGTTCGAGCTGATTGAGGAAGAACCGCCCGCCTGGATCTCGCCCCATACGTGGGTCCTGGCGTTCGGATTGTTGGCCGCCGGGATCACACTGTGGTGGTATCTGCAGCCCCCCTCGGCCGACCGACTCTACCAATCCGTAGAGACCCTGGCGGCGGAAGAGAAGGTGGAACGGTTGGCCGAGGCCGAGCCCATGATCGCGGCCTTTCTGCGGCACTACTCCGAAGATTCGCGGGCCAGACAACTTCTGGGCTATCAGGAAGAGATCGAGCTCTATCGGCTCGAGAAGCAGTTCGAGATGCGGGCCCGCCGCGCTGCCGGTCGCGACGCCCTGACTCCCATCGAGAGGGCGTATCTGGAAGCGGTTCAGTACGTGAACTCGGATCCAGACGAGGCGCTGCTTCGGTTCAAGGCCCTGCGCGACCTGCATCGTGGTTCGGGGGATGCGAGCCCATCGACACGGCAGTGCCTGCTGTTGGCAGAGCGGCAACAGGTTCGCCTGCAGAAGCAGATCGATCGGCACGCGGCCGACGACTGCAAGATGCTCGATGCGCGCCTGGAACAGGCCGCCTTGCTGGCGAGTGACGAACCCGAACAGGCCCGCGAGATCTTTCGGGCGACGATTGCCCTGTATGGCGGCAAGGCCTGGGCGAAGAAGCAGGTGGAACGGGCGCGCGAGGGACTCGAGAAGCTGCCGGCCATCGTGGTCAGACCCTCGGCAGACTGACTTCCGCGAGCATCGTTTCAAGCGATTTGATGTTTGCCTTCAAGCGAGAGAAGACTGCTGACTGCGATTCCCCCGCAGCCAGACAACTCAGCACCGGCGATCCGGCAGGCAGGATCGTCCCCGCGTGGGGAATGTCGGCCACACGCGGCCACAAGGTGGAAGAATTCTGAGCGCAAGCCGCTTCGACGAACGCATCCGGAACCATGCAAGCGTGGGGCGCGAATAGGATCGCCTTGCCGTACCAGCCGCAGTCGCGCGGCGCGGGCGTGGACCACGCTTCGTTCTGCTCGCCGGAACGGCAGGCCGCCACATGCAGGGCGACCGCCGAAAACCCGCCCGCCCATTCCAGCACCTCGGTGGAAGCCGTGTAGCGCGGGTTGATCTCGACCGGCCAGATCTCATCTCCCGTTTGAATCGCATCGACGCCGAAAAGTCCGACAAGCGGAAAAGCTTGAGCGAGGGCGCGACCGATGGCCCGCCAACGATCTTCAACCACTGGCGCCAGCCGCAACGGTCCCAGCGAACCGGCATAGTGGAACGGTTTGGCGTTCAACCACGCCGTGCCGACGAGTTGCTCCGTCACGCCCAGCAGTGTCGCTTGGCATTGCGCCGCCAGAAAAACGGCCGAACAGGCCAGACCCGCCACGCGGCGTTGAAAGTAGTATTCGCGCTGCTGCGTTGCCGCTGCAAGCTCTTCCGTCGACGGCCCAAACCAGGGTTCAATCCTCACTCCTCCGCCGGATCGAAGCGGCTTGCGAAGCCAAGATCCGTCGGAAGGCAGTCCGCGATGGGAGTCCGCCACGTCGCACGCTAACAAGCCCGCTTCGAGCAGTGTGCGTGCCATGTTCACCGGATCGCGGACCTGGCGAAGCACCGCCCCCGCATTGCCCAAGAGGGGCTGTTTCGCGGCGATGGCATCCACCAGATCGGGCGAGTTCTCCAGCGCGCCCGTGTAGAGCCAGGGGATCGCGGGACCAGCAGCCGCCGCGGCCAGCAGACTTTTGGGATAGTCGACCACCGCGACGGCGGGGCACTGAGCGGCCAAGTCGAGATCGGCAAACAGGTCGGCCGTTCGTGGTGCAAAACCTCCGCGCAAGGCCGAGAAGGCAGCCGCACGCGCGCTTGCGCCAACGATTAACAGCGGTTCGCCCATCGACGATCTCCCGGAGCAATCCCCGGGCTAGCCCTTCGTCAGCGACAGGATCGAACCTTGCATGGCCTTCAGATTGTTGTCGTCGGCCGCTTCGCCGAAGAAGATCAGCCGCGCGGGCCCATCCATGCCGATGTAGATGACGCCCGTGCGAGCCGTTGCTCCATCGGTCAGCCCGACCTTGGATCGGACAAAACGCAGCCCATTGAGCGTGCCAGGCTGGGGCGACTCCATCGTCGTAATCTTGACGTTGGGACCCGCAGCCGCGACGATCAATTGGGCCGTCGCTCCCATGACGTGATCCAGCGACAGGATCGGACCGGGCGGAGGAGTGAGCTGCACGCCGACCAGCAATCCGATGTCTCCCTTCCATGCCGCGGTTTGCACGCCGCCCGGTAGGCGGAATGCCGCGGGTGCCGCGAAGGTCTTGAGGCCTGCCGGCAAACGCAGCTTGTAGACACCCAGCCGGCCTTCGTCGCCCGGAGCAGCCAGGGCTTCTGTCGGGAAAGGCGCGGGGGCGGTGACCTTCAACGTGCCCCCCATCAGCTTAGCCGCTTCGCGCCACATGAGCGGAGGAGGCTGGGCGGCCGGGCCCCCCGCGACCTGGATCGTCCGCAGATTGATGACTCCCTCGATCGAATCGGGCACGCGCCAGGCCATGATGACCGTGTAGTCGGCGGTCTGATGCAGCCACAGTTCGAACGTGCCGGGGATCTTGACGTGCTCATGGATGCCGTTGCGCGATTGATGGAACAGTTGATCTCCCTTGACGGTGATCGTGTACCAATCGCGGGTTTGAGCGCTCCCGTCGTCGGTCTCGCACTGCACGGGCGCCTGCTGCCAGGCGGGCGGCGGATTGCTGGCGGGGAACGCTTTGACCAGCTCCTCTTGAATCACCTCGACCAGTTTCTTGACGCCAGCCACTTCCGGCTGTGTTTCGACCACGGCCACATAGCAGTGGTAGTCCACCTCGTCCGTGTCTTTGTTCTTGGCCGTATCGACATAGCCTAGCGTGGCCCCCGGCAGGGGCAGAAAGGGAGGGCTGATGTTCTGAAGGGTCTCAATGCCCGGCTCGCCGTAACGATAGGGCTTCTTGAATTTCTTGGGAGGCCGGATCGAGACGTTCCCCCCAGCCATCAAAACAGGTTCGGCAAACTCGTTAAATTTGGCAATCCGTTGATAGCCGACGAGCGTACCCTGAAGCCGTTCGTCGTAGCCGCCGGTGCCGCAGCCGACCAGCGCTGCTGTCAACATCGCGGCGATCGCCCAGGGGAATCCACGCAGGGAATGACGGAGGGGAGAGGAGAGGTTCGCTTTCATTTGTCTTCCCGCAGTGGTAAAAGAGAAGGGTCGTGCCCGATGGCACCCCTCTCCATCAGCGATTCTGGAACGCTACTCCGCGGGTGTCAAGTTGAAGCAAATCGTGGCTATCGTGAAACCGTACCTGGCCGAGAAGGTGCTGGAAGCGCTCAAGCGCTCTCCGCTCGAGGCCTGTACGGTCACGGAAGTGAAGGGCTTCGGCCGGCAAAAGAGCTACCTGGACCAGTACGAAGGGAGCGAATACGCCCTGTCGTTTCTGCCCAAGGTGGAGATCACCTTGTGGGTGGCCGAGAACCGCGCCGAAGAAATCCTGCGCAAGGTGGTTGAAGTCGCCCGGACCGGTCGCATGGGGGACGGCAAGGTGTTCGTCCTGCCCGCGGTCGAGATGACCTGAGCGATTTCGCTTCGAATCGTGCGATTCCGTTTCTCGCGATGCGTCGCCCCTGCCAATCCCTCGAGCGGCTGGATTTTATGTGCGCTACATTCTGTAGTCTATCACAAATAATGCTTAATTTAAAACTAGTTTGACTATTAATATTAGCGGCGTCGCTTCGGTACTTCCGAACTGTGTCCTAAGCTTAGCGGCTCAGGCACGGCTTGATTTGCCACGCTGAGCCGCTTGTTCATTCCCGTTGGCTGCAACTTGCCCCTTCTATCGGCTGGCCACGGCCATTCGTTCCTTCGGAGTCTGGAACGCCCGAGCGCGGAACAGGAACTCCACAATGTTCCCTTCGTGCGGCTGCAGCCAATCGAGCTTAATCGTCGGCACGGGGCCGATGTTCAAGCGGTCGATATGCGTGCAGTCGGTCAGCTCGCGGGCGAACTTCTGGTCCTCGGTCAGGGCCGTGCAGACCAGCGTTGGCCCCATCTTGTCGATCATCTCTTCCTGTGGGCATTCCACGACCGTCACGAACGGGAACATGAACTCCTTCTTGGCCGCGGCCCGCTCGGGGGCGTCGCAATGAAGGACCGTCGGCCGCAGGTAGGCACAGCGCTCCAGCTCGACGAGCCGGCTGCCGAACTTGGCGGTCATGTCGGTGACGCCGGTCTCTTTGCAGTCGACGTCGATCGACTGCGAGACGCTTTGAGCCACGCCAGCCACAGTGAAGGCCGCCAATCCGCTCTTGGGATCCTCCGGGGGAAGCGGCTTGATGGGGCCGATCCGCTCGGCAATCGCCGCCGCAATGGCCTTGGTGTGCCGCGAGGCCCACACCCCGGAGCAGTTGATGCAGCCGCGGCCGCTGTTCAGATAGACGCTGTCGCAGATCAGGTCGATGTACTTCTCCCACTCGTCGACACAGTCGTCTCCGAAGATGATCTTCGAGAAGCCTGGCCCGTGGACCTGGACCCGCGGATCTCCCTTGTAGCGATCGATGGTGGCCGTGCCGCCGAAGATCATGCTGCGACCGCAGTGCTGCAGCAGCGTGCCGCCGATGTCGGCGCCACCGCCCGGATAGATGCTGATGGCTTCCTTGGGAATCCCCGCCTCGGTAAAGGCGGCTGTGATGCGGTACGGAGTCCAAGGCTCGGAACTCCCGGGCTTCAGCACCAGCCCGATCTGCATCGGAATCACCGGCAGCCACAGCGTATGCACGCCCGGCGAGTTCGAGGGGAGCACCAGTCCCAACACGGGCGATTGGGCCTGGTAGCTCACGATCACGCCCCGGCTTTCCATGCCATAGCCGTTGGTCAGGATCTCCAGTGGCAGCCCGCGGGTCAAAGCGTCGAGCATCTGGTCCATGTTGGAGAGGACGAAGTGGTTCTTCGCCATGTTCGCCTTGCACATGTGCACCGGCAGGCCGGTGGTGGCCGACTGCTGATTGGCAAAGTCGTCGGGCGATTGGGTCCCATCTCCCATCGGCAGCGTGGCGTTCAAGTACAAATCGGCGGCCTTTTTCATCATCGCCACCAGTTCGCGGCAGGGAATCTGCCGCAGCGCATCGCGGGCCGCCTGTGCCTGCCGCATGTCGCGGCCCAGGATTCCGGCGTTGGCCTGATCGACCTTGGCCACCGGTTCGCCCGTCATGAAATGGACGACGTGGTCTTTCTCCATGCTCGAATAGGGCTTGCCCCAGCGAATGATCGGGATGTTGAGCATGGCAGGATTCTCCGGAGAAGTTGTTGAATCGTGAGGAGCGCCGGGGGCCGGGAACCGGCAAAGTCCACTCTCAGACAATAAAGTACGCGAAAATAATCGTTCGGACAACTATCTGGGAGAAAAAACTTTCCTCGACCAAATCCTAGGGACAACCGGCGAGATGGCATCGCCCGCTCGTGCGGTTCCCTTCCTCTTACAGGCCCATCCCGAGGTAGCCCCCTTTGCGTTCGCTCTGGCTCTCGATCCGCCGCAACCGCAGCAAGGTCTGCTCCAGATCGCCGGCAGCGATGTAGCGATCGAACTCCACCCTTACGGCCTTCAGCACGGTTTCGTGAAACCAGCGCACCACCGGTTCGGTGAGCCAGTCGCAGGTTTCGCGAACCAGTTCGACCTTCAGATCCACGCGGTCGGTCCGTTGATCGCTGGAATCGGTCAGGACCGTCCCCTCGAAACTGAACTCAAGCATGCCGAGCTCGGACTGGTTCGTCAGATGGAATACCGAGGTGGCGTTGTAAAGGTAGTACGAGTTGTGCGCGCCATGGGTGTCGAGCCCCTTGAGCACGCGCTCCCATTGCTGCTGGTAGCGCGGCGAGGCATCGAGCGGAACATCGCGCCGGCTGATGGAGCGAAGCGGGAGGCAATCGAACACAATCTCGACGAAGCGGTTCATACAGAAACTCCAAGGCAAAGGATCGAGCGCGGGCAGCGCTGCTCAACTCCAGACATGGTACCGCAAGCGGCAGGCGTTGGGGATTGGCTGTCCTCGGCGAAGCATCTCCACCCGAAGCGTCAGCAAGGGGGGAGCGTAAAGTAGCAGGCACACTCCGTGTGCCGTCCGCCAGCGCTCTCCGGAGCGCTGCGTCGGACCTGAGCGGCACGGCGCTAGCCGCCGGTGACCCCAGGTTTCGCTCTTCCAATCGCATGCGAGTTGGACGTTCTAGCCCGCCGCCGATGAGAACGAACGCCCAAGGGATCCTCGAACCGTGTACTACCGGCGGCTAGCGCCCTGCCGCTCAGGGAGCATGCGGACGGCAGACGGAGAGGCTAGGATTTCTTGTGGTGCGGGCGTCCCGCCTGCTGGAACATCGGTCCCACTTCAAGGCAGGCGGGACGCCTGCACCACAATAAGGCAGACGGCACACGGAGTGTGCCTGCTACCTTACGCTGAACGAGCGGCTACCCCTTGGGGAGCAGCTTACCCAGCGCGGCCAGGGCTTTACCAAAGGGCAGTTTGCTTTCCTGATAGACGTCCCACCAGGAAAGAAGCGGCTCGATCGTCTGAGCGTGATCTACCTCGGGCAGCCAGACGGCCAATGCCTTTTCGATGGTCGCTGCATCGGACGGGCACCACTCGACGTACTCGCCCGCGGCCAGCACCAGCGGAATCAGGGCCAACGCGCCCACGCGATCGCTGTCGGCCAGGCCAATGTCGTCGCGATAGCGCGGCAACTCGAGCTGCAACTGCCCGATCAACCAGGCCAGCCGCAGCACTTCGGGCAAATCGGCAACCGGGTTCGCCAGCATGGCCTCGATGCGCAGCGAGTTGTACCACGCATGAGGCGCGCCCGATCCGCCCAGCACCGGCTGTACCAGAATCACCTGCGCGTTGTCCGGAATCAGTTGAGGCTCGGCAATGCGTCCCACTTCCATCAGCAGACCGGGACCGCGCGATTCCCACAACTCGCGCAGCGGGCCGGCGCGGGTGATCAGTTCCTCGGCGTTCGCGGGATGAAAGCGTTTGAAGACCTCGACGATGTCACGCAGGTGCTCGGCGTACAGGCTCGTGTACTCCAAAGCACTCGAGCCCTTCGCCTTGCGCAGGGCGATCTCGGCCATCTCGACTGGATTGCCATACTCGACCGCCAGATGGGGCAGGTGAGCGAAGAAGATCCGCCCCACGATGCGGTGCGACACCAGACTGGCACGCAGTTCGCGCACGATCGGCTCGAGCGCCGCCTGCATGGCGGGATCGATCAGCGTCTGGTCGAACTGCACCGCGGCCGCCGCGTGCATGGCGCTGGCCAGGGGACTCGAGCGCCAGTGGAGTTGAATGGGAGCCATGGAAGCAACTTCTATTGCGGAATGCGAATGTCAAGCAAACAGTGAGCGCGGGGGCGTTGGTCGGCGGTTGGACCAATGCTTGGCAAAAGGTCCGCCGTCCCTACTTCTCCACGCCGCTCATGGGATAGCTCGTCACCGCTTCCCAGGCGATCTCCTGCAAGAGCTTATTCAGCTCGGTCGCCTGCGGGGCGTCCTTCAGCACCACCGGCACGGGAAGTCCGACGGGCGTCTTGCGATAGATGGCCGCGTACTGGCAATAGGCCACCAGCGCCATGAGCGGCGATTTGGCGTGCCCCAAGGGATCGCTGAACAACTGGGCCTGGCCCGTGATGCCCGGAACTTTGCCATCCGCCACTTTCTCGCGCAGGGTAAAGACCGCATCGCTGGCCGGCACAATAAAGACACACTTCCGCCCTACGTCTTTGTTCAGTGTGTTGACCTGGGCTTCCAGGTTCTTGAGCCACATTTCGGAATGCATCGCCCGCATGGCGCGAAGTTGGGCGGTCGTCGTCTTGTTTCGGTCGTCGTTCTTGAACTTGGGATTGAGCGAGCCGTCGTTGGTGGGCCACGAGGACTGCACCATCACCCGCAGGTTTTGATTCTTTTCCAGGCCCAGCTTCGTGAAGTTGTCGATCCCTTCGTCCGGGAGCAACGCATGCGGGGATACCGTCAGCACGTCGACCTCACCCGCCCGCAGCGCCGCCTTGGCCTTGTTCTTCTCGTCGGGCAGATTCCAGTGGGCCAGCGTCCGAGAGCCCCCCAGCATTTGCGCTCCGGCCAGTGACGACTTCAGTCCGGCCCCTTTTTCCAGGTCCGGCAGAATCTTGGCGGTGAAGATATGAAAGCTATGCCCACAGACAAAAACCCGCTGCGCGCCAACTTCAGCGGCCTTGGGCGTTGCGTCTTGCGCCAAGGCACAGGGAGCCATCAGCACCAGCCCCAGGCAGAGCGTCCAGGCAGCAGCGAACAACTTCATCGGATTCTCCTTCAAGGGGGATGGCAATCAGTAGTTCTGTGAGTGGAACGCCTTACTCCTACTTCCCGCCGACGATCTTCTCCAACTCCGGCATCGTCTTCTTGGCATCCTCGATCGCCTGCGCATCCTGGCCGTCGGCCACCAACTGTTGCCAGCGCGAAAGGGCCGCCTTGGCCATGTCCGTCCGCTGCCCTTCGTACTCCTTGGGGAGCGGTCCCGTGGCATAGGCCGAGATCGCCCGGGCCTCGGCCGCCAGGAACTTGCGCGTCAGGGCGATATCGTCCGCCTCCCACGGCTTCTCCGGGCGAGCGTCGAACTCGACCAGCAGCTTGGTCGCTTCCTGCGCCGCGGGAAGATCGGGCCAGCGGGTCCGAATCCCCATCAACTGCATCAGGCCCGAGTGCTCGGTGGCCCGCGTCTTGATCCGCTCCTGGGCCTCTTGGAGGAGCGCTGCCGAAGCTTCCTCGCGCGTCAGCCCGGCCTGGGCCGGCATGCGCGAAGCGGGCCAGCGTTCGGCCGATTTCTTCCGCGCGGCGGCCCCGTCGTCCAGCCACTTGTACACTTCCACCAGATCCTTGCCGCTAGGCTGCGCATGCCCGAGCTTGGGAAAGACCCAGACTTTGGTTCGCACGCCGACTTCGGTCAGCATCGGCCCGCGGAACCGCTCCACTTCGCCCCGATTGAAATCTCCATCGCCGGTCAACAGCGCCACGCTCAAGCGGTCGATGGCCCGCAGCCGCAGCCAGGGCTCGGCCCGCAGCTCGCCGGTGGCACAGGCGGGAACGACTCCACCGACCAGCTCGGGAAGCGAAAAGGCGATGGCCGCCGCGATCCGACCTCCCCCCGAGAAGCCCGCCAGATAGGTCCGATCCGGATCGGTCTTGTAGGTCCGGCGAATCTCGTCGAGCACGTCCAGCACAATCCGCACCCGGCGCGGCGTCGGGCAGTTGTTCCCCACGCCCAGCGGCGCGGCAAAGATCACGCCGTTCTTCTGGCAGACGTCTTGCCAGGCCTTCCAGCCTCCGGGGGCATCGCCCGGCGCGATGAACAGCACCACTGCCGCCGGTTTGGCCGGCGTGTAAGCGGGCGGCACAAAGAGCTCGTACTCCTGCTTGGTGGAGTCATAGTCCTTCATCCCGCCGGTCGTCTCCCAACTGGCCGGCGGTTTGGCCGGGCTCTGATTCGCGGCGGCAAAGATCCAATCGAGCCGCGTCGGCGCCGAGACCGCCACCTTGGCGTGATACCCCTTCCGGGCCTCAGCCCCCTCGAGCTGCGAGACCCCTCCCACCACCAACGCCAACAGCAGCAGCGGGCATATTGCGCGCATCGTAAAAAACTCCGCCAGAAGGGAACCTCGGTCAAAGCGACCCGATTATTGCGCCGCGAAGTTCGCGGATCAATCTTGGCTGTTTCCCTGTCTCCCCTCGTCTTTCTCGCCTCTCGCCCCTGCTTCTCCCCAATTTTTCCTTGCCCCTACCCTTGCCCGCCGCTACATTCCTATTCCTGTCTGTTCCCTTTACCTTTCCCTGGCAAGCGTGCATGCGCCACCCATTTCAAAGCGGCTTCGCAGTTACGCCGAGGGCGGCATCGGCAGCGGCTCGGTCCACGGCTCCTTGGGCAAGATCGCCGTCTACCTTGCCAGCCAGCCCACCGCCCTAGTCCTTGGTCGCAATGGCTACTTGCTTCTGTCCCCTGCGGCCGCCCTCAAGCGATCTGCCCCGGCAAAGTAGCATAAGGGTTGTTGGCGTAGTCGATTGGCTTATGGGCAATTCTTTCCGGAGAGGTTATCCTAAAGATTGGTTTCCAACGGGGGGCATGAATGAGCCGTGGAAAGTTCTGGGAGATGACCTATTCCGAGGAAGAATGGGCACCGCCACTATGCGAGTTTGATTGGGTGAGGCATCGCAAATTAGTCGAAAGAAAGCGAATCGTGCGTGCCTCAGAGACCGACTTGCGACATCTTACGTCAAAGACGTTTTCGCAATGTGATCTCGCATTTCCACTTAATGGGGGAACTTTCACCGATTGCGTATTTGAAGGATGTCGATTCGCAGGCTGTACTTGGGATCGCGTAAAATTCAGCGGATGCGCGTTTCGTTTCTGTCACTTTTCTCACGTCACTTTCAGGCGATGCGATTTCCTTTCAACATGCAAGTTCGAAGCAAACTCGGCGTCAGCTGAGCACCTGAGCCTCGAAGATACTGCCATCAGTGCAACGGCCTTTTTAAGTGCTGTCACCGGCAATCTTTCATACTTGCGAGTCGGCGTCACCAAGGACTATCAAAGATCACGACTGATCGAGACGAAAGAGAAACTCGCCCAGGCAATCTACACCTCCACCAAAGACCGACCCGAAGTTGCTTTCTACTACGAGGCGCACAAGGAGTTGCAGTTCGCAGTAATCGATCAAAGCATTAATAAGTGGAGATATAACGGCAAGGTCCAGCGTTCGCTTTTTCAATTCTACTGCCTGACGTTCCTTCACCGAATCGAGTGGGGCCTCATTCGGCTGTCAGGGGCGATAACTTCTTGGGGGCGAGGCACTTCAAGAATACTGGGCGCCTTTTTTGCAATGATAATTGTCTTCGCTATCGCGTATTATTTTCTAAACTCTATGACATGTTTGAGTGCGTTGCGGCGTTCCATCGACATTTCAGTTGTGGCGGGGTACACAGCTCATTGTGGCGAGAAAGATACCGAATGGTTCGGAGTGCGGTTTCTAAATATGTTGCTCGGTGTTTACTGGTATTCATTAATGATTCCAGTGCTAATTAAACGAGCGCTGCGCTAGGTGGTTAAATATGAACCTGAAACTTGTCGAGCAAGATATCTTTAAAATTCTTCCGTCCACAGACTCGTCAGTTGTGCTATTCGGCAGCGTAGCTAGAGGAACCCCGGACGACGCCTCTGACATAGACGTACTTGACGTTCGAGAGCAATCACGTCGACCATATCGAATTGGCCGAATCTCGGTTTCCATATATACCCCCGATTTTCTTTCAATGATTGCAAGGCAAGGCAGTCTATTCGTCCTTCACCTCCTGAGGGAAGGAATCATTTTGCGGGATCCAAATAGCGTCGCTGCGGAGTGCCTGAAATGCTATTCGCCGTCAGCGAGTTATGACGGATTTCGCGAGAAACTTCGCGATGCGACACAATTGCTAGATGTCCCGAAGGACGTGTATCTTGGAAACTGGCATGGATTCGGGCGACTGTCCCTCTTCCTGCTTCGCTCAACTGTTTTTTCGGTTGAGGCCGAACGAGGGGCTCCAAGTTTCTGTCTTAAGTCTATCGCCCGACGATCGGGAGACATTCGCCTTCAGTGCGCGTACAACTTCAAGCACTCTCAAACCCCGAATTGGCAGCAATTCTTGTTCGTCCGAGGAGTGGTTGAAGAATATCTTTGCTGCACGTCGAGAAATCGATTTGGTTCAATACAAGGATTGATAGCGAATTCTTCTTCGGAAGATTTGGTGGCGACTCTTGCGCTCCGGCTCTTACGAAATGAAGAGTCAGAATCATACGATGCCATTCGTGATCGACTAGGTCTGCCAAGCCTAAGGCAAGCCATCCGTTGATCCGAGTGCCCCTCCCTTGTCGGAGGGTCTCTTTTGCATCACGACGACATTTGTTGCTGAGCAACTACTCGCGAGTCATCTCGTTTCGGTTGCTCGGCTGGCGTGATCCTGGAAGCCGACTCAAATCAATGGATCGCCCGAACGCAAGCGAAGAGGTGAAGATTGCAAAAGTAGTCACTCCAGTTACGAGCCCGGCACTTACTTCAGCACCGCAACATGTTGCCGCAATCAATCCTGCGATCGATGCGGGGCCAGCGATGCCGACCGAATTTCGAACCCATAGCGTCGTCTCGGCTCTTTTGGAGGACATGATCAGCCCTCCAAGGACTTGAGAACGTTTGTTACGGTCTCGACGGCCCGCTGAGCCGCGACCGCTTGCTTGTCTATCCCCGTTGCGAGCTCGGTTACCAAATTAGGTAGAGCTGCGATTGCCGAAAGCTTGACTTCTCTTGTGCAGTCAGACCACGGTTTGACCGTCTCGTGTTCCGGGGCTCCGAGCACCACACAGATTCGATATGCTTGTCCTACGCGCCTCCACTCGAGAAACGCAGGCTCGTTGGATTCGGTAAACTCGGGAATGCGAACGAAGGCGTGCAAGCCAATGCCGCATTCTTGAAGAAAGCCTTCGAGTTGCTTTACCGCAGCAGCGGCACTATCCGTTAGCTGATTGAGCCGAGACGCAGAACTGCGAAACTTCGACATGGCGCTCTGAAGCGCATCTTCTCTTGGCATGGGTACTCCCCTATGGCTTGTTCGGCCAATTGATCCGACTAGGAACTTCATGGTCCGGCTAGAACCATCACGATTTGATAAGTAAAAGATAAGCCCAAAGTGACAACATTGTCAAGATACCGGTGGCACTCAACACGGCATTCGACTTTAGTCTTCGGAAAGCGTGGCACATCTAGCTGACAGTCTGTTGCGGTGGGCATGCACTGTTCCTGGACGCCACTGCGAGCCAGGATGATTGCCTGGTTTTCGGCCTCCTGCTGGCATACGGATCTGAGTGCGCAAGAAATCCTGTTTTTCTGAGCCTGGGAGATGCGAGATTTACCCTTGCTGGGAAGATGCCTTCGAAACCGCTGAGATCTGACCGACGTTCCTGGTTGTTTCTTACTCACGCTCGGGTTCAGCGTTTTCAGAAAGGAATCTTGCGAGGCACTCGATACAGGTCATCGAAGCTCCTTGCGCGCGAAACTTGCCCAAGACCAGGGCAACGAACGCTTCGTAAGCCCCGAATGAACGCGTTTTTCCCCTTTGTCGGATCGGAGCGAATAACCCGCGGTCCACCCATGTGTTGAGTTGCCGATAGCTGATACCCGCCATGGCCTGAATCCTTTGCGGAGAAAACTCGGCTTCGTCGTTGTACATCTCCCCAAAATCACGGTGCTGTTTTTCAAGATGAATGAAGTGCACAGGGCCGTCGCGAAGGCCCAAAACAGCGTCCGAAGATACGAGCCGCACCATGTCGCCGTCGTACGCTAAGTACACTTTGGATTTTGAGAACCGATTCAAGAGGTATTTCAGCCGCCCCGACTGCATGGCCTATCTCCTTCGAACAAAGTAAACTTCAACGATTACATTAAAGTTATCATTGATGTCGTTATGGGTCAAGTGAGCGATGTGGAAAGAGCTTGCGGGTGGGAATTCTGGGAGAACTTGGATCTACCGCGTGGATTTTTAGGGGATGTGATAGATGGCCATCGATAGCGTGGTGTGCGATTCCTGCGCTCTGTCACTGCGGCGGGGTGGCACGGGCAAGCGGAGTTTGCCCGCGCAGTTCCGAAGGACTCTCTTGTGCGCTCGACGCCAGTACCTTCGGCGACTCGGGCAAATGCAGTCTGCCCGTGCCGTTCGAGCACGAATCTCTCGCTGGCTTCTGTCAATCTTTGATGGCCCAGGCAGGCGTTCGTTCGAAAAGGTCGCGATGATGGTCATCGATAGCGTTGTTTGCGATTTCTATGCGTTGTCCCTGCGGGTGGAGGGGGAGATAGCACATTTCATGTGTCAGACCGACCTTCCTCCGGGCACGCAGGTCATCATTCTGGCCAAGCGCTTTTATCGTTTGACGTCGGGGAAGGAACTGGTTTGGGATGGGTTACGAGGAGACCTTGATCGTCCAGCCAGGGTCGCCGGAGAACAGGGCCAGCACCACGTTCAGCATCGTGAAGAGTGACCGCACGGCCCGCCGGGAGTTTGATCGGGTCCATCGCGGGTCGCGAGATCGCCTGGCGGCACCCGCCAGCGACGAACTGACCGTCACGGCTATCGTCGGGGGTCGGCAACGGCTGAAAGTCTTCGGCAAGTACAGCTCGCCGCGTCAAGGGAGCCCTGCAATCGGCGTTCCCTTTGCGGATATTTCGGGTTCTTTTTAATTTAAATATCAGTTTAATAATAGTCGTAAATCTGCTATACTGCGGTGAGAGGAAGAAAGGAGGCCCGCGACAAGCAATCGATTTGGTTTGTTGTAGGTGGGCTATGCCCACCACCGCGATGCCGGTGGACGATGCGCGCTAACCGATGTTCGATGCGCCTTGCGCGATCGCGCCAGAATCGCAAAGTGGTGAGTGTGCGCGACCCGCCTGGCATGGCCATGGTGGGCACAGCCCACGCTACAACACGGAAAATTTTACCGCGTGAACCCGCAAAGTTACACGCTGAGTTCAGCGCCAGCGCTGAGTTCAGCGCGGCCAACTGGAAGAGTTTGCATTCGCGTCGCCCCTAAGGGGCACCACAAGTCAGCCCGGGGCAACGCCCCGGGGATCGCGTCCATTGGGAACACCTAGCCCTGAAAGGGCGCTACGTGGCACTCGTTCGTTGTCGCGCCCTTTCAGGGCTTTCGGTCTCCCCGGCGCACAACCTGGGGCGTTGCCCCAGGCTGACATGGGATGCCCCTTCGGGGCGACGCCAACCCGCAAAGTTACGCGCTGAGTTCAGCGCCAGCGCTGATCAACCCGCAAAGTTACGCGCTGAGTTCAGCGCCGCGGTAGAACTCAGCGCCGGCGCTGAGTTCAGCGCACTCAACTAGAAAAGTTACACGGGAGGAGGATGAACCCGCAGATTTCCGCGCTGAGTTCAGCGCAGAGGTAGAGTTCAGCGCCCGCGCTGACTCAATCCGCTCCCCCTCCCAACATCGGAAAGGCGGCGCTGCGCCCGGCCTGCGCGCTCAATCCGGCCAGAGATGCGTGATTCCCAGCTTGGCCAGATAGTGCCGCTCGCGCTCGCGCATCACCTGCTCGGTCTCGTCGCTGGTGTCGTCGTACCCGCACAGATGCAGTGTGCCGTGCACCAGGTACAACAGCAACTCGTCGGCGGTCTCCATCCCCACGCGGGCCCCTTGCTTGGCCGCGGTGTCGGTGCTGGCGATGATCTCTCCTTCCACCCGACCGTCGGACTCTTCCAGCACAAAGCTCAGTACGTCGGTCGGCTCATCATGCGCCAAAAACTTGTTGTTCAAGGCGTGCATCTCCACATCGTCGACCAGCGCCAGACTGATGTGAGCCGATTTAAAACCCTCGCCGGTCAGGACCTCAGTCACGGCCTGGCGCAGCCGCGCGGCGTCGATTGCCAGACGCGTCTGGCGGTCGGCGATCTCGACACGGTAGCGGGACTTGAGCGGCTTCTTTTTCACGCCGACTTCTGGTCCGGGTATTTCACGCGGCTGTGGTAAACCGCGGTCAGGGATTTGACCAGACTGTCCTCGACCGTTTTCAGCTCGCGCAGGTTCAGCCCGCACTCGTCGAACTGGCCGTCCAGCAGCCGCTTCATGGCAAGCTCGTGGATCAGGTTGCGAATACGGGTGGGGGTGGGCTCGGCCAACACGCGGCTGGCGCTTTCGACCGCGTCCGAGATCATCATCACGGCCGCTTCCTTGGTCTGCGGCTTGGGACCCGGATAGCGGAAGTCGCTCTCCATCACGGCGCTGGCGTCCGGGTTCTCTTCCTGTTGGCCGCGGGCTCGCTTGTAGAAGTACTCGACCAGTGTTGTGCCGTGATGCTGCTCGATAAAGTCGATGATCGTTTCCGGCAGACCATGCTGCCGCGCCAGGTCGGCGCCGTCCTTCACGTGAGCGATGATAATCAGCGCGCTCATGGCCGGCGCCAACGACTCGTGCCGGTTGCCATCCTGGCCTTGGTTCTCGATGAAGTACTGCGGCTTGAGCATCTTGCCGATGTCGTGGAAGTACGCCCCGACGCGGACCAGCAGCCCATTGGCGCCGATCGATTCGGCCGCGGCATCGCCGATGGAAGCCACCGTGATGGAGTGGTTGTAGGTGCCCGGCGCGCGACGCACGAGTTCCTGCAGCAGCGGATGCGAGACATCGCCCAACTCCAGCAGGCTGATGTCGGTGACCACGCCGAACTGGCTCTCGATGAACGGCAGCGAACCCGAAATCAGGAAGCCAGCGACCAGCGTCCAGCCAGCGACCAGTCCGCCCTGCTTCAGCAGGCGTTCCCAGTCTTGAAAATTCTCGAGCGGATCGGCCTCGAGAATACCAATGCCGGTCGATAGCGCAAACGCCACCAATCCCGAAAACAGCCCCACGGTAATCAGCTTGCTGCGGCTGCGAACCCGGCTGAGCATAAAGATCGAATTGGCGGCCACGCCCATCATCACAATGAAGTAGCCCAAGCTCAGTCCCAAGTTGAAGACGATCACCAGGCAGAGCGACACGGAGAGCAGCAGCGACAGATCCTGCCGATAGGCGATGGCTACGGTCATGGCGAACAGCAGCAGCGGGATCAACTCCGCACGCCAGCTATCGACCGAGAACCAGCGGGCCAGCCCGACCGTGGCCACGCACAAGGCCAGCATCACCACCAGGCGATTCACACTGCTGACCAGGCGGCGCTCGCGGAAGACCGCAAAGTAACCGCACATGATAAACAGCGCCAGAATCATGCCCAGCGACGCCAGGCTGCGCGTAAAGGCCTGCGTCGGAGAGATGCCGGCGGTGGCCGTGTCGTACTCTTTGCGCAGGAGCACCATCTCGGCGTCCCCCAGCGGCTGACCCGCTTTGGCCAACGGCTGCCCGACCGCGTAGTGATCCATCTCCAGCGGAACGGCTTCAACGGCCTTCGCTCGGAGTTCGCTGGTCCGTTTTTGGTCGAACTTCAGCGTGGGCTGCAAGCGGGGTTTGATGTAGTCGAAAAGACGCTCGGCTACATGGATGAACTCCACGTTGTTGCGAAGCTGCTCGTGGAACGCTTTGCCTTCGCCGATCAGCACTTCACTCAGCTTGGCATTGTGCGGCGAGTCGGGCGCGCCGGCCGGATAGATTGTCAGCTCGTCTGCCGAGCCGACCTCGTTGGCCGGGGGAGCATCCAACAGGCCGCGAGTCTCGAACGGCTTGAAGGAGTCGTCAACCGCCTTGTTGAGTTTGATCAGCCCCTGGTCGCCGGCCAGCGATTTGCGGAACTGCTGGAACTGTGACTCGCGGTCGGTCGCGGGGGTCGCTTCCTTGGGCGCTTCTCCAGCATTTTCAGTCGAGGGAGTCTCTTGCGTTTGAAACTCGTTCCATAACTCGGGGGCCGGGGCGCCGGCCGGAGTGGCGGCCAACTGGCTCAGCTTCAGCTTCAATTCCTCGCGCAGCTTGGTCAGCGGCTCGGGGTCGCGGGCGTAGACCAGCCGCAGGCTCTTCTCGGCTGCCGAGCGGGCATCCTCTGTCGCCTTCACATTCTGAATGCTGAAGGCCTGTGTCGAACGCAGCTCGCGGCGGGGGATATCGCCCATGCGATAGGGGAACGGCGGCCGCCAGGGAAGCGTGATCAACCACATGGCCAGCGCGGCCAGCAGACACAGCCCCAGCCGCAGCAAGACGCCATGTTCGCGCAGCCGGCCGAAAACGCGGGCAAACGCCCCCGGACGGATCTCGATAGACGAGACCCGCTGCGATCGTTTCCGCTTGGGACTACCAGTGTTCATTTTGTTGGGCTGGCCGGCTTGAGTGCTGGTGACAGCACTCTGGCTCGGGCGAGCCCGCTTAGGTTGCGCTGCGGCGCTTGGGCCGTTCGTAGGCCTGGACAATGTCCTGCACCAGGCGATGTCGCACCACGTCGCTGCCGCTCAGCCGCACCAGGGTGATCCCTGCTATATCGTGCAACCGGTCGACCGCATCATTCAACCCGCTGACCGTTTGAGGGGGCAGGTCGATTTGCGAAGTATCGCCCGAAACCACAATCTTCGAGCCATGGCCCATCCGCGTCAAGAACATCTTCATTTGAGCTGAGGTGGTGTTCTGGGCTTCGTCCAGGATGATGAAGGCATCGTTCAGCGTCCGACCCCGCATGTAGGCCAGCGGAATCATCTCGATTAAGTCTTGCTCAGTAAAGCGTTTAAGCTGATCGTAATCCATCATTTCGCCCAGCGCATCGAGCAGCGGACGAAGGTACGGATTGATCTTGGCCTGCAGATCGCCGGGCAAATATCCCAGTTTTTCGCCCGCCTCCACAGCCGGTCGAACCAGCACAATCTTGCGAATCTGCTCGTGCTTCAGGGCCTCGACCGCCAGGGCCACGGCCAGATACGTTTTGCCCGTGCCGGCCGGCCCGACGCACATGGTAATGTCATGAGACCGGATGGCGGCCACATAGCGGGCCTGCCCCTGGGTCATCGGCTGGATTCTTCGCTTGGCCTGAAAGACCTCGATCGAGGTCACGTCGGCCGGCGCCCGGCCCGTCTTCACGAACGACAGGATCTGGCCGACCTGGTCGGCTTCGATCGACTCCTGCCCTTCGGCCAGGGTCTTCAGGCGTTCCAGCACCGCGGTCGCCTGGGCGACGGCCTCGGCGGTCCCTTCAATGCGCAGTTGATCCCCCATCGTGATGATGTTCACACCCAATTCGGTGCGGATCCGGCGCAGATGTTGGTCGCGAGGACCGAACACGGCCATCAGGGATTTGCTGTTGAGCAGGGAAATCGTGGCTTCTGACATCCGCGCCTCGGACGCTGGGAGAGTGACTCGATCCGACTGGAGGAAGTCTAGCCGCCCGGATCGGGAAGGGATACACGCAGAGGTAAGGCGCGGCCGAGCGGAAGAAGGTTCGCGCGCGACGACGCGGTTCAGGGTGATCCGATGCAAGCCGAGATCGCGGAGAAGGAGAAGCTCCGACAGTTCATCGATCCGGATTGGCAGATCCAGGTCGGCTTGCCGCGAGCGCACGACCGCGAGGTCTATGTCGATGAGCTTGAGGTTCGCTGCGAAGTGAATGGAAGCATCCCCACGACGAAGGCAAACACTAGGACTAGCCCGCGCTCCCCCTCTTACGTACCATCGTGGTCAGTCCAATTTCCTGGTTCTCTCTCCCGCGGGCGATTGTATGGCAGACAAGGTTTCTTTGGCGGTCGATCTGGGCGCGTCGGGCGGACGCGTGGTGGCTGGCATCTTCGACGGCGGCAAGCTGCGCCTGGAGGAGGTCTCGCGATTCGCCAACGGTCCGATCAACGTAACGGGACGCTTGCACTGGGACCTGTTGGGACTGTGGTCGCATGTGACCGATGGTCTGCGTGCGGCCGCCGAGCGCTACTCGGGCCGCGTGGCCAGCGTGGGGGTCGATACCTGGGGCGTCGACTACGGGTTGCTGGGCAAAGGGGACGAACTGCTCGGCAATCCCTATCACTATCGCGATCGCAGGACCGAGGGAGTGCTGGCCAAACTGGTCGAGGTCGTCCCTCGCGAAGAAATCTTCGCGCAGACCGGACTGCAGTTTCTGCCCATCAACACGCTGTTCCAGGTCTATGCCAGCAAGCTGGCCGGCTCTCCGTTGTTGGAGAAGGCCGAGCGGTTCCTGATGATGCCGGACCTGTTCCACTGGCTGCTGACCGGCGTGAAGGCCAACGAGCGGACCAACGCCAGCACTTCGCAGTTCTATGATCCGCGCAAACGGGCCTGGGCCACGCCGCTCTTCGACAAGCTCGGCCTGCCGACCAAGATGCTCGGCGACTTTGTCGATCCCGGGACCACACTCGGCCCGTTGCGTGCAGACGTGGCCGCCGAGACCAACCTGGTAGGCGTCAAAGTCATCGCCCCCGGCACGCACGATACGGCCAGCGCCGTGATGGCGGTCCCGGCGGCCAGCCGCCCCGGCGAGCGCCCCGACTGGTGCTACATCAGTTCCGGCACCTGGTCGCTGATGGGGGTCGAAACGCCCGAGCCGGTGGTCACCGACGAAGTCCGCAAGCTCAACTACACCAATGAAGGAGGAGTGGGCGGTACCACCCGCTTGCTCAAGAACATCACGGGACTGTGGATCGTGCAGGAGTGCCGCAAGTTGTGGCATCGTGCAGGGCAGGACTACACCTGGGAAGGACTGACCCGACTGGCCGACGAAGAAGCCCCCTTGGTGTCGCTCATCGACCCCGATCACTCCGACTTCGCCACGCCGGGGGACATGCCCGAGGCGATCCGCGGTTACTGCCGCCGGACAGGCCAACCGGTGCCGCAATCGACGGGCGAAGTCGTGCGGACCGCGCTCGAAAGCCTGGCCCTCAAGAGCCGCTATGTGCTCGGCGGGCTGGAGCAACTCGTGGGCGGGCGGCTCGAGACGGTACACATCGTTGGCGGCGGAACTCAGAATCGTCTGCTATGCCAACTGACGGCCGACGCCTGCGGCCGACGCGTGCTGGCAGGGCCGATCGAGGCCACCGCTTTGGGGAACGCATTGATGCAACTGCTGGCATCGGGCGAGATCGCCTCGATCGCGGAAGCTCGGCAGGTAGTGCGGCGTTCGTTTGACGTCGAAGAGTTCCTGCCTCGCAACCCGTCGATGTGGGACGGAGCCTATGGGCGGTTCCTGAAGTTGTTGTAGCCGCAGCGTTTCAGAGGGATGGCGATTTTTCTTCGTTGGAAGCGCGTAAGACGCACCCGACGGACCGGTATCTCTTCATGTCGAGTCGATGTGAGGATACTACCCAGGAGATCGCCATGAACGTTCAGACTCAGCAGGCGTTGTTCACCCCCGTCAACGTGGGGCCACTATCACTATCGCATCGCGTGGTGATGGCGCCGCTGACCCGCCTGCGTTCGCAACAGCCCGGGGATATCCCCACCGATCTGATGGCCGAGTACTACGGCCAGCGTGCCTCGCGCGGCGGGCTGCTCATCGCCGAAGCGACGCCGATCTCCATCACCGGCCGAGGCTACTACGGTGCCCCAGGCATCTACAACAACGCACAGGTCGACGGCTGGCGCAAGGTGACGGACGCGGTTCATGCCAAGGGGGGCTACATCTATCTCCAACTCTGGCACGTGGGGCGACAGTCGCATGTCGACATGACAGGCGGAGTGCCTCCGGTCGCGCCTTCCGTGGTCCCTTACGAAGGGGTTGTTCACACTCCCAAGGGCTGGGGGCCGGTATCGCCGCACCGCGCGCTCGAGCACTTCGAGATCGCGGGCATCATCGACGACTATCACCTGGCGGCCCAGCGGGCTCGCGCAGCCGGCTTTGACGGCGTCGAACTGCACGGCGCGAACGGGTATCTCGTCGATCAGTTCCTGCAGGACGGGACCAATCATCGAACCGATTCGTATGGCGGCTCGGTCGAGAACCGGGCACGCTTCCTGCTGGAAGCAACCGAAGCCCTGGTCTCGGTCTGGGGCGGCGATCGTGTCGGGGTGCGCCTGGCTCCCAGCGGCACCTGGGCCGGGATGTCCGACAGCGATCCGCATGCGACGTTCGGCTATGCGGCCGAGCAACTGAATCTGTTCGGCCTGGCCTACCTGCACATTGTCGAGCCGCGCATCAAGGGAAGCGACGCGGTCGCGGAGGGTCTGGCCCCAGTGGCCTCGACCGAAATACGCCAGCACTTTGACGGCAAGATCATCGCGGCGGGCGGATTCGATCCTGAAGAAGCCGAAGCGATTGTCGAACAAGGAGACGCCGACCTGGTGGCCTTCGGCCGGCACTTTATCGCCAATCCCGACTTACCGAAGCGGATCCAGCACGGCTTGCCGCTGAATGCCTACGACCGCACGACGTTCTACGGCGGCGATGCCCACGGCTATACGGACTATCCGTTCTACGAAGAGACGCTCTAGCAGCGGATCGTCAAAACGTAGATCGTGAACGGACGGGAACAGCGGGTCGAGCGGCCCCTGTTCCCTTTTCTATTGCCGCTTTACACTGGAAACTGCCGCGGCGATCGACCGTTGGCTTTTCCTTCGCGTGAATGCGAGCTGCCATGCGTGTTGTTCTGGCCATGTCGGGCGGGGTCGACAGTTCTGTCGCCGCGCACCTGCTGCACCAGGAGGGGCACGAAGTGATCGGCCTCTTCATGCGGCATGGCGAGACGATTGAGACTGCCTGCTCGGTGGAGCCAGCCATGGCCGTGGCAGCGCCCGCCGCTGCCTCCCTGCCAATCCTGCGGCCCGGCCACAAGCAGGGTTGTTGCAGCGCCAGCGACGCCGCCGACGCCCGCCGCGTGGCCGACCGATTGGGCATCTCGTTTTACGCTCTCGACTTCCAGGCCGAGTTCGGCCGGATCATGGATTACTTTGTCGAGGAGTACACGCGGGCCCGCACGCCCAATCCCTGTGTGGTCTGCAACAACTGGCTGAAGTTCGGCAAGCTCTGGGAATACGCCCAAGCAGTTGGCGCCGATCGCATTGCCACGGGGCACTACGCCCGACTGATCGAAGGGCCCGATGGCCCCGCCCTGTGCCGCGGCCTGGACGATGGCAAAGATCAGTCGTACGTCCTCTTTGGGATCGATCGGGCCATCCTGCCGCGGTTGATGTTCCCCGTCGGTGGCTTCGCCAAGCCGGAGATCCGCCGCATCGCGGGCGAGATCGGCCTGCGCGTCGCCGACAAGAAAGACAGCCAGGAGATCTGCTTCGTCGCGGGCGGAGACTACGCCGAGTTCGTTCGCAAGCGGCGCGGAGATATCGATACTTCGGGCGAGATCGTCACCACGGCCGGCGAAGTCGTAGGGCGGCACGGCGGCATCGAGCAGTTCACCATAGGCCAGCGCAAAGGATTGAACCTGGCGTTTGGGGAGCCTCGATTCGTGATCCGCCTGGAGCCGGAAACCCGCCGGGTTGTCATCGGACGGCGCGAAGAGCTGGCCGTATCGGAGCTCGAGGCGGATCGAGTGAACTGGCTGATCGAGCCGCCTGCATCGCCCTTCGAGTGCGAGGTCAAAATCCGCTACTTGAGCGCGCCTGTCCGAGCCACGGTGGAGCCCTTGCCCGGCGCTCGCATGCGTGTGCAGATGCACACCGCCAAAGACGGGGTCGCCCCCGGTCAAGCCGTGGTCTGCTACGACGGCGACCGTGTGCTGGGTGGCGGCTGGATCGCCTAGACATTTTCTTTTGAACCATCTGCATGCTGGTTGCGTAGTCACAACACGCCCCGTCGCGCGCTGGTATTGCGAGCTTAGACGGTCTCCAAGGGGCGGTTGACCAGTCCCTGCCCCGTTCTCTATGCTAAGTCCAGGCGTTCCTCCCCCGCTTTCCGTCTCCTAGCCTCCATGGCAACGATCTCCTCTTTCTGCATTCGACAACTCCGACGGCACTTTGGGCCGTTGGTGGTGGCGTTTCTTATGATGGGGGTCACGCACATGACCCTCTCCCCCGTCCACCGATTGGCCGAGGAACTGAACGAGGAGTCGCAGGAACGAGCGGGGCAGTGCGAGTGCGGAACCGTATTGCCGCAAGGATCGCGGCGAGCTTCGCGACGGCTACGGCTGGCTTATCATGCCCCGACCCAGGGCGATCTGAACGGCAATTCTGCCAAGCCATTCACCCTGGCATTTCTACCACAACCCGCCACAGGCGAACTCGCCTGTCGCAACGGTTACGGCGGGCCGCTCAGGACCTGATCGAACCGGCAGCCTGGTCGAGTGCCCGCTGATTTCATCGTTCCGTGCTGCGCCGCAGATGCGTGCAGGGTTCGAGATCTGGAAGCGTGGCGCTCTCCGGTCCCTCTTTTCTCCCGGTACACGCAACCGTGGACCTGCCATCCAGGTCCCGCCGGCACACGCCCGTTTCGATCTCGATTCTCTGCGAGAGAGCATTCGATGCCCTATCTGAAACCATTCACGCGTGAAACCTTTCCTCGTGACCTGACCGCGGGGTTGGTGGTCTTTCTGGTGGCCTTACCCCTTTGCCTGGGCGTAGCGCTGGCCTCCAATGCCCCGCTGTTCTCTGGCTTGGTGGCCGGCATTGTGGGCGGCATCCTGGTCGGCGCGATCAGCGGATCGCAGACCAGTGTCAGCGGACCGGCGGCCGGCCTGACCGCGGTGGTCGCTGCCCAGATCGCAGCCCTTGGCTCTTTTGAGACCTTTCTGCTGGCGGTCGTTTTCGCAGGGATTGTGCAATGCATCCTGGGGATCGCAAGAGCAGGGGTAGTTGTTTACCGCCCATTTGGGCTGGCGCTATCGGTTTGTAGTGGGTAGTGTAACGCCATCATGGATGGCGAAGCGACGAACTCCGATCAGCCCGAGTGCCCCGGCTGCCGCGAACTCCG
>Ga0105046_10000883_pt1 | contig 44023 bp, 44 predicted proteins | sample MAT03_FD_78385 | JGI IMG/M metagenome (GOLD analysis project Ga0105046, IMG submission 78385) | Freshwater microbial communities from Lake Fryxell liftoff mats and glacier meltwater in Antarctica - MAT-03 (megahit assembly) | ecosystem: Environmental > Aquatic > Freshwater > Ice > Liftoff... | reverse complement strand
CCGTAACTCCTCGTAGCCGAGTTCGCCTGTATCCAACTCGACGCGCAGACGGTGCCATCACCGTTCGCGCGTCGCTAGCATCCATGGGTCGACTACTCAAATACTCACCAGCTCCGGATCGCTCCAATGGCGTGGCTTCTCCCGCTCATCATCGTTCTGATCGTGCTCTTCATCGGCACGAATTCATTCAAGATCATTGGGCAGGCTGAAGTCATGGTCATCGAACGCCTCGGCCGCTTCAACCGCATCGCCCGCTCGGGGTTCAATGTCCTGATTCCATTCATGGAACGCCCGCGCACCATCGATGTCAGATTCTTCGGGCAGGATGTCTCCGGGATCAAGAAAGTGACCGCCGGTTCCACCTCGCGCATCGACCTGCGCGAGCAGGTGCTGAACTTTCCCAGTCAGCCGGTGATCACCAAGGACAACGTCACGATCGATATCGACGCCGTGATGTACTATCGCGTCGCGGATCCGCAGAAGGCCACCTATGCGGTGCAGAACCTCCCCTTTGCGCTCGAAACCCTCACACGCACTGCGCTGCGCAACATCGTCGGCGAGATGGAGCTCGACACCACGCTCACGAGTCGTGACAGCATCAACACCCGGATGCGTGAGACGATCGAGGAGGCATCGATCGGCTGGGGCGTTGATGTCACGCGTGTCGAACTGCAGAGCATCGAGCCGCCGCGCGACATCCAGCAGTCGATGGAGCTGCAGATGCGCGCCGAACGGGAGCGCCGCGCGTCAGTGACAAACGCGGAGGCCACCAAGCGGTCGCAGATCCTCGAAGCGGAGGGGTCGCGGGAATCGCAGATCCAGAAGGCGCAGGGTGAACGCGAGGCCTCCATTCTGCGCGCCTCCGGCCTCGCCGAGGCGCGCCTGGCAATGGCGTCGGCCGAGGCCGAGGCGATTCGTTTGATCGCGGCAGCGCTCCCGGAGGGTCAGGTGGCGATGTATCTGCTCGGCCAGAAGTATCTCGAGATGTTGCCGGCCCTCGCCGCAGGCAAGGGGAGCACCGTCTTCCTTCCGGCCGAAGCGGCGGGAATGATGGGCGCGCTTGGTGGAATCAAGGAGCTGCTCATACGGACGAGCGGTGGCGCCGTCGAGCCGCCAAAGTTGCCGTCGTCAGCGCTGGCGCGAACTCCGGGCGATCTGCCGCCAGGCTTTGGCCGCTGAGATGACGGACGTCACGAAAGAGCGCGCGGAGCGAATTGCGCGTGCACAGCCCTGTCCCCGGTGCAATGAGTACACGTACAAGAAGATCAAGCTGCGTGAGGCGATTGCGGCCGATCACATCGCCGGTGCCGCCTGGATCGCGGAGATGCTGTGCGGCGTGTGTGCAGCGCATCTCCAGCTCGCACTGGAGAGTGACGGTGACGTTCTGTTCTTCAACTGATCTGCGGGCTGGTGCGCTGTTTCAGGGCATCTACCCTCGCTGAGTCGCTGCTGGAGCGCGTTACTGCGGCGCTCCGGGTGGATCGCAACGCAGAACCTCAGGCGGCCGGCTGTCGCAGGCGATTTTTTCATTCATGCCGTTGGCCACCGGCCCACAGGCGGTGGAATGTGCCGTGCGCGCCGCCTCCTTGGCGGATGAACCGCTGGCCTTCGAGCACTGCCGCTGGCCGTTGAACACCACGCACACCTCGCAGGTCGCGAGCTGTGCAGACATCGTCTTGTTCCAAAACACCAGGCCAAGGCCCACGAGGAGCAGGATCGTGAGGATGGTGTTGCGATAACGCTTCATCGAAGGCGGGGTGGGTGCGGCGGGCGTTTAGTGGGCAGATTGCATATGGATGATACGCACTTCCTCTCGCCTCGACAGGGCGAGGTGCGGTGCAGCATCTTGCACGGCACCGCAGCAGTTCACTCGTGTGCACGAAATTCTGCACGTGACTTCACCGCCGCCGTTTCGACCCTGCTTCTTCACCGTCCTTTTCTTTTCCGATCATGCCTCCGCTGAATCTGCCGCAACTGACAGCCGGTGCCACCGTCTCCGCCGAGCTGCTGGTGTTGGAACGTACGGAACGAACCACTGGGAACGGCGATCCGTTCTGGGTGCTGACACTGGGAAACTCCACCGGTTCGCTGCAGTCGGCACCGGTGTGGAAGGACAACGCCGCTTGGCTCGATGGCGTCGAGAAGGGGCGAGTGGTGCAGGTCCTCGGACAGGTGGAGGTGTACGCCAAGACCGGTGTGCGTCAGCTGAAGGTCACCGGCCCGGTGCGAGTGCTCCCCACCGGCAGTGAGCGGATCGACGAGTTTCTGCCCCGCGTGGAGTACGCCACCGAGCGGCTCTGGGATGCACTCGACAAGCTCCGTGCGGGAATCAGCACGCCGCGGCTGGCCGAAGCGGTGAACCTGTTTTTCGCCGACGACGCGTTTCGCAGCCGCTTCGAGCGGACCCCCGGCGCCGTCCGCGGGCATCACGCGCGTCTGGGCGGGCTGTTGCTCCATGTCTGCGAGGTCGCATCAATTGGGCAACAGATGGCGAAAACGATGCGGAAGGCCAACGTTGACCTCGTTGTTGTGGGTGCGCTGTTGCACGACGTAGGCAAGGTGGAGGCGTACACCGTCGACGCCAAAGGCATGGGCTACGATCCGCGCAATCATCTGATTGGGCATGTCGTCCTCGGCTGTCTCATGTTTACGGAGCGTGTCGCTGCCGCGCGCACCGCCGGGTCCTGCACGCTCAGTGACGCACAGGTGATGGAATTGCAGCACATGATTCTCTCTCACCATGGCTCATTGGAATACGGGAGCCCTGTGCAGCCGATGACGATCGAAGCGGAGCTCTTGCATTGGGCCGACGAGTCGAGTGCGAAGGCCGACTCCTTTGCCGAAGCGCTCGGTGACGCCGAACTGTTTGCCCCTGGAGAGGAGGTTTCGGCGCGTAAATCGTGGCAGCTCGACCGTCGTCTCTGGCGCCGGCCGTTCAAATGGGACGAAATATCGTCCTGATTCCTTAGATATTTGTAACAATATTAACGAATCAAGAAGACTCTTGTTTTCCGAAGTGTCGATTATTCCCGCCACTTTGGCACGTTTTTGCGCAGATGAGCGTGCGTACCATCTCTGACGACATGCGCACGCCGATCAGCAAATAGGACTCGCGTTCCGAATGACGCGTACTCATGCACGAAGACGGTCAAGAGTGGCACGATTCGGCGAAGCGTCGGGATCGATTCGGAAAAGTGTGCGACACTGAAAGTACAGTTAGGCGCCATCATCCCATCGACAGGTTGGGCGAGCGGATTATTCTGTGTACCGCCTCCCAATTGTGGGAAACAGGCAGCGTCTGACGGGACTATCGGCTTCAGCTGACTCCGCCCGGATTTTCGAGTGCCTGACCCCTATTCCGGCCCTTCCTTGCTTGGTTACTCTTCCGTTATCGCCCTTTGGCCACGGCGTTCAATCTGCCAAAGGGACCACATTTCGGAGGGTACATGCGTAAGCCTCGGCCCGCGTCGTACAACCCTGCACAGGCGCTGAACCTGATTGCCAGCGATCGTACAGGAATCCCGTTGGTCTGCCCGTCCTGCGCCTCAGCCCAGTTCGAGCGTGAACCTGCCCTGATGCCGCCACCGCCACGGAGCCACGTGACGTTGCGCTGTGAAACGTGTGGCCGGATTGCCAGGTATATCGCCGGCGCTGCCTGACCTGCTTTCACACCAGCAAACTCCAGGCAGTCCGTGCCGCGGCGTCTGGATTCCCCAGACGCCGCGGCGCGTTTCATGCACTGAATTTTGTTGTAAATCTTTGTCCTGACACTTCACCGCTGGTGTGTCAGCGCACTGCTCGAGGGACGGCTCGTCGCTCGCGCTCATTGCAAGACCGGCGGGACGCGAGGAACCTCAGCATGGCACGGATTCAGGGAACGGTGAAGTGGTTCAACGATGCAAAGGGATTTGGCTTTATCGCGCATGAGGGTGGCCCCGACGTGTTCGTCCATTTCAGCGCGATCCAGTCCCAGGGATTCAAATCTCTGGCGGAAGGCGACAAGGTCGAATTCGAGATTGTGCAGGGACAAAAGGGACCGCAGGCTGACGCAGTGACCAAGCCCTGAGCGGGGTTCAGTGAGCGGAGAAAGACGAAGGGCCGGTGATCTGAGATCACCGGCCCTTCGTGATTTTCTGCAGTGGCGAGGTCAGCGCGCCAGTTCAAACCGGACGCCGCGAACCGTACCGCGGCGGCGACGCGGCGCAAACTTGTACAGCTGCGCCGGTCGCCCTCGACCTTCCGCGCGCCAGGCCTTCGTGGCCTCCACCAGATGCGCCGCATGCAGCGAGCGACGGAAGCTCGCCTTGTGCAGCGGACGCTCCAGCAACAGCTCGTACACCTGCTGTAACTCGCGCAACGTGAACGTCGTCGGCAGCGCGTGGAAAGCGATCGGCTCGTGCTCCACGGCATGCTTCAGCGTGCCGAGAGTCGCCTTCAGCAACGCCTTCTGGCGCGACGGCAGAGCGGCCGACTCCGCCTTCACCCACCCGTCGTCATCGTGCACCGTGCCGTCCGGATAGACCGCCACGAACGCGATCGAAATCGGTGTATCCGCCGGATGTGTGCCATCCGAGAAGGCCCCGACCTGAGTCATCCAACGCGGTGCGGCCCCCACCGTCTTCGTCGCCAACGACTTCGCCAGCGTCGGCAACGCCTCGCTCGGCGCCTTGCTCACTGCGATGTGCGGCAGCACCGCTGTCCGGCTGCGGGCCGCGCCGGGCGTCGTGCACACATACCACTCACCGTCGCGGGGCGAGAGGAGTACCAGATCCAACGAAAAAAGATTGCGCATGTCCGACGTCTTCCTTCGCGCTCAAGAATCAATCGCTCGGGATGAGCGACCAATCGGCAGTCAGCGCGGTACGGCTGCCGGTAATGGTTTCTTCGGTTCGGTTCCGGGCGAGGTGCCAGAAATCGACATTGCTATCGGAATATAGCGATTGAACTGCTGTTGACCCAATACGGCGCGGGCGGCCGCCAGCTGCGACGCTCGGCTCCCATTCCAGGCCACAACATAAGTACCAATCTGCGGCAACTGAGATCCAAGGTAGGGGTTTCCGAACCCCAATACAATAAGCGGCTTCTCGCGACGTTGAATTGCGGTCACTAAGGCACCAAGCCCATCGGGTACCCCAGCCGATGCCTGATCCCACTGCTGAGCCAAATAAGACGCCATCAGCACCACATCCGAAGAATCGACGAATGGCAATATTCGCGCCGGATCAACAAAGGGGTCGTCCGGATGCAGAACAACCGTTTGCACACGACCAGCCGTGCGACCAAGCGCCGCCGCAAATGTCGTCCCTGCCCCGAGGTTCGTACTGCGCGAAACCACCAGATGGAGAATCCGCCGAGGCGTCGCTGAAGCAGACGCAACCAACGGCAGCAACGACGGCGTGTCCCGCACCAGAGTCACCGACCGCGCCGCCACCCGTTCGGCCAGACGACGCGTCGCGGAATCGCCGACCACCGCCCGCAGCCGTGCCAGATCCACCTGCGTCCCAGTCGCCAGCCCGAGGCGCCCCTTGGCCTCGAGGATCCGTCGCACCGACGCATCGATGCGTGCCGCAGTGATTCGCCCCTCCATCACCCCCGCCACGATCGCGTCGATGGTCCCAGGCACGCTCTCGGGCTGAATCAGCACATCGGCACCAGCCAGCACCGCCAGCTTCGCTGCCTCAACGGCGCCGTACCGGTCCAGCACTCCCCGCATGTCCATCGCGTCGGAGATGATCAGGCCACCAAAACCCATCTCCCGACGAAGCAGCCCTGTGAGCACCGCCGGCGAGAGTGTGCCGGGCGCGCCGGTGGAGTCGAGCGCCGGCATGCTGCCGTGGAAGGTCATGATCGCACCAACACCGGCGGCGATGCTGGCCCGAAACGGGGGCAGCTCCACCGAATCCAGTCGCGCCCGCGACGCCGTCACGACGGGGAGCGCCAGATGCGAGTTGATATCCGTATCCCCATGCCCGGGAAAGTGCTTCCCGGTCGCGATCATTCCGTTGTCCTGCACCCCCCGCACGAACGAGGCGCCGAGGCGTGCAACCCACGCTGGGTCTTCACCAAAGCTCCGCACATTGATGACCGGATTGGCGGCGTTGTTGTTCACGTCGAGCACCGGACCGTACACGATGTGAATTCCCAGGGCGCGCCCCTCGACCGCCGTCGCACGGCCGTATGCGTATGCCAGCGCGGTATCCCGTGCGGCGCCGAGCGCCATCAGCGGCGGGAAGAGTGTGGCGCCTCCCAGATCGATCGCGTTCGGCAGGAAGAACCCGCCGCTGGCACGGAACCCCGCCCCCGCTTCCAGATCTGCACCCACCAGCAGCGGCACCCTGGCCATACGCTGCATGGCATTCAGTTTCGCTGCCATCTCCATCGGGCTGCCTATGGACATCGTGAATCCGCCCACCTGATCGGTCTCGATCCACGAACGCAGCCTGAACCATGCCGAATCGCTGGTCGAGGCGTAGTCGGCGTAGACGCTTGGCCAGACCATCTGCCCGACCTTCTGGCGAAGTGACATCCCTGCCAGCGCCGCTTTCACCCAGCGAGCGTCGGCCGCGCGAGGGTGTTGCGCAGTGAGCAGCGCCGGAAAGACCAATGCGACCGCGAGCGCGGCAGTGCAACGGCGGACTCGCATCAGTGCTCGATCGTTCCCTGCTTCGACACATCGATGCTGTCCGCCTCACCAGCCTTGAACAGAAACGATCCCATGTTCTTGACGAGGAACTGACGCGCCTGCGGATCCATCACGTTCAACCCGTAGTGATTGATCAGCATCGTTTGCTGCTTCAGCCAATCGCCCCAGCATACCTGGCAGATTTCACCATGGACGCGTTGGCCGATTGCGCCAGGAAAAGGCGGACGATCAAAGCCGGCGCGCGTCGTGCCGCAGCGGCTGCATGAGAGGTCGGACACAGAGTACTCGGAGATGAGGAATCGTCGGACTCGTGCCGACGGACTCCATCAAAGATGACGCAGAACCCCAGCCAACGGGACTTGGGGCACGATCAGCACTACGGTTCTACGCCGCAGGGGCCGTCATCGTTCAGCGCCACCCGGCGCGCCGGGCGCTGACGATGCGTCGACGACCGGGAACGCGGTCGGGTCGCGGTCAACCGACGCTGAGACTTTCGCATGGACTGGGGCTGGGCCTTCCGCTCAAACCGGGACTCAGCCTGCCGGACTGACCGGGTTGCGCGCGCCGCAGTACTCTTCAGGGCAGAGGTGGCTCCTCGCACTGAGACCGCGCGACGTCGCAGGTCTCGTGTCACCGCCGTCTCCTGCCGAGACTGATAGTCATGTTCCGACATCTCATCTTCTGCGCGGCCGCCGTTGTCGCGGGCAGCCTCCTTGCGGTGGACTGCCATGCGCAACTCGCCACGATCGGCGCGTCGGCAACTGTCCTTGGGCGCTCGCTCGCCCTCCGAAGTGTTGCCAGCAGCGGAGACACCAGTGCGCTCATCGTGCAGATCGATGGCTGCCGCGCCGGCACGCTCACCGCGCACGCCCGCCTGCTCGATGGGCGCGTCGTTCCACTCGCGCGTCAGCCCATCGCGGCTCGCGATGACTGCCGGAGCCGCGACTTCACAGTGCCACTGCGCCGCGACCTGACAGAGGTTGGGGAGTATCTGATCGGTCTGGAGCAGACGCACGCGCTCCTCGCTCCCGCCGTCTCGCAGGTCATCGTGCCCGCGACGGCAACCCACACCAGCGCCCGGCTCACACGGCTCTTCCAGTAAGGCGGTGGTGATCGTGATCGCCGGGACTCGCGCCGTCGATCCGTCGTCCGACGACAGGAGCGTGACCCGTCCGCTGGATGCTCGCGCACGCTGCTGGGCCAGCCACGCCGGATCGACACGCACCGTGAGAGCACCGGGACGCACCCCAAAGAGCACAAACTCGCCGTCGCTGAACGACTCGGTTCGGGCGATCACATCACCCCGCGCGTTGCTCACGATCAGCGGGACTGGCGGGAGCGAGGTCCCTCCGGGGCGTTCCCAGATCACGCGACCTTCCAGCACACCGCCCGCCACCAACGGGATATCCAGGGGCTCGTAGTGGTTCGGACCAGCTTCGATGCTGCCGTGCGCAATCGTCGGAATCCAGAGCGGCGACGGCAGGGAGGTGGAGTCGATCGCGACCGGCAACGGAACGAATGGCACCAGATCCCAGACACGATATCGGCCAGCGCTGTCGCTGCGCGCATGGCCGGTGCCAACCTGCACGATCACCCCGGGCACCAGCGGCTCGCCGGCATCGCGCAACCCGTTCGCATTGCGATCGAGGAACACCACCCCTGCCACGCCAGTGCGCTGCAGTGAAGGCCCGGTCACAAACTGCGGTCGATTTGCACCGCGCTGCAACAACGCTGATCCCTGCACGCTCTGCACGGCGCTCGACCCATCGCGTGACATCGTGGACGAGGTGTAGCTGCGCAGCGCATTCAGGTCGCGAGACAGCGAGAGCGTTGCCAATGGTCCGCGTTGCCCGCGTTGAAACGCCACGCCGGCATCGATGCGGAATGACCCCGGCAGCGGCATCGCGAGCGTCATCGCTTCGCGCACGGGGCGTCCGCGCGTATCCACCTCACCGATCATGCGCAGCAGCGAGGCGCCGAAGTAGCGTCCGCGGGCGCCGTTCGGCAGCAACATCGCCTCGATCCCCGCCGCGCCCTGCGAGTACGACCCACGGCTGGACTGATCGAAGCGCAGATACGGCTGCAACCGCAATCCGGCAGCCTGAGTGCCGACGCCGATGCGCGCACGCGTCAGGTCACCTCCATCCAGAAAATGGCTCCGGTCCACACTCCCTTCGACCGACGTCTGTCGCTCATCAAGCGAGCGCCAGAATCCGTACACACTGCTCTGCGACTTGCGTCGCGCCGTCAGCAACGGATCGATGGGATCGACGCCGAACCAGCTCTGCTCCAGCGACAGCCGTATCTGGCGCGATGGCTCGAGATTCACGGCCAGGCGCGTGCGCGACTGTGCCGAGGCGTCGAGCTGCACAGCGACCGACGACATCGGCGCACCAACAAACGACAGATACGGCACCTGTCGCCACCCCACCGAGTCGCGCGCCACGCCATCCACGCCAACGCGCATGGTCCAGCGCTCTGTCAAACCAACGCGAAGGTCGAGCGTACCGGCCGCAATGCACTGCTGCCGCAGCCGACACTGCGAGAAGCTGGCGCCGTACTCGCTTTTGTCGCGCGGCAGGAGATCAGCCAGGATGCGCAGGTTCTCCGAGAGCGCTCGCGTCTGACCAAACGGCCCCACGGCCAGCAGATCGACAGGGTTTTCTCCGTACAGCACCGGCAACTGCAGCAGATATCCGCTTCCTCGGCCCACGGTGTCCACTGCCACCAGCTCACCGTTGCGATATGCCTCGATCGTCCAGCCGGGAGGCAGATCCCCGCGCAGGGTCTGCAGGCCGAACAGCGCCGGCCGGACATACGGCGCGTTGGTCAGCATCAGACCGCGCCCCAGCCGTGGCAGCGGACCGCCGCCAAGGCCATCGCCCAGTCGCATTTGTGTGAGTTTGCTACCGTTTCGCCAGACGCCGGTCCAGGAGGCCAGCGTGGGCAGGCGCACACCACCGGTGACCGCACCTGTGCTCATCTCGAATGAGCCACCCAGCACATCCAGGCCCACTGCGCTGGACCAGCCAAGCGTTCGCTGCGAGCCGGTCAACGGCACGGTGAGCGAATAGTCCACCACAGCGCCGTCGGCGAGCGGACGGGCCAGTGGCGCGACGACCTCGTCACGCGAGTCACCACCGCTGCGCGCCAGCAGCTGTGCCCGCGCCTGCTCGCGCGCGAGACGTCGCCCCAGCGGCAGCGAATCGATCACCGGAAGCGAGACGACCAGATCCATCCAGCTCACCTCGAGCGACGTTCGCAACACCGCTTGCAACGTCGTGATGTCTGCCAGCAGTTCACCGTCACCCTGCCGCAGTGCGCCGGGCGCAATCCGCAACGGACGCGCGCCAAGTCGCACAAACATCGAATCACCGTCGAACACCAGCAGGTCACGCGATGGCCAGCGGCGCAGCTCCACACGCCCTCTGGTGCGGCGCACGACCTCCAGTTCGAGCGCCGCGGCCAGTTCGGCGAGCGGGAGCCACACGCGTTCGCCCGCACGCTCAGCGCGCACCGCGAGCGACGCGCTACGTCCCAGACGCACGTCCATCAACGTCGGTTCCACCGTCGACTGCGCCCACGCCGACGCCGCGCTCATCAGACCGATGAGCGCCGTCGCGACCAGCGTTCGCCAGCGACTGACGTGCATCGTCAGCGTCCGCCCGACGGTATGGTGACCGTCGTTTCACCATGTTGCGGTGGTGCACGCAGCAGGGTGCTCTGCGTCACGTCCGGTCGATCCGTGTTCATGTCGACGCTCACCTTGTACTGACCCGGCGTGAACGTCTTGCGATCGAATGAGAAGCGCGGTGAGATGCTCTGATACACTGCCGTTTGCAGTGATTGTGACGCGATGACGACACCGCTGGCGTTGGTGACCTTGACCGTGGTGGTCCCGATCCAGGCGGCCGTACCCGTGCGCTGCATGTTGGCGCGCACCACCAGTGAATCGGCGCTCGCACTGGCGGACACATCACCCAGCTGCACACCGGTGCGCTGCGCACCGTTGCGAAAGTTGACCGCAATGATCGTCCGCACTTCAAGCGTGAGCCCCACACTCACCCCGGTCGAATCGGGCACGGTATTCGCCGACGCCTCTGCGTCGCGGGCGGCGATCACCAGCCGCGCCCAGTACTCCCCATCGGGAAGCCCAACCGGCGGCCGTGCGAGCAGGCGCACCGTCTGACGCTGATTCGGCTGCAGCACGAGGCGGCGCGGAAACGCCTCGACGAATCCCGCCGCAGACGGCTGCGTCGAATCTGGATGTTCCACGATTGCGAGCGTGAGATCGCCGTCGGGCGTCGTCGTCGGATGGCCGTACACGGCATGGATCGTGATCTCCGAGGCACGCGACGACGGGTTGTACAGCTCGACGGTGCCGGTGCGATTGCGATTGGTGAGCACCACACCCTGCGGTGCGACGAGAATCGCCTGAGCAGCGAGCGCGGTCGGTGCCGCCATGGTGAGCAGCATGCCCCCAAGGAGCAACGCACGGCGAACCAGAGCCACCGGGAAGAGCGAGGCGCAGGACATCAGAATCCGAGGTTGGTGATGGTGATGATGACCGGAGCGGTGTAGGCGCCGGTGACTTGGGTGGTGCGTGGACTGGCCAGACCGCCAAGAAAGAACGTGGCCCGATCCGTTGTGACGTAGCGAAACCGGGTGGCGACGTTGGGGTTGAAGCGCACCACGTCGATCGGCGTACGTGATGCCGATGCACCGGCAGAGGTGGCACCAAAGGCGAGCGGCAGCGTGTTCGCGCCGCTGTTCATCACGGCTGGCAAGGTGTAGCGAACCTCGAGGACGGCGCCGACGGTCGCCTGCACTTCCACCTGTCCGCTGCGCGTGAGCTGCAGCGCATCGACGGTGGTGTTGACGCCCGGAATCAGGAAGCCAAACGACAGATCCTGCAACGGCCGCACGACAAGCGGTCCCTGCGCCTGCGTGCTTTCAAGCGCGAGGAACAGAGAACAGCTTGCCACAAAGGCTGTGCGGACTGCGGAAAGGCAAGACATCGTTGCGGGTGGTCAGCGATGTGGAGGGAAGCAATCACTCACCCGCGCCCGTCGGCGCCGGCGAGCCAGACAGAGTCAGAGCCCGGTGTACGCGGCTGCGAGGACGATTGAACCGGTGTACGAACCTTGCGCCTGCGCTACCGCCGGCTGCACCCGGCCACCGACGAACACGAACAGGTTGCCTCCGACGAAGTTCGAATTCACCGGCACACCGCTGGTGACGACGAGTGCGGTCGCGCCGGCGGTGACGTTGGTCCCGTTCACACGCACGTCGTAGGTGTTGATGGGCAGCGTGTTCGCACCGCTGCTCAACGTCGCAGGCAGTGTGAAGGTCAGCGCCACCTGTGAGGCGGCGTTACCGGTGAGCGTGAACCGACCGCTCGTCAGATCGCTGAAGGCAATCGTCCTGTTCACGCCCTGGAACACGGTGCCGAAGGCCAGCGGCGCCGTCCCTGTCACCGTGATCGGTGTGACCACGGTGGCAGTCGCCGCGATCGACGCCGACTGCGCCTGCAACAGCGAAGCGCCAAGCAGCAGCGCGACACCGGTCAGTAGGACCCGTGAGGAAGTCATGATCACAGGTCCTTACAAGCCCGTGTAGGCAGCGGCGAGGACGATCGATGCAGTGTACGCGCCCTGTGCCTGCGCCACCGCGGGCAGCACACGACCGCCGACGAACAGGAACAGATTCCCGGCGACCAGGTTCGAGTTCACCGGCACACCGCTGGTGACCGTCACCGCCGTTGCACCGGCCGTCACGTTCGTCCCGTTGGTCCGCACGTCCCAGCTGTCGATCGGCAGCGTGTTCGCGCCGCTCGCAAGGTTGGTCGGGAGGGTGAAGGTCAGCGCGACCTGCGAGGTTGCGTTGCCGACGATGCTGAAACGACCGCTGTTGGCATCACTGAACGGCAGCGTCCTGTTCACGCCCTGAAACACGTTGCCAAAGGCCAGCGGAGCGGAGCCAGTCACAACTAACGGCGTCACGACCGTGGCAGTAGCGGCCACGTTGGCCGTCTGCGCAGAGGCGACGGCCGGGAGAGCAAAGAGTGCGGCAAGAGCCGCGAGGCGAGCAGTTCGCATGGTGATCCGAGAGTGGGCGGGAAAGAGACGCGGTAGCCACACCGCCCGGTGCGTTACCGCGGCGACCCGGCAACATCGACCGAGTCTCAGCGTTCCCTTCCATATCGCGGATCATGCCAGCGGAAAAAAAGACCGGCACTGCCAAATACCTTGACAGTGCCGGTTAGTCTATTTGCTCACTTCCACGATCCACTCATGAGCCTTCAGTTCGGTCTTAACGCGTAAGTCTTTTCGCGACAACGGGTTACATCTGACCAGTGCGCCATGCTACCGCTCGTCTGTCGATGACGGCTGCCCCGCGCTCAAGCTCCGCCGAAATCGCGTTGTGCAACCCCGGTCGCGCCCTGCACGGGTTCCGTGCATCACTCCAGCGTCTTCACCTCGCCGACCAACTTCGTCAGGCTGGCCTTCGCATCACCAAAGAGCATGCTCGTCTTTTCGTCGTAGAACAGCTCGTTCTCGATCCCTGCGAACCCCGCCGACATGCCGCGCTTCATCACGATGATGTGCTTGGCATCGGACACGTTCAGAATCGGCATCCCGTAAATCGGCGACGTGGGATCGTTCTTCGCCGCCGGATTCACGACGTCGTTCGCGCCGATCACGAGCGCCACATCGGCGCTTGCAAACTCGGCGTTGATCTCGTCCATGTCGTACATCCGGTCGTACGGCACGTTCGCTTCGGCGAGCAGGACGTTCATGTGCCCAGGCATCCGGCCGGCCACCGGGTGAATGGCGTACTTCACCTCGCCCCCCTTCTTTTCGATCAGATCCGCCAGTTCGCGCACGGCGTGCTGGCTCTGCGCCACCGCCATGCCGTATCCTGGCACCACAATCACCTTTGAGGCGTAGCCCAACTGCACCGCCGCGTCCTCGGCGGAGATGCTGCGCACGGTGAGACCGGCGGCCGACTTCCCGCTGGACGCCGTCGTCACGCTGCCAAAGGCGCCGAAGAGGACGTTCGCAAAGCTGCGATTCATCGCCTTGGACATGATGATCGACAGAATGAATCCCGACGCGCCATCCAGTGCACCGCAGATGATCAGCACATTGTTGCCGATCACAAAACCGGTCGCCGCCGCGGCCAGGCCGGCGTAGGAGTTCAGCAGCGACACCACCACCGGCATGTCAGCGCCACCAATCGGCAGCACCATCGTGATACCGATGATGAAGGCCAGACCGATCAATGAGAAGAATACCAGCGTGTTCGACGGATCGTAGATCAGGTAGCCAAAGCAACCAATTGCCGTCGTGAAGAGCAGCAGGTTGACGAAATTCTGTCCCTTGAATGTGACAGGGCGACCGGTGATGAACTCCTGCAGCTTTCCGAACGCCATGAAGCTGCCGGTCACCGTCAGGCTTCCAAAGAGCACCTCGAAACCGAGCGCCGCCATCACCGGCCCGCTGATCACGATGCCTTCCTCCCTGGCGTGCCAGAAATGGGCGACGCCCACCAGTGTGGCAGCCAACGCGCCGAACATGTGACTGAAGGCAATCCGCTGCGGCATCGCCGTCATCGGGACGAACTTGCCCAATGGGTAGCCGATGATCGAACCGATGATCAGCCCAGCGATAATCCACTGATAGGTGAGAATATCCTGATGCCACAGCGTGCCGACGATGGCCAGCAACATGCCCACCGCCGCCAGCTGCATTCCGCGCCGCGCCTGATCGGGCTTGGTGAGCCCGCGCAGACCGAGAATGAACAGCACCGAGGCCGTCAGATAGCAGCCCTGCACAATCAACTCACGCATGCGATGACCCCGTGGGCTTGTCGGCGACCTTTTCCGTACGCTTGAACATCTTGAGCATTCGATCCGTGATGATGAATCCGCCGACGACATTGGTCGTCGCGCAGATCACGGCGATGAAGCCGAGGATCGTGGATACGGTGCCGAACTTTCCGCCAGCGGCAACCAGCGAGCCGACGAGCGAGATCCCCGAGATTGCGTTGGTCGCAGACATCAGCGGCGTGTGCAACAGCGGCGGCACTTTCGTGATCACGAGGTAGCCGACGAAGCCCGCCAGCACAAACACGTACAGAGACATGATAAAGTTGCCAGTCATGGCGATTCCGGTCGGGGTGCGGGTCAGGTCAGTCGAATCTGGCCGTCGTGCGTGACGAGCATCGCGCCCGTGATCTCGTCGGCGGGATCGACGACGAGGGTGTTGCCTTCCTTCGATGTCAGGTGCTGCAGCAGCGTGAACACATTGCGCCCGAACATCTGCGATGCATGCATCGGTTGCGTGGCGGGCAGATTGCGAGGACCGAAGATCGTCACGCCGTTGACGACCACCGTTTCGCCAAAGACAGTCAGTTCACAGTTGCCACCGGTTTCGGCGGCGAGATCCACGATCACCGAGCCGGGCTTCATTGCGTGCACCATGTCGGCGGTGATCAGCCGCGGCGCAGCGCGCCCGGGAATGGCAGCGGTGGTGATCACCAGATCCTGCGAGACGATGTGCCTGCCGATCGTTTCCAGGGTGCGCGTCGCCTCATCCTGCGATTGCGCCTTGGCATAGCCCCCCTTGTCTTCGGCGGCAGCGGTCACGACATCTGATTTCACAAACGTGGCACCGAGCGACTGCACCTGTTCGGCGGCCGCCGGTCGCACATCAAAAGCGCTCACGATGGCGCCGAGTCGGCGTGCGGTGGCGATCGCCTGCAGTCCGGCCACACCGGCGCCGAGCACGAACGCCTTCCCCGGTGTGAGCGAGCCCGCCGCAGTCGTCATCATCGGCAGCAGCCGCGGCAACGCGGCCGCACCCATCAGGACCGCCTTGTAGCCGGCGACGGTGGCCTGCGAGCTGAGTACGTCCATCGATTGCGCGCGCGTGATGCGCGGCACGCGCTCGAGCGCCAGTGTGTTCACCCGTTGTGTGGCAAGCTGCTGGACAAGATCGCCCGCCGACTGCGCATTCAGCAGGCAGATCAGCGCCACACCGGATGGCAGCAGCGCCATCTCGTCGGCCAGCGGCCGTTGCACCTTCGCGATGATATCGGCGCCAACCACCGCTTCCGCGGCGGTGGCAGCGATCGTGGCACCGGCGGCGCGGTACGCCTCATCGGCGTAAAAAGCGCGCGCCCCCGCACTCTGCTGGACGACAACGGTGGCGCCAGCCTTGACGAGTTTGGCAACATTCTCCGGCACCAGCGCAACGCGCTGTTCGCCCTCGGCGCGCTCGGTCAGAACGGAAATACGCATGTGTTCGGGCGGTGGGGAGCTTCAGGGCCGTACGGAGCACCACGTCCAATCGGCGTGGAGGAGATCACCAGCGGAGACCTACAGAGGATGTGGCGAGCGCGTCAGGGGCGGAAGTCATCCAGCTCATGCACTCGATTGTCGAGCGGGCTTGCGGCCAGCTCCACCAGAATTCGTGCCAACTCGGCGCCGGTGATCGACGCCCATCGCGCGGCCCGCCGCCGCCCACCAAAAACCCGGAGCACAGATGCGACCGCATTCCCCGCCAACGCACCGGCCCGCTCGCCGAATCGCGATTCGTCGCGATCCGGTCCGGTGATAAAACTCGGTCGCACAACAGTAAACCGGTTTGGGCCCGTTGCCAGCGCCGCCTCGATCGTTGCCCGCACCTGCAGGTAGGCGTTACCCGTGGGGGACGCACCGAGCGCCGAGAGATAGACCAGGCCGGTCTCTGGTGAAGCGGTTCGTGCAGCGGTGAGTGCCAACTGGGTGAGTCCGAGGTCGATGGCCGTCTGCGACGCATCCGGAGCGCCGGCAAGGGTGGCCGCCCTGGCCCTCGCGGCGGTTGTGCCGAGGAGCAGGAAGAGACGCTCGGGGGGTGCGGCGTCCAGATGGCGGTACCACGCTTCCGCGGTCCACGGGGTGCGGACCGCCCGTGCGCCGGAAGCCACCACGCGCGCTGCCGCGCGGTCTCCGGAGGGGGAATCGGGGCGAATGTGAGCGACGACGTCGTGGCCGGCTTGGGCCGCTGCCTCGACCACGTGTCGGCCTACGTAGCCCGTCGCCCCCACAATCAGCATCCGCATCCGCTTACGATAGCGGAACGGGGCTCGATTCGGGGGCGCCAGCGTACCGTTCAAGCCACTCGGCCGTGTCAGCCCAGACCTGCTCTCGACAGTAGTCCACGGTGATCACGTGTCCGCACCCCTCCAGCCACCGCTGTTCACAGACCTGTGCGGTCGTAAACAGCGCGCGGTGCCCTTCGGCGAGCGCCACCGGAATGCGATAGTCGGTGCGGGAGTGGATCAGCAGCGTCGGCGCGCGCACATCGCTCGCGGCAAAACGCGCGTCGTGCGCGACCGCGACGAGATCGCGTACGCGCTTCGGGGGCGCCGCACCCGCGCCGAGCGCCAGTGCGCGCGCCGAAGGATCGAAGATCGACTGCGTCCGATCGCCACCTTTGAGGTATGGCACCAGGAGGTTCACCACCCCTGCCAGTGGGGCGAGCCGTTCGGCACGCGCTGGAGGCGTAAGATACGGCACCAGCAATACCAGAGCGGGTAATGCGGGATCCTGTGCCGCCTCGAGCGTCGCCAGTGCACCACCCATCGAGAGACCAATTAGTACCACGGTCTCGAACTGACCGCGTAATGCTACGTATTCCCGGTGGACGGCGCCGCGCCACGCGTCCGATCCGGCGGCATCGAACGCCGCCAGTGAACGACCGTGCCCTGGCAGCAGCGGCGCGCGGACCGACCAGTGATGCCGGACGTGCAGGTATTCGGCGAGCTGTCGCACCGTTTGCGGGGTGTCACCAAAGCCGTGGATGATCAGGACAGCGTGCGTTGGGCTGGCGTTCAGCGACACCGGCTCCGCACCAACCACGATCCCGTCACTCGACAGCGGGAGCCGATCCGCGTCCCGGCGGCGGGTGCGCAACGCGCGCCACCAGTAGTTCGCCGTGTGGAGCGCACCAACCGCGGCCACGCCCGCCACGACCGCACTCAGCATACGATTCAGTATTTGGCGACTGTCGGGTCGACGTCGTCGCTCCAGCGATCGATGCCACCCACCATGTGCGAGACGCGCGCAAAGCCCTGCGCCAGCAGAAAGTTTCCCGCCATTTCGCTCCGCATACCGTGGTGGCAGTGCAGAATGATCTCCCGATCGCGAGGCAGGGCGTCCAGCTGCTCCGGCAAACTGCGCATCGGTATGAGCGTTGCGCCGGTGATGTGCGCGACGGCGTATTCACCCGGCTCACGTACATCGACCAGAGTCACGTCGTCGCGTGACGCGAGCGCGTCTCGAATTTCAGTCGGGGTGAGATTCAACAGCATCTTCGTCGGAGTCGGAGACGGATCGTCGCAGGCGACCTCAGAGGGGGCGGGAATCGCCGCGCGCGCACCACACGACGGACACCCGGGATCGCGCGCAAAGGCAATCTCGCGAAACTGCATCGCCAGTGCATCGACCATCAGCAATCGGCCCGCGAGCAGGTCGCCAGCGCCGGTGATCCACTTGATCGCTTCCGTGGCCTGCAGAATTCCCATCAGCCCCGGCATCACGCCAAAGACCCCCGCTTCGGCGCAGCTTGGGACGCTTCCCGGCGCCGGCGGTACCGGAAAGAGGCAGCGATAGCAGGGCCCATCGCCAACACCGAAGAACGACAGCTGTCCCTCAAAGCGTTGCACGCTGGCGTACAGATACGGTTTTCCCCGGGCGACGCAGGCGTCGCTGATGGCGTAACGTGTTGCAAAGTTGTCGGTGCCGTCGATCACGAGGTCGAACGGCGCGATCAGAGACTGCGCGTTCTGATCATCAACGCGGACGGCGATCGCGTCGACACACACGTGGGGATTCAAGGCGGCCAGACTGGCGCTGGCGCTTTCCACTTTGAGGATGCCGACCCTCTCGGTGCCGTGCAGAATCTGGCGCTGGAGATTCGAGAGTTCCACCCGATCGGCGTCGGCGATTCCGATGCGACCGACACCGGCCGCGGCGAGGTAGAGGGCCGCCGGCGACCCGAGTCCGCCCGCTCCGACGATGAGCACCGACGACGCCTTGAGTCGCACCTGCCCAATCAGACCCACGCCCGGCAGGCTGAGATGGCGCGCGTATCGATCTAACTCGGTGCCTGAGAGCGGCAGCACCGGAGGGGTCTCAGCTGAGTCACTCACCCTGCGAACTTACCAATCTCTCGGTATGATTGGGGCGCAAGGGCAACGCACCTTGCTGCCCCGACGCCACAGGTCGCGTCGTGTCGATAGGCAGACCACTGCCACGCACCGCCGCGTGCAATGAATTCAGAGTTATGCAAGTCTATATCGGGCAAATGCTTAGAAGGAGTTTGCCTCGACCCACGTGGCTGACTTGTATGTTAGAGTCCGGTTGGCGCGCATGTTGCCACCGTACTGAGCCATAACGCCTCGACATCCAATCCCATCGTACGCCCTCGTGTGATCGCACCACCCTCCTCGATTGCCATCCTCGGTAACGACGCGTTCCTCGCGGCGAGCCCTGCGCACCCCGTGCAGTTCATGCACGCGGCTTTGCTCGCAGGCTTCGACGCCACGGTGCCGGCGAGCCTTGGTGATGAGTTGGTGGCCGGAGAGGTACTCCGACTCGCCCAGCTTCGCGGCCGGCAGCCGGTGGTGCAGTGCTCCTGCCCGTTTGCACTCTCACAGCTATGCAAACGCGAGGCCAATCTCGCCGATGTGACTGTTGCCGTCGCCCCGGCGGCCGTCGCACTGGCGCGCGCCCTTCGACAGCAGCAGAGCGGCGGTGGCACACTGCACATCACCTACATCGGTGGCTGTCCTGGGGCACAGGACCCGGCCATCGACCTGCAGGTCAAGCCGCAGGCATTTCTCCGCGGGCTGGAGCAAAAGGGGATCGTGCTCAACGAGCAGCCCGATGCCTTTGCCGATCGGCTCCCCGCCGATCGTCGGCGGTTCTTGTCGCTCCCCGGCGGAGCACCGCGTACTGAGCACATCACCGCAGTGCTGCGACGAAACGTGATCACGCTCACCGATCGCACGCATCCGATGCTCGCGATCGCTGATGCGCTGTTCGATGGGGGCGTGACGATGATCGATCCGGCGGGGGCGTATCGCTGCGTCTGCGCGGGGGCGAGCGAGGAAGTTTCCGTCGCTTCCGGTCGCGTTGCGATCGAACAGCTCGAACCACGGCGCGCGTCGTCGCCGATATTCGACGCGCCGCCGTGGCTCGATCTTCGGCCGACGGCTGGGATCGCCGCATCGGACTCGTCGAGCGAATACGAGCGCCCACCCGAATCGACCCTGCAATTTGACGGCAACGCCGATCCCGTCAGCGACGCAGCGGGAGCCGCGGCGCCCGTCGCGGGCGCGCCTTCCACGAGCAGCGATGCATCGCGGCGCCTCTACGCCCTCGGTGTGCGCACGGCGCGGCGGCGCGGCGCAGGCGCGGCGACGAGCGTCAGCAAGATCGTGTCGTCGGAGCCAGAGCCCTCGCTTCCGACCACATCATCGGCGCTGCGCGCTCCGTCGATGGATCGCGAGACGCCGATAATTCCGGCGCGCGAGGGTCTGCGGGAGTATCTGACGCGCGATCAGGGCGCCGAAGAACCGCAGCGCACGCCGACTTTCGACGAGTTGCTCCGACGGGATTGAGCGCGTACCCGAGTCGGCATCCGGTTTACCGCGGTGCCGATCCGGACGCGAGCGCCATACGCGCCTCATCGAGCGCCCCGCCTGCCGACTCCACACGCGCGATCAGGTCTGCCAACTCCGCACGCGCGAGGGTCGCATCCCTGGCGCGCACCGCTTCGCCGATGCTCGGAAACACCATCGTCGAGTACCCGTTGTCGACATCGGCGGCGTAGATCAATCCGCGCACCCAGGGTCGCGTCTTGAGCCCGCTCTCACGCCCCAGACGGCGCTCCACCTGACGCAGCGCCATATTCGTCGCGCGCTGCGCAGCAAGCGAAAGTGCACCGCGCATCAGCACACTGTCGCGCGTCCGGTTGAACGAGGCCGCTCGCTCCGTGAATCGCACCCACGCCGAATCGAGGCCCGTTGCCGTGCCAGCGTTGAGAGTTGCGAGCAACCGCGAAGTGCGTTCCGTGTACCGCCGCATCGTCGTGCCGTACTCCACATAGTCGTACGGGACGATATCTGCGTTCGCCAGCCGCAACAGCATCGCCGCCGCCAACCGCGCCGCGGCAGCGTGCGCCACATAACCGGTATCGCCAAACTGCTCCATCCACGCCCGCGAATCGTAGGCGGAGTGGTATACACCGCCGGGCCCACCGAAGCCCCAATCTGCGTGTGGAATACCGAAGTGATTGTAGAAGCCGGCAAAATCTGAACCGCCCCCTGGGTCACCCATCACCGGTTCCGAGCTGTCTGGCACGGCGTAGCGCTTTCGCCACGCCGAATAGATCGAGCCGCTACCGCGTGGATCGTCCACGGCGCGCGCCAACTCGCGCGTCAGGCCACGCAACGATGGAGAGCCACCAGCGCCAAAATCGAAACCGGTCGCACTGACATCGAGGTTCAGATACGCAACACCACCACGCTGCAACCGCAGTGAATCATCCTCCACGTACTCCGTTGAACCGAGCATGCCCCACTCTTCACCATCCCAACTGGCGAAGACCAGCGTGCGCGCCGGCGCCTGTCCATTCAACGCCCGCACCACCGCGCGTGCCGACTCCAGAATACTCGTCACACCGCTCACATTGTCACCCGCACCGGCGCCCCACGCATCGCGATGTCCACCGATCACGATCACCTCATCGGGATTCGAGCGACCCGGTAACGTGGCGATGGTGTTGTGCAGCATCTTGAACGGCTGGTTGTCGAGCGTCACCTGCACACGCGCACGAACGGGGCCGGGGCCGATGTGATACCGGAACGAGAGCCCACCCTGCCACGACGGCGGAATAGTCGCACCACGCACCCCGTCCAGCAGTCCGCTGGCAGTCGCATACGCGATGGGGACCACAGGAATCTTCGGCACCTGCATCTGGTCCACAGCCAATCGCGGCGCCGATTCGGTCGCCGCGTACCCCGGCGTACTCGGATCGCCGTAGCCGTTGTACACGCTCCCACGCTGCACACCGCGCGGTGGCCGCATGGGCCCCGACGGATAGACATCACCGGTGACAAAGCCGTCGTCGATCGGGTCGCTGTAAATCAGGAGCGCGACGGCGCCGTGCTTCTCCGCCTCACGCGCCTTGATGCCGCGAAAGCTGCGGCCATAGCGCGCCACCACGATCCTGCCCGCGACTGATACGCCGATGGAATCGAGTTTGACATAGTCCTCAACCAGACCGTAGTTCACATACACCACCTCGGCCGAGACATCGCCGGCGGCGCTGTAGCCGTTGACGGTCGGATACTGGATCAGCCCCGTCACCGAATCGCCCGCGATCGCCGGTTCGTCCACGGGCAGCGCCGTCGGCTCCGGTTGCAGGCGCCATACCTTCACACCGGTGGCGTGGGGCAGATAGACGCGATAGCTGCGCGTCTCGACACGCAGGCCGAGCTTCCGCAGCTCACCGTTCACAAAGTCCCGCGTACGCTCCTGCGCCGCGGTGCCCGCCACATGCGGCTCGATCGACAGGGCGCGTGCAATGCGCCGGGCCGAGTCGGGGGACGGAATCGCGATCGCGCGCTTCTCGAGCTCGCGCTGCGAAACGCTGGCGGCGCCGGTGAATCCGGTCAGCGGAGCCTGTGCCCCAGCCAGCGCTGGCAGGGCGAGACTTGCCAGCATCGTGCGAAGCGATCGAGACATATGAACGGATATGCGGTGAGAAAGGGGCGGTGCGATACGTCATGGTGCCGCGACGCCCGCACCGCCGCAAGGCGCCGCTGTTCCCGCTACGACTCGCGCAACTCCTGCAACAGCTTCAGCGCAACGCGCTCCAGCGCGACCATCGGGTCGTCCGCGGTGACGACGCTGGGTGCCAGCGCGCCGAACTGCATGCGCATCTCATCGGCCACCATCCCGTCGGTCGGCTCGCGAATTCCGAGCCGCTGCACCGTGATCAAGGCGACCTCCCGCAGCACGGCGCGGATCTGTTCCGGGATCGCGGCCAACTCACCTGGATCGGCCACCGGCGTTGGCGTCTTCCTTCCCGTGCGCAGGCGCGGCGCATCCACCAACACACGCAGCGGCGCGACACTGACCACCAGTGCGCCCGGCCCATGCTCGCGCGTCTCCAGCACCACGTTCAACCGCTTGAGCTGCGTGCAGCGCTTGAGCACCGCTTCCCGCACCCGACCCACGCCATCCAGACTCCCCAGTCCGCGCCCGGTGATCACCAGGACTTCGCCACCCCCATCCGCCTGCTGCATCCGGAGCCAGGAATCGACCCGCGCCTCCGCCTGCGCCACGGTCGGCAAGCCGTCGCGAAGATTGAGCGTTTTCGACGCGCCGAACCGGAGCGCATCAAACGCCCGCTCGATCGGAATCACCGGGGTCTTCGCCTGCAACGGGGGCTTACCGCGGAAAGGCATCGCGCAACACCACGCCATCGAGGCGTTCAGAGGGCAGCACACCAATACGACGCGCCAGCGTGGGCGCCATGTCCACCACACGCACCGAGCGGGCAACCGTCACACCGCGCGCAAATCCCGGGCCGTGGAACAGAATCGGCACCCGGGCGTCGGCGTCGTTGGGCGAGCCGTGCGTGGCGTATGTCACTCCGTTCCAGTACACGTACGGCTTCGGCGACACCAGCATCACCACATTCAGCGACGCCGGCAGCGCATGAATCCAGCGCCGCGGCACAGCGTTCCGCACCGTGTCCGCCGCCGCCAGATCGCGGCGCTGATCGACCCTTGCCACGCCTGGCACCGCGCGAAGCGAAGCCGCCAGCGACTTCAACACCGAATCCATGGACACCTTCGCGCGACGGAACGCCATCGAATCGGCGAAGAGCATCCCGAACTCAAAGTCGAGCGCGGTCGCGGTATCAACACCACGCGCCGCCAGGGCGCGCCTGGCCGCGGCCAGCACCGGCTCCACGTTCACGCGCAGCACGGCGTTGGGCTGACCGGCAAAATGCAGCTCCGGAAACGGTTGCACACCGTGATCGGCGGTGAGTGCAATCACGATCTTCGACGAATCACGAATCCTGAACAGCGAGTCGAGAAAAACGCCGAGGTACCGATCCAGGCGCAGCATCTGGTCGTGCATCTCGCGCGAGTCGGGGCCGTAGCGATGTCCCACGGCATCGGTGGTGGAGAGGGAAATCGCGAGGACATCGGTGGCCGGTCCGGCGCCGAGTTGCATGGCATGCACGCCCGCCATCGCCGCTTGCAGCGTGAGCCAGTCCATGCGTGGATCATCCCCGATCGCACGAAGCGCCTGCGCGGTATCCGACGGCAATACGTGCGGAAACATGACGTTCCGACCGCCACTCTCCACCGGTACACTATCAGCCTCGGAGTAGAGTGCGGGATCGCGCAGCAGCGTCCATGCCGAACCCGTCATCTGGTGCGGCAGCCGACGTGCGTTGAATACCGTCAGCCAGGTCGGCAGCGTGTCAGCGTACCACGAGCTCGTCGTGAAGCGCCCATCGTTCGTGAACCAGAAGACTGACTGCCTTGACCGGCCGATGGGCAGAATTGCGCCGCGATCCTTGCGACTGATCGAGAGCGCTCGGGTCCGCGGGTCGGCCGCGATCAACCAATCGGTGAGCGTGGTGCCCTGAAAGCGGTACGGCGATGCACCGGCCCCGCCACCACCAACGAGCGGATGATCCTTGTCATTCACGCCGGCGTTGTTGCGCACGATGCCGGTGTGCATCGGGAATCGTCCCGACATCGTCGCGGCATGGCCCGGCGCGGTTTCCGTCGTCGCGTGATCGTGGTAGCCATTGGTGTAGAGCACGCCGCCGCGCTGCAATCGACGCAGGCCACCGGTGAACTGCGCGCCGTAGCGGGCGAAGTAGTCGGGGATCATCTGGTCGATGGTCAGAAACACCACCAGCGATGGCCGCGCCCCAGCCGGAAGGACGCCGGCGGTGCGAGTGCGCTGGGCGCCGACGCCTGTTGTCGCAACGATGAGAAGCGCCGCAGCACCAGCAACGCTGCGGCGGGATGGGAGGCGAGGCACGAATCGTGACATGCCGAAAGCTACATGGCCATCGTACCGATCAGGCGGCGACCATGTCACGAAGCGCACGGTCCAACAGCGCGATGCCCCGCTCGAGGTCCGCGCGTGTCGCCACCAGCGGCGGCAGAATGCGCAGCGTATGGTCACCAGCGGAGATGATCAGCAGTCCGTAGCCGCGTGCGCGGTCGATGATCGCGCTGGCGGGCTCGGTGACATCCACCCCCCACATGTACCCGACGCCACGCACCGCACGCACCGACGCGTGCGTGTCCTTGAGCGCCGCCAGCTGCGCCCCGAACCACGCACCATCCTCGCGCACACGAAGCAGCAGCGCGGGGTCCGACAGCCGTTCGCAGACGTGGTGCGCGACATGGGTCACCAGCGGACCACCACCAAAGGTTGTCCCGTGTTCACCCGGCTGGAGCGCATTTGCGACCGCATTCGTGAGCAAAATGACGCCCATCGGCAGGCCACCTGCGACCGGCTTGGCGAGCGTCACGATATCAGGCGAGATCCCCATCGCTTCGTGCGCCAGGAAACACCCTGTGCGACCCATGCCACACTGAATCTCATCGAGAATCAGCAGCACGTTCCGCTCGTACGTGAGCGCCCGCAGCTCGCGCATGAAGCCGTGATCCATCGGCCGCACGCCCCCTTCACCCTGCACCGGCTCGATGATCAGCGCGGCCGTGGTCTCGGCCGACAACGCAGACGACAGCGACTCCAGATCGCGCTCGACGATGCCGATGCCAGGCGTGAGCGGATGAAACGGCATGCGATACGCCGGCCGATCAGTGGCGGCGACGGATGCCATCAGCCGACCGTGAAAGCTGCCGCGTACCGCAACGAGTTCGTGCTTCGTGCCATCCGGCTGGCTGAGCCGCGCCCAACGCCGCGCAAACTTGAACGCCCCCTCCACCGCCTCCACACCGGAATTGCTGAAGAACACCTTGTCGGCAAAGGTGCGCGCCGTCAGAAAGTGCGCGAGTCGTTCAGCGGGCTCGTTGCGCACGAGATTCGACAGATGAATCAACCCCGTCGACAGCGCTTCGGCGATCGCGGTGTTCACACCAGCGTCGTTGTAGCCCAGTGCATTGGTCGCGATTCCGGACATGAAGTCCAGATACGCGTTCCCCGCATCATCGAACAACGTCACACCATCACCGCGCACAATCGTGAGCGGGAATCGCTTGTAGGTGTAGGCGATGCTGCTCGGCATCGCGACCAGCGGCGCGACCGGCGCAGCGGGCGTGACTGGTGACGGCTCGACCAGCACCGGGCTGGTGAGGGTCGCGGTGGCAGCACTCATACCGACACTCCTGCAAGGGTCATCACAGTTCCACTCGTCTCATCCGTCAGCGCACGCACCGATCCGATACGCACGCGCTGAACACCGCGCGCCAGCGCGCCGATCGCGGCATCGAGCTTGGCGGCCATCCCGCCGCGCACGATCCCATCGCGGATCGCCGCCTTGGCCACATCGACATCCATGCGCGCCTGCACCACACCGTCAACCAGTACTCCGTCCACATCACTCACCAGCAACAGCTCCGCCGCCCTCAACGCCACCGCCAGCGCCGCTGCCGCGTCGTCGCCATTCACGTTCAGGACACCGGCGCCGCTGGAATCGCGATCGCGCGCCAGCGGTGACACCACCGGACAGAACCCGCCAGCCAGGAGATGCTGCAGCAGCAGCGAATCGACCTCCGAGGGAGTGCCAACCTCACCCATCGTCTCACGTGAGTGTGCCGTTGCACGCATCATTCCCGCGTCCTCTCCAGAAATGCCGACGGCAGGCAGCGCGGCGCCGACGAAGGCGGCCACGAGGCGCTTGTTCGCACTCCCCGACAGCGCCATCCGCAACAGGTCCAGATCCTCCAGCGCCGTGACGCGGCGACCATCCACAAACTGCGACTGCCGTCCGAACGCCGCCTGGAGCGCCGTCACCTCGTCGCCGCCACCGTGCACGATCACCAGCGCAGGAGAACGCTGCCACGACGCAGCCAACAGCGCCGGCAGCGCCGGATCGGTCTGCACACGCCCGCCAATCTTCACGACGCGAATCACGCCCGGAGCCCTGCCGTTTCATGCAGGTCGCACAGCAGGTTGGCGTTCTGAATCGCCTGTCCCGCCGCGCCCTTCACCAGATTGTCGATCGCGACGAAGATCTGCAGCATCGGTGCACGGGCGTGGGCCACCGGGGTCACGAAGATTCGCGCGACATTCCGATGCTGGACCTCGCGCAGCCGCGGCGGCGCATTCGCGATCTCGACGAACGGCTCCACCGCGTAGTGCGTGCGAAAGAGCGAGAGCGGATCGGAGATCGCTTCGCGCAGCGTGACGGTGATGGTAGCCAGAATCCCGCGCGCCACCGGCAGCAGATGCGGCGTGAAGAGCAGATCCACATCGGCGCCGCAGGCGTCCAGCGTGGCGCGCATCTCATACAGATGCCGATGCGTGTTCCCAACGCCGTAGGCGCGAAAGTCTTCCGTCACCTCGCCAAACAGGAGATCAGTGCGCGGCGAGTTTCCGGCACCGGTCACGCCACTCGCCGCATCGACGGTGACTGCCGACCCCGGCTCGAGCAGATCTCGCGTCACCAGCGGCATCAGGCCAAGCAGCGTCGCGGTGGGGTAGCAGCCTGGGTTCGCCACGACCTGTGCCGAGCGGATTGCGTCGCGATTGAGCTCGGGTAACCCGTACGGCGCATCCAGATCGGGGAGCACGATCTCCGGCTGGCCTGGCCGCAGATCGCTCGAGAGATCCACCACTTTCGCCCCCGTCGCCTTCGCCCGTTCCACCCACTGCGCCGAGGCGCCATGTGGCAACGCGGAGAAGATCAGCGCGGCGGCGTTGAGCGAGACGGTGTCCAAGGCCGCCAGGGTCAGCTCGCGGCCGGGGAGTTGAAGCGTCTCGCCAGCCCGTGAGTGAGCCGCCGCGAAGACCAGGTCGAAGTGCGGGTGCGCGTCGGTCAGCCGGCAGAGCTCCTGTCCCGCGTAGCCGCTGGCCCCTAGCACACCGACAGGGAGTTTATGCATATTGAATGCATATTCTTTCACTGCCCCCCAGTCAATGGCCGACGAAAGCCGGCTTGCGGAGGGTGCTCACCGCCACAGGGTGCAGAGTGATGGCAAACAAACGTGAACGGCACCTCGCAATCCACGATATCGTCGAGACGCGGGCGGTGCAGAGCCAGGATGAGCTGCGGAAGCATCTGCGCGCACGTGGGTGGGACGTGACCCAGTCCACACTGTCGCGCGATCTTCACGAACTGCGGCTGGCGCGCATCCCGACCGCCGATGGGGTTCGGTATGCCTTCACCGATGGCGGCGCGGCCACGACAGATGACGACCGCGGTTCGCTCGATCACCTGCTCCCGCAGCTCTTCGACAAGGTGGATGGGACCGGCGAGCTGGTGGTGCTGCACACCGTCACCGGTGGCGCCCAGCCGGTGGCGGCGGCGATCGACAGCGAAGCGTGGGCCGATGTCCTTGGCACGATTGCGGGCGACGACACGATTCTGCTGGTCTGCCGATCGGTCGAAGCGCGTGGACGCGTGGTCCGCCGATTGACCTCGCTGGCCGGCGAACGGAACTGAAGTGTCCAACGGCGTGCCCTTGTGGCGCGGCCCAGTTTTTGCGAACTTATGCAGTGAATCTGCATAAAATTTCACTTGTCGGAGTCGAATATGCCCCGCACTATCGTTCTCGCCTACTCGGGCGGTCTGGACACCTCGATCGTCGTCCCTTGGCTGCGCGAACATTATGACGCGCGCGTGATCTGCATGGCCGCCGACATCGGGCAGGGTGCCGATGAACTCAATGGTGTGCGCGAAAAGGCGATCGCCAGCGGCGCCGAAGACTGCGTGATCGAAGACCTTCGAGAGGAGTATGTGCGGGACTTCATCTTTCCCACGCTCCGCGCCGGAGCGATCTACAACCGCAAGTACCTGCTTGGCACCAGCACCGCTCGACCGCTGATCGCGCGGCGTCAGGTGGAAGTCGCGCGCAAGTACGGCGCCGATGCGCTGGCCCACGGCTGTACGGGCAAGGGCAACGACCAAGTGCGCTTCGAGTTGACGTACATGACGTTCGCCCCCGACCTCGAAGTCATTGCGCCGTGGCGTCTGTGGGACATTCGCAGCCGCGAAGATGCGCTGGCCTACGCCGCCTCGAAGAACGTGCCGGTGTCGGCGACCGCCGCCAAGATCTATTCGCGCGATGCAAACCTCTGGCACCTGAGCCACGAAGGCGGCGGGCTGGAAGATCCGAACTGGGCGCCGGTCGAGGACATGTTCATGCTGACGGTGTCGCCGGAGGCGGCCCCGGACAAGCCGGAGATGCTCACCATCGGGTTTGATGGCGGCACACCGGTGAGCGTGAATGGCGAAAAGTTCGGGCCATCGGCGATCATCGCCGAGTTGAACAGGATCGGGGCGCGCAACGGCATTGGGCGAGTGGATATCGTCGAAGATCGCCTGATCGGCATGAAGAGCCGCGGCGTCTACGAAACACCGGGCGGCACGCTGCTCTACGCCGCGCACTCGGAGCTGGAGCAGCTGATTCTCGATCGTCGCACGCTGGCCGCCAAGGATCTGCTGGCCCCGCGTTACGCCGATCTGGTGTACGAGGGCCGCTGGTGGACCACCGAGCGCGTCGCGTACGACGCGTTCGTGGATGTGACGCAGGCGCGCATCACCGGAACCGTCACGCTCAAGCTGTACAAGGGCAATGTGATTGTGGCGGGCCGTCAGAGCGCGCATGCGATCTACGACGAGCGCTTTGTCACCTTCGGTGAGGACAACGTGTATCAGCAGGCCGATGCGGGCGGATTCATTCGTCTGTTCGGGCTGTCGAATCGTGTGCGCGCACTGAAGGATGCGGAGATGGGCTACGTGCCGGTTTGGGGCACCGCCGATCAGACGGAAGCAACTCCGACCAACACGCTGCATACTGCGGACGCCTGAGGTGGCTGACGAGGCAACACACAAGCTGTGGGGTGGCCGGTTCGCCGGCGGCCCCTCAGCGATCCTCAACGCGGTCAACCGTTCCATCACGGTCGACTTTCGCCTCTGGCCGTTCGATATCCGACTGTCGCGAGCCTGGGCTGTTGGCCTGTGGAACGGTGGGATCCTGACGCTCGAGGAGAGTGAGCGGATGGATGCGGGGCTGGCGGCGGTTGCCGACGATTTTGCGAACGGCGCACAGCCGCTGCCCAGCGACGAGGATGTGCACACCATGATCGACCGCCTGCTGCATACGCACGTCGGTGACCTCGCATCCAGGTTGCACACTGGTCGCAGCAGGAATGATCAGGTTGCCACCGCATCACGAATGTGGACGATGAATGCGATCGAACAGATCGATCTCGCCATTCGAGAGGTTCAACGGGTGCTGCTCACGCACGCCGAAGCGCATCAGCACGATCTCCTGCCGGCGTACACACATCTGCAGCGCGCCCAACCGGTGACGTTGGCGCATTGGCTCATGTCACACTTCTGGCCGCTGTCGCGCGATCGTCAGCGGCTGGCCGATGCCACGCGCAGCGCGAGCGTATTGCCGTTGGGATCTGGTGCCATCGCTGGTACTGCGTTTCCAGTGTCGCGCGTGCTGCTGAAGGAGTCACTCGGCTTTGCGGCGCTGTCGCAGAACAGCATCGATGCGGTTGGTGATCGCGACTTTGTCGCCGACACGCTGTACGCGCTGACGATGACGGCAACGCACCTCTCACGACTGGCGGAAGACCTGATCCTGTTCGGTACCAGCGAGTTCGGGTTCGTCCAGTTTGGCGACGCCTTCTCGACGGGATCGAGCATGATGCCGCAGAAGCGGAATCCGGATGCGTTGGAGCTCACACGAGGCAGCGCCGCTCGAGTCTTCTCCGACCTGACGGCGATGGTGATGGCGTTGAAGGGCTTGCCGAGTGGATACAACAAGGATCTGCAGGACGACAAGCGTGCGCTGTTCGACGCCGTTGATGTGATGGCGCTGGTGCTTCCTGCGGTGGCCGGGGCAGTGGATGAACTGACCTTCCGCACGGACCGGATGCTCGCTGCGGTGACGTCGGTGATGATGGCCACCGACCTCGCGGATCATCTCGTGCTGCGCGGCGTGACGTTCCGTGAGGCGCACGGCGCCGTCGGCGCGCTGGTCCGACAGGCGGAGGAGGCGCGGATCGAGCTCCACGAGCTTCCGCTGTCTGCGTTCGCTGTGGCACATCCGTTGTTTGGAACCGATGTGCTGGACGCGCTGTCGGCGCAGGCGAGCGTCGAGCGCCGATCGGTGCCCGGGGGAACGGCGGTGAGCGCGGTGCGAGAGCAGCTGGCCGCAGCACATGATGCGCTGCGGCCGGGCTACGTCGGCTGCTAGAACATGATTCCGACGGTGATCGGAATGAACCTCGCCGTCGTCAGGTTGTTCCCAACATCGAGTGTCGCCTTGTTCACCATGTGCATGCGTGCCTCGGCGAAGATGCTGGTCCCGATCAGCCCGAGCTTCACTCCGCCGCCGAGGTTGTACCCAACCTTGCGGGTGCTGGCGGTGCCAGACAGCTGCGTGTCGTAGTACCCGATGCCGCCGATGAGATACGGCTTGATCGGCCCCGGCAGCAGATTGAACACTCCGTTGATGGATCCGCTGATCACCCGCGTGTCCACGCCGGTTCTGGCACGGTTGAACGAGTCCGTGAATCCCTTGCCGCCGAAGCCGTTGTACTGCAGATCCGCACGAAGCTGGAAGGGCATCAGCGGAAAGCCGAACTGCACCGTGGCGAGCCCGTTGTAGCCCAGGTTCTGTCGGTCGTTGAGCGATCCGGACGGCACGGTGGCGCCGGCAGCGAGTCCAAAGGAGAACTGGGCCTGCGCTGGCAGCGCAGCCGCGACAAACGCGAGACCAAGACCGGCGACGGTGATACGGAGTGATGACATAAACTCAGGTGTTGGAGTGAAGAGCACGCGCGACCGTGCCCCGATGCAGACGATCCACGCTCAGCGGCATCACACGCAAGAACCGTTCAACGTCACGTACCTCGCGCTAGAACAGCGTTCGCGGCAGCGATCCCCCCGCGCGCCGCGCCCTCCAACGAACTGGTGTGCCCGATCTCCGATGCGACGAAGAGACCGGTCAGCGATGTCACAGGTTCCACTCGCCGCGCCGTTGCCCCAGGCGCCTGCACATACTGCGCGTACGGGACACGCCACGTCGCCAGAAGTTCCGCCGAACCAGACTGCGACTTCCCACCCATGTTGCGAAGGTCGGAGCGCACCCGCGATTCCAGTTCGGCATCTGACATCGTAGCCGCCATCCCGAGTACCGTCGCAGCCGTGAGGCACTCGTTCGTCGGTGCGTACGACGGCGCCACATTGCTGAGCGTGATGGCGTGGCTGACCGTGGCGTCGGCAGCGGCGTTCAGCCAGAGGGCATCCCCGTCCAGTAGCGGCACCGCTGACCGGAAGTAGAGCGTGGTACATCCGAGTGCCCGCTCAGGCACCGCAATCGTCACTCCGGCCGTGGCGGCCAGCGCGGCAATCGCAGGGGCATCGCAGGCGAGCACCACCACCGAAGCGCTGATCGTCTCGCCCGAGTCGAGCTCCACCCCGCAAACCACGTCGCCGTCACGCAGCACGCGCTGTACCGAGTTGCCGGTGCACACGCACCCGGCAGGCAATGCCGATGCCAGTTGCGCCGGAATCGCACCCATTCCGGCGGCAGGAACGACGGTGCGACCTTCAGCCAGCATCTTGAAGGTGTAGAGCAAAACGGCAGCCGACGTCTGCAGTGAGCGATCGAGGAGAATGCCGCCGTAGAACGGCGCAAAGAACTGCGTGATCGCGCGCTCGCTGAAGCCGCGCGCTCGCAGAAAAACGAGCGTCGATACGCGATCGTAGCGATCGGCAAAACAATCGTCGAACGCGAGCGACGTGGCGAATGAGCGCAATCGCAACATGCGGAGCTTGTCGACGAGCGAGAGCGATGGCGCACGCAGCGTTGGCCACAGCAGCGAGAAATCGGCGAGCGCATCACCGATCACCGACGGCGCCGCGCCGCCATACGCAATGAACGCCGCCGGTCGAAAGGCACGCAGCCGGAGCGCAGGCAGATCGAGCGCCGCACTCAACACGGGATAGGCATTGAACAGCACCTGGAATCCGTGGTCGAGCTGGAACCCCCGCTGCACCGTCGTGCGCACGCGCCCGCCGACCGTCAGGTCGCGCTCCAGCAACCGCACCGGAGCACCGGCGAGGGCAAGCGTTCGTGCACACATCAATCCCGAAATCCCACCGCCGACGATCAGCGTGGGCGGCTCAGGCGACATCAGGGCCGCACAGGTGCCGGTGTGACCGCGGGCGTCTGCAGTGGGGCCGGTGTCAGCACCCCGCCCGCCGCCGGCGGCGGGCCGCCAATCAGCTGCACGCCCGTGACGAAATACTCAGTTTCGCCAAAGCAGCGCGTCGGCAGCCCCTTGTGCTGATCGTAGCTGAGCTTCACCTGACGCCCTGACAGCTCGCTGATCTGTGCCGCGACCTTGTCGTCCCGCACGGTGAAGCGGAAGATCTCCGGCATCACATTGGGGCCGTTCGCCAGCGCCATCTCCCCCTCCTGCGTTTTGCACACCCAGCCCTTCTTCGAGAGCTTTTGCACAAAGCCGGACCGCTCGCCACTCGCGTAGGAGAAGCTGAGGGCGACGGTGACCCAGAGGGCGAACGCCGCCATCGGCAGGACCACCAGAAAGAGGATTGCGGTCACTTTCCACTTGCCGCGGCCCCTGGGCTTCGGCGCCGCGGGAAGTGGTCCTCCGGTGTCGATCGACGAGGTGCTGGCAGTGCGGCTCGACTCTTTGGCCATCGTGGCTCTCTCGATGCAGTTGAATGAACGGACAACAGGCAATGTCGGCGAACCCGTGGCATCGCCACAACCCCACTACCGGGACGGAGGCTGATACGGTTCGCAGGTCGCACTAGATTCTCCCTGTTCCTGCGACCCGCCCCCCGACCCTGCGTGCTGTGAGCAACCCCTCCGTGTTTCGCCCCCGCCGACAGACCGTTTCGGCGATGATCGGCTCCGTTCCGCTTGGTGGAAGCCATCCGATCGTCGTCCAGTCGATGACGAACACCGATACGGCCGACATCGCCGGCACCGTTGCTCAGGTCGCTTCACTCACGCTCGCCGGATCGCAGATCGTCCGTGTGACGGTGAACAACGAGGAGTCGGCGGCGGCCGTCGCGCCGATCGTGGCGCAGCTCGCCGATCTGGGAGTCACCGTGCCAATCGTCGGTGACTTTCACTACAACGGCCACCTGTTGCTGGCGAAATATCCCGAATGCGCACGGGCGCTGGCGAAGTACCGCATCAATCCCGGAAACGTTGGCGGCAAGCGGCGCGACGAGAACTTCCGCGCCATCGTGCAGATCGCGGTCGACAACGACAAGCCGGTGCGCATCGGCGTGAACTGGGGGTCGCTCGATCAGGACCTGCTCACCCAGATGATGGATGCCAACGCGGCCCTCACCACTCCGGCGACGGCGTACGATGTCTACGTCGAGGCGATGCTCGCGAGCGCACTGCGCTCGGCTGAGCTGGCGGAACAGGTTGGCCTGGCACACAACAAGATCGTGTTGTCCGCCAAGGTCTCGCTGGTTCCGGATCTCGTGGATGTGTATCGCCGATTGGCGGCGCGATGCGACTATCCGCTTCACGTGGGGCTCACCGAAGCGGGCCTGGGCATGAAAGGCATGGTCGCAAGCGCCGCCGGCCTGTCACTGTTGCTGGCAGATGGCATCGGTGACACGATCCGCGTGTCGCTCACGCCAAAGCCGGGTGGCGATCGCGCCGAAGAGGTGCACGTGGCGCAACAGATTCTGCAGTCGCTCGGTTTACGCAGCTTTGCGCCGCAGGTCACTGCCTGCCCGGGCTGCGGACGTACCACCTCCACCTTCTTCCAGAGTATGGCGGAAGACATTCAGGGCTATCTGCGCCAGCAGATGCCGGTCTGGCGCGGCAAGCATCCCGGGGTCGAAGAGATGCGCGTGGCCGTGATGGGTTGCGTCGTGAACGGTCCCGGCGAGTCGAAGCACGCCAACATCGGTATCTCGCTGCCAGGTACGTCCGAGGAACCGAGGGCGCCGGTTTACGTCGATGGCGCGTTGCGGGTCACGCTCAAGGGCGACCGCATCGTGGCAGAGTTCCTGGAGCTTCTCGAGTCCTACGTGGTGAGCACCTATCCGACGCCAGCGGAAGCGACGATCGGCGTCTAGCGGATCAGCGGATGGCAGGGGCGTCGCCAGCCGGCGCCACTTCCAGCGCCTCCACCAGCCCGCGCAGTTCGTCCAGAATCGTTGCGCTGAACTGCACCGCCACCAACCGATCGTACACGGCGCGATACCAGTGCAGCGTGCTGTCGCGCGAGAGTCCGCCGCGACTCCACACGGTGCTCGGTTCTATCGTGCGGCGCAGATCGGCGAGGATGGTGCCGGCGTCGTGCAGGTTGTGCGCGGTACACACCCACCGCGCACTGTCGGACGCTGTGGCCAGGCGCGCCAGATAGTCCCCTTTCACGTCATCCTTGCTCATCTCGATTCCATCATCATCCAGTCGGCGACGGGTCACCGCCAGCACGGTCTCGAGTACGTCGCTCCCGAACTTTGCACCGATGCGGTCAGCCAGATCTTCCGGCGTGAACCCATCGCGTACGGAATCTTCGATCACATCGTGGAGGACACCGGCCACCACGATGGCTTCATCACACTGATAGCAACACAGAATCACCGCCACATTGGCGGCGTGTGTGACGTACGGCATGCGGAGGCCCTTGCGCACCTGTGTGTCGTGGTGCTTTGCCGCAAAGGCGAGCGCGTGATTGATGCGGTCGGAGTATCCGCGCATGATGGGCCTGCGGCCAGAGACATTGATCGAGCGTGCGACATCAGAAAGTACATCCGGTGCCGCGCTCGCACCACGCAGCGTCATCACCGTGCGTGTGACAACAGCGCCACAAGTTGCAGGTCCAGCAACAACAGCGCCGCCCCCTGGATGCCGACGCCAAGTCCGGCACCGAGGAGCCCGCGACTGCGAGCCAGTCGCCAGCCGCACACGGCGAGCGTGACACCAACCGCGACGTACCCCACATCCAGCCCGCAGTTGAACCAGAGAAACCGATCGAGCTGGGTCACGCCGTCGTAGTCACGAAGCGCCAGACCCGGTCGCGCGATGAGCGCCAGCGCCAGATCCACGGCGCCCCATGCACCGGTCTGAATTGCAAAGTGGCGGAGAAAGGGCAGATCGAGGCGACGCGAACGCCAGAACGCCCAGCAGCCGAGCCCCGTCACGACGCTGGCGGCGCCCCACAGGAGCAGGCGTGCGAGATGTGCGCGTTCAAATGCAAGAACCTGATCAGCCCACATCGTCAGCGGGTTGGAAGCGGCGTGGCATCGATCGCGCGCTGCAGCGCAGTGTCGAGCGCGAACTGGATCGGATCGGCATCGTCGACATCGGGGGCCCAGATCACGACGCCAAGCGCCGGCAAGCCGTGCGCACCCTGAATCTCGGCACGCACGCGGGCCAGCCACCCCGTTGGCGTGCTGCCGATCCGAACCACCAGTACGACCTGTGTCTGCGGCTCGCGGGCCGTGAGCGCTGCACGCACATCCTCCACCGTGCCGGCGCGGATGCTGATGGTGTCGCCACCAACTGGCGCCAGAAAGAACTCACCCGTCCACGCCACACCCTGACTTCGCTCGGGCTGGACCAATACCGCCTGCGTCGCCGTCGGCGTGGCACGGCGGCGGCTTCGCGTGGTCATACGGGCGGTCCCCTGCCGCGCCGAGACCACCCGAACGCTACGACCGTCGTAGCCAAGCCGTTCTGCGATGCGTGCACCGGTTCGCGACGCGAGATCACCATCGTCGCTCACCACAATCAAGGACCGTGTCGTCGCCAGCAAGCGCTCCAGATCGAACACCAGCTGACTGAACGCGCTGGTGAGTGCATCCGGCGTGGCGGAGTCGGTGAGGCGGACGCTGAGCAGCACCGGCACGCGCGCGTGCAAGGCCACCTCGCGATCATCGGCCAGTCGAGGTGCGCGCACCTCCAGCAGGAGCGTCACGCAAAGCGCCAACCCGAAGGCGGCAGCGGTACTCGCACTCAGCATCGCCAGCGGTGGCGCCAGGGCCTCGACGCGACGCTGCGCGCGCACGCGCATCGAATCACGAGCTGTCGCTTCGGTGCGGCGCACGCCCAGGACACGCGCAACGGAATCAGCCAGTCGCGCCGCAGCATCGCGGCGCGCGCGGGCAATCACGTACCGCGCGGAATCGGCAACGAATCGGCGCGCCAACTCGTCGGCCGTCGGTCCGGTGGACAGGGGCGTCACCGCGCTCTGTCCCAGCGACGGTCGCAGCAGCGTCACGATCCGCTGCACCGCAACACGTTCGATCGCGCGACCAAACGCGGTCACACGACTCGAGAGTTCGAGGTAAATGGGGTCCACACCCCCCACCGCGTCATACTCGTTCCGTGTACGCTCTGCATCGGCGAGTGAATCGGCCAACACGCGCACACGACCATCCTGCTGCAGCATCGGGTCGGCAGCGAGCGCACGCCACGATGCCGCGAGTGGCGCATTCTGTGCCCGCTGCAGTCGCGCCGAGAGCGCTGCCGCGGCCACGCGGATAGAGTCGGGGATCGGAACCACAACGCTCTGCTGCGGAGCACCTGGCGCCTCTGTTGGCACCGCCGCGTCCACACTGTCGGTGGTGGCGGAATCTGCGACCGGCAGCCCGCTGTCGGGCAGTACCGCCGATCGAACTGCGTAACGCCGGGGCGGCAGTAGTGCTGCCAGACTGCTGTCGGCGCGAAACTGCAGGCGTCGCATGCTGGCCGCCTGCCGCGCCAGGTCCAGCGTATCTGCCGCGACCGGAACCCGTTGCAACGCCTCTCGCTCGGCGCGCGTGAACCAGAGCAGCAGGCCGAATGTGAGCGCGAAGGTGGCGCCACCAACGCTCGCCATCACGCCGCTGCGGTGCACCAGGTTGCGCACACGCGCGGCCATCCACCGTCCGCGCGGGGTTGACTGGCTGAACTCGGAATCCGAAGTCACGCAGGAAGTCTAGCCTCTAAAAGCAGTGCGGCGCCCGACCGGAGTCGAGCGCCGCACTGAACCAAACGTCATGATGTCTTACTGAACGGTGATCTTCATCACCATGTTCATGGCCTGATGCGGCGTGCAGATCACGTTGTACGTGCCTGCAGCAATACCACCGAACGACATTACGAACGAGTCGCCATCCGTCACCAGCATCTTGCTTGTCAATTCACCACTGCTCTCCGGCATGTTCGCCGTGATCTGCGCGACAGAGGCGCCAGCCGTTGCGGGATCGAACGCCACGTTGTGCGGACCACCCTTGACGCTCACGAACTTGATGCCGTCGCCAGCCTTCACCGTGATCTCGGCCGGCTCGAAGCGGTAACCCTTCTCGTCGCCGATCATGTTGACGGTGTGCGATGTGCCGGTGACCGGCATCGCGGCAACCGCGCCCGCAGCAGGCGCGGCCATCGCCGGCGCTGCATCTGCCGGTGCAGCGGCAGCAGCGGAATCAGCGGCATTCTTCTCACCACCACCACACGCGGCAAGCGCGAAGGCGCTCGTCGCAACTGCCAGAACCTTGAACTTCATGGAAGAGCTCCTCGAATTCGGTGATTTAGACGAACAATGGAGACGTGTCCTTGATCGACATCGGCCCGAGTTTCACACAAGCGTCACAGCGTGAAACTGCGGGAAGCTTAGGGCACCGAGCGCCGAGGGCAAGTCCCCCCGAATACCATTCCCCGAATGGGAGATGCCTGTCCGATGGTAAGAAACACACCGCGGGCGTCACGTCGTTCCCACGAAGAGCGTTGCCCATCTTTCCGCCAGCCGCTACTGTTCGGTCATGTACATGTCTTCAGCTGAGCACCACCGCCATCATCATGGTCGTCGCCCGACGGGCTTCGTCCGGGTATGGTGCGTCGCGTAGCTCCAATACGCTGGCACTGTGCAACGCGGCGGCCCGTCCTGACTCTGGACGGGCCGCCGCTGTTTTTGTCCCTAATCATGACCTCATCGAATGCTCCGAATTGCCCTTCCCAACAAAGGCCGCCTCGCAGAGGACGCCCGAGACCTCTTCAACGACGCCGGACTCGAGGTCCGCGGTAAGGGTGAGCGTGCGCTTACGGCAAGCCTCGGCGGGGAGTTCGAGGCGATCTTCGTGCGCGCCGCCGACATCCCGGAGTTTGTGGCCGATGGCGCGGCTCAGGCCGGCATTACCGGGGTGGATCTCGTCAACGAGTCTGGGCGCGGCGTGGAGGAGTTGCTGGACCTGGAGTTCGGACGCTGTCGCCTCGTGGTGGCCGTCCGCGAGGAGAGCCGTATCAAGGGGCTCACCGACCTGCATGGCAAGCCGCGGGTCGCCACGGTCTTCCCCCGAATCACCGCCAACTTCTTCGCTGCCGCAGGCATCCCGGTGGAGATCGTCCCGGTGTCTGGTGCTGCCGAGATCGCTCCCCACCTCGGCATCGCTGACATTGTCGTCGATCTCACCTCCACCGGCTCCACGCTGAAGGTGAACGGACTGCTGGAAGTGGCGACGGTGCTGGAGTCCTCGGCACGACTGATCACCGCGCTCACCACCAACGACCCGAGGCGAACGCAGCTCGACGAGTTGGTCGACGCGCTGGCCTCGGTGCTCCGCGCGCGCAGCCGGCGCTACCTGATGGCAAACGTCCCGCGGGCGCGGTTGGCCGAGGTAAAGGCCATTCTGCCGGGGATCAGCGGCCCCACGATCATCGACATCATGGATGACGGCGAAATGGTCGCCGTGCACGCCGTGGTCTCGGCGGCGACGATCTATCGCACCGTAGGCCAGCTGAAGCAGTTGGGCGGGCAGGGCATCCTCGTCACGCGTATCGAACGCCTCATGCCATGACGGTACCTCCTTTTCGTTTCTCCGGGCCGCTCGCCGCGCTGACCAGCACGGAGCAGCGCGCGCTCTTTGACCGATCGACGTCATCGGACGAAGCGGTCCGCTCGCAAACCGCCGCGATCATCCGCCGTGTGCAACAGACGGGCGATGTCGCGCTGCGTGAGCTGGCCCGGGAGTTCGATCGGGTCACGCTCGACGGGATTGAGGTCCCGCGAGAGGCATGGAATGCCGCCCGCGATACGATGGCGCCTGCATTGCGCGCCGCGCTCGAACGCACCGTGCGCAATGTCCGGACGGCGCACGAGGCGTTTCGCCCGACGGCGATCGAGGTGGAGACTGAATCGGGCATCCGTATCGGCCGTCGTCCCGATGCGTTGCACCGTGTGGGCGTATATGCGCCCGGGGGTCGCGCCGCCTACCCGAGTTCGGTGATCATGGGTGTCGTGCCGGCCAAGGTGGCCGGAGTGACGGAAGTCGTCGTCTGCTCACCCCCGTCTCCAAACGGCCATCCCTCCGACGTCGTGCTCGCGGCGGCTGCGCTCGCCGGCGCCGACCGCGTGTTCGCAATCGGTGGCGCCGGGGCGATTGCAGCGATGGCCTACGGCACCGACGCCGTACCACGCGTCGACCGCATCGTCGGACCGGGGAATGCCTGGGTCGCGGAAGCCAAGCTGCAGTGCGCCGGCGCCGTCGCCATCGATTCACCGGCGGGGCCAAGCGAGCTGCTGATCCTGCTCGACGACAGTGCCAACGCGGAGATCGTCGCCGGAGAGATGCTGGCGCAGGCGGAGCACGACCCGCGGGCCGCCGTGGTCTGCGTCGCCATCGGTGCCACCGCTGCCGCTCGTGTGCAGACGGCCATTGCGGCCACGCTCGAATCGTCGCCCCGGCGCGAGATCATCACCGCCGCGTTCGCATGGGCCGGCGCACTCCTGCACGCCGATTCGCTCGCCGATGCCATCGTCTTTGCCAATCGCTGGGCGGCCGAACATCTGATGCTGGCAATTGCCCCCGATCTCCTCGACGACACCTGCGCCGCCCTCCGTGGTGCGGGCACGGTGTTCCTCGGCGAAGCGTCCAGTGTATCATTTGGTGACTATATGACCGGCGCCAATCACGTCCTGCCCACCGGTGGCCTCTCCCGCTGCTATTCAGGGCTCTCCACACTCGACTTCATCCGGTGGACGTCGTGGCAACGTGTGACGCCGGCGGCGGCAGCGGCGTTGGCATCCGATGTCGCGCTCTTCGCCGAGAGCGAAGGGCTCCCCAATCACGCGGCGGCCGCGCGCCAGTGGAGCCCCACGCCATGACTTCCACAGCCCCCGATCGCCTCGCCGTCGCGCGCGCGGCTTACAACGACGTGCCGCTGTACGACCCCAAGCGCACGCCGGTGAAGCTCGATCTCACCGACAACACCAACCTCTGGGGCGTACCGCCGCGCGCCGAGCAGGAGATTCGCGAGTTCGCCGCCGCCACCATCACGCGCTACCCGACGTTGTACGGCACCGAGCTGAAAGCCGCGCTCGCCGCTCACGCCGGCGTCACTGCCGACATGGTCGTCACGGGGTGTGGCTCTGACGACGTGCTCGACTCCGCGATGCGCGCCTTCGGGAACGAGGGCGACCTGGTCGCCGCTCCCGATCCCACGTTTGCGATGGTCCCCATCTTCGCGAAGATGAACGTCCTGCGCTCGACGCTGATCACGGAACTCCCCGATCACGAGGTGGACGCCGAAGCGTTGCTCGCAACAGGCGCCAAAGTGATCTACGTCTGTTCGCCGAACAATCCCACCGGCGCTCTCGTCGCCCGACGCACCCTCGAGACGCTGATCGACCGGGCACCGGGCGTGGTGCTCATCGACGAAGCGTACACTGAGTTCGCTGGTGTCTCGAACGTCGACCTGCTCGCGCGAGCACCGCGCGTGCTGCTGATTCGCACGCTGTCCAAGGCGTTTGGACTCGCCGGGCTGCGCATCGGCTACGCGCTGGGTCAGCCGCAGCTGGTCGCTGAGGTCGAGAAGTCGCGCGGGCCGTACAAGGTGAATGCACTGGCGGAGCGGGTGGCAGTCGCAGCGCTGCGCCACGATGTACAGTGGGTGGAGGAGCACATTCAGCTCGCGGTGCAGAATCGCGATCGGCTGACGATCGAGCTTCTCAAGCTGGGGCTCGATCCAATTCCGTCCAGCGCCAACTTCGTCTGCGTGCCGGTGCGGAACGCGGTCGCCGTCGCGATGGCGATGCGTGAGAAGGGGGTTGGAGTGCGCCCATTCCCGAACCTTCCGCGGATAGGCGACTGCCTGCGAATCTCGGTGGGGCCGTGGCCGATGGTTGAACAGGGCGTGACGGCGCTGGCGGCGGCGATCAAGAAGGTTGGTACGAAGTGAATCTCACCATCTTCGACTACGGCGCCGGCAATCTCCACTCGCTGATCAAGACACTCGAACGGCCCGGCATCTGCGTGCAGGTCGAACGCGATCCGGCGGTCGCTGTCACAACCGACGCACTGGTGCTCCCTGGCGTGGGTGCCTTTCCCGCGGCGACCACCGCCCTCGGCGAGCAGGGCGTTGCGCTCATGCGCGACGCGATTCTCGGCGGTCTGCCAACCCTCGGCATCTGTCTCGGGATGCAGCTGCTGTTCGATGCAAGCGATGAGGGAGGGGGAAGCGGACTGCAGATCATCGCCGGTCGTGTAAACCGCCTGGTGGCGGCGCGCGTGCCGCAGATTGGCTGGAACCAGCTCGAGCCTGGTGTGAACCGCGATCCGCTGCTCGACGCGTCAGAACTGGGCATCGCCTACTTCGCCAACAGCTTCGTTTGTCGCCCATCCGATCCGTCGGTCGTGTCGGCGTGGAGTACGCACGAGCAGGACCGCTTTCCCGCCATGGTTCGCGTCGGTCGATGCACCGGCGTGCAATTTCACCCCGAAAAGAGCAGCACAGCCGGCGTGAGCTTCATGCACGCGTGGCTGCGCGAGGTGCACCCATGATCGTCATTCCGGCCATCGATCTTCGCGATGGCGCCTGCGTCCAGCTGGTGGGTGGCGAGTACGCCGCCGAGCGCGTTCGGCTCCCCGATCCGGTGGCTGTTGCGCTGGACTGGGAGGAGCAGGGCTTTCAAGTCCTCCACGTCGTCGATCTGGATGCCGCGACGGGGCGTGGCAACAATCGAAGCGTCATCGAAGCGTTGCTCGACCGGTCCGACCTGACCGTGCAGGTGGGCGGCGGCATTCGTGAGCGTGAGGACATCGCGTGGCTGCTGGACGCCGGTGCGACCTACGTCGTGGTCGGCACACGGGCGATCGAGGATGAAACATGGCTTCACGAGATGAGCGAGGAATTTCCGGACCAGCTCATCGTCGCCGCCGATGTGCGCGACCGCCATATCGTCACTCGTGGGTGGACCAGGACGTTGTCGCTCACGATCGACGACGCCATGGAACGCTTCGCGGCACTTCCACTCGCTGGAGTGCTGGTCACCGCAGTGCACAAGGAGGGGCTGATGCAGGGTGCAGACCTGCTGCTGATGGAAGACGTCGCCGACGCCACGTCGCTGCCGGTGATCGCGAGCGGCGGGATCGCCAGCGCTTCTGACCTGCGCCTGCTGGCGGACCGTGGCGTATCCGCGGCGGTCCTCGGTATGGCGCTCTACACCGGCGCGATCGATGGCCGCGCCACCGCCGAGGAGTTCCGCGCATGAGTACCGTCGTCCGTGAAACGAAGGAGACGCAGATTCGTGCTGTGGTCGAACGCGGTACGGGCATCGCGACGGTGGATACGACGCGACCGTTTCTCGATCACATGCTCGTCACGTTCGCGAAGTACAGCGGACTCGATGTCACCGTGCATGCGCGAGGCGACCTGCCGCACCACCTCATCGAGGATGTGGCGATCTGTGTCGGAGCTGCGATCGCGGCCGCTCTCCCGCCGACGGCCGCGCGTTACGCCGATCGCACGATTCCCATGGACGATGCACTCGTGCAGTGTGCCATCGATCTCGGCGGGCGTCCGTATTACCGCGGCAAGCTCCCGGTCGCGATCTGGGAGCACTGGATGCGCTCCTTCGCCGACAACGCCGGGGCAACGCTCCATTTGCGCGTCATTCGCGGTACCGATGAACACCACATCGTCGAAGCGGCGTTCAAGGCGCTCGGCCTGGCCGTGCGCGACGCGTTCGTGGAGTCGGGTGCGGTCTTCAGCACCAAGGGCAGCGTCGCACTGCAGGTATCGGAGTGACGCGCACGTGCTGACGCGACGGTTGATCGTGTGCCTGGATGTGACCGACGGTCGCGTCGTGAAGGGAGT